>JAESFW010000092.1_pt1 | contig 185569 bp, 157 predicted proteins | sample 9269481 | NCBI WGS metagenome assembly JAESFW01 (sample SAMN14515350, study PRJNA621654) | algae metagenome | isolation source: Lyngbya sp. HA4199-MV5 and co-occurring heterotrophs from soil with... | place: USA: Ahupuaa O Kahana State Park, Hawaii | collected 2009-07-21 | reverse complement strand
AAAACGGGCTGATCCTGTCGCCGACGGTCGGCGCCGATGTCGGCTTTGCGTCGCTCGACGGCGAAGGCCTGTTCGGCCGGGTCTCGGCCGGGCTTGCGCTCAGCAACAACGACAATTGGGACCTCGATTTCTCGCTGCTCTTCAACATCGAGGGCGACGGCTCGAAGTCGGCCGGCGCCAAGGTCGGCGCCCGCGTCCGGTTCTGACGATCGCAGGCTGTTCTCCCCTGCCAAGGGCTTCCGACCGAGGGGAGACAGGGCAGGAGGTGCAAGGGCCGGGTCGTGGTCGGCAGTTCCGCTGCTCCGTGCGGGACTGCCGCGACAAGGGATACGAAACTGCGCTGAACGGGCTCGTCTTGCCCAGGCGTTCGATCCGAGTTCCGTCAACGTGTTCGATGCGACGGGCAGGCGCGGCCAGGACGAGCACCGTTGACTGATTGCGGGCGTGGCAGCTGCGCTTGACCGCGGTCAGCAGGATTGAGCGCGGCCAGATGCTCAGCGTGAGACCAGGCTTAAAGGCCGGACTTCAGCTTGCCGCTGATGTAGCGGAATTCCTGTGTCTTGCCGCCATAACCATAGGCCGCCGCCGAGACTTCGTGGACCAGGACATAGCTTTCATGGTGCAGTCGGCCGAGCAACTGCTCGAAGCGCGCGAAGATCGCTTCGAGATAGGCGGCCATTTCCGGCTTGGTATTGGTTCCATCGACGACCTTGATGTCGAGCCAGAAGCTGTTCAGCGCCTGTTCGGCGAGCGACCTGCCGCCGGCGAACCAATGCTCAGGGTCTGCATAGTTGACGACGATCGCGGTGACCGTCGGGTCCTTGCGCAGATGGGTTGCGGTCAGATCGCTGACGGCAGCGGCAATCCGGGTGGACAGGGCGACATCGGCCTTGCCGCTGACGGTGATGTTGATGATGGGCATTTGATCCGTCCTTTCGGGTAGTGTTTCTTGTGTGCACCCAATCTGCCATTCATCTAGGTTCTTTAAAATCGAATTGTTCTGCATCAATAATTCGATTATTGTGAATCTATGCAAATGTTCGATCCGGATCTGTTGCGCACCTTTCTCGCTTTCGCCGAAAGCGGCTCGCTCGCCCATGCCGCCGCTGCCGTCGGACGAACGCCATCGGCGGTTACGTCCCAGATGCAGCGTCTCGAAGCGATGATCGGAGAGCCGCTGCTGGCGCCGTCTGGACGGGGACGTATCCTGACGCCGGCTGGAGAGGAACTGGTCGTCCATGCCCGAAGGATCCTCGAGGTCCACCGCGACGCGTGGTTGAGCCTCAAGGGCGCCAGGGCCGACGGCAGGCTGGCGCTCGGCTGCACCCAGGATTTTGCCGACAGCAATCTGCCGGACCTCCTCAGGCATTTCGGGCGCACACATCCGCGCGTCCGCCTGGATTTGCGGGTCGGGCGGTCGCGCGAGTTGACGGCCGCCTACGATCAGGGGCTGATCGAAGTGTTGATCGTGATGCGGGATGGCGCGATGCCGGATGAACTGGCGGTTCTCCGCGAGCCGATGCTCTGGCTGTCGGCAGCTGTCGACCCGGTTGCTGCGGACGGCGAGCTGCCGATCGCCGTGCTCGATCCGCCCTGCGGCTTTCGCGCTGCCGTGACCGCGGCACTCGATGACGCCGGCCGTTCCTACCGCATTGCCGCCACCAGTCCGAGCCTGTCGGGCGTGCGCGCGGCGGTCAGAAGCGGCCTGGCGCTGACGGCGCGGACGGCCCGTTTTCTCGGAGACGGCGTTGCGGTTGCGCCGCGGTCGCTCGGTCTGCCGCCGCTGCCGAATGCGGAATTCAGCCTGCGGCTGAAGTCAAAGGCGGAAAAGGCGGCTTCGAGCCTCGCACACCTCCTCGCCGACGGCCTGCCTGCCGGAGGCGAACGTACTTGAGATAGCGCGGACTACATCTGCGCTGTCATGCCGCCGTCGACGGTCAGTGTCGTTCCGTTGACAAAGCTTGCCGCAGGGGAGGCGAGGAACACGGCCGCGGGCGCGATCTCTTGCGGGCGTCCCCAACGCTTGAGCGGAATGCGTACATCCACGAAGGCCTGCAGGGCAGGATCGGTGGCAAGGGCTGCATTGGTTTCCGTCGCAAACCATCCGGGGGCGATCGCATTGACCGTCAGGTTGTCGGAACCGAGCTCGACCGCGAGCGAGCGGGTAAGGGCGTCCAGTCCACCCTTGGCGGCCGTATAGGCCGGATCACCGGGCCGAGCGACAGCAGCCGCGATCGAAGTGACGAAGATGATCCGACCGGACGAGGAACGGCGCAGATAGGGCAGCGCCGCCCTGGCCATGGCATAGGCGGCCGTCAGATCGGTGGTGAGCACGGCGGCAAAGGCGGCAGGATCCATGGCATCCGTGCCGCGTCGATCGCGTTCGCCCACGGCATGGATCAGAATATCGAGGCCACCGGTCCTTTCGACGGTCGCGGCAATGATCCGTTCGGCATCAGTCGAGACATCGCCCGCCACGACATCAAGGGTGATACCGTCCTCGGCAACGCGCTGGCGTGTTCTCTCGAGCGCCTCCCGGTTGCGGCCGTTGATGGCAACCGCCGCTCCGGCTGTTGCCAGGGCCTTGGCCATTTCAAGCCCAAGTCCGCGGCCCCCGCCGGTGACCAGCGCCGTCTTTTCCTTGAGGTCGAACATAGGATCTCCAATGCCTTGTGAAGGGCGGATGCCATTTTCGTAGGAATAACACGAAAGAAATCAATGAGCTGCCGTGCATTCTGCGCGTCTGATACGAACCCGGAGCACAGCGCGCGGAAACACATTCCGGGCGAAAGCTTAGCGCCCGCCTGCGCCCAAGCCAACTGCGGATGTCTCTGTTGACGGCGCGTCGTTGTCGCGCACAGCGCTTTTGCGGGTAGTGGCTACCGTTAACCGCTTGCACTGCACCATCTGGTTGCTTAAGCGGCGCGGCGCAATCATGCCTTCTGCGAGGCGGGGAAGAACAGAGAGGTAACAAGATGGCAGTTTCCGACGCCCCGGACCGGCGGGCTCATGCCGGTGGGAACCGGGACGACCTTTTCGTCTCATCTCTTTGTTCTGTCGGCAGGGAGACCTGCTGCACTAGGATTGCATATTCATGTTTGAACTCGAGCAACGGGCCTATCCGGCCGCTCATCGTCTCTTAAACGACCTTTCCTCCACCCACGCGGCCATCGCTGCGGTGCTCGACGGCACCATCGATGGCCAGGTGTGGGTTGACCGGATCAGCGACCCGCGCGTGGCGCTGGTCGCAAACGGCGACGCCTACTTTCTCGCAGGGTCTCCCGACCAGGCCGCCCGGAGTTTTCCGGAATTGAAACGCCTGATGCCGGAATGGGCATACGTTTTCATCGAGGATCGTTGGCAAGATTACCTCGGTGAGATCTGGTCCAACCCTTTCGCCCTGCCTCACCCGCGTATCAGGCTGGGCCTTTTGGGAGGCCCTGGCGGTGGCATGGCCGTCGTCCTGCCCGATGGTTTCACTCTCGCGCCGATCGACCAGGCCCTGCTCGACCTTGGTCCGGGCAATCTCGACACGGTGGCCGACCTGATGGAGCGATGGCGCTCTAGCGGCCTTTTCCTTGAAAAGGCGATCGGTTTTTGCGTGCTTCACGATGGCTGCATCGTCAGCCATTGCGCGACCGACAGCGTCAGCGGCGATCGCTGCGAACTCGGCGTCGGCACCGAACCGACCTATCGCCGCCTTGGACTTGGCAAAGCTGCGGCCGCAGCGACGGTCGCAGAGTGCGTGCGACGGGGTGTCAACCGGATCGAATGGCACACGCATGCGTCCAACCGGGGCTCGATCGCCATCGCCAGGGCTTGTGGCCTTGAGGAACTGGACCGGCACATGGCCTATAGCGGCAACCTGCCTGCGGAAAACGTCGGCGATCTCGATGTTTCGTCCTGCCGCGCCTGGGCGCAGCATCTGGAGCGGGCAAGCGATCAGATCGGCTGGTATCGCTTTCATGCTGCAGGCGCATGGACGCTCGCCGGTGAACACGAACGGGCGCTTGAAAATCTGCGCCTGCTGGTCGATCGCGGCTGGGAGGGCGAGGCTGAATGGCTCGAAAGCTATTGGGCCATCCAAGCGCTCGTCAGAGATCCGCAATTTGAAGCGATCGTCGTGCGCCACCGCGCGGGTCGGGGGGGCTTAATTGTACCCGGCCGCGCCGGTGGGGCGCGCCCGGTTCGAGGATCAAGCGCTCTCGGCTGAGCCTCGTGCGTCACTTCATCGTATAGACGTCGACCGTAAAGTACTTGTCATTGATCTTCTTGTAGGTGCCGTCGGCGCGGATTTCGTCGAGTGCCTTGTTCAGCTTTTCGCGGAAGTCGTTGTCTTCCTGGCGCACCGCAATGCCCACGCCCTCGCCGACGAACTTCTTGTCGGTGATCGGCTCGCCGACCAGTTCGCAGCAGGCCTTGCCATCCTCATTCTTGGTGACCCAGTCGAGCAGCGGCAGCATGTCGCCGACCTGCAGGTCGAGGCGGCCATTGACCATGTCGAGGTTGGCTTCATCCTGGGTCGGATAGAGTTTGATTTCGGCGTCGGGAAAGGTTGCGGTGATGTAATCGGCCTGCGTCGTGCCGGATTGTGCGCCGATCACCTTGCCCTTCAGCGCCTCGTTGGTGAACTCGGTCAGGCCTGCACCCTTGGGGGCGGCATGGGTCATGGCGGCGAGATAATAGGGATTGGTAAAGGCGACCTGCTTCTTGCGCTCCTCGGTGATGAACATCGAGGCGATGATCAGGTCGTATTTCTTGGCTAGCAGGCCCGGAATGATGCCGTCCCAATCCTGGGCGACCACCTCGCATTCGACCTTCATGCGCTCGCAGAGCGCCAGTCCGATATCGATATCGAAGCCGCCGATCTTGCCGGAGGAATCGACGAAATTGAACGGCGGATAGGCGCCCTCGGTGCCAATCTTGATCTTCTCGGCGCCCTGCGCCACAGAGGCGCTTGTTGCCATGATCGCCAGAACGGCCGCTGCAATCTGTTTCCTCATTTGCGTTCCCCTTGTTTGCATCATTTGTGATGCTTCCGGGAAAGACTAAGTTGCTCCAGCCTATAAGCGAAATAGATAGATGCGATAATTGGTATTGTTCTTATTGATCATCTGTCGAGGCGGTACGGCCTATTTGTAGCGGCCGTGACGCTTGAGCACTTCGATCTTGTATCCGTCAGGGTCGACCAGGAAGAAGAAGCGGGCAAGCAGCACGCCGTCGCGCTCGAAGGCGACGATCTTGCCGGGGTTCAGGCCGGCCTCGGTGAGCCTCAGGTGCTCCGCATCAAGGTCGTCGACGGAAAGGGCGAGATGGCCGTAGCCGTCGCCGAGCGCATAGGGTTCGGTCCGGTCCTTGTTGATCGTCAGTTCGAGTTCGAACTCGGACGCGTCATTGCTGAGATAGACAAGGGTGAAGGTGTCGAAATCCAGCCGCTCGGCGATATCGAGCCCGAGTGCTGTGCGATAGAACGCGACGGACCTGTTCTCATCGAGGACCCGGATCATCGAATGGATCGCCTTGGCCATCTTCGTCTCCTTCATGCTTGAACGTGGGGCAATTAACAGAAGCCGGCCGGCGATGGAACCCGCCTCAGGCGGCGGGTCGGTCCATCAGGTTTTCGGCTGCCGTTTCTTCAACTGCTGTTCCCGGAAGAAGATGAAGAGACCCGAGGCGACGATCAGTGCCGCGCCGACGATGACGGTCGGGCGCGGCGTGTCGCCGAAGAAGAGCCAGCCGAAAACGACCGCCCAGAACAAAAGCGTGTATTGCAAGGGCACGACCGTCGCGGCGTCGGCGAGCTTCAGCGAGCGATTGACGAGGATGTGCGCCAGCATGGCGACGATCCCGAGCATGCCGAGCTGCAGCAGGGCTTCGCCGCTGACAGGCGCCCAGCCGGAGGGATTGGCGCCGACGCCGACAAGCGACAGGACCAGCGCACCGACGATCTGCCAGAAGACGAGCGTCGTGTCCGGCGTGGAGCGCAGCGTGCGCCCAAGCATCAGGGCGAAAGCAAAAGCGGTGCTGCCGATGAGCGCAACCAGCGCCGGCAGGCCGAGGCTTTCTTTCGAGGGCTCTAGCGCGATCAGCACGCCGGCAAAGCCGATGAGGATCGCCGTCCAGCGCCGCCAGCCGACCTTCTCGCCCAAGAGAAACGGCGAAGCGGCCGCGACGTAGATCGGCGCTGCCAGCCAGTAGGTCATGGTATCGGCAAGCGGCATGTAGGCGACCGCGAAGTAGAAGGCCGAGGCATCGATGGCAAACAGCAGCGAGCGGAGCGCCTGCAGGCCCGGACGCTCGACGTTGAACATTGAACGCAGCCCGCGCTTGAGAATGAACGGTGACAGAAACAGCAGCGCAGCCACGCTCCTGATCAGCATCAACTGGCTGACAGAGTAGGTTGCGACCAGCCATTTGCCCATCACGTCGTTGAGCGAGAACATCAACATGCCAAGGAGCATGATGAGGACGCCTGTCCTTGCGGCATTCGAGGCGGTGGCGGGGGCGGTGATCACGGTCATGTCCAGGGCTTTCAGCGAGTTGGGCAGGCCTTGCCATATTCTGGTTGGCCGATCCATCGCCCATAGGCGATCAACCCATAAGTTTTACGAATGAATCGGCCGTCAGAGACTGAAGGCACCGGCATTTTCGGGAAAACTGATTTTCGCACTTCACTGTACCGTCTGGACGGTATAGTAATTTCCCATCGCTGATCGCAACAACACGTTTTCTGGGGAGGAGACGAGAATGCGTTGGATGAAGTGCTTCAAGGCGGCCGCCATGGCCAGCGTCGCGTTTGCCGCCGTACCGGCGTCGGCTGCCGAAGTCTCGATTTTCTGCAGTTCTGCCGGCGCCGAGCTCGAACTCTGCCAATCGGCCTCCGAGGCCTGGGCCAAGGAAACGGGCAACACCGTCAAGATCAACAAGATGCCGGCGAACTGGGGTGAGGCGCTGCCGCTTTACCAGCAACTGCTCGCCGGCAAGTCCGGCGATGTCGACGTGCTGACGCTCGACAACATCTGGGTCGGAACGCTGGCGCCCCATCTCGTCGATCTTCGCGAGAAGGTCCCGGCAGACGAAGTCTCTGCCCATTTCGACTCCTCGCTTGCGGATGCGACCATCGACGGCAAGCTCTTGGCGATGCCATGGTTCGTTGACGCAGGCCTGATGTTCTATCGCAAGGACCTGCTTGAGAAATACGGCAAGGGCGAGCCGAAGACCTGGCAGGAGCTGACCGAAACGGCGAAGTTTGTCCAGGACAAGGAACGCGCCGGCGGAAGTCCCGACATGTGGGGTTATGTGTGGCAGGGCCGCGCCTATGAAGGCTTGACCTGCGACGCACTCGAATGGGTCGCCTCCTTCGGCGGCGGCAATTTCATTGCACCTGACGGCACGATCACCGCCAACAATCCGCAAGCCGTGAAAGCGCTCGACCTCGCCCGGTCCTGGATCAACACAATCAGCCCTGAAGGCGTGCTGAACTATGACGAGGAGGGATCGCGCGGTGTATTCGAGGCCGGCAACTCCGTTTTCCATCGCAACTGGAGTTATGTCTGGGGCACGACCCAGGCGCAGGATTCCTCGCTGCGTGGCAAGATCGGCGTGATGGCGCTGCCGGTCGGCGCCGAGGGGCAGAAGTCGAGCGGATGTTATGGTGCCGGCCTGCTCGGCGTCTCGAAATACGCCGACGACGTGGACGCGGCCGTGAGCCTCGTGCGTTACCTCACCGGCGCCAAGGAACAGAAGCGCCGCGCGCTTCAGGCCTACAGCCCGACCTTGAAGGCGCTCTACGAGGACAAGGACATCCTTGCGGCCAACCCGTCGCTGGCCTTTGCCGAAAAGGCCTATGCCGAAAGCGCCTCGCGACCGTCACAGGTGACCGGCGCTTCCTACAACCGCGTCTCGCAGCGGATCTTCAACGGCGTGCACAATGTGCTGAGCGGCAAGGAGAGTGCTGAAGACGCGCTCGCCAAGGTCGGCAGCGACTTGGAGCGGCTGAAGGCGCGGGGCTGGTAGGTCCCCGTCAATTGCATCGGGCCCGTCGAGGCGGGCCCGCCATCACAGCATCTGAGGAAATCAACGTGAACATTGCGATCGCACCGTGCTGCTGGGGCATCTACTGGCCGCAGGGCAACGAACTCGGCTGGACTGATTATCTCGACCGCATCCGTGCGGCCGGCTATCGGCATACCGAGCTTGGCCCCTTTGGATACTTCTCCACAGACGCCGCCGTGCTTTCGTCGGAATTGGCACGCCGCGATCTGAAGCTCGTCGCGGCCGCCCATGTCCAGACGCTGGCTGACGCGTCCACCTGGCCGGTGCTTGAGGAAAAGACCCACGCCATCTGCAAGCTTTTGTCGGACACAGGCGGCACGCATTTCATCCTCATGGACGAGTCGGAGTTCTATCCGAAGGACCACATGGGCGTCGTCGACGAGAACGGCTGGCGCGCCGTGATCGACCAGACGAACCGCGCCGCCGTCATCGCCCGCAGCCATGGCCTGGCCTTCAGCTTTCACTCGCATGTCGGCACCTGCGTCGAGCATGAAGCCCAGATCGAGCGGCTGCTTGCCGAAACCGATCCTGATCTCGTGGGGCTTTGCCTCGACACCGGCCACCACGCCTATTGGAACGCCGATCCGATCGCGTTCTACAGGCGCCACAGAGATCGCATCAACTCGGTCCACCTGAAGAATGTCGATGGCGCCCTCCGCGCCCGCGTGCTTGCCGAGAACATCCACTCCGACCGTGCCTTCGAGGAGGGCATCATGACCGACCTCGACCGCGGCGTCGTCGATATCGCCGAATTCGTGTCGGTGCTGCGTGAAGGCGGCTACGACGGTCCGCTTGTCGTCGAGCAGGATCTGGCGCGCAACCATCCGGACACGCCGGAAACGATCGCCCGCCGCAACTACGAATTCGTATCGAAGCTCCTGGCGGACGGGGCCGGCGCATGAAGGTCGAGATCCACGAAACGCCCGACGCCATCGGGGCGCATCTAGCCGACCGGATCGTCGCCGGCATCCGTGCGGCGAACGCTGGGGACCGGGCTTATGTGCTTGGCTGTCCGGGCGGGCGCAGCCCGTTGCCTGTTTACCGGGCGCTCGAAAGCCGTCTGGCGAAAGAGCCGGTCGACTGCTCACAGCTGATTGTCGTGATGATGGACGAGTATCTGAGCGCGGACGACGCCGGCGGATTTGCTCCGCCCAGCGCTTCCGCCCACTATTCCTGCCGCGGTTTTGGCGAACGGGAGATCGTTGGACGCATCAACAGGGGGCTGCCGGACGAGTTTCGCATTCCGCATCAGAATTTCTGGATGCCGGATATCGCAGCGCCCGAAGACTACGACGCCCGGATCGTGGCTGCCGGCGGCATCGATCTCTTCCTGCTCGCCTCGGGTGCCGGTGACGGCCATATCGCGTTCAACCCTCCGGGATCGTCGCGCGAGAGTGGCACGCGCATCGTGGCGCTCGCCGAACAGACGCGGCGCGACAACCTCGCGACCTTTCCGGAGTTCACTGACATTTCCGAGGTGCCCTCGCATGGGGTGACGATCGGCATCGGCTCGATCGCCGAACAGTCGAAGGCGGTGGCGATGATCGTCTGGGGTGAGGGCAAGCGGCACGCCTTTTACCGTCTGACGGCTGCGGGCGCTTACGATGCGAGCTGGCCCGCCACGATCGCCGTCGAGTGCCGCAACGCCGAACTACTGGCGGACGCCGCCGCTGCCGGCCAATGGGGAGCGCGGTGATGGGCGCCCATGCGATCGGCATCGACGTCGGGGGAACGAAGACCAAGGCGTGCCTTGTTCGTCTCGCCGACGGTGCTGTTATCACGGAGCGCACCGAGGCGACCCCTTGCCTGGAGGGGGGCAAAGCGGTGCTCGAGCTGGTGGCGTCGCTCGCCACGGCCACGCGCCATGACGGTCAGATGCTTGGCGTCGAGACCGCGGGGCTCGGCGTCTGCCTGCCGGAACTGGTGACTGGCGATGGCAGACCGGCGTCGGCCTGGAATTTCGACTGGCGCGGCCTCGATTACCGTGGCCGTCTCAGCGGTTTTGAGCCGCTGCACATCGAAAGCGACGTCAGGGCTGCCGCCTTCGCCGAGGGATGGATCGGCGCAGGCGTCGATGCTGATCCCTTCGTCTATGTGACGATTTCGACCGGGCTTTCGCACTCGCTGGTGATCGGCGGCACGCCCTACGCCGGTGCGCGCGGCTTTGCGATCCACTTCTCCGGCAGCGATCTCGTCACATTTGCTGGCGAGGGTCGGGATCAGGAAGTGCGCCACAACCTCGAGCTCTTTGCCAGCGGCAAGGCACTCGGCGAGCGCTATGGCCGGGTGATTGGCCGTGAGGATACGAGCGCCCTCCAGCTTTTCGAGGCGGAGGCGAAGGATCCGCGGGCGGCGCGCATGGTCGCCGATGCGCTTGTCTCGCTCGCCTCCTATCTCGGCCAGCTCGTCAATACGCTCGATCCGGCCAAGCTCATTCTGGGCGGCGGCATCGGCGGCGATCCGGCTGTCAACGCCCGGCTTGCGGCGCTGACCAGGCCGTTCATCTGGGCCGATGGGGCGCGCGATCTGCCGATCGTTGCGAGCCAGCTCGGTGATGCGGCCTGCGCCATCGGCGTTGCGGCCCTTGCAAGCAGATCAGCCAATCGGACGGTGCGCCAATGAGTGGAATTGCCCTTACCAATTTCGTCAAACGCTTCGGCGCCCTGACCGTGATCGACAAGGTCAACCTCACCGTCGGGGAGGGCGAGTTCGTCGTCTTTGTCGGCCCGTCCGGCTGTGGGAAATCGACGCTTTTGCGCATGATCGCCGGGCTTGAGGAGATCTCCGACGGCGAGCTCAGCATTGGCGGCGCGCGCATGAATGAGACCCCGCCGGCGCGTCGCGGCATCGCCATGGTGTTCCAGTCCTATGCGCTCTATCCGCACATGAACGTCGAGCGCAATCTCGGTTTCGCGCTGGAAACGGCCCGGCTTGCCGCCGGCGAGATCAAGGAGCGGGTGGCGAAGGTCGCCCGGTTCCTGAAGATCGAGCATCTCCTGGAACGGCGTCCGGCGCAGCTCTCAGGCGGTCAACAACAGCGCGTCGCCATCGGCCGTGCGCTCGTGCGCTCGCAAAAGCTGTTTCTTTTTGACGAACCGCTGTCCAACCTCGACGCCGATCTGCGCATGGAGATGCGCGTCGAGATCGCCCGCATCCACCGCGAGCTGAAAGCGACCACCGTCTATGTCACCCACGACCAGCTCGAGGCGATGACGCTTGCCGACCGCATCGTCGTCTTGAAAGACGGCCATATCTCGCAGGTCGGCACGCCGATGGAGCTCTACGAACGGCCGGCCAACAAGTTCGTCGCCGGCTTCATCGGCGCCCCGCGTATGAATTTCCTGCCGGGCGCGCTGATCGGCGAAGCGGCGGCAAGCCGCCTCGATATCCTTGGCGTTTCGCACCGTCCCGGCCACTTCGATTATGAAGGCGAGGTGAGTGTCGGCATTCGACCGGAGGACCTGATGCTCGGCGGAGGCGACGTCCAGCTGCCGGCGACCGTGCAGCTCGTAGAGCCGCTCGGCGGCGAGGCGCTGGTGCACGCTCGCCTGAGCAACGGCCAGTCATTGGTGCTGAAGGTGCAGGGCAAGCCCGATCTGACGCCAAACGCCGAAATCACCGTCGGCTGGCTGACCTCGAAGGCGCACATCTTCGGCGCCGACGACAAGGCGCTCTCGGTCAAGGGAGCCTGAGATCATGATGGCGGGTTCAAGATCAACGGGACTGCGGCAGGCGCGTGTTCGCACCGCCTGGCTCTTTCTCGCGCCGAGCCTTCTGGTCCTTATAGGCGTCGCGCTCTGGCCGCTCGGCCGCACGTTCCTGTTCTCGTTCACCGACGCTCTGCTCACGGAACCGGATTTTTATGGCTATGTCGGCTTCGACAACTACCGGGCGCTGTTTGAGGATCCGCTGTGGTGGCAGTCCGTCCGCAACACGCTCTATTTCACCGTCATTTCCGTTTCGATTGAAACCGTGCTCGGCCTGACGATCGCGCTGCTGCTCAATTCGCATATCGCCGGGCGCGGCGTGATGCGCGCCATCATCCTCATTCCCTGGTCGATCCCGGTCGTCGTCAGCGCCCGCATGTGGCAATGGATGCTGCACGACCAGTTCGGTATCGTGAACCATGTGCTGAAGCTCGCCGGCGTGATCGACAGCGGCGTTGCCTGGACGGCCAATTCGGCACTGGTGATGCCGGTGATCATTGCTGTCGACGTCTGGATCACCACGCCCTTCATGGTGCTGCTCATTCTTGCGGGGCTATCGATGCTGCCGCGCGGCATCTATGAGGCCGCCTCGATCGACGGCGTGCCGACCTGGAAGCAGTTCACCTCGCTCACTTTGCCGCTGCTTGCGCCCAGCATCGCCGTCGCCGTGCTCTTTCGCCTGCTGGATGCGTTGCGCATGTTCGACCTGAGCTTCGTACTCTCCTCCAACAGCGATGATACCAAAACCGTCTCGATCTATGCCCGCGAGGTGCTGGTCAATTTCCAGGACATGGGCGTCGGATCGGCCGCAAGCACCGCCGTCTTCCTGATGATCGCGCTGGTGACCGCCATCTACGTCACCGTCTTCCGTCTCAACCGCCGTCTGATGGGAGTTTGACATGGTCAGAAGCAACACCGGCAAACGCCTGCACAGGATCGCGATCTACGCGCTCTTCGGCATCGTCGCGCTCTACACGCTGTTTCCGTTCTATTGGATGATCGCCTCGTCGCTGAAATCGGGGCAGGCGATCTTCGACGTCACCTTCTTCCCGGACCTGAAGTTCAACAATTATGCGGCGATCCTGTCCGACGGCGTGTTCCTGCGTTCGCTGCTGAACTCGCTGATCGTCGCCTTCTCGGTGGTGGCCCTGTCGCTGCTGCTTGCCGTCGGCGCCGCTTACGCGCTCGGTCGCATCGATTTCCGCGGCCGTTCATCGATCATGCTGCTCGTGCTCGCCGTCTCGATGTTCCCGCAGATTGCGCTGCTGTCGGGCCTGTTCGAGATGATCCGCTGGCTGGGGCTCTACAATACGATCGGCTCCTTGATCTTCGCCTACATGATCTTCACGCTGCCCTTCAATATCTGGGTGCTGACGACCTTCATGCGCGATCTGCCCAAGCAGATAGAGGAGGCGGCGATCATGGACGGCTGCTCGCCGTTGCGGATCGTGCGCTGCATCTTCCTGCCGATGATGGGGCCGGCGCTGATCTCGACCGGTCTGCTCGCTTTCATCGCGTCCTGGAACGAGTTCATGTTCGCCCTGACCTTCATCCTGACCGACGAGAACCGCACCGTGCCGGTGGCGATCGCGCTCATCTCCGGATCGAGCCGTTACGAATTTCCCTATGGTGCGATCATGGCGGCCTCCACCATCGTCACGGTGCCGCTGATCGTTCTCGCGCTCATCTTCCAGAAACACATCGTCTCCGGCCTGACGGCCGGTGCGGTCAAGGGTTGATTGCCTCAAACGGAGGCGGAAAGGTATTCACATGCTTGTCGTTCGTGTTGGTCTGATCGGGCTTGGCGAGGTAAGCCAGCTGATGCATCTGCCGATCCTTGCAGATCACCGCCACCTGTTCGAAATCGCCGGCGTCTACGACGTTTCGCCGAGCCTGACGCGCTATTGCTCCGAGCGTTATCCCGGCGCGAAAAAGTTCGCGACCGCAGAAGCGTTGGTCGCCTCGCCGGATATCGATGCTGTCTTCATCCTGACGCCGGACCAGACCCACAGCTTCTATCTGGAAATGGCGCTGAAGGCGCAGAAGCACGTCTTTCTGGAAAAGCCCGCCTGCCTGACCCTTGGCGAGATCGATGCCGTCGCGCCGCTGGCGGAGGCAACGGACCGGCTGCTTTTCGTTGCCTACATGCGCCGCTACTCGCCAAGCTTCCTGCGCGCCAAGGCGATGATGCCGGCCCACGACGCCGTGCGCTATGTCCGGGTGCGCGACATCATCTGCGAAGGCCCGTTTTTCATTCGCCAGACCCGCAACATTTTCTATCCGAGCGATCTGGATGCAGGCTTCCTGGCAGACTCCCGAGCGCAGACGACAGCACTCCTGAAGCAGGTGGTCGGAGACGACGCGCCGGCCGATCTGATGCGGGCCTACCAGGTGCTAACCGGGCTCTCCTCGCACAGCCTATCTGCGATGCGTGAACTGATCGGCCTGCCGAAGCGGGTGATCGCCGCCCACCACAAGTGCAACGGCGAATCCATCGTCGCGCTCTTCGACTACGGTCATTTCACCGCGATCTATGAAGCGATGATCGACAATGTCGCCCGGTTCGACGCGCGCATCGAGGTGCTCTCGGATCGCCGACAGCTGCGCGTCAGCTACGACACGCCCTATATCCGCAACCTGCCGACTGCGCTCGAGGTGATCGACAGCACTGACAGCGAGACGGAAACGCGCACATTCGGCCCCGACTACACCGATCCCTTTGCCCTGGAGCTGCGTGCCTTCCACGACCATCTCGTCAAGGGCACCAGGCCAAAAACCACCCTTTCTGACTCGCGCGAAGATCTGGCCCTGATGGCCGAGATCGTCGGTCGCCTGAAGGAAAGTTCGCGGCTATAGCAGGACGATATCCTCAACACCGAGTTGTACCGACATGGCAAAACGCGAAACCGCACGTGACCGTATCCTGACCGCCGCCGAGGCCATCGTCGTCGGCAAGGGCGTGTCGTCCCTCACCTTCGACGAAGTGGCGGAAGAGACCGGCCTCAGCAAGGGCGGCATCCTCTACCACTTCTCCAGCAAGGACGCGCTGGTCCGGGCGATGGTCGAGCGTTTCGTCTATCGTTTCGAGACCGGTCTCTCCGGGCTCGAAACCGAGGACGAGGACCCGCATGGCCGCTATACGCGCGCCTATGTTCGCGCCACCCTCGGTGAGGCGACAAGCACCGGCGACCAGTATGACCGCCTGGGCGCCAGCATTACCGCGGCGCTCTCGAACTTCCCTGATCTCCTGGAGATTGTGCGCCAGCAGAACATCCGTTGCCAGGCGGCCGTCGAGAGCGACGGCCTCGATCCGGTGGAGGCAACGATCACGCGTCTGGCCGTCGAAGGCATGTGGCTGGCGGAAGTCTTCAACGTCATGCATCTCGACCCCGAGATGAAACGGGCCGTGACCGCCCGCCTCTTGGAGCGCACGCACGCGCCGCCATCCCCGAAATAGTGCGCTTCGCGCGCATCCCCTTCAGCGCGCCTGGCGCGCAAAACCAAGGAGTTTACCGATGGGTTACAAGCCGTCTCCCCGTCCCGTTTTCGATCGTCCCACGCTCATCCCCTATGCCGGCGTCACACGCCATCTCTGGGGAGAGGAAAACGCCGGCCTGGTCGACGACTGGATCTATGCCTCGACCGAGAGCATTCACCAGATCGTTTTCGGCATGCAGCCCGGCGGCTGCTTCAAGCACACCGAAGCCTTCCGCACAATCTTCGGCGCCGATGAAGTTCTCTACGTGCTGAGCGGCACGCTCGGTCTTGCCAACCCCGAGACCGGCGAATTCTGCGTTGCCAGGGAAGGCGAGGCGCTGTTCTTCCGCAAAGACACCTGGCACCACGGATTCAACCTCGGCAACGAGCAGGTTCGCGTGCTCGAATTCTTCGCACCGCCGCCGGCCAAGGGCACTTCGGGGCCCTACGCGCGCACCAAACCTTACATAGAAATCGAGCAGTCTCGTTATGGCCAGAGCGAGTTCCTCGGCCGGTGGCCGATGGAGGCCGCAGCGCAGCGCAAGGCGCGGACCATCCACCCGATGCGCGATGCCGATCTGCTCTTCAGCCTCGATCAGCAAACACAGGGCGCCTATACCGGCCTTTTCTGCGCCACCGACCAGCTGACGGTCGGCAAGACGACGGTTCTTGCAGGCAAGCGCACTGGCATCGAGCGCCACAAGGGCGACGAATGCCTCTACGTCGTCTCGGGAACGCTGAACATCCACGTGCTCGATGCGGAGGGCCAGGCGTGGTTCGAGCTCAATCCGCGCGACGGCTTCTACATTCCCGCGGGAGCTGACCACCAGTATTTCAACATGTCCGCAGACAAGGTGGAGTTCGTCTTCGGCGTTGCGCCGGAATTCTGATCGCCGTTGCAAGGGCGACGCCGAAGAGATCTATCGCCGGCGTTGCCCCTTGTGGCGGATGGCCGTCTGTCGAAACCCGGCCGGTTGAGCCACCGGCGGACATCGAAGTGCCTGCGCCCTCGTTTAGTGATACTTGTCCTGTTCCCGCACAAGGATCGCCGGCGCGTTGAGCCCGGCGATCGGCTGGTCGAGATCCCTCGGGATATCGCCTGCCAGCTGGAGGTCGAGATAGCGGGCGCAGCAGACCCTGAGGAACGAAGTGAAGTTGCCAAGGTCATGGCCGGCATCGATCGACTCATGATGCAGCTTGGTGATCAGCTGCGTGACATTCATGCGGTCGCGCTTCGCAATTTCCTCCAGCTTCGACCAGAAGAAATTCTCGAGCCGCACGCTCGTGACCATGCCATCGATGCGAAGCGATCGCGTGGCGCTTTCCCACAGTCTCGCGTCCGCCTTTATGAACAGTTCGCACATCTCGCCCTCCTGGCCGGCCTCCTCAGGCGGCGTTCGTTTTTAGCAGGGCCGAGGCGTCGAGCACAGCCATGAACTGCCGCAGCCAGGACGGATGCGCCGGCCAGGCGGGCGCCGTGACAAGATTGCCGTCCGACACGGCATCGTCGATGGCGATATCGGCATAGACGCCGCCTGCCAGTTCGACCTCCGGACGGCAGGCCGGGTAGGACGAACATTTGCGTCCCTTCAGCACGCCGGCGGCGGCAAGAAGCTGGGCGCCGTGGCAGATGGCCGCCACAGGTTTTCCGGCGACAAAGAAGTGCTGCACGGCCTTGAGCACGTCCGGGTTCAGCCGCAGATACTCGGGCGCCCGGCCACCCGGGATCACCAGCGCGTCGTAGGCCTCGGCGCGGATGCTGGCGAAGGTGGCGTTGAGCGCAAAATTGTGCCCGCGCTTTTCCGAATAGGTCTGGTCGCCTTCAAAATCATGGATCGCGGTCGCAACGGTGTCACCGGCATTCTTGCCCGGGCAGACTGCATGGACTGTGTGGCCGCAGGCAAGCAATGTCTGAAACGGCACCATCGTCTCGTAATCCTCGGTGAAGTCCCCGGTGATCATCAGAATTTTCGAACCTGGCATTTGTTTCCTCCCAAAACCATGGAGGAAGAGTAGCAAGACAAACGAGCCAGCAGGTACTAGCGGAATACTACAGGGAAAATTCTGAGCTCAGGCAGAGAGCTGTCTCATCGACACGCTCAAGCGTGCCTCCGGCAACCACACAGACGAGGATGGCCCAATGCAAACCCGCCTTTTGAACCTCCCGGTCGCCTCTCTCTTTCCGATCGTTCTTCGGTCGCCAGACCTTCCCAGAAAAAGCATGCCTGCGGCCCCCTTGACGTTCCACCGGACGCTGCTAATTAGGAGGCGTACCCTGTTCTCCAGACATCGGACCACGGGGTGAACACTGGTGCCGGGCCCCTCTGGCGAGAGTTTTTACGGCGCTCTCGTGATGTCGGTACCGCCAGCAAATTAGCCGGCGGATTAGCTCCCATGAAAACTGATCTCATGCCTCACGCATGCGCCCCTTCGGCCGTGCGCATTTCTGTTTTGAAACCTCATTTCTTCACCGAAGCCGGTGTTGTCAGAGCGAAGGGGGCACGTTGATGAACCAGCCTCAATCGCACACAAGCTCGCTCGGCTATTTCACCTGGGCCTTCATTGTCACCGCTGTCGGCCTTGTGCTCGGCGCCTGGCTCGGCTGGCAGTCGACCGGCACGATCGGCGGCATGGCCTCGGTCTTCTTCATCTGCACCGTGCTTGCGGTGCTCGAAATCTCGTTGTCCTTCGACAATGCCATCGTCAATGCCAACAAGCTCAAGGACATGACGCCCGAGTGGCAGCACCGGTTCCTGACCTGGGGCATCATCATCGCCGTCTTCGGCATGCGCATCGTCTTCCCGCTGCTGATCGTGGTTATCGCCGCGAAGATCGGGCCGATCGAGGCGATCATTCTTGCGGCAAGCAAGCCGGAAGAATACGCGCGCATTATGAACGACGCCCATCTGCCGATCGCGGCCTTCGGCGGTACCTTCCTGATGATGGTCGGCCTCAGCTACTTCTTCGATCATGAGAAGGATGTTCACTGGATCCAATGGATCGAAAGCAAGATGGCTCGCTTTGCCAGCATCAAGGGCATCGAGATTGCCTTCGTGCTGACGCTGATCCTCGGCTTCTCGACCCTGCTCGATCCGGCTGACGTGCACACCTTCGTCTACTCGGCGATCTACGGTCTGTTGACGTTCCTCGTGGTCGAGGTGGTCGGCGGCCTGCTCGATGCGCAGCAGGAGACTATGAGTGCTGCGGCAAAGGGCGGCTTCGGCGCTTTCCTTTACCTGGAAGTTCTCGACGCCAGCTTCTCGTTCGACGGCGTCATCGGCGCCTTCGCGCTGACGCAGAACCTCTTCATCATCGCGATTGGCCTGGGCATCGGCGCCATGTACGTGCGCTCGATGACGATCATGCTGGTTGAGAAGGGTACGCTCAACGAGTACCGCTACCTGGAACATGGCGCGTTCTACGCGATCCTGATCCTCTCGGTGGTGATGTACGTGCAGACGCTGTTCCACATTCCGGAAGTAATTACCGGCCTTGGTGGCGCAGCCCTCATCGGCATCTCGCTCTGGTCGTCGATCCGCTACAACAAGCGCGAACGCGGGCAGGAACCGGCAGGAGCCCACGCTGAGTAACGGGCCGGCGCTCCGGCGCCAGCCTTGCCCACACGGCGATAGACAGCAACGACGGCCCGGTGGAAACGCCGGGCCGTTTTTTGTTGTTCGGTCCGTCGCATCCCGCATTGCCAAAATGCGCGGCAGACCGGATAAACGGCAGATGCCGGCGGAAGATTTGAGGATTGTGCTTGAGGAGCTCTACAGAGCCGGCGCCTTTCGTGTGCCGGCCGAGGATATCCATTGGCCGCAGGAGCTGCATGCAACGGTCTTCCGCGCTTTGACGATGCAATACATGACGCGCAGGCAGATGGCTGACGGCAGCGTCGAATTCTCGCTGTCGCGTTCCGGCTACGACGCCATCGATGCCGAAATACCCTGGGGCTACATTTTCAGCCGCCGCGTGCGCGACTTCTTCTCCTCTGCCTGGGGGAACGAAAAGGGCTGAAATGCAAAAACGGCCCGGCGGTCTTTCGACCCCGAGCCGTTTGATCCTTGGGAGGATAAGGCGCGCCTCGGCGCGCTGGAATCTGGTTAGCCGCGGCGCGTATCCGGGAAGACTGCCGGGTCGATACCCAGCGTGCGCAGGTCGCTTGCCTTCGGGCGGCGGTGACCTTCAACAGCGGCGGCGGCAGCGCTAGCAGCGCCGAGGACTGCGAAGGCACGGCCGATGAAACCCTTGTGATAAGTTGTGGTTGCCATCGTCTTGCTCGCTTTCGTTTTCTCTTCGATGAGCAAAAGATGGGGTCTGCAAGGGTATATTGCAATGCACAATCGGGCACGCCAGCCATGCAAGGGAAGCATCCCCGGCTGCGGCTCGACCTTCTGAAGTTGCCCGCGACAGGAACGATCGCCGCGCGGGTCTATCGCCCTTAATGCAAGACGGCCCGGAGGTCTTTCGACACCGAGCCGTTTTATCCCTGGGAGGATAAGGCGCGCGAGAGGCGCGCTATGGAATTGGATTAGCCGCGGCGCGTATCCGGGAAGATTGCCGGGTCGATACCCAGCGTACGCAGGTCGCTTGCCTTCGGGCGGCGGTGACCTTCAACAGCGGCGGCGGCAGCGCTAGCAGCGCCGAGGACTGCGAAGGCACGGCCGATGAAACCCTTGTGATAAGTTGTGGTTGCCATCGTCTTGCTCGCTTTCGTTTTCTCTTCGATGAGCAAAAGATGGGGTCTGCAAGGGTATATTGCAATGCACAATCGGGCACGCCAGCCATGCAACGAATGCAGGCCCGGCCGGTCATCAACCGGCCGGGCCTGCGGATAGGCCTTGGGAGGAGGCGCTATTAGTCCTCGTTCGCCGCCAGCTGCGACAGAACTTCGCCACGACCGCGTGCACGCAGGATCAGGGGCACGATCAGGGCCGCTGCCGCAATCACCAGCAGTACGGCTGCGATCGGCGAGGTGAACAGCACCGAGATGTCACCCTGGCTGATGGCAAGGGCACGACGGAGCTGCTGCTCGGCAAGCGGTCCAAGGATCAGGCCGACGACGACGGGGGCGATCGGATAGCCGAAGACACGCATCGCGTAGCCAAGCAGGCCGAAGGCGAGCAGCATGCCGAGCTCGTAGACCGACGGGTTGGCGCCGATGGTGCCGAGCGTCGCGAACAGCAGGATGCCGGCATAGAGCCAGGGCTTCGGGATCGTCAGAAGTTTCACCCAGAGCCCGATCAGCGGCAGGTTGAGAACCAGCAGCATGAAGTTGGCAATCAGCAGGCTGGCGATCAGACCCCAGACGAGCTGCGGATTGGTGGCAAACAGCAGCGGGCCGGGTTGCAGGCCATATTGCTGGAAGCCGGCGAGCATGATCGCAGCCGTTGCCGTCGTCGGCAGGCCGAGCGTCAGAAGCGGTACGAGCGTGCCGGCGGCCGAAGCATTGTTGGCCGCTTCCGGACCGGCAACGCCTTCGATGGCGCCGTGGCCGAACTCTTCCGGGTGCTTTGCAAGCTTCTTTTCAGCCGCATAGGACAGGAAGGTGCCGATCTCGGCGCCGCCGGCCGGCATCGCGCCGATCGGGAAGCCGATGAACGTGCCGCGAAGCCAGGGCTTCCAGGAGCGGGCCCAGTCGAGCTTGCTCATCCAGACCGAGCCGCGCACGGCCTCGACCTTGTCGGGGCCTTTTTCGCCCTGGGCGGCGATAAACAGCGTCTCGCCGATGGCAAACATCGCAACGGCAAGCGTGGTGACCTCGATGCCGTCGAGCAGTTCGGGAACACCGAAGGAGAGGCGCGCCTGACCGGTCAGCTGGTCGATGCCGACAACGGAAAGCGCCAGTCCGACGAAGAGCGCCGTCAGGCCACGAAGGGTGCTGTCGCCGAAAGCCGAAGATACGGTGACGAAGGCGAGAACCATCAGTGCGAAGTATTCGCGCGGACCGAAGACCAGGGCCAGCTTGACGATGTAGGGAGCGATGAAGGCAAGGCCCAGCGTCGCGATCAGGCCGGCAACGAACGAGCCGATGGCGGCGGTGGCAAGGGCCGGTCCGCCACGTCCGGCGCGCGCCATCTTGTTGCCTTCAAGCGCGGTGACGATCGAGGCGCTTTCGCCTGGTGTGTTGAGAAGGATCGAGGTGGTCGAGCCGCCATACATGCCACCATAATAGATGCCGGCGAACATGATCAGCGATCCGGCCGGATCGAGCTGGTAGGTAACGGGCAAAAGAAGGGCCACGGTCAGAGCCGGGCCGATGCCGGGAAGAACGCCGACGGCCGTGCCGAGCGTCACGCCGATCAGCGCGTAGAGCAGGTTCATCGGCTGGGCAGCAACCCACAATCCCTGCAACAGGAAATCAAAAGTAGCCATGGTCGACGGCCCTCTTAGAAGAACAGGTGTTCAAGCGGCCCTGCGGGCAGCGACAACTGCAGAAGCTTGGCGAAAATCACCCACACGGCGAAACAGAGCGCGATGCCGACTGGCAGGGAGAGCCAGAGCTTGCGCTTGCCAAAGCCACGCGCGGTGAGCGCAAAGAGAATGCCGGTGGCGATCGAGAAGCCTGCGACCTTCAAGAGCAGCATCTGCGCTGCAAGGCCCGCCACGATCCAGATGACCGGTGCGACCTCCTGGCGCTCGCGCTCTGGAAAATCGTTGCGGAACGCAGCGAAGATGGTCCAGACGGCGAGGGCCGCGAGACAGCAGGCAATCGCATAGGGGACCGTCGTCGGTCCGACCTGGGAGTAGCCGGCGGCACCTGCAAGGCGCGACACATCCCAGAAAATGAGTCCAGCGATAGCGGCGAGTACGGCCGCGATGAAGAGCGCCGCCCGATCCGGGCGACGCGTTGAAGTTGAAGGGTTATGCCCCGTGGTCATTTCACCAGTCCAATGTCCTTGAGAACACCTTCGGTCGCCGCAACATCCTTGTCGAGCTGGGCGTTGAAGGCGTCACCTGCGAGATAGCTGTCCTGCCAACCCTTGGTCTTCAGAACTTCCTGCCAGCCGGCGGACTTGGCAAGCTTCTCGATGTCGGCCGAAACGGCGGCCTTCTGCTCGTCCGAGAGGCCCGGAGCGGCAGCGACCATGCGCCAGTTTTCGACGACCACGTCGAGACCGGATTCCTTCAGCGTCGGAGCATCGATGCCGGCGACGCGCTCAGGACCGGATACGGCGAGCAGGCGAAGCGTGCCGGCCTTGACCTGCGATTCGAATTCGCCATAGCCCGAAATGCCGGCCGTGACCTGGCTGCCGAGGATTGCGGCAAGTGCTTCGCCGCCGCCCGAGTATGCGATGTAGTTGATCTTGGTCGGGTCGACACCGGCCGCCTTGGCGATCAGGCCAACGGCAATGTGGTCTGTACCGCCGGCCGAGCCGCCAGCCCAGGACACCGCGCCCGGATCCTTCTTCAGCGCTGCAACGAGGTCAGCCATCGTCTTGATCTCGGACGCTGCCGGAACGACGATCGCTTCGTATTCGCCGGTGAGGCGGGCGATCGGGGTGACGTCCTTGAGCGTGACCGGCGACTTGTTGGTGAGGATCGCGCCGACCATGACGTAGCCGCCGACGATCAGGGCGTTGGCGTTGCCCTTCTGCTGGCTTGCGAACTGGGCAAGGCCGATCGTGCCGCCGGCGCCTGGAACGTTCTGGACCTGAACGTTGCCGGAGATGCCTTCCTGCTGCAGCACCGTCTGGAGCGAGCGGGCCGTCTGGTCCCAGCCACCGCCCGGGTTTGCCGGAGCGATGATCGTGTAGTCAGCGGCAACAGCCGGCAGCGACATGGCGCCGGCGAGAATCGTTGCGAGGAAAAAGTGTTTCAAGGTCAGTCCTCCGTGAGGCGCGTTTTCACCGCGCACGTTGTTTCTGCGTGCGAACGGGAAGACGGCGACGGGATCTTGTGTCCCTTATCGCTTGACCGGATTGGTGGCTTCCTCCCAGTACGCAACCGGCTGCCCGCCTCCACGGGGGCCAGTGACCCTAAGGCAACATAGAAAGCTGACATTTAGCTGACATCAAGTCCCGAATGCGCTTTTCAGGCCGTGGGGTTCACGAAATCTTAGGTTCTTGCCGCCGCCGAGCGCGAGGTCGAGCCTTCGGGTCCCCGGGAAGTGCCCGCCGAAAGCCGCCCCAAACCCTGAGGCGCGGCGAATCGCATGCGACATTTGCCAATCTCCAGCCGGTTCCCGTTCCAAAAGCGGGAGCCGGCGCTATCTCCTTCATCAATCCATGCGCAGGCGGCCGAGCGTCGTCATCAAAGCCACCCGGGAGATGACAGCCATGGCGAAAGCAACGACGGCGGACAAGACGGGCAGTGCGCCGAAAGGGGGCGTCTCGCCTTCCGATCTGATCGACGCGAGAATAGCAGAGCTCGGCGACTGGCGCGGTCCGATGCTTTCGCGCGTGCGGAAGCTGATCAGGCAGGCCGACCCGGATGTCAGCGAGGAATGGAAGTGGCGCGGTGTCCCGGTCTGGGAACATGCCGGCATCATCTGTACCGGCGAGACCTACAGGGCCGTGGTGAAGCTGACTTTTGCGAAGGGCGCGTCGCTTGATGATCCCTCGGGTCTCTTCAACGCCAGTCTCGACGGCAATGTCCGCCGGGCAATCGATTTTCATGACGGCGACACCGTCGACGAGGAGGCGTTGATGGCGCTGATACGCTCTGCCGTCGATCTCAATCTTGGGGCCCGGGCGAAAAAGAAGAGCTAACCCGCTGAAGCAACGCAAAATTCCGTCAGGCGATCTGCGAGACGATTATCAGTGAAGCCGCAGGACCTCGTTCCACTTGGCGATCAGCCGTGACCGCTTCACCTGGTCGAGATAGACCATCAGGCCGGGGCTGACGGGCACGGGCCGCAACTGGCCGCCGAGCATTTCCTGCATCGTGTTGGCGGTGTTTTCGCCGGCGACCTCGGGGCTGACGGCCGGGATCTGCAGCTCGCGCGCCATGATCGTCTGCCCTTCCTTCGACATGAAGAACTCGAGATAGCGCCGGCCGAGATCCGGCGATGCGGAGGCCTGCGGCACAAGGCCGATCCGTGACATGACGACGGTGTAGTCCTTGGGCAGCACGATGCCGACATCCGGGTGCCGAGACGCCCAGTCGGCCGCGTAAGAACCGAGGATATTGTAGCCGAGAACGAAGCGGCCATCGGCAACGCGCTCAAGGATCGCTTCGCTGGTGGAGTAGAGCTTGACGCCGGCAGCTCCCATCGCCTGGATCACATCCCAGATGTCGCCGAACTGTTCCTGGTCGCGCGACATGAACAGGAAGCCGACACCTGATCGTTCGATGTCGTAGGTTCCGATCCGGCCAAACACATGTGAGCCCTGGTGCTTGAGATAATCGACAAATTCGGCCCGCGTCGACGGCGGCTTCTCCTTGGTAAAACTCGGCTTGTGATAGACGAAAACCGCCGGCTCGAAGGTCAGTGCATAGGCCGTGTTGCGCCAGTTGGCCCAGGCAGGCCAGCGGTCGCTCATCGGCAGGTCGCTGCGCTGGGCATAGCCGTCGTTGCTGAGCTTGACTTGCAGGTCCATGGCGGAGGAAAAGGCGAAATCTGCCGTCTTCATTCCCGCGTCGGTCTCCTTGATGATCCGGTCGTAGATCTCGCCTGTCAGCATGTCCTCGTAGCGCACGGCAACGTCAGGATTGGCCCTCTGGAAGCCGACGATCATCGGCTTTGCGAGCGGCTCGTCGAGCGACGAATAGACGACCAGCGTGCGCGCCTCCGGCTTGCCGGAAAGGGCCGGGAATATGATCGGAGCCGCAAGCAGCAGCTGGGGCCAAAGGGCGAAAAAAAGAAAAGAAATCAAGAACCGCATGAATCCACAATGCCTCAGTGTCGCACCGTTCACAAGCAAGGCGCCGCCGGATAAGGTGACGCGGGGAGTGACCATATTTGCGTATTTTGCTTGTTGAGGACAATCAGGACCTGGCCGAGGGGCTCTCGGCCATTTTGCGCGGCAGCGGCTATGCCGTCGACGTCGTGAGCGACGGCGCGTCGGCGCACGCGGTCGCAGCCACCGAGACCTTCGATCTCGTCATTCTCGATCTCAATCTGCCGGAAATGGACGGGCTCGATGTGCTCCGCGCCATGCGCGCCCGGCAGAATAGGGCGGCGGTGCTGATCCTGACGGCAAGGGGCGCACCTGAGGAGAAGATCAAGGGGCTCGATCTTGGCGCCGACGACTACATGATCAAGCCGTTCGACGTCGGCGAGCTAGAAGCGCGCGTGCGCGTGCTACTGCGCCGGCAGGCGGGCTTACGCGCATCGACCGTCAGCTACGGCAATGTTTCTCTCGACCTCAACACGCGCAGCTTTTCGTCAGGCGGTACGCCGATCGAGATTCCGGCACGGGAGCTCGGACTGCTCGAGCTCCTGTTCATGCGGGCGGGAAAGGTGGTCGCAAAGGATGCGATCATGCAGTCGCTGACCGGTTTCGACGACGATCTGAGCCCGAATGCGATCGAGCAATATGTCAGCCGGTTGCGCAAGCGGCTTGCGCCGCACGGGCTGACGGTGCGCACGGCGCGCGGCATCGGCTATTATCTCGACAAGTCGGCCGGGGCGGAATGAGGACGACGGTCTACTCCCTCCGCCGGCGACTGCTCGGCTGGCTGCTGATCTCCACCTTGGTCATTGGCGTCATCGCGTTGACCGACACCTATCGCGAGGCGGTGACCACCGCCAATGTCGTCTCCGACCGCGTGCTTGCCGGCTCCGCCTTGGCGATTGCAGAACGCGTGGTGGTGGCGGAGGACGGGTCGCTTGAGGTCGACATACCCTATGTCGCGCTGGAGATGCTGACCTCGGCCGCACAGGACCGGGTTTTCTACCGGGTCGACGGGCCGCCCGGCCAGTTCATCACCGGTTACCAGACGTTGCCGTCACTGGCGGAAGAGCCGGGCGCTTCGACCACTTTTGCCGATAGTGTCTTTCGCGGCGAACCGATCCGCATCGCGGCGCTCAGGCGTTCCGCCTCCACGGGCATCAATTCGGTGCCTTTCGTCGTGACGGTCGCCGAGACGACAATCGCGCGACGACAGCTGGCGCAGACCATCCTTGTTCGATCCGCCCTGCGGCTGGGCATGATGATCGCCGGTGCTGCGGTGATCGTCTGGATTGCGGTTACCTTTTCGCTGCGTCCACTCTATCGCCTAGGGGACGCGATATCGGAGCGCAGCCCCGATGATCTGCATCCGATCGGCGAGCGGGTGCCGAACGAGGTGCAGGGACTGGTCGATACGGTCAATTCGTTCATGGGACGGCTGGAGTCGGCGCTCGATGCCCTGCGCAATTTTACCGGCAATGCCAGCCATCAGTTGCGCACGCCGCTTGCGATCATCCGCACGCAGCTTGCACTCGCGCAACGCGCCGGCTCGATCGATGAGACGCGCAGTGCGGTCAAGAAGGCGGACGAAGCCGTTGCCAACGCCGAGCGTATCCTGGGTCAGTTGCTGCTGATGGCGAAGATCGACGCGGCTGGCAAAGACGAAACCCGTTTGCTGGAGCGCATCGACCTCGTCGAACTCGTGCGCGAGATTACGGCCGAACACGTGCCTGCGGCTGGGGACGCCGATATCGATCTTGGCTTTGATGGCGACGGCGAGGCTTTCGTTCGGGCCGAGCCGTTGCTGATCGGCGAACTGCTCAAGAACCTGATCGGCAACGCCCTGCTTTATGCCGGACGCGGCGCGGAGGTAACGAGCCGCGTTGTCGTTGGGGACGAAACGGTGTTGCTGGAGGTCGAGGACAACGGGCCCGGCATTCGCCCCGATCTGCGCGAAACCGTGTTTCGCCGCTTCGAGCGCGGCGGCAGCGAAGCGCCCGGCTCAGGCCTCGGCCTGCCGATCGTGGAGGAAATTGCCGAGCTCTACGGTGCGACGACCCGCCTGAGCGAAGGGGCGGACGGTCGCGGCCTGAAAGTGACCATCCGCTTTCCGGCTGCGTGATCAAGGCCGTTGCGTTCTTGCAGGCCTCGACGACAAAGGGCCGTCCTGTCTTCCTGAAGCGCTGCAGCGCCAATGCCCCATCCGGCGCTCCGACGTGGAGACCAGATGAGGGAAGCCGCAGCGGTGACGATCTCGCCGTTCCGCCGCGCAGGCTAAAGCAATCTGGGAGTTTCGCGCGTTTACCGGCCGCGCTGGCCGAAGAGGGTAGCTGTTTCGCGGGTCTGTACCCGCAGCATCGCGCTCCAGAGCTGGAAAACGAAACGCGGCTGAAACTGGCTCGCAAGCTTGCGCTGCGACAACATGGGAAGTCTCCAATAGTTTTGAACGGCTGCCATATAGTACATCGCAAAAGAAATTGCCAGAGCGTGGGCGAGGGGGCAGCCCTGCGCGCCGAGCATATGTGGAAAGTGCTCTGCGGGCCGCGAAATACCCCCACGAGCGAAAACAAAATGCCGGGATGATTTTCGTCATCCCGGCCAGTTGGCTTCACTGGGAGGAGAATTCTTCTTTGGGAAGTCAGGCCTTCTTGCGGTTCTTCTGTCGGTAGACGTCGATGACAACCGCGGCGACGATGATCAGGCCCTTGACGATTTCCTGATAGTAGGCGTCGACCCGAAGGAAGGTGAAGCCCTAGGTCATGACGCCGAGGATGATCGTGCCGATCACCGTGCCGGTGATGCGCCCGACGCCACCTGTCAGCGACGTGCCGCCGATGACAGTCGCGGCAATCGCGTCGAGTTCATACATCACACCCATGCCTGCCTGTGCCGTCTGGGCGCGGGCGGCGGTGACGACACCGGAGGAGTTCGCAATGCTTACCGAAGATGCCCTGCCCCGAGAACGCGACCCAAAATCCAGCCGATCGAGAGAGAGGCCGAAACAACGACTGAGCTTGTTGCAGCATCAGATCTGTTCTAAGGCAACGTAATGCCGTACTTGGCGCCTTCTAGGGCCAATTATCGCTTTGAAGGGATCCTGAAAGCGTATTTCACCTTCTATAAGGAGCCAGATAGATGGTGATTCTGCCGATGAAATTCTGAGGGTTACATTAAGTGAGCGTGCACTTTACAGACATCGTCGACGGGGGGATCCAACTCAGGCATTCGTCCACCCCTTTGTCCCGGTTAGGCCTACCAGAGCTTCGCGAAGTTATTCATGAGCTTAACCTCGTTTCTGATCGGCTAGGATGCGTCGCGTTCGAGGGGGACGGTTCCAGTCAGAATGATCTTGTAATATTTGCAGGAAATTTAGAGAGATTCTCTATGTTGTCCGCCGCTAGAGGCGTTGCATCACGCGTTTTTTATTTTCAAGATACTTCTAGTTGGTGGTACGGCGGGTCAAATCTTCTGCCAAATATTGAGGGAATACAGAAATTTCTTGTTCGGCATGTTGCCAATAGGCCGTGTCTATCCTTCGGGCAATCGTCTGGTGGATACGCGGCATTAGCTATGGGAGGGCTCATACCTCATATTGACGTGCTTGCGTGCTCTCCGCAAACATTTGCGGATGGAAATGTTAAAGAGCGATTACACCTAGCGCAGTCCCTCGCAGTGCAGCGCACCCCAGACCACCTCATTGACATTGCGGAATTGTATCGCTCATCTGGCAGAAGGGGGATGGCGGCTGCGATATTTGCTGCATCGGAGGCAGGTAATCCATTGCATAGTCATTTCTGGATCGATCATCTCCATTTGGCAAACATCGCAGGAATACCCTCAATAGATATTCACATCGGAGCTTCCGCTAAGCACTCACTCGTGTCCCAAAATGCTCGGCGCTTTTCCGAGGTGCTAAAGGATTTGCTGCGTTGTTCTGGGAAGAAAAACGAAGTTAAAACGAAGTTAGTCCGGCGCCTGGTGGACGACATCGCGACTGAGCATCTGGACCGCGAGTATGGATGAGCGGTTCTCTGACGCAAGCTTTCAACGTGAAGAACGACTAACGTTCGCGAGGCGGTAGGGCAATATCGTTCTGATTGAGCGCTTATTGCGCTTGTAGCGTCTGATTCGTATAACGGTTCAGTAAAAGAAGGCCCGTCAAACATTATGAATTTCTGCGTCTATCTCGACAACGGAGCGGAAGTGCACGGCTATTTCGTGCCAGACGGATTTTCGGCCTCCCCAAGAATACATGTGCGTATCAATGGTGATGAAACGCCAAAAATAATTCAGACGTGGATTTTTATTGAAGGAGCCAAAGCGCAAGGCGCGCATCAAACTGGTAATGTCGGCTTTATCCTAAGTGAGGATAATATACCAGGCTTGAGTAACGCATCTCAAGTCGAATTGTCTGAGCCGGACAGTGGTCTGGTGTTTTATCGGCGCGATCATGGAAGATCCTTCGTTCCGAAAAAGGTTCTACGACTGGAGACCGCATATGTGCCTCACAGTGAAGTAGATCTGAGTCTGAGGCCGTATTTCCAGTTTTGTGAACACCGAGTCGAGCACTATGGCTACGAAACCATACGGCAAATGTTGGAGATCATTCATCAACCATCCGTCTATGTATCCGGCAGAATGCTCCTCAAGAATTTTAAGCTATACATCGACTACAATATAGATACCACTATTATCTCTTTGAGAGATCCATTCTATGAATTGGCCTTGCGGTTAATTGTTTTTACTCGCGTAGGCAAACAAGAAATCAGCTTTGTATCTGCGCGCGACAAAACATTGTTCAAACCGGTAATTGAGTGGTTGGATGGCTTGGATGTAAAGAATGAAAGGGCGTTAAAATTGGCTATTCGGAAAGCCCCCAAAGACGCAATGAATTTGCTTTCTTCGCCATTCACCCAACAGTTGACAGCAGCAAACCCCTCCGAAACTCCGACGCTCAATGAAGTGTCCCAGGCTTTGGACGCCCTATCGCAGTTCACATTATTCGATGTCGGCGGGGATCCCGACGTATTTCCGAAAAACATAGAGGATTTACTTGGAGTGCCGCCTGGGACAGTGCGGATGCGGCCCCAGTTTCAGGCGGCGCACCAACTGGCTGATATGCTCCGAGGGTTTAGTCAAATACAGCATATCTTGGAGGCCGATCTTCTATTGTATCATTTCATACAGAAAGCGGGTGAACGCGCGGCACACGGATCGTGATTGGGCGGGCGAACATCGCCGCGGCAGGAGGCCCGCGCCTCATTGAAGAGCTCTGCTGTGACTTTGCAGGCCGACGTCTGTGTCAATTGGACCCACTATTCAAGGTGGATTGCGATCCTGGTCCGCAGGCGCCAGTCCTGGGTACGTGCGCGCCGCAACCAATACCTCCAAGAAGGGGCAGGTGCGGCGAGAATGCTGCCAAAGACCCGCCGGTTGCGCGCCTGCGGCCGGCGAGAGCTTGAGGCCTAGCTACGAGAGTGCGCAATCTTAAGCTGAAGACGGTGTCATCGAAACGACATGCCAAATCGAATCGTCAATTTCGAGTTGGCTCGTGCGAAACTACCGAGGTGTCGAAGTCTCGTCCACATTGCGGCTTTTCCCGGACGCTACACCTGGCGTCCGCTGGCTATTCCAGAGCGGCAGTTCTAACCAATTACGCGTCACTCAGTCGAGCTTTTGGCGTACCATCACCACCACTCCGCAAGCAACTGCGGACGTCGCGAGGCACGCGAGTAGACTGAGGAAAAGGGATAACGCAATGTTAGGATACTCATTGCTATCAGGGAGCGTAGGCTCAATAAAATTATCGACATAGATCAGTTGCAGCGAGCTGACTAGCTTCACCTTTTCGAGGTCTTCAAGAGCTGCTTTAAGCCGGGCTTCCGCCAATGACAAATCTAGCTTCAACTTTTCGAATAGTGTTGAGTATTCCGCGAGGTTTGTGCCTTCCCGATCTGTGCTTCCGGCAGCCTGAGCCCTCAAATCATTTGCCTGATCCTCGGCCGCTGCAATGCGTCTGTCCAGGTCAGCAATCTGCGGGGTGTTGATGGCGACCGTCTCGCTCAGAGCCTGCCGACGACTCCTCAACTCTGCGATATTGGACTCGACCGAAGTCAAGACAGAGGCGAGTCGCTGCGCTGAAAGCGCGATATCGAAAACCCCTGTCTGATTCTGCGTATCACGAAACTTCCCTCTGAGATCAGCGACATCCTTCGTAGCAAGATCAACATCCCGTTCGGTGGAACTGCGGAGATCTTGCCACATACCAGAACTTAGTTTGTTTACTCGCTCCTCCGAGAGGCGGAGTACAAGTTGTACCAAGTCCCGGGCGTCCTGCGGGGAGTAGGCCGTAACTTCAAGCTCAACGATACCACTCTTAGGGTTCACGTAAGTATGGGCATGCTTCTTCCAGTATTCCAGCATGTCGTCTTGCGTGGCGTCGGCTGACAACCGAGATAGGAAGTCGATATTAGAACCGCCAAACAAGCTATGAAGATCCACTTGCTTCTGCATGTCTTGAATAATTGCGGGGCTTGCCAGGTAGTTCAGCAGGATTGCGGTGTCCTGAACAATCTTTTCCTTAGGCTCGATGTTGTTGCTCGAATATCTATCACGCGAAAGAAGCGGCGTGGACGACCGAACGATGAACCGGACCTCTGACACATACCCTGGGCTCGCCAAGAATACGAAGTATCCGATGCTTGCGATCATTGGCAGGATAAGAGTTGTACCAATGAGAAACATGATCAATATCGAGAAAACACGATCGCGGGCACGAGGTGCCAAACCGGCAAGTCGGTATAGGTTGCGGCGGCTGCGGTTCTCAAAGGTCAACGCTCGAGCATAGGAACTCAACGCAGCGGCCACCCTTTGGCTTCGCTCCAGCGAGGTCACCGGCTTCGCTTCGATCAAACGGCCGTCGTCTTTTTGCATGTTTTCCGACAATATCTATACACCTACTTAACGATTGAGCCGCATATAGGTTGCTATTCCATCTTCAACGTTATCAAATTGTACCATTTGGCCGTCGATCAATACTATGGCGACGTCGCAATAATCTTTGATTGTCTCCATGTCATGTGAGATCATAATAACGTCCGACTTGGCTCGGCGTGCCCGAAACGCTTCTCGACAACGCCGCTGGAAGTTCGAATCGCCAACAGCTGTGATTTCATCTACCAGATAGCAATCAAATTCGATGGCCATGGAAAGACCGAATGCGAATCTTGCGCCCATCCCAGAAGAATAGGTCCTCAAAGGCTCGTTTAGGTAGCTACCGATTTCCGCGAATTCCGCAACGAACCGCAGTACGCGATTAAAATCCTCGCCATAAGCACGGGCAACGAACTTCAGGTTCTCCTTACCACTCAGCATGGGGTTCAATCCATTTGCAAATCCTAACGGCCACGAGACCCTCACTTGACGCCGGACGCGCCCTTTGTTGGGAAGTTCCGCTCCGGCGATCAGGCGCATAGTGGTCGATTTCCCAGCGCCGTTCACTCCGAGCAATCCGTACGACCTTCCGGATGCAAAATGCATGAACTGATTTCGTAAGATATAACGGCGATGTGCAGCCGTTTTATAATACTTTGTAACGTTATCCAGCGTAATCATCACTATACCCGATGATCTTCAATAGACATCCAGAGAAGCGTTGCGGTCATCCAGAGCGTGAGCAGTCCGACAGACAAGATAATCCAGCTAGAGAATCGATCAGGGTATTCTGATTCTTCCGGAGTATTCGAGTTTGAAAAGATCGACATGAACGTTGTCCGTTTCAGTGCCGTCGATTTGGCAGTATCAAGGTTCCGTACGTTGGCCTCATAAATTGCCTGTGTGACGATTCGTCGCGTCTCCAAGCGTGAGAATTCCGTCAAACTGCTCGATAACTGCGTATCCGCCCCATCAAGCGAGCCAGCCATATTGTTTTGACGCAGCTTGATCTGATCATCGATTGCTTGAATGGAGCGACGAAGCTCCCTGCCACGAGCGGTTTTGTCCGCACCAGCGGCCTCCAAAGACTTCAAGCTGACCGTCAACTGCAACTTTTGCTCGGTGAGCTTACCAATGATCTCACTCAACATCTTGGCTGAAGATAAGGGATCGAGGATCCCAGTTTTATTTTGGTAATCCCGTAAGTCGTCGAGCGCCACGCGATAGTCAGCCAAGCTAGCCGTTACGTCACCCTCGACCCTTGCGACAAGGTCCCCCTTGGCCTTCTCCGAGATTTTGTCAATCATTGCGTCGGCGCTACCCAGTGCAGCGTTTGCTATCAACACCGAGGCCTCAGGGGAAAATGCCCTAACGGTGAATACAATAATACCAGAGGGACCATCGACATAGGTATCAACATGCCGTCCCCAGTACTGAAAAAGCTCCTCAGATGTAGCGTTCAGGGATAGTCGTGAAAACCAGTCGACATCTTCCCGGGAAAAATATTGACGTAAGCCAATCTCTACATCCAGCTTCCTTACGATTTCCGGCGATTTTAGATAGTTCGCTACAATGTAGGAATCCTGTGTCAACGAGTCACCACCAATCATCGAACGTCCTTCGCGAGCCTGTGACGTATCGAACCTCTCGCTGACGCCGATAGTGCGCACTATCATACGCATCTCCGCGACATACTGGTTACTGGCTATTAGCCAGAAATAGAGACCGGCAAGTGCGCTGGGCAAGACGACGAAGAACAGCAGCGAATTTTTCTTGGTGAAAAGTAGTCCGAAGAGACGCGACACGATGCCAATCTCGGACAGCCGCATCGCTTCATCGGCTTCAAATGAAACAGCTAGACGATCCTTAGGATCATGCCCTATCTGAAGGCTCATTCTTCGTCCTCAAACGCACGTTAGGTGCAGCAGCCCGAACCGCGTCAAACACGCTTCCAGATGGCACATCCCACGATTACATTCAACTTCCAAAATGTACCCTGTGACATCTGATGGCTTCTGCTGAAGCTCGTCGTCCTTACAGCGTCTCGTCTCTCACCGATATGCCGATTGGTGTGGCGCAATAATGGCCACCCGACCCGCATCTGGTTTATCAGGCCTCAAACAGCTTTTGATCCAACGACAGGCGAGATGCAACAGCAGCGGGTATTTTTTGGTGGTTTGCACCGAGGCAGTGTCCTGCAACGAGAGCAATTCGCTGGGCCGCCCTCGCAAAGCGGTGCCTTAGTGTTAGGTTTCCGTAGCTCTCATCCACCTGCTGCCAAAGGGCTTGAATCGCAAACTCACCTGCTGTCCACAGGGCGCGACCTGGGTTAGGCGACAGCTGGTAGCCGAAATACTTGGAAAAGTTCCGTGACTCGTCAAACGCGCGGCACAGCTGTTCGAAAAAACCGTAGTCGTGTGAGTGGTAGACGATAGCGTTCGGGGAGTAGGCCTTGCTGTAGCCGGCTTCAATAATGCGTCTTGCCCAGATCTGATCTTCGGCGAATTCGACATCGGGATAGGGTATCTGCTGCCAAATCGATTTTCGCAAAAGGGAGTTATTGTCCGAGTAGAAATGCAACATTTGGCGCCAGCCCACGTCGGCCTTGTACCTGGTTGGATCGAGGTCGCGTGAAACCACCAGTGGATGAGCTAGGAAACCCGCAAAATGCTTGTCGAGGTCGCTTTTCGTAAAAGGTGAAGCGGTTTGTTGAGCAATATGGCGACCGAACACCCCGGCAATCGTGGGGTCTTGTTCAGCTGAGGAAACCAGATTTAGGAGCCAATACTCATCGACGGGTTCTGCGTCGTGGGTGAGGAACGCAACGAACTCAGCGTCGGCGAGCTCAACGCCAAGGTTGCGGGTCTTGCCGTGGCCGAATTCACTCGGCCCGATTTCAACTAGCCGAACGTCACTCAGCCCTCGCAGGTAGTCAGATGTTCCATCCGTAGAGCCTGAGTCCACCACGATAATCTCGTAGCGCCACGGCGTCCGTTGAGTCCGAACTTTATCCATCACTGTCGGCAAGACGTGCATGGCATTTTTCGTTGGTATAACTACCGCACAACGATATCTGGTCATTCGGCGATCTTCCGGCTGGCGGCATGCTCAATACGCTCTTGGATCGCCGCCTCAATCATGCGCGCTGATTTCTCCCAAGAAAGTTCCTGAACGTAAGATAGAGCCTGCTCTTGAAGTCGCTGGCGCTCTCGTGGGTCACTCAGGAGTCGCTCCAGCGCGTCAGCGATCCCATCAGCCGTTGGTTTGGCAAAAGTCATCACCTCCTGAGGAAAGATGGACCGCACCGTGTCGAGATCTAGATCTATGACCGGAAGACCGCAGGCCATCATCTCTTTGTTGACCAGCGAATGGTTCGTCGCCGAGAAAACAACGCCGACCGTCGCTTCTCGGTAAAGCGTAGCAAGTTCATCGCCGCTTAAGACACCATGGTCGCGGTATGGGAACGGCACGTTCAATTTGCCGAGCTGCCAACCGAAAAAATCGACTTCAAAAGAAACGCCGCGCTGATGCAGAACCTCAAGTGCTAGAAAGGCAAGCTCCACGGCGCGACGCGGTGTAACGTAACGCGCATATACCGCGATTCGCGATTTATGACGAGCCTGGTCAGATCCGCCGAGGCTGTAGATATGCCTGTCATAGGCTAGCGGCCAAGACATTGACCACCTTCCGAAACCTTCCGACATCCTTCTGTGCAGCCAGTCACCTGCACACAAGCAGTCGAAATCAAAATGGTATGTTGCTTCGGTCAATAACGCTTCAGCGCCAGCAGGATAAAAGGCTGGCTCAAAATCCTGTACGAAGTAAAACTTCCTTGTGAAACCCCGCATTGCTTCTACCGGATAACAGGTGAAGCGATCAGTTGCGATCAATGCGTCACCGATAACGTCCGGTGCGACACCCGTGAAAAGCTGTACTTTACCCTGAAAAGGCTGGAAATGCGTGTTAATTGCTTCGAGGACATCCAACTCTGTTTTGTGTACTGTCGGGTTTTGAACAAGAAACTGGACATCATGGCCAAATCGCTCAAGATAACTCGCAATGCGGAAAATCGTCATGTGGCCACCGGCCCCGGGCAAGAAATCGGGAATGACCCAGGCGATGCGCAGTCGCGATAGTTCCATACTGTCGAGCGGCGGCGTACCGCCGGAAGGTGCGTAGTCGATAAATGACTTGAGGTGCTCGATGCGGCGTTCGAGAGGGGTGTTTCTCGGTCGGCCCGGGATCAACATACCCCAGACCCACCGCGTTACAGAGCGCAATGACACAGACTACCCTTTGTTTATCGAAAGATGGTGCCTCAAGAGACAGATTCTGACAAATACATCCAGAAGTGAGGTCTTCGCGAGCTGGGTCTGAGACTCACACACTCGGCCTCGTGTGACGGCGCATCGGCTTACGTTGTGCATTTATTGACCTCGTTGCCACCACGCTCTACGGGACGAGGACATGATAAGCAATACCCCAGCCGGGGCTTGGAACGCCGTAAGGTCTTGATGGTCGGCTACGCCTATCCCTTGATATGGCCGATACTGCGATGCTGGTGAAACCGTATAACCATAACGGAAGGGCTGGAGCGCTCAGCGACAAGAGCGCAAAAAATGCCTTCTACCTTTACACATATGGATCGGCTCGCTAGTGATGTCGAAGTTTTGGATGCTAACGTTGTAGGCGGGCGAGGATGAATTTTGAGCGCACGAGTATCGCGGATGTTGTCGTCGTAGAGCCAAAGAAATTTGGCGATTCCCGAGGCTATTTCATGGAAACATTTCGCCAGGTGCTGTTTGCGGAGCATGTCGGAGCCTTCGAATTCGTCCAAGATAATCAATCATTTTCCGCCGAAGTCGGCACGGTGCGGGGATTACACTTCCAAACGGAGCCCAAATCCCAAGGTAAATTGGTGCGTTGCATTGCTGGGGCTATTCTCGATGTCGCAGTCGATATCCGCTCTGGGTCACCCACCTATGGCGCGCATGTTGCGGTGGAGTTGACAGCAGAAAACGGCAAACAGCTCTGGGTGCCGCCAGGTTTCGCTCACGGTTTTTGCACGCTCAAGCCGAATACTGAGATTAGCTACAAGGTGACGGACTATTACAGCGCCGAGCATGATCGCGGACTATTATGGAGTGACCCGAGACTTGGAATCGACTGGCCTGTCGATGTCGAAAAGGCGGCCCTTTCTGACAAGGATAAAAGACAGCCGTCGCTCGCCGACCTGGGCTCGGTTTTCACTTATTGAGGCTCTTCATTGCTGCATTCCTCAAAGGTCGGCCGTCTGCTTGCTACGTTGGTTTCTACTAGGACCTATTCCACGATAATGTACGGAGAAATTTTCAGATGCGCATAATTGTAACAGGTGGGGCAGGTTTTATTGGGTCTGCCGTCGTGAGACACCTCGTTCTAAATAAGGGTGACGAGGTCCTGAACTTAGATAAGCTCACGTATGCAGGCACAGAGACGTCGGTAAGAGCGGTGAGCAATCGTGAAGGTTATCGTTTCGTGCAGGCTGACGTGTGCGATCGCGCAGCGGTCGCACAGTTGATTGAGAACTTCCGCCCAGAACGTATCATGCATCTTGCGGCAGAAAGCCATGTCGACCGCTCGATCACTGGCGCCAAAGATTTCATCGACACCAACGTGATGGGCACTTTCACAATGCTGGAATGTGCTCGCCAGTACTGGTTGACCTTAAGCTCCAAGGAAAAAGAGGCGTTCCGCTTCCTGCATGTCTCCACTGACGAGGTCTATGGCTCGTTAGGCGACGAAGGGCTGTTCACTGAACAGACCCCCTACGATCCAAGCTCTCCGTACTCGGCCTCCAAAGCGGCATCCGACCACTTGGCCAAAGCTTGGGCGCGTACCTATGGAATGCCAGTAGTAGTTTCGAACTGCTCGAATAATTACGGCCCCTATCATTTCCCAGAAAAGTTGATTCCATTGATCATCCTCAACGCCCTTGGTCAAAAACCGCTGCCGGTCTATGGTAGCGGCACCAATATTCGCGACTGGCTGTATGTCGAGGATCATGCTCGTGCACTTGATATCATTGCGGAACGCGGGAAAATCGGCGAAACCTACAATGTCGGCGGCCGAAACGAGCGCCGCAACATCGATGTAGTCATCCGGATCTGTGAATTGATGGATCGTCTGCGTCCACAAGCGCAACCCCATTCCAGTCTGATAACCTATGTGACAGACCGTCCCGGCCATGACGCTCGCTATGCAATCGACGCAAATAAGCTCGAAACTGAATTAGGCTGGAAAGCTGAAGAGAACTTCGATACCGGGATAGAGAAGACAGTGCGCTGGTATTTAGAGAACGAATGGTGGTGGTCTCCGCTTAGGCAGGATTATTCCGGGTCTCGCCTCGGTCTACTTTCCGAAAAGAAAGCCTCCGTATGACGGGTCGTAAACGATTGATTGTGACGGGCCGGGAGGGCCAGGTCGTGCGATCGCTATTGGAACGTGGCGGCCATGATCGACGCTTTGAGGTGATCCCGCTCGGACGCCCGGAGCTGGATCTCTCAGCGCCGGATACAATTGAGGACGTCCTGCGCGTCGCCCAGCCGGATGTGATTGTATCTGCCGCTGCCTATACAGCGGTGGATCAGGCGGAAGGCGATGAAGAAGCCGCGACGGTGGTCAACGGCTTAGCAGCCGGTAGAATTGCGCAAGTGGCGGCGACGCTGGGCGTACCGGTCGTCCATCTCTCGACCGATTATGTCTTTAACGGTGCAAAATCCTCACCTTATCTGGAGACGGATCAAGTGGCACCCGTTGGCGCTTATGGGCGCTCGAAGCTTGCCGGTGAACAGGCCGTGGTTGCCGCAACATCAAATTTCGCAATCCTGCGTACAGCTTGGGTTTATAGTCCCTTCGGCGCGAACTTTCTGAAGACGATGTTAACGCTCGCTGAAACCCGCAAATCCTTGAACGTTGTCGATGACCAGCTTGGAAACCCGACTTCAGCACTCGATATTGCGGAGGCTGTGCTCGACGTTGCGGCGAACCTTATTGCAAACGATGATCTGGCTCTGCGCGGTATCTTTCACATGACAGGTTCGGGAGAGGCAAGTTGGGCCGATTTCGCGGTGGAGATCTTTGCACAGTCGACGCTCGTCGGAGGTCCGAGTGCAGAGGTTGGCCGCATTCCATCAAGTGCCTATCCGACGCCCGCAAAGCGCCCGGCAAACTCGCGGCTCGACTGTACGAAGCTTGCGGACGTCCACGGTGTTAGGCTTCCCGACTGGAAGCATTCTACTGCAAAAATTGTCGAGCGGTTAGCTCAAGCTAAACACTAGGGAAAACTACGTATGAAGGGCATAATTCTTGCGGGTGGCAGCGGTACCCGCCTTCATCCAATGACCAGGGTCATATCTAAGCAACTGATGCCGGTTTACGACAAGCCAATGATCTTTTATCCGCTCTCGACGCTGATGTTGGCTGGGATTCGCGAGATTCTGATCATCTCAACACCCGCAGACATGCCAATGTTCGAGCGCCTTTTAGGGGATGGTTCGCAATGGGGGGTTGCTCTAAGCTACGCGGCTCAACCTTCACCCGACGGTCTGGCTCAGGCCTACATCATTGGCGCAGATTTCATCGGTGACAGTCCATCGTGCTTGGTCCTTGGTGACAACATTTTCTATGGTCATGGTATCACGGATCTCTTCACCAGCGCCATGAAGCGCCCAGCGGGTGCGACGGTTTTTGCATATCATGTCAACGATCCGGAACGTTACGGCGTCGTGGAATTCGATAAACAGATGCGGGCCATGTCGATCGAAGAGAAACCCACTACGCCACGTTCCAGCTGGGCCGTTACGGGACTGTACTTTTACGACAAGGATGTCGTCCAGATCGCCGCCAATCTTAAGCCTTCGCCGAGAGGTGAGTTGGAGATCACCGACGTTAATCGCGCCTACTTGGAGCGAGGTGACCTGCATGTAGAGCAGATGGGCCGTGGTTATGCTTGGTTCGATACGGGGACGCCGGACAGTTTGCTTGATGCGTCCGAATTCGTTGCCACGCTGGAACGTCGGCAGGGCTTCAAGATCTCGTGCCCCGAGGAGATAGCCTTCCACAAAGGCTTCATCGATCGTGACGGGCTTGCGAAGCTAACCGAATTGTACGGCAAAGGCGACTATGGCAAATACCTGAGAGAAAAGGTGTTGGCGCATTAGGCTTGTTCGTAAGGCTGGTGCAGCAGATTCCAACAAGCATTTTCGGTGATGGAGCATCCTCGTCTAAGTTTTGTAACGACAAATGAAGGCGTCAGGGCACTGGTTTTGCATTTGCCCTTGGCTCTTTGCTAAAGCAGCCGCTTAGGGCGTTTGCCATGAGCTTCAATCCGTGCCGTAGGATTGGGATGCTTGTAAAAGGTACGGTCTGCGGTTCATCGCCGAACGTAATGCGGAGCTGATACCAACTCATGCGAGCGTGTGAGTGAAGCGAGCGTAGATATCATTGGCAGACTATCTATGCGCCGACGAAGCGTTCTTGACAAACAACTCTTGCCGTCGGATCGCTCCCCATTCTATCCTTGCCGGGAAGCTGTCAGCAGCCTTCTATGTCTCGGTACAAGGGCACGGCCGTGCGGCAAAACTGGGGTCTGAGTCTGTCAGCCTTCGAGGGCGCATCAGCAAGTCATGTTGGAGGAGGCAATGACTCGCGTTGACGCAGTCTGGTTGCAGCATCGCTCGTGTCTTCGTTATCACACCGGCTTGACGACACTACAAGCTAGGTAGCGTGACTAGCTGATCGTTATTGAGACCCGTTCGATATGGCGGTAGGTGCTTTGCAATGTCTGTTGAATGGAAGAATGTGTTGAAAAAAGCGATGAACCAAGCACAGAAGATTGTTGCTAAGGCTTCCGAAAAGGTCCCACTTCTAAAAAACATGAAGCTCGAGAAAGCAATCACGCGGTACTTTGATCGTGCTTGGTATCTGCGCCAGCATCCGGATGTCATGCAATCGGGGATGGATCCAGCGCTGCATTTCATGCGGTATGGCTGGCGAGAAGGTCGAAATCCGTCAATCTACTTTGATGTGCTGTACTACTTGGACGCTAACCCCGATGTCCGCGCCTCGGGGGTGAATCCGCTGAAGCACTATGTTTCCCACGGCTGGTCCGAAGGCCGAGATCCCCATATTCTTTTTGACGTAAGCTGGTATCGGGAGACCAATTCCGATGTAAAGGATGCTGGATTAGAGCCGCTCTTGCATTTCGTCAATCACGGCGCAGAGGAAGGGCGTAGCCCACATCCACTTTTTGACGCACAGTGGTACTTGGAGACCAACCCAGGTGTGGCTGATTCTGGCCTGAACCCATTCTCGCACTATCTGTCGATAGGCGCCGCAGAGTTGAGAAGTCCACATCCTCTTTTTGATGCAAGTTGGTACGCAGAAAAATATCCGACCAATCGTCGTGCTTGTGTCAATCCCCTATTCGACTATATCGAAGTCGGTGGAATTTCTGGAAGGGATCCAAACCCGTACTTCAAATCCGCTTGGTATATCAGCCAGCATGAGATCCTGAGGCAAAGCAACAAAAATCCTTTGCTGGACTACGTCACCCAAGGGCAATATGAAGGGCGCGATCCGCATCCAGATTTCGATTCCGAGTGGTACCTCCTCAACAATCAGGACGTGAAGGCGGCCCAAAAAAACCCGCTCGCGCACTATCTTACGGCAGGACGCCATGAAGGGCGCTCCCCATCGGAGCCTGGGCCGAGGTCGGAGTTATGCCACGTCCTTCAGATACCATACGAGGTACGCCGCGTTCCCCAGGGATTTGAGGGCAAGGATTTTTGTCTATTCGTGACTTTTAGCGCGAACGGACGCATCGCCGATCATGTACTGAGATACTTCAATGCTCTGAAAAGCTGCGGTCTATCCATGATCGCCATCGTTGTCACAGAGGGACTAAGTGTCGCTTTGCCGAACAGCCTATTGCAGAGCGACGGCCTCATTGTCCGCAGAAATCATGGTTGGGATTTCGCAGCTTGGGCAACCGCGCTCGCTGCGCTGCCCGGATTGTGGAAATCGAAATCGATCATCTTCACGAACGATAGTATCTACGGCCCTACGTCCGTTCGAAAACTGAAAAACATTGTAGACCAATTTCTGAACGGTACCAGCGACATATTTGCGCTAACTGATAGCTACGAGAATAGGCATCACATGATGTCGTATTTCATCGGCTTGAAAAAAGAAGGTTTGAAGTCTCCCGCTGTTCGAAACTACTGGAAGAGTGTCAACAGCTATAAAGATAAGAACCATGTGATACACCAGTATGAGTTATCAACGCACGATCATTATCTCAAAAGTGGATTGAATATTGAAATAGCATTTCCATCGAAAAAGTATTCCCCAGGGGATAATCCGACTCTACATCACTGGCAGGATCTTCTGAAGCGCGGTTTCCCCTTTATCAAAGTGCAAGCTCTCAGAGACAATTTGCCCAATGTAGACGTGTCCGATTGGAGATATGCCTTAGAGAAGTCACCGGATTTGGTTGCCGACATTGATAAACATTTGGTGGCGCTGGCGTCTAAATCCGAAGATTCTATGCGATCGTCGCGTCCAATCCCAAAAGGCCTTAACCGATACAAAATTCCGTCCAACCTGACCAATGATATAGGCGCAGTAACAGCCATTCGTCCAACTGACTCCACGGATTACGTTCTCGAATTGCCATTCGAGTTCCGCACGAACATCAAAGATTTACCCGATCGTGTTGCGGTGATAGCCCACGTATATTACGTAGATCTGGCCGCCGAGCTCATGGAAGAGTTTGAGAAAATCCCTGTCCCCGCCGATCTTTTCATATCAACTGATCGTGCGGATAAGAAGCAGGATTTGCTAAAGCTGCTGAGAAGCTATCGAAATGGCAGTGTCACCGTCGAAGTCTTCCCAAACGTTGGTCGTGACATTGCTCCGATGCTCGTTGGCTTTAGAGACGTATTCAGCAATTATGGCTACTTCTTGCACGTTCACTCGAAAAAGTCTCCATATGGATCTGCACACGAAGGATGGAGAGAGTATCTTCTAGGAAACATTCTTGGGGAAAGCGAGAACATACATTCGATACTGTATCTTCTAAAAAACACCACTACTGGTATTGTATTCGCTGATCATTTCCCAGGTATCAGGAACTTGCTCAACTGGGGCTATAATTACTCTACAGCAAAGTCGTTGCTCAACCGAGCAGGGATCAAGCTTGATGGCAGTTTCATCCTCGAGTTTCCCTCAAGTTCGTTCTTCTGGGGTAGGTCAGATGCCATAAGGCCGCTTTTGGACCTTGAGCTTCGCTGGACAGATTTTCCACCAGAGGAGGGTCAGTTTGATGGCACGCTTGCACACGCGATTGAGAGGTCGTTGCTTTACTTCTGCGAAAGTGCTGGGCTTGGCTGGTCAAAGGTCGGGATCGCGAAACATGTACCTGGAGACCGTCTGGTCCCAGTGCTCTCTGCCGATGAACTCAATTTCTGTATAATGCGGACTAGTCACGCATTGCTGGGTAACGAGTATCGTCGCGCAAACTACTTCGAGAAATACGGAGAGGTAGTTCCTGCATTGGGTCGTAAGGATCAAAATACACGTATTAGATTTAACTTGGTATTGCCTACCATTAAGCCTGAGGAGACGTATGGCGGGATCTCAACCGCTGTAAAAATATTCAAAACTATCTGTAGCAAGATGGGCCCTGACGTCGACTTCAGGATTATTGTTACACATAGCCCGGTAGATATGCATGCCTCAATGAACTTCCCGGACTATAGCGTAGTTTTGCCGGATAGCCCCTATGATCATATGAACAAGACTATCGTCAATGTGTTTGACAGGCGGTCTACGAGGAGTATAGGCGTTCGCTCTGGCGATGTATTTATGACGACAGCTTGGTGGACCGACAAATACACTCAAAAAATCCTGGAACTGCAAAGGAGTTTTTTTGGCGTATCCCAGCCTAAGCTATATTTTATTCAGGACTTCGAGGTTGGCTTTTATCCTTGGTCGACCCGGTTTGCTTTAGCAGGATCGACCTACAATAACTTGACTGATGGGATTGCGCTTATCAATTCAGAGGAGTTGGCGCAGTTCATGTCAACTCAGGGGATGAACTGTGAGGGCTATGTTGTCCGATACTCAATGAACGATACACTTCGTCAGGCCGTCTCAGCAAAACCGAAGCAACGGATACTTTTATTTTACGGCCGACCTAGCGCCTCTCGAAACTGCTTCGAGTTGATTTGCTTGGCCATCGCCACTTGGCAACGGCGAAATCCGGAGTTGGCCACAAAATGGCGAATCGTGTCAGCCGGAGAAGCTTATGATCCTGAATTAGCGAAACCCATCTTCAATGCCGAAGTCCGAGGTAAGCTATTGCTGGACGAATACGCTGAGTTGCTTTCCGTATGTTCGGTTGGTGTCTCATTGATGATCTCGCCCCATCCTAGTTACCCGCCACTCGAAATGGCTGCAGCTGGCCTTGTTACGGTGACGAATGATTACGAGAATAAGAGAATGGGTTTGCGGAGCGACAATTTTATAAGCTTGGAATACCTAGACGTAGATGTATTAGCACAAGCAATAGAAGATGCGATCGATAAGGCAGAGGCGAATATTGGCCAGAGTTTTTCATTAGGAGAAATTCGCGACCAGCCATGTGACCTACCTGATTTTGATCCTGCCTCGGTCGCTAGCCGTCTGTTAGCACTTGCTAGAAATCGGGCGCACGGCCCTCATGGTCGGCATGACGGCGACTTGCCGCCGAGAATGCCACATCAATCGTGAACCCAATTCGCGGTAACGAAAAGTTGCCGCGAACTTGAGATTAAGTTAATGTGAGCTTTTTTCTGTTGTTCGCTGATTATGTAGACGGGATGGCTCCCTATTGTTAATCCTTCGATGTTTTAGGTATCTTCGCAACGTTCTCAGGTTGTCGGGCGCAATATACTTTTCTGGTGGACGTTCAAACAAACGAGCGCGCTATTTGGAGGTGTTAAATGTAGCGCTGTATCTGCGAAATAGAAGTGAGTGGGCTAACTACCATTCGCCTTTTTTTGATTGCCGCAATTATTACCAGGCCAATCCAGACGTAAGAGATGCAGGGCTGGAGCCAATATCACATTATTTGGAGCATGGATGGCGTGAACTCCGGTCACCTTCGCAGTATTTCGATGCGTCCGGTTTCTCCGCAGCCCATCCGCATCTCAACGGCCAACGTCACGATCTTGCAGAGGTGTGTCTGCGTTTGTACGGTTCCTATGCTTGGAAGGTTGATGGGGAGATCGTGCCAGTCCGCAATGCACAAACGTCACGAAAAGGCTTTTCGTTGCGTGAACGTACCCGCCTGTTCAACGTCTGGCAGAAGTATCGACGTTTTTTCGATGCCAACTTTTATCTCTTGGAATATCCTGACGCGGCTACAACTACGAATGAAGCATTCGTGCATTACATGCACCGGGGTTTTTCCGAGGATCGTAACCCGCGACGGGATTTTGACGGTCACCACTATCGCAAACGGCATGGACTGTCACGCGGAGAAAATCCCTTCCGACACTGTGTAGATAGCCTGAGAGATGCGACCGCGTTTCCCGCCAACAGTCACGATTGGCTTGCCCTGCGGGTTGACTCAGTTGAAGATCGGAACGTAACGACTGACACTCTTGGGTTATATCTTGAAGAAAACCGTGAGCGGCCAAGTCTATGTGTTCACCTTCACTGCTTTTATGTTGACCTGTTACACGAAGTGATAGACCGAATCCGGTTGATCACCATTCCATTTCCTCTTGTTGTGACTGTTTGTAGTGAGGTTGATGCCGCGGCGGCGCAATATCTGTTAGCCGATATTATGCTTCATCGAGAACTTCACATTATCGTCGTCAAAAACAGAGGGCGAGATATCGCTCCATTTTTGATTGATGCCAGCGCCATTTGGCGGAAGTCGGATTTGGTTTTGCATCTTCATACAAAAAAAAGCACGCATATATCGTGGGGCGATAGTTGGCGCAGATATTTGTTCGATCGTACTATCGGTGGGGAAGAGATATTGGGATGGGCTATTGACTATTTGAGTAACCATCCATCCACCGGCCTGATCTATCCGGAAAACTACTGTATGATCAGGTACTTCACCGAGAAGGAGCAGAATCATTGCGCTATCCGCTCTGTCGCGGAAAGGCTTGGATTAGAGTATGACCTTCTAACACCGCGCGCGTATCCTGCTGGATCTATGGGGTTTTATAGGGTGAGTGCGCTTGTCGGTATCCTCGATTCTGAGGGGTTGGAAGACCTTTTCGAACAGGAGATGGGGCAACTTGATGGTACGGCAGCACATGCTTTCGAGCGATTGCTTCCCGAGGTGGTTCGACAAGGAGGGTATGAAGCTACGCCCTATGCCACTGGCCCGTAGTCGTTAGGGCATTAGTTCATTAGTTGCGGTTAGGCGAGCTTTGGAAGTTTGGCCAGGGAGTTCCACCATTCGAACGGCCTCGCCACTCCACTTGTCTGCTTCCGCCCAAACAAGCATCGAGCGGATCTGCGCCGGGGCGCATAAACTATCAACCGGTAAGAATTCAAGCATCCGGTGAACGCTGCAGTTCATGATCGGGAAGTCTGGGCGTGTGATTCACCGGCACCGGCCGGATAAGATCAAGGCGCAGATGATCTCGGAGAACCTTCGGCTCGACGCAGTGGTGAAAGAAGTCGCAGAGCGCCATGGATTGTAGGCAACCACCTTGCCGTTTGGCGGATGATGGCGCGAGAGGGTAAACCGGTTCTTGCCAATGGCAGGGGAGTGCTGGAATGCAACCGTGTGCCGCTCACACCTTAAGCGAAATCCATCGCCCGACGCGCGGACATAGCCGTGAATGGACGGTTATCTGCGATGCCTGGACATCAATTCATGATTTGCGGCCTGAGTAAACGCTCCAAAAGGAGACCGATCGGCAGCGTAAGTATGCACCACATCATTACATAGGTCTTATCCAGATATTGGGTAGGGTACCCTAGATAGTACGCACTTCTCATCCACTCAACTAAGTGGAATACAGGATTGAAGCTACAGAAATAAATAACCTCCTCAGGAAACGATGTAATGTATATCGGTGCGTTAGAGCTCAGATATACGACAACCATAAATAGTGAGTAAATCATAGCGAAGAATGGGAATATAGCCGCTATTACACTTGCTATGATGCCTACCCCAATCGACAAAGCAGCTGTGCAAGCCATCGCGAGTAAAGCTTGCTCAGGTGATCTTGGTACGACATTCGACCCCGTTGCCACGAGGATTGTCCCAATGAAAAGTGTGGCCAAAACAATGCCGATGATTTCTAGAAATGATCGGGCGAGCATGATGTCAATCAATTTCACTGCTGGGAAGGCGAGCATGTTTTTGTTTGCAACAACTGAGATCGACATGTAGCGAGAGATATAACTAAACGTTAGAGCCGGAACCAACCCAGTCGCAAAAAAGAGAGCAAGATCCTCTCCAAACACGGCGTTGCGGCCCGTAAAAGAGTAAATAAGCAGTAGGATCAACATATGGGCGACTGGCATAATCGGGCCCATCAGAAACCCTAGTCCATGGTTGAAGTACCGGCTCCGGATGTCGCGCAGGACCACCGCGTGCATCACGCTTATCATCCTGATTAAAGCGACTCTGTCACTGGTCCCGACCGGTGTCGCAGCGCGTCTCATTCCTGGCGTCCTCAAGAAAGTGGATATCGTCTGCACCCCTGTATCGCTAAATGGGCAGGTACGCTACGAAAACAAGTTGGAGCGTTCCTGCCGCCGAATGGGTTGGAGCGGCAGTATTCTATGCGATCTCGGTGAGCATCACGGGTACGGAGCAATCATCCACACCGCTTCGGCCAGGGCGATTCGATGAGCCATGAATGCGTATACCGGCGTGTCGGCTTCGTGCTGGGGGATGATCTTGGCTGAAATGCTGCGGCCACTGTCATTTCCGGGTCATTCCGCTATCGGCTATTCGATTATGCCGATCCGCAGACAGCTGCGCTAGTGAATCTGCGACAATGAGGGAAACGGCGACCGTCGCCACAACAAGGGTCGAAAGCTTCGACAACCCAGAGCCCGGGTAGGTGCGGTAGCTTCGAACGCGAGGTCGCTGAAAGACCAGCCTAGACCGCGAACAGTTGGGTATGACTGCGCGATCTGCGGGCCGCAGTATATGTAGAATCTCACCAAGATAGGCGAGATACCTGGTCGCGAAAAACAAAATGCCGGGATGACTTTCGTCATCCCGGCCAGTTAGCTTCACTGGGAGGAGAGTTCTTCTTGGGAGGTCAGGCTTTCTTGCGGTTTTTCTGTCGGTAGACGTCGATGACAACCGCGGCGACGATGATCAGGCCCTTGACGATTTCCTGGTAATAGGCGTCGACCCGAAGGAAGGTGAAGCCCGAGGTCATGACGCCGAGGATGATCGTGCCGATCACCGTGCCGGTGATGCGCCCGACGCCACCCGTCAGCGACGTTCCGCCAATGACGGTCGCGGCAATCGCGTCGAGTTCATACATCACACCCATGCCAGCCTGCGCCGTCTGGGCGCGGGCGGCGGTGACGACGCCGGCCAGCCCCGCCAGCATGCCGGCAATGGCGTAGACCTTGATCAGGTGCGCCTCGACATTGATGCCGGAGACGCGGGCTGCCTGCACGTTGGCGCCGATCGCATAGGTGAACTTGCCGTAGCGGGTGTAGCGCAGCGCGATGTGAAAGATGAGGGCGACGACCAGGAAGACGATGACGGGCCAGATACCGGTGCCAATGAAGTTGAACTGATCGGTCAGGCCCGAGACCGGCTGGCCCTTGGTGTACCACTTGGAGATGCCGCGTGCCGAAACCATCATGCCGAGCGTGGCGATGAAGGGCGGGATCTTCGTGCGGGCGATGAGCTGGCCGTTGATGAAACCGGCGAGCAGCCCGATGCCGATGCCGAGCCCGATCGGCACGATAGCCGGCATGTCGGTGAGCGACGGATAGAGCGCGCGCGGCCAGGTGGAGGCCTGGGCCACACTTGCCGAGATCATCGCGGTCATGCCGACGACGGAGCCCGAGGACAGGTCGATGCCGCCGGTAATGATGACCTGGGTCACGCCGACGGCGATGATGCCGATCACCGAAACCTGCAGGATCATGATCGTCAGACGCTGCGGGTTCATGAGAAAACTCTGCCCGACGAAAATCCAGCCGAGGATCTCATAGACCAGCGCGATACCGATCAGGACCAGGAAGATGTTGAATTCAGGCGGCAGGCGGCGCTTCGTCCCTGAGAGCGGTGCGCTCGCGCCCTGTGCGGCGACATTGGTGTCCATTTTCAGTCCTCCCTTTGGGGTCCTATCCCGCTCAGCTCGCAGCGAGCTCCATGACCTTGATCTGGGTTGCTTTGGCCCTGTCGAGGAAGCCGGTGACCCGGCCCTCGTGCATGACCATGATGCGGTCGCTCATGCCGAGCACCTCGGGCATTTCCGAGGAGATCATGATGACGGCGACGCCGTTGCGCGCGAGTTCGGTAACGAGGCGGTGGATCTCCGCCTTTGCGCCGACGTCGATGCCGCGTGTCGGCTCGTCGAGGATCAGGATGCGCGGATTGGTGAGCAGCCAACGGCCGATCAGCACCTTCTGCTGGTTGCCGCCTGAAAGGTTCTCGATGCGCTCCTGCAGATTCGGCGTCTTGACGCGCAGCTTGCGGCTCATCTCCTCGCAGGCCGCCGTGACCTGTTTCTCGGTGACGAAGCCGCCCTTGACGAAGCGGTCCTGAAGCACGGCGATCTGCATGTTTTCAAGAATGTCGAGGATCAGCAGACAGCCGGTGTCCTTGCGGTCCTCCGTCAGAAACGCCATGCGGTTCCTGATCGCCGTGTTCGGGCTGTCGATCGAAAGGGCCTTGCCGTCGATCGCAATCGTGCCAGAGCTTGCCGGCGTGACGCCGAAGAGGGTTTCGGCGACGTTCGAGCGCCCGGAGCCGACAAGGCCGGCAATCCCGAGGATCTCGCCGGCGCGCACGTCGAAGGAGACGTCGCGGAAGACGCCGTTGAGCGCCAGGTTCTTGACCGACAGGACGACGTCGCCGATCGGCACTTCCTCCTTCGGAAACATCTGGGTGATCTCGCGGCCGACCATCATGCGGATGATGTCGTCGCGGGTGACATCGCTCGAGGCATGAGTGCCGATGAACTTGCCGTCGCGGAACACCGAGAACTCGTCGGCGATCTCGAACAGCTCGTTCATCTTGTGGGTAATATAGACGATGCCGATGCCCTGTTCGCGCAGGTCGCGAATGATCTCGAAGAGATGTGCGACCTCCCGCTCGGTCAGTGCCGAAGTCGGCTCGTCCATGATCAGCACGTCGGATTCGTAGGAGACCGCCTTGGCGATCTCGACCATCTGGCGGTTGGCGACCGAGAGGTGGCGGACCTCGATCTCCGGATCGATCTTAATCTTCAGACGGTCGAACAGGCGGGCGGTGATGCGGTTCATCTCACCGTGGTCGACAAAGCCGAAGCGGTTCTTCGGCTCGCGGCGGATCCAGATGTTTTCTGCCACCGTCATGAATGGCATCAGGTTCAGTTCCTGATGGATCATCGCGATGCCGTTTTCGAGCGCATCAAGCGGCGACTTCAGCCGGATTTCGACGCCTTTCAGCTTCACGTCGCCCTTGTCGGGTGTGTAGATGCCGGCAAGAATCTTCATCAGTGTCGACTTGCCGGCGCCGTTTTCACCCATCAGCGCATGCACCGTGCCGCGCTTCAGCTTGAACTCGACATCGTCGAGTGCAACGACACCGGGGAATTCCTTGCGGATGCCTTCCGCAGAAAGAAGATATTCGGCCTTGGGTACGGCGCCGCTGGCGCGGACGGCTGCCATCGTTGTCGGACTGAGCGTCATGTTCCTTGCCTCCCCCGTCGTTTCCGGCTGTCGCGGAAAGTCCTCATCGCTGGCGGGTGACCAGCCTATTTTACCGCATGCGGCATCCATTGGACGCAGGCATTTGCGGGCGGACCTGCATTTTGTGGGAGCGCGGGTTGGCCGCGCTCCCGATTGAGGCGATCAGTTCTTCGCCTGGTACTTGTCGAGGTTGTCCTTGGTCACGAGTTCGAAGGGAATGTAGACCTTCTTCTCGATCGCTTCGCCCTTGGCGAGCTTCAGTGCGGCATCGACCGAACCCTTACCCTGGCCGGCGGCGTTCTGGAACACGGTCACGTCGAGGTCGCCGGCAGCCATTGCTGCAAGCGCGTCCTGCGTTGCGTCGATGCCGCCAATGACAACGCTGTCCATGGAGCGGCCAGCGGCCTTGAGCGCCTGGATCGCGCCGATCGCCATTTCGTCGTTGTTCGAGATGACGGCATCGAATTCAAGACCGGCGGAGAGCCAGTTGGTCAACAGGTCCGACCCTTGCGTACGGGACCAGTTGGCAGTCTGCTCTTCGACAATCTCGATACCCTTGCACTGGTCGGTCGCCACCACATCGTGAATGTCCTTGGTGCGCATGCGGGCTGCCTGGTTCGACAGTTCGCCCATCATGACGACGGCCTTGCCCTTGCCGCCAAGCATCTTGCAGATTTCCTGCGTCTGCAGCGTGCCGGATTCCTGTTCGTTCGAGGCGACGAAAGCCTGCTTTTCCGGCAGCGTGTCGACGTTAACAGGCTCGCGGTTGACGTAGACGAGCGGAATGCCGGCGTCTGCCGCGATCTTCGACATGGCAGCCGTCGCATCGGTATCGACCGGGTTGACGATGATGGCGGTGACGCCTGCGGCGATGAAGTTCTGGATCTGGCTCTGCTGCTTCGACACGTCGTTCTGCGCGTCTTCGATCTGCAGCTCGACCCCGTCGAGCGTCTTGGCGTAATCGGACATGCCGTTGCGCAGGACGGTCAGGAAGTTGTCGTCGAAAAGGGCCATGGATACGCCGATGGTTTTGGCATGGGCCGCCGTCGACATCATGACGGCCAGCGCTGTGCTCAGCACGAATTTCTTCATTGTCTTCTCCTCCACAATGGTGCCCGGCGACACCTTCTCCTGCCGGGGCGCAATCCCCCAGGATTGCGTCTATTCACTTCGAAGGCGGCACTCCCGCTACGCCTTCCATCAAAACGGAACAAACGAACCAGTAATTTGCAAGTACGGAATATGTATTCCATTTTATGACGGCGCCGTCAAGTGCCGTTGCGGCGCCGCTGTTGCTTTCCGATGGAGGCTCGTGAGTTGTCAGATGCGGGACCGGATGTAGTCCATGCTGGCGCGCAACGAACCCGCGGGATCGGCGAGATTGTGGACTTCCGCGGCGAACGGCTCAAACGAGAGCGGACCTTGATAACCGTCGGCGCGCAGGCCCGCGATCTGTCCGACATTGTCGAGAAGGTCGCCCTCCTCGACGAGGACGCGATGTGAGTCGCGCAGGTCGGAGACGGAAACATCGGCATCGGTGACGCCGGAAATGTGGACGAGGCCCGTCATCTCCGGATAGGTCGCAGGCTCGCCGGCGAGATGATGATGAAAGGTGTCATGGACGAGGCGGAAGGTGGCTTCGCCGCCGACCGACCGGATCGCGTTGACAGCCTCTGTCTTCGAACGCAGCGAGCAAATCTCGAAGCCCAGCGGCTCGACGAGCCCGATGACGCCGGCCGCGTCAAGCGTCGGCTTGAGCGCGGCGAGCGCCTCGCGCAGGTTGGCCTGCCGCGCGCCATCCGCCTGGCCCGATCCGTCGTTGACCGGAACGAGGACGAGGGCCTGGGCGCCGCAGTCGCGCGCGTAGCGGATGAGTTCGTCGGCCTCCGTTTGCCGCGCGTCGTTCCATTCGTTGAAGCGTTGAAGGGCATTGATCGAAATGATCGTGATGCCATGGCGCCTGGCAAGCGCAGCGACATCCGTGGCGGTGGTTCCGTCGAGAATGGCATTGCCTGCGAGGTCGTTGCGGATTTCGACGGACGACAGGCCCAGTGAGCGAGCGAGTTCAAAAAAGGCGGCAAGCGGAAGTCCGGGCGTCGTCATGTGGTTGAGGGCGAAGGGCAGGGCGGTCACGGGAACATCTCCTCCAGTGGGATTGTGCGCACATCCGTAAATAGAACGTTCATTCCATTTATAGGGACTTACGAAAATCGCCAACCGGTTGCGAGAGGATGATCGTCAAGGAGCTCAATCGGCTTGCATTTCTGCAAGGTCAGGTTTCGCCAATGATGGAAAACTATCAGGTTGTCTAGATATTTTCGGGCGTAAACAGGTCGAAAGGCAGGAAGGTTTGTCCAGGAACGCCGGTCGCGCCCTTGCTGATCGCCTGGACCATCAGGGCGATTGTCTCACGGGCAAGGATGGACGTCGGTGTGGCGATCGCGAGCGTCACGACATTGTCGGCGAGTGCTGCGCGCGACTCCGGCGTCAGTTCGTTGACGACGCCGATCAGTTTTCCCTCCAGCTTTTCCTCGCGGATGGCTGCGATCGCGCCCTCCATGCCGCCGCCGCAGACATAAAAGCCGATGAGGTCGGGATGGCGTTGCAGGAGGTTCAAGGTCGCCTCGTGGGTGATCTCGGCCGTGTCGAGATTGACCATGGTGTCGAGCACCTGAAAATCGGGCGCGTGTTCGCGGAAATAGGAGCGGAAACCGATTTCGCGCAGTTCATGGCCGAGGAAGCGATGGCTGCCGACGAAGGCCGCGACCTTGCCTGGGCGTTTCGCCGCCTTGGCGATCATCCATGCGGCCGTGCGACCGACCTTGTGATTGTTGAGGCCGACATAGCCTTCCCGCACGCCGGCGGCAAAGTCCGACAGCAGTGAGAAGACGGGAATACCGCGCGCCTTGAGGTCCTCGATCGCCGTCGTAACGGCCGGGAAATCGGGCGCGACTAGGGCGATTGCCTGATTGCGGGCGGCTGCCGACTGCAGTTTCTCGATGATGGCACCCGGCGTCGAGCTGGTTACGAAATCGATCTGCGGCGAGATGCGGGCATTTGAGAATGATAGCGTGGCGCCATCGATCTCCTTGGCCACGGCCTGGTAGAAAGACTGCTCCGGTTTTTGCAGCACGAAGCCAAGCTTGTATTGCGGCAGATCTTCAAACACCCGCTGCCGGATCAGCCCGACGGCGTGATAGCCGATCGACTTGGCTGCCTCGTAGACACGGCGCGCCGTTTCCTCGCGCACCGGATGGCGTCCGTTCAGCACGCGGTCGACGGTCGCGACACTGACGCCGGCGGCCTGCGCGAGATCGGCGATGGTCGGGCGGTTGCTCATGACGCTCCTGATAGGTTTTCATCATCTCCGAAATGCAAGAGATGCCATCATTTGATAGAATATATCATTGCTGCATTGAGCCCTTGCAAAAGTCAACCTATCGTCATGGCACGAGATGAGGTTGCGCCGGTGAGACCGGACCGGATTTGAGGGAGGAGCGCAGATGACGATGGTACCGACAAAGCGGGATTACAGCCTGCTCGGGCGGGACGCGCAGGCAGCCGTTGCCAATGGGCTGTCTGCTGCCGAGTGGTACCACACCGATATTCCGCGCAAGCAGATGAAAGAGCTGATGAAGCGCGAGGACGGACCGGCCATCCGCGACACCGCGATCTGGCTCGGCTCGCTCCTTCTCTTCGGTGCGCTCGGCGCGTATTTCTGGGGCACCTGGTGGGCGGTTCCGTTTTTTCTCGCCTATGGGGTGCTCTACGGCTCGGCATCCGACAGCCGCTGGCACGAATGTGGCCATGGAACCGCGTTCAAGACGATGTGGATGAATGACGCCGTCTACCAGATCGCCTGCTTCATGATCATGCGCAACCCCGTTACCTGGCGCTGGAGCCATACCCGCCACCACACCGACACGGTGATCGTCGGCCGCGACCCTGAGATCGCCGTCATGCGGCCGCCGGATCTCATTCGTCTCGTGCTCAACTTCTTCGGCATTCTCGATGTCTGGCACGCGATGATCGACATGGTCCGCAATACGTTCGGCATCATCAGTGCGGAAGAAGCGACCTTCATTCCTCAGATGGAGCAGCCGAAGGCGATCCTCGTCGCACGGATCTGGTTTGCCATCTATGCGGCGACGATAGCAGCCTGCTTCTCCCTCGGTTCGATCCTGCCGTTGATGCTGATCGGCCTGCCGAGACTGTATGGCGCTTGGCATCACGTGGTGACCGGCCTGCTTCAGCATGGCGGCCTTGCCGACAACGTGACCGATCACCGGCTGAACAGCCGCACCGTCTACATGAACCCCGTCAGCCGCTTCGTTTACTGGAACATGAACTACCATGTGGAGCACCACATGTTCCCGATGGTGCCCTACCACGCGCTGCCGAAGCTGCACGCCATGATCAGGCACGATCTGCCTGAACCGAGCCCATCGATGCTGCACGGCTACCGCGAGATGATCCCGGCCTTCCTGCGGCAGCTTCGCAACGAGGATTATTTCCTGAAGCGCCAACTGCCGGCGACGGCCAAGCCCTACCGGGAAGAATTTCACAGCGACGCGATCGTGCACGCTGCCGAGTAATCAACGACTTGAAACAACGGGAGGACATCATGAGCGGCAACTGGATCGAAGTCTGCGCGGCTGACGATATCGACGAGGAAGACGTCATCCGCTTCGACCACGAAGGACGCACCTTTGCGGTCTACCGTAGCCCCGACGACGAGTATTTTGCGACCGACGGGCTCTGCACCCACGAGCACATCCATTTGGCCGACGGGCTTGTGATGGACGACATCATCGAATGTCCGAAGCACAACGGCCGCTTCAACTACAAGACCGGCCAGGCCAAGGGCGCGCCCGTCTGCGTCAACCTCAAGACCTATCCGGTCAAGGTCGAGGCGGGAGCCGTGTTCATCGCGCTCGCCTGACGACATCGTCATCGTGTTTGGCTCGCCTGGCGGGCAGGGAGGTTGAGATGGGTTGCATCGTCATTGTCGGCGCCGGCGAATGCGGCGCAAGGGCGGCCTTTGCGCTCAGGGAAAAAGGCTACGACGGCAAGATCACCTTGATCGGCGCCGAGCCGCATCTTCCCTATGAACGGCCGCCGCTTTCGAAGGACGGATTGAGGGACGAGACGCCGCCGAAATACGTCGCCGACGCGGCGAAATACATGGCCGCCCGCATCGATGTCCTGACCGACGCCCCGGTCAAGGCCATCGACCGTCAAGCCAAACACGTCGTTCTGGTCGATGGCGGCAACATTTCCTATGACCGGCTGTTGCTGGCGACGGGTGCGCGTGCACGAACCTTTCCGGGGCTTGATGACGCGTCGCCGCGTATCCGCACACTCAGAACCCATGCCGACGCCGAGGCGATCCGCCGCGACATTCAACCGGGGCGACGGATTGCGATCATCGGCGGGGGCTTCATCGGCCTCGAACTTGCGGCGTCGGCGCGCCATCGTGGCGCCGAGGTCGTGCTGATCGAGGGGCTACCGCGCGTCCTGTCGCGCGGTGTGCCGGAGGAGATCGCGGTGGTCGTGACGGAAAAGCATCGTGCAGAAGGCGTCGACATCCGCTGCGGCGCAAAGATCGAGAAGATCGATGCGGACGATGTCGGCGCTCGCGTCGTTCTGGCCGGCGGTGACATCGTTGCAGCCGATCTTGTCGTTATCGGCATCGGTGCGGCCCCGAATACGGAGCTCGCCGCGACATCAGGTCTTTCCGTGGAAAACGGCATTGCCGTCGATGCAACACTCAGAACCAGCGACCCCGACATCTATGCGGCGGGTGATTGCTGCTCCTTTCCGCTTTGCCATTACGATGGTCGCCGCGTGCGGCTTGAAGCCTGGCGCAATGCGCAGGACCAGGGAACGCTGGTTGCCGGCAACCTGCTCGGTGCGGAAGAGGCGATTTCGAGCGTGCCGTGGTTCTGGTCCGATCAATATGACCTGACGCTTCAAATCGCCGGGCTTGCCGACCATGCTGTGGCAACCGTGCGACGCGATCTCGGTGACAGCGCGTTCATCCTTTTCCATCTGGATGAAACCGGCCGGCTGCTCGCCGCCTCGGGCATCGGGCCGGGAAATGCCGTGGCACGCGATATTCGCCTCGCCGAAATGCTCATTGCCGCAGGAAGGCGGCCGGACCCGAAGGCGCTCGCCTCGCCCGATATGAAGCTCAAGGCATTGCTGGCCGCCTAGGCGCGCACCTTGCCTCCGCACATTGTTTCGCTCATCGACCCCAGGAGATTTCTTGATGAAAAGCCGCCGTCCGACCGTTGCAGACCTCCTGTCGATGAAAGGCAAGCGCCAACTCACCATGCTGCGTGTCGAGACGCTCGACGAGGCCGAAGCGGCAGAAGCTGCCGGCATCGACCTCGTCTCCGTGCCGCCGGCGCTTCTCGGCCCGGAGTTTCGCGAGGTGGCGCCAAGCGTCTTTGCCTTTCCGGGCCTCGAATATGGTGACTACGTTACAGCCGAAGACTACATGCGCGCGGCGTTCAGGGCGCTGAAGGCCGGCGGCGACGCAGTCTATTGCGCTGCCGGGCTTTCCACCGTGCGCCGGATGCGGGAGGAGGGCATTCCCGTCTGCGGCCATGTCGGTCTTATTCCGTCCAAGGCGACCTGGACCGGTGGCTTCCGCGCGGTCGGGAAGACAGCGCAAAGCGCGCTCGAGATCTGGCGGCAGGTCAAGGCGCTTGAGGAAGCCGGTGCCTTTGCGGCCGAGATCGAAGTCGTACCCGGTGAGGTCGCATCCGCCATCAGCGCCCGGACCTCGATGCTGATGCTGTCGATGGGGGCAGGGACTGGCTGCGATGCCCAATATCTCTTTGCCGCCGATGTGCTCGGCAGCAACCGTGGTCATGTGCCGCGCCACGCCAAGACCTATCGCAATTTCGCGGCCGAGTTTGACCGCCTTCAACACGAGCGGATCGCCGCTTTCTCCGAGTTTGCCGAGGACGTCCGGTCTGGCGTCTACCCGCAACAGCGCCATCTCATCGGTATGGAGGGGGCGGAACTGCGCGCGTTTCTGGCGGAACTGGAGCACGGCAAGGACTGAGCGACTTGCGCCGGAGAGGGCGGTTGGTATAGTCCAGACACCAATTCAACTCTCCGAGACGGATCCCGATTTGAGCGCCCTTATCCAGGACAGCCTCACATTTGTTGCCTTGCTTGCCGCGATCTATGCGGCGACCGTGTTGCTCTATTTCATCCTCGGATACGGCATCACCTGGCTCAACGATCGCAACCCCGAACGCCGCATCCAGAAGACGCGGCGCGGCGAGAAGCGCAAGGCGATCGAGATCCGCCAGAGCATGGCCTCGATCCTCGTCACCTGCACCTCGGTCGCGATCGGCCTCTTTGTCCAGTACAAGGGCTGGACCCTGTTTTCTCCCTGGGAGTTCAGCTGGTGGACGGCCGTGCCGCTGTTCGTCATCTGCATGGTGCTCTTCGACGCCTGGTTCTACTTCGCCCACCGCCTGCTGCACACCAAACTCTTCTACAAGTACCACCTGCTCCACCACCGAAGCGTCGCGCCGACGGCCTGGAGCAATGATTCGATCGGGCTGGTCGATACGGCGATGTGCCAAGGCTACTACGCCGTCATCACCTTCCTCGTCCCGTTCCCCCCGATCATCCTTCTGGCGCACCGCCTGTTCGACCAGATCAACGGCACCTTCGGCCACGCCGGCTTCGAATATTTCGCGTCACGCACGGCGCGCTATCCCTCGCCGATGCTTTGCACCACCTACCACGATCAGCACCATGCGGAGTTCAAATACAACTACGCGAATTACTTCTCGTTCTGGGATCGCGTAATGGGAACGGTCGCACCGAACTACGATCGCCGGGTGGAAGCATTCGAGGGCGAGGCGCCGGCGCTCAATTTGCGACGATCGTTAGCCGGGAAAGACATCGCGGAACGGCGTGTGGCCGACTAGTGTTCGGTTAAACGCCAACTAGCACTGGTGATGGATCAACGATTTCACTAAGCGTCTTGCCGACAAGTTACTGACTGGATCGCGGATCCTTGAGCTACAGCTAGTACGCGGGCTCCTTCATGAGAAGCCCGCGTACTTTTGGAGGTTATGTAACAAGGTTGCCCACCACCGCATCGAGTGCCTCTCTCACGTTGATTCGCGCTTCTTTAGCATCCGAGCTTTGGCATGTGGTCAAGATCGACGTGTACTTGGCAAATGGCGTCACTGATACGACGTGGTCGGGATTCACGTACACGGGAGCGTTGTTGTCTCCGACCAAAGTGAATCTTACCAATCTCATTATTCTACCCCTGTCTGGCGCCTAGCGTTAGGTGCGAATGAAAACCAGCATAATTTCTCGCTCACGTAAGTAACTCCGCTTCTTATTAATGGCCACACGACACGCTGATGGCGCCTTTGTCTCTTAGGTGAAGCGGATGCAGAGTGCCTAGATAGAGCTGTTCGGCGGGAAATATGTCTCGACGATGACGCGTCGAACAGACATGGAAGATCCTTCCTCACGCGCATGTGGTTGCTTCGCGTCGACATTCTTGTAATGGCTTCATCTGAAATGTGGTGGCGACCGTTTGATTGGAACATAATGAGAGAGGTCGACGAAGGCGAGTGTCATGTCGCGCTTGTAGGGGCCGCGAGCCTTTACGCTGATCGGCCAATTGTCGTTTCTGTGCACGATCCCGACCACCGGTTTGGACGCCGCCCACAGCTTCTTTTCAAGCGACGTGATCGGACGCCGTCCACCGTTCTTCGCTCCTTCCTGATTGATAGCACCGGTCGCGGACGCTTCTACGGTTGGACACCGGTGCAGTTGGATGCCATTGCGTTGGCCATTGATCCAGAAACCGCGAACCACCTATCTACTATCGAGCCGGAGATAAGGATTCGGCGCTTATGCTTAATTGAGCTGGCTGTTCTGATCGCGTGTCGACGAACCTTAATCTTCTTTCAAATCATCCGTCTTTTCCTCGCCGGCAATAAGAAGGGCGCAGCGTTTCGGTTCGTTCGGCAATGCGATGCGCTCTCCGCTCCTGACTACAGCGATTGGTTAGAAGCCCAAGCACTCGCCGAGAAGAATGAAGCTCGCATGGATGGACAAGTCTCCCAAAGGAGCCTGCGGGTACTTGTTTCTATTGATGGCGGTGACGCGCTCGGCGTCGCAGAAACCAGAGATTCGTTGAATGCCCAGTCTTGGCGGTGCTTTCAGGAAGCCACTTCGGCGGATGTCGAGAAGCTGATTGAATTCAACAAGGCAGATAAAGACACACTCTGGATACGGCTTCCGGGCGGCGTGCGCCTTGCTGAGCGCGCACTCGAGAGATTGGTTGAGCCATTCGCCCTCTCTGAAAATGTTGCGATATGTTATTCTGACGAAGACCGTATTAGCGCTCGAGGTGAGCGCTTTGCCCCCTTCTTCAAGCCCGCTTGGAACGCGCCACTCGTGCGCTCGGGCTGGCTTCCATTGGAGGGTGCGGTTTTTCGCGTGGTCCACATACCGAGAGGCGTTGCTGTGGAAAGTGCCTCCAGTGCAGAGATTGCGCTCGCAGTTGCGCAGGCGCGGACAGGTGATATTTTGCATTTGCCACGGGTGCTACTGCACCGTGGGCAATCGTGCTCTTCAACCCCGATCCACGCCGAGGTTCAGCCGAGGCGCGAGCGGCCAGCGGTCAGTATAATTATTCCGACGCGGGACAGGGCTGAGCTGCTTGAGGCTTGCCTTAAGGGACTGTTCGAAAACACCGCCCCTGCAGATCTTGATGTCATCGTCATTGACAATGAAAGCACCGAACCAGCCACGTTGGCGCTGTTCTCGCGGTATCAGCAGTCAGGGCTCATCCGTCGGATAGCTCTTCCCGGAGCTTTTAATTTCTCTCGCGCCTGTAACATTGGTGTCGATTCAGCCCAGCACGACCTCATACTTTTGCTGAACAATGACGTGGAACCTATTGATTGCCATTGGCTCGAGTGTCTAGCGGGTGAGCTTGATGATCCCACTGTCGGAGCTGCCGGAAATTTGCTCCTTTTTCCCGATGGCTTCGTTCAACATGGCGGAGTGACGCTCGGTGCGGGGACAGTCGCGCGACACAGCTTTCACTTCCGCGATCCAAAGGACGGTAGCGACAGGGGGCTTTTGCGCCAACGTCGTGATATGTCAGCTGTCACTGCGGCCTGTTTGCTCACGCGCAGGGACCTGTGGCACCGCCTTCGCGGCATGGACGAACAAAATCTGACGGTCGCATTCAACGATGTGGACTACTGCCTGAAACTCCGGGAAGCAGGCTTCCGTATTATCTGGACGCCGGCAGCGGCTATGTTGCATAGAGAGAGCGTCTCGCGTGGTGCCGACGACACGCCGCAGAAGCTTAAGCGCTTCGCGGAGGAGGAGCGCGCCATGCATGAGCGCTGGAGTGATGCGTTGAAAGCAGACCCTTACTACAATCCGAACCTCTCGCTCATTACCGAAGAATTCGTTCTCGAAGCTCATCCGAGAACTCTTGCTGCGAGGTCGAGTGCTTGAGCCGCTTGCGCGAACGGTTGGCGCGCTGGATCGAGCGGCGGCTACCTCAGCCGCGGCTGCGGGAAGGTGCCACCAACCGGCCAAGACGGCTGGTGAAGCGGATTATCGTTTTCGGCCGGATGCCGAACCCGACCTTCGACTACTATCTGGCCGCGCGCCTAGAGGCGCAAGAAATGCCGCCGTATCAGGTGGTCGACATCCGTAGCGGTGAAACAACTGCGCTGGAAGCCGAAGGAACCTTTGTCATTCTGTGCCGCTACGCGTCACCTTCCGTGCTGCGTTGGATCGAGATCAACGCAGAACACCTTGCCGGCGTAGGACTGTTCGTAGATGATGACATACCTGCTGTTGTGACGGGCAATGATGCGGATTTATTCTATCGGCTATTCCTTTGGTATCGCGCTCTTTGGCCCCTTCGCCGTCTGAATAGGCATCTAGACATCGTCTGGGCGTCAACGGCAAACCTCGCAGCAAATCTGGCGTGTGCAAGGGCTGTGGTACTGCCGCCAGCGCCGCCGTTGGCGCTAAGTCAGGCAGCGCGAAGCGATCGTGAAAGACAGGGTCAGCCGGGTTCGGCGATCTTGATTGGGTATCATGCAACCGGAGTGCACTTGGAGGAGCACCATTTCCTCAGGCCCGTGATTGCGGAGATTCTGCGCGAAAGACCACAGGTTCGGTTTGAGGTGTTTGCAGATCGGCGTGCGAAATCAATTTGGCGAGGCCTCGAATGCGTGGAGATCCGGGAACCAATGGCCTGGATTGAATACATGGCGGACGCGAACACCCAGATAATTGACATTATGCTGGTACCGCTGGCGCCTTCGCGAGTAAATGACTGCCGCGCGGCTACCAAGCGTATTGACATAGTGCGCTACCAAGCGGCTGCGGTGTTTTCCGAGGGGGCGGCATACGGTTACTCCAATGAGGGCACTGAGCTGCGACTTCCCTACAACGCGAGTTTGTGGCGTGAAACTATTCTGAGGCTGGTCGACGATTCGGAGTTGCGTGAAACAGTAGCTGCCGCCACGCACCAGGCTGTCATGCAATTGGCATGGGCAGCTGTTCCGGGCCTTGAGTCGCTCAAACCTGACAAAGGGTCCAATTTTACGCTCTAAGTAGGCGCGATTTTTCGCTCGGAGCGCCGATTAAAGTCTTGCCATGCGCCACTTACTAGAAACTGTTAGAAGGTTTTATCCGGTACGGCGACACTACCAGCTTAGACGAGCATCGGATCGCCTCTCGGCTCGATTCGCGGTTGACTTGAAGGAACCTAGCTCGAAGCGATGCGATGGCTTCACCGTATGGGAGGGGCTTTCGGAGCGTGGCCGGGCAGTTTCCATCTTCGCCACTTTCGCCGAAAAATGAATAGCAGGTTCATTTAGACATTGTTGGACGACCGATTGGAATCGGTTTAGCCCGCGAGGGCCCGTGACAACTATGCGGAATTTTAATCGGATGATTTTAGATCGATAGGTCAACTGTTTACGACATTGCGGACGTGCATCGAAGCTGCTATCTAAAGTACATGCTAAGGTTAACAGCCAACGATGAAGCTTTTTCGACGAGAAGTATATTTTGAATAATGGTACGTTAAGCTCAAATACAGCGATGAATGAAGTGCCATATCGCGGTTCTGTTGATGAATTGACTTCAAGTGGCATTCGGGGGTGGGTTGCTGATGGCGATTGCAAGCCTATCCATCGACTTTCGGTTGAACTTGATGGCGTCGGGCTCGGACAGGTTTCGGCTAATCTCAAGCGCCCTGACGTCTCGGCAGCACTAGATACAGACGGTAATTTTGGTTTTGAGCTGAAATTTAATCGCTCGGCACTCGTCTCAGGGTTGACGTCAGGTGGACGGACAGAGTCGGGAATGTCGAGGATGGTTTCGTTGCGGGTCTTTGCCGATGCGGCTGTCCTGGGTCGAAAGTTGAGTGGCCATGCGGCTAGTCCGACTCTAGTTATGACGTTGCGAATGACCTTCGCGGAGTGGCTCGAGCATACTGGTTTACAACTAGTTGAGGACATTTACGAGTCTCGGAAGTCCGTCTACTCGCGTATTGCGTTAACTATTGATCAAACGGAAACCGGTCTCAAGTCAATTGCTTTGGAGCAGGAGCCAGAACTCATTGCGACATCTTTGATTTGGCGGGGGCATGCTGATTTCGCAGAGCTGAGTCGCCAGGAGATTGTCGGGAGGTATTTCGATCGCGAGTACTATCTTCGGCAGTACCCGGACGTACAGGCAGCGAACATCGACCCACTCGAGCACTATCTTCGATCTGGCTGCAGAGAGAACCGTAATCCCCACCCGCTTTTTGATGCCAAGTTTTATATTGCAAACCTTAGTTTGCTAGGAGACGAGAGGAAGCATCTCGCAGAATCTGATCCTTTCTACTTTTTCCTAAAGTTCGGGGCTGTGGTCGACGCCGATCCGCACATTGGTTTCTGGATGGATTGGTATCGTGCGAAGTACCATTTTCCCAGCCGCTTGCACCCATGGATCGACTACGTCAGTGGCGGTTGGCATTTCGGGCGTGAACCAAACCCAGGCTTCGATAGTACGCTGTTCTTTGCAAAGTTTGGCTCTGCCTTAAAGCAGGATCAGACGCCACTATGTGTCTTTTTTGACAAAAAAGAAGAGAGAGATCTCGTTCCTCACCACCTGTTTTGCAATTCCAAGGTGCTGTCATGTGGTCAGAAGCACGACGCAAATTCACTTAACCGTTATCTTTCTTTTTTGGGCAGTCGTAGATCTTTATCTAGTGTATATAGCCCCCTTATAGATTTGGATTGTTACCAAAATTATGCAGGAGTTTCTGTAGAAAATTTGCAAAACTTACTTCTTCACTATTTGGTTGAAGGTGAGATTGAAGGGTTCAAGCCGAATTATCTTTTCGATCCCGCCTGGTATCGTATAAAATACCACATTGTTTCGGACATTCGAGGGCCGTTGCTGGATTATCTAGCCTCAGGCGAAGCAAAATTGCGCGATCCAAGTAGGTATTTTTCGACCCGATACTACCTATTCATGTACAAGGATGTCGCTTTGGCGGGAATGCACTTGCTGAAGCACTTTCTCTCCAGCGGCGATCGCGAGCGCCGAAGACCTCATAAGCGCTTTGATCCTTTTTGGTACGACAAGATAGTCAAACTTACTCCAAACGAGGACCCGTTTCGGCGGTTCATGAATTCGCCCCTTGCCGCATCTCCCCATCCCGCGATTGTTGTGGGTGATAGGGCAAGTGCCAGCGAACTGCGGGAGTGGCTACACGATCAGTCTGAAGGGGGAGCCCAGAGGTCACCATTTGGCGTGCGAACAGTATTCGAGGTAGGCAGTGGGCAATCGGAAGCTAGCTTTCCTTATGCTAACGCATTAGGCCGCTCGATTGATGAATTCGAAGATTCGGTCACGCATTTTGATCCGCTGCAAATTCCTAAGCTTCGTCTGAATGAGACGATAGTCCGAAGCTACCCATATTTTGACCTTGCAGCTGCCAACAAGCTGCAACAAGAGGTTCGGCGCCGATTCGTGAAAGAAGGACAGGCGCGGCCCCTTCCGTTGGTCAGCGTAATTATGCCTGCAAGAAATCGGCAGTCCGTGATTCTGCGCGCAGTATCGTCAGTCTTGAGACAAACGTACGACAACTTTGAGCTAATCGTGATTGATGATGGATCGACCGACGGTACGATCGATCGCTTAGCTACAGTTTCGGACAGCCGCGTTAAATTGGTTGAACAAGCGCATTCCGGCGTTTCAGCGGCCAGAAACAAGGGGCTGGAGGCGGCAACTGGGACCTACCTATTCTATCTTGATACGGATAATCACTGGGAGCGGTGTTTCCTCGAGATTATGGTAAAATCCATGATCCTTGAGAATGTCGATGCTGCGCATGCGGCGCTGCGGGTCTATAATGACCGTGGTCAAATCTATTACCGTGGCGATGTGTATGATGTGCTCGCCATGGATCGTGAAAACTATATCGATATGAACGTGTTCGGACATCACCGTCGGTTCGTCGACGAGGGAATCCGATTTGATGAATCGCTTGCGCGGTGCGTAGACTGGGACTTGATTAGGCGAATCTCTCTAAAATCACCGTCTTACTATGTCGCCTTTCCTGGCTGCAACTATGTGGATGATAGCGGTGAGCTAAAGAGAATTACCAATACTGAGTTGGTAGGAGATTTCTATAAATTATCAATTGAGCAGATGGCGCTCCCCCGCCAGGTCACCGGTCAAACAATGGTGCGCCCGCCAAAATACTCGATAATCTGGTCGATACAGCCTGGCGAACATCACTGGGTTGCGACACAGGTGTGGGATGCTGTGCGCCATTTGTCGAAGGGTGAGCACGAGCTTATCATTATCAACAATGCCTTGCCCGACGCCATGACCGCACTTCTGGCGGAACTTTCAATGTCGGTACGTGGCTTGAGGGTGATCCACCTTTGGCGAACGTTTATGTTCTTTCCCGCGGCCAACTTAGGCGCGAAACTGGCTTGTTCCGAAAGATTGTTTTTTTGGGATGGTAGGCTGCGATATGACGGGGATCAAATTGATAAACTGATGACGGGATTTAGCCCTTCATTTGACGTCTGCTTTCCCCTAGTGGTCGATAACGAGGGCAAGGCGGTCGAAGGGCTGTTTACTGTATCCCATGATTCGGCGTGTCTCCAGGCCATCGCCGGCATGCAGATTATCGATAGAAATGTCGGAGATGCGTTCGGCGTTGCTGCACGACATTTTCCTGTCGCGATAAGCAAGAGCGCCTTTGAGAGGCAGAATGGCTTTAGCTCGAATCTTTGCCTAAACAATGGACTGGTAGGTTTCGTCGTCGAGTCGTGGCGCCAAAATACTCATAAGGTAGTGATTCACCTTGGCTCGCGGTTCACCGCCGAACGGGAGAGGAGTACGTGCGGAACGAGTATTGCACAGGCGCGCGAGCAAGAATGGTTCATGCAAAACATTGGTCCGCTGCCCAGAATCGAAATTTCGTTCACGAAGGTCCGAACGAAGCCTTCTGCTGTGCCGCAAAAGTATCATGTGTCCCATGGGTTGCTTGAGGCGGCGCCGATTACCCTGCCAGCCAATCTGCGCATCACTCGTTCCGGTTCTAAGTCGATTCAAATCCGGTGCCCGGCGCCAGCTGGACCAGCTAGCCAAGCTTGGGGAGACTATCATTTCGCTCTCTCTTTGAAAACCGCATTTGAGTGCTTAGGACATCGTTGCGAGGTGCGTCTGCGTGATCATTGGAACTATCCTACGCATGACGTAGATGTGGTGCTTCATTTGCGCGGGATTGTGGACGTCAAGGCGGTGCCGGGCGCCGTTAACTTTTTGTGGCTTATAAGTCACCCAGATAAACTGCGAGCGTTCGAGCTTGAGGGCATGTCCGGGGTTTTTGTTTGCTCGGAAAAATCGCGACTGGACGTCCGTCAAAGGTATGGGGTCAGCTCGTCTATCCTTCCGCAGGCGACAGATGCTCATCGCTTCTCATTCCTGGATGAAGGGACTGTGACGTCGATTTCGCAGCGCTTCTTGTTCATCGGAAATTCACGGCGCGAGCCACGCCAAATCGTTTTGGATTCCGTGAAGATGGACTTGCCGCTCGATATTTATGGGCAGGATTGGGAGTTTTTTGTCGACGCGTCCTATGTTCGAGGGAAGCACATCGACAATTCCAATCTTGCTCATTGGTATAGATCAGCGCTGTGTGTTTTGAACGATCATTGGCCTAGCATGGCACGTGCAGGGATTATTTCGAACAGATTGTTTGATGTGGTTGCCTGCGGAGGAGTGGCGATTACAGATGAAATAGCGGGAGTTCAGGAGATATTCGGTGAACACGTGAAAGCATACTCTGGTCGGCGAGACCTGGAATTTTTGACAGAGAGTGTTAACGAGTGGGCGCCAACGCTATCGCAAAGACGCGAAATGAGCGCCGAGCTGTTATCAAATCATTCGTTCGATACGCGCGCGCGGCAGATTATAGAATACTTGGCCAAAGCTTGAGTGTAGAGTTTATTATTATGACAGATGTTAAGCCAATTGCCTTTTATCTTCCTCAGTTCTATCCAAACGCCATCAATGATATCAATTGGGGACAGGGTTTCAGTGAATGGCGGAGTGTGGTGAAAGCTAAACCGTTGTTCGATGGACACTTCCAGCCACGTCTGCCCGGCGCGTTAGGTTTTTACGATCTCCGTAGTCAGGAGGTGTTTGAGGAGCAAGCTGACTTAGCCCGTGCTGCCGGCGTTTTCGGCTTTTGCTTTTACTACTATCGGATGGGAAGCCGGCGCCTTCTAGAGCGGCCACTTCATTCGTATTTAGACGGGGGGCGCCCAGATTTTCCATTTATGTTTTGTTGGGCCAATGAAAGCTGGACGCGAGCGTGGGATGGTAAGTCTGACGATTTGCTGCTCGAACAATTATACGACGACGTTACGAAACAGGGGCTTATTGCCGACCTTGTCGAGGCGACGAAGGATCCGCGGTATATCCGGATCAAGGAGAAGCCATTCGTGCTCATCTACCAGGTTGAGCGGATCCCTGACCGTAAGCTTTGGTTAGAAGAACTTAGGCAGGCGGTTTGGTCTCGGACTGGGCAGGAACTGACGATAGGATGTGTCTTCTCACCTGGTCTCAGACTCGAAATGTTGCGGGACGTCGATTCAGTTGTACAGTTCCCGCCGCATCGTCTACCTCGCAATCTCCCTCGCAAATTGATTGATGTCGAAACGGTCAGCCCTTTCGATACGTCTCGCGAAGATTATTTCGAATCTTATGACGCCATCGTTGAGGCCGCGCTAACGCGCGTGGACGGTTTTGAAAGGATGTATCCCGGAGTGACGCCTGATTGGGATAACTCTCCGCGCAGGTCGAAGAATGCTCATGTCGTTGTTGGTAGCACGCCGGCAAAGTTTGCAGCCTGGGTCCGAAGGGCCAGCGATGTGAGCCGCGAAAAGTTCCAATCTGGCAGTATTGATGCGCCGCTTCTGTTCGTTAATGCTTGGAATGAATGGGCTGAGGGTGCCGTGCTGGAGCCAACGGAAAGTTTGGGTACGGCATACCTTTCGGCGCTTACCCAAGGGATCTGTGCAAGCTCCGTCTAAATTGTAGACTCGGTAAATGTAGGAGGCTATTTTATCAGCGGAGATACCTCGTATAAGAGTTGCGGGTGCTTAATGCCCGCTCTTGGAATGTGATCCCAATGTACGAGCCCTTTGCAAAAATCCGAAAACATGTGCCAGGCTACAAATTTGAGGTTGTTTTCGACGTTGGAGCCAATGTCGGAAATCTAACAAAACAGTTCCATGAGGAACTTCCGTTGGCGAGAATATTTGCGTTCGAACCGGTGTTGTCAACGTATGAGGCTGCGTGTGTGCAGACCATAGATTGTAGCGGAGTGACCATATTAAATTTAGCGCTCGGCGCGTCAGAGGGGACGGCTCACATGACGATCGGAGATAACTCTGAGATGAACAGAGTCGATCGGCGTCGTGGCGATCATGTGGTGCAGATGAGCACGGTTGATCATATTTGTTCGGGTCGCCAGATTTCCGGCATCAGCTATCTCAAAATTGATACGGAAGGGCATGACCTCGAGGTATTGCGGGGGGCGTCGCATATGCTCCAAAATACCGACTTCGTAGAATGCGAGGTTAGTCTCAATAGATACAACAAATACCATGTTTTGTACGATGATGTGAATGGCTTCCTCGAACCATTCGGCTTTGGTGTTTTTCATTTATTTGAACAAACGATGGAGTGGATTGCAAAGGCACCCATTCTGCGGCGTGCAAATGTCGTTTTTGTGAGCTCAAGAATTTACGGGAATGTCTAATGTCGACATGTTGTCGACGGTGTCGTACCCAACCTACCAAGAGTGCAGGCGGCATTATCTATGGCGCGAAAATCAGTGGCGACGGAGGCTGCTCGCAGGCACTGGATTGGGGGAAACAATAGAAGTTGCAGTTTGAGATGGATCACGCTCGAGAGAGTAAGGGTAGTAGGTATAAGAGCCCAATCTGTTCAAATCTCTACCGAAACCGGGAAGTTTATCTCGTTTAGGCGCTGCATTCGCAGGACATGCTAGCGCGAGTTTGCAACATGCGCTCGTGCAAGATAACGTGCGCTGCGGACGCGGTAGAGGACATGGATTTTGTCAGGTTTTTTCAAGAAGTACGAGGGCTTCTGCCCTATATGCCAAAAGCACGCATCATTCCAGGCGTCCGGCGAGTGGTTTCGAGGCCGATTGATCTGCTCAACATGTCCTAATGGGTCGGTTCCCAGAGAGCGTGCTTTGGCGCTCGTCTTGGAGGAAACGTTTCCACATTGGCGATATTTGCAGATTCACGAATCGTCTCCGATAAGCCGGGGGATTTCGGTCAAGCTCGCCCGTGAAGCGAGACACTTAGTTCAAACTCAGTTCTATCCGGATCTTCCACGCGGATCGACCGAACGGGAATTCAGAAACGAGGATCTACAGAAACTCACGTTTGAGGATAGGGCATTCGACCTTTTTATTTCGCTGGACGTTTTGGAACACATTCCGGATCCAGAGGCGTGCATCAATGAAATTTGGCGTACCCTGAAACCTGGCGGCGCCATGATCAGCACGTGGCCCGTCCGCAACAATCAGGTTGACGCCGTCGAACGGCGTGTCGTCTTCAACCACGATGGAACGCTGACGCACCTCAAGCCCGAGGAGTGGCACGGCAATCCTGTCAGCGACAAGGGTGCACTTGTGACGGTCGATTATGGCTACGATATCCATAAAAAGATAGCGGAGTGGAAGCCATTCGATGTCCGTGTGTATCGCTTTGCCGATGCGACGCATGGAATTTTGGGAGAATACACCGAAGTGTTTCTCGCTCGCAGACCGCTGAACTCATAACGTCAGATGATGTGCGTATCGTTCCGGTTCGGGATACTAGTCAGGCACGAGCATCACGACGCCAGTCAAATAGTTGTGACGGATGTCATCCGACCAGCGCCGCCGAAACTGCCGCGGCGCACCCTCGAGCCGTTCCGGAACGGCTTCGATCATATGGAAGTTTCTAGTTCCAGAGCTAGGCGCAGACATAGAAGCTCACAGTTTGTGAATCGTCCGTCCGCAATACAGGCGCCAACGCTACCAACGCCAGATGGGGTCAGCTTGTCGCTTACGTTTGATGACGGGATGTGAAGCCAGCGACGGCATGATGCCGTCGGGGCATGGTGGGCTATGATTGGAATGGCGCTCGAGCCGCCGTATGAAGATCGCGCTGTTCGTCGTGATCTAAGTCAATTGCCCATATCCATGGCGTGGTTCCTCGAGTGTCGAAACGAGAAACAAGATGCGAATGCGATTCACTACATTTCTCCCGAACGGCGCGGCCGCCTTACCACGGAAACAAACTGAGGTGCAATGCTGTGGAGGCTACTGCAGCCGATGACAACTAGCGGCTGCTGAAGATTCCAAGCTTGATCGGGCGCATGTTTTCTACTCTGTTAGCCAAGAGACCTACCACTAGCAAACAGAAAGGTTGTTACTGGGGCTTTTGCAAGATGATGACGTCTTGCCCATCATCGCAATGTTCGTGGTACCCGGACCAAGTCCCGTTCAAAGAGTTGACTATCTTAAGTCCAGAGGAAGCGTTTGCTGCCTCTATGGCGCCCTTCGCAAAAGCCGTCGCCCCGCGCGGAGACTCTGGATTGTTGATATAGCATCCCGGCTCGATCTCGTGCTCAAATCGCAGATCCCACTGGGTGAGGTTCGTTTCCCTCGCCTTCGCAAGGATTGCGTCATCCATGAAAAAGCAGGTCGCGAAAACCTTTCCCGCCAGGCGCTAAAATTCGATTGAATTCCTTCAGGTAGTGGCCGATCTCATTTCGGTACATGTGAATGAATACCGAAAAAAGAAAGATCTTATCTACGCTCCGCGCCCCCGCCGGCAACCGAACGTCCTCCACCCGCATTTTCCCGGTTGGGTGGTGTAGATCGTCTTCTATATCGAGGTGGTGGAAAGAGAAGTTTGCATACTTCGACGCGACATTCTCATTCAACCAATCAACAGATGGCCTGATCAAATCGATCCCTTGATACACACCGGTCGTGAGTGTTTCAGCAAGTGGAATGGCGTCATGCCCGATCCCACAACCAACTTCAAAGACACGGTCACTCGGGCGAATATCGATCCAATGATGGATTAGGCTCTGATGATGAAGGGCTATCTCACCAAAGTTTTCCGGCCCACCACCCGTCTTGTTCGCCAGGTGAACAGGGACATCATAGTCCCTGTATTTGAATGTCTGGTGCTCCATCTCGACCCGCCCCTTTTTCGTTGCGCTCTGATGATGCAACCTTTTCGATACCAGTGTCAAAGTTGGTTCTCCTCATCAGGGCGTCACCAATTGTTACCGAGGAGTTGCTTCCCGAGGATTCCGCCAAGAGCTGGAAAGTAAGGTCGCCCGACTGGGTGATACGCAGGACGCCACTTGGGCAGTGCGAGACAGTAGCGCCAGCGGCTTTCGCGTTGCGCTCAGAGATCGACGATCTGTCCACCCGAACGCTGCCAGGGCTGTTCCGGAGAAACCCAGGTAAAACACCAGGTCTCCTGCAGTGCCGCCTTTAAGTGCACGCACAAAGCCAGAAGTGAGATATCTCTCGCCTTTGCATATCTTCAAGCTCCCGTAAGTCGCGACGGCCCCGGCCGTGGCAGTAATTGTCACTGCACCTCCGTTTTCGACATTGGCGATTTCTATGTTGCCTGCAGTGATTGCTGCCGCCCGAGCTATCCTCATAAACCAGCGCTACTGCATTCGGGAAAACACCTGTTGCAGTGATGCGGCTGGTCTTTAGGAACGTCGAAGACCCGCTAACAAGTACCGTTTTCGAGGGAGCCGTGTGACGGATGTCATCCATGGTCACGCGAACCTAGTTCTTCACGTCGACCCCGTTCCACTGACCGTTAACTGCAGCATCAGATGCCTGGTTGATCAATGCAAGATTTTTAATCGAGCTGTCGTCGCAACCGAAGACTCAAGCGCGTCGATTTCACTGCTCGGCCAGCCGTTGGCAATGCGCTCGAGGGTCTGACTGAGCCAGTTAAGCGGATCGATATTGTTCATCTTCGCAGTCCGCAACAGCGTCGCGATGGTTGCCCAGGTCCGTCCCCCGCCGTCGCTACCGGCGAAGAGGGAGTTCTTTCTCGTAATCGCCTGGGGTCGGATTGCTCGCTCGACGATGTTGGAGTCGAGCTCGATGCGGCCGTCGGTCAGGAAGCGCTCGAAGATGGCGCGACGCGAGATCGCATAGCGGAGCGCCTCAGCCAGTTTCGATTTACCGGAGACCCGCGGCAGGGTCTTCTGCCAGAGGCGTAGAAATCGGTGACAACCACCGCAGAGGTTTGCTGACGCGCCGCGACACGGGCCTCGGGGCTTTTGCCGCGGATGGTTTCCTCGATCTGCCAGAGCGTCGCCGTTGCAATCTCGGAGCTTTTGCAGCGCGTGCTGCTGACCTCGATGAGATACGTGGATCGACACCCAATTACGTTGACGGGCACAGTCGCCCGATAGGTCCAACGGGTTCGGTCGATTCCGGTCCGACCGGATTGCCATCACTTCAATCGCCGTCGCATTACCGAAATTCGGGCACGGTTGCCTCACGCAGTCGCGCGATAATTCTGGCCGGTGGTCATCACTGCTCATGCGACCCTTGCGGTCTTATTGGCCAGCGCGACCGTTGCGACATTTAAATGACGCCGAGATAGAGATGGCCGAGTTTCGCTGGTCTACAGTTTCGACACGAGCCGCCCAGACAGTCTGTTGGCAGGACAGACGTTCCCGATGAAGAATCGCGACATCATCTATCTTTCTATCTTTCTATGTTTCTATGTTTCTAGGTTCTATGTTTCGCCTTTCGCCTCACCTTACGACAGACATCTCGAAGCTGCTTGGCATCGCCGGCAAACCGCTGCAGGTAGCAAACACAGGCGTAAACGCAGTGAACAATGCTATAGATATGGGCGACTGACGCTCAAGCTGCATAGCACGCCAAGCATCCCTGCTAACGAGAGGGGCTTTTCTTGCCCGATATTATATGACGTCTTCAACGCACCACGAAAGCAGCGGCGGCAGTGCCCTTCGCGAATTCAGACCACGACGAACAGCAATGCGCTCGCGATTACAAGCAATGCGCCGATCGCTGCTACAACAATCGTTATTAGTTCCCGATCGCGCTTGGGGTGCTTGTCCATGCCGGCCCTCTCGTCTACCGTTCCGCGACTTCTCTGACGACGTCGCTGCTTTCGCCGCAACATTCGGTGGCGATTTCCAAACAGCGTTGCCGTTCCGGGGCAATAGCCTCAGCGAACATCTTCGTCGGGTCGCGTGCCCGCGCGTAAGGTGACGGGCCGAAAGGCTCCATGCTGCTCTGGCAATTTCGTCAGGGACCATGATTCGCCTCGGTTGATAATCAACTGAGAGTAGGCGGTTTCGCTTTTCTGAGACGTGCGCTCGTATTAGGCGATCCTGTTCGATCAGATCGGCCAATTGGGGAAGCCGGGCCGGCGCGTACGCCATCCCTGTGACAACTGGCTAACCCGGTTCTCAAAGCTTCGGTTTCAGATCGCTTTGCTTACGAGATAGGTTGTGAAGACGGACATATTAGTCCGCAGTCGCTTAGACAGTCTGTCAGATTTGAAGCCCTTTTGAGGTGTACTGCAATCCCGCCGCCTTCCATGCAACAGTTGTCAGCCACCGATGCGGGGCAATCCATCCGGTACGATCCATGCCGAGCTGCTCGAAGTGGGTGTACCTAAAGCCGTGATTGTCGAGCTCGTCGATCATAGGAGCGTATCGCTTGTCTTCTGTGGTAATGCGCTCCGTATTGTCGATTACGATTATCCCGTTGGCTGCCAAAAGGTCTTGCCTCAATGCCTCCTTAAGGCAGAGGAGGCGGTCTCGCCCGTCGATAGATATCAAGTCAAAATTGGCGCCACCTACAAGCTCTGCAACCTTGGTTGAGTATGGTCGCGGGAGAAGGTGCACGCGCGCGTGATCTATCCCTTCGATTTCTAAGTGGCCCGTCACTTTCTTGCTCCACGCGGCGTCGTGTTCGAAGCTTATGAGTACCGAGGACTTGAACGCAAAAAAGAGCGTGCTTGCCCCACAACCGAACTCCAGAACTCGGGGCAATTGATGCGTCCGATCCTTCGTCCCGGCTGTGAAATTGCAAATGAATTCGACGGAGTCATCCGTCATCCAAGGCACCGAGCGCATGTGTTCCCCCTTAGCAGCAGCATTGGCTAGGCGTTCATTTCGGGCGGCGGTATTACCAAGTTTCCCGGAATGAAAGAAGGCGATCGACTTTTTCTTCTAGGGCCTAGCAGTCGCGTTCTTGTTTGGCGATCATTGCGGCGCCGTAGCTTTCGATCAAGTTAGTAAGCGCGAGGAAGTTTCCATCAGCAAGTTTCTTTCGATTGGGGAGCCGCATCATTACGCTCGCGCGTCCGATCCGATCAAAGTCCACCTCCTGAGTCTTATCTGGCGATCTATCAATTACAACGGTTAGAGCACGGCGAAAGGGCTCGTGCACTTAAACTTTTCCACGCCCACAGCATCCATTCTCTCTTATGCAACCGCCCCAAGGGGAAAGCAATCATAAGCCAATAGCGGAATGGAGGCCGCGTCTATCGCTTCGCCACTGCTGTGTGCGGAAATTGCTCTCGCGCAGTGCGTTTCACGAGGCCAAGGCCTAGGGCACGAATATCAGCGGTGATGGAGGTGGGACGCACACCCTAGGTTCGGATGAGGTGCATTCCCGTGGCTGATCTCGATTGAGGCCCTGAGAAAAGTAGACCATTGAACCGGTCGTCCTCTCGCCCATTCCGTCGATTCTAATTCCGCGTGCGTTTAGGCGTGCGTCGGTGAGACCCGGTGGGGCTGAAACTTTAAGGGGAGATGCCGCAACTGGTCTAGGGCCTATGATTCGCGCATCAGCGACCAAGAGCGTATCAGTGTCGAACAAGACGCGCCGAGGCGGTTCTCCGGGAAAATTGATGGTTACGCTGGCTATCGCGCTGTCGCTAAAGCTCAGATCTCCAAACGTTGGCAAATTTGGCACCGTTCCTAGGCCCGCAGCAAGCGATTGGTTGCCGGCGGCCGCAATGGTTGACCGACGCCACTCTCCTGCGGATGGTGATGCGGCAACAATAATGTTTTTCCCGTCGGGACCATAGCGAGTGTACGTCACTATGGGGACCCCGGCAGGCGTCACACTGACTCGCGCTGAGTTGAGTAGACCCTGGTTTTCTCCGGTGGCTTCGATCATCGTGCTGCTGCCCGGGTCAATTGGCGTCGTAATCGGCTTGCCGTTCTGGTCTGTCCAGCTCACAAAATCGCGGGTGCGCGCATAGGTTATCGCATAATTGGTCGCCAAGTCAGGGGAGCGTCGCCAAACGACCGCTAAATGAACGTAGCCATCTTTCGACACTCGGAAGACGGAAGGGTAGGCGCTCGTCGGCGAACCTTCCCAGGTCGAGGCAAAGATTGGAGCGCTAAGCGCGCGTCGCCAGGTTTCTCCGTCACGCACATTCACGAACCATCCGCCGTCACCGCTTAAGCCGTTACGGTACACGAAATACAGATTGCCGTCCGACCCGTTGATGAAGTTGGGATATGTGACCTTGTCCTCATCACGGCCGATCATTGGAGACATGGAGATGTCGCTGATGTTACCCGGTCTAGCCGACACACCGTAGACCAAAGGGCTGCCGTGCATGTTGGCGGCAATGTGAAGTTGTCCGTTCCGGTCAAAGGCAAGGGCCACCCTATTGTGGCTGTCCCAGCCCGAAAATTGAGACGGTAGACGGGAGCGACACACGACACTCGAATTAAGATTGAGATCCGCAACGGTCAGCCACCTATCGGCATCGTAGTAGCCAAAGTAGACCACGTCGCCGCGAGCGATCGCATCAAATGGGACGGTCGCGCCGGACCAACTGCTATCGATTTGTATGCCCTTGCGGCCGTCACCAACAGACACCGGAATGCCTGCTTCACACGTAGAAGCGCTGGACTGATTGTAGCTGAGCAAGTGCAGTAGAACGGTCCCAGCGAAAATTTTTTTCGGAAGTGATTTGATCATTTTAGAAGCCGGAGAATGTTGACTTAACTGTGCTCCTCTCCATCGAGTCAACATGGCGATATGTGGGCGCTCCAGGTAAATCTTGCGCTGGATTTCATCGAGGACTACCCACGTCTTTTCGACTAACCCACCCAAGGACATCACGTTAAAGACCGCCTGCCGCTAGAATGGCTTCAGCCGATTATGATCTGATGAACCATCATCGCGCGTTTGAGTACTCGATAAGGCGCACTATCACTTCAACATCAACATCAACATCAACATCAACATCAACGGATTCGGACGTGGTCGGCGGCGACTACACGATAGCTGACAACGTGGACACGGCCGACGACGATTACCGGCAAGTTTCCGATGACCGAAACTCAGGGGCACCATGCCGTGTACGTCATTGCGTACCTGGCCGTATTCTATGAGCTCTCGGTCGCCTCGAGACGATCCATCCGAAGGCTTAACCGAACATAGGCGTCAAACAGACAAAACGTGGGGCATAACTCTGATCAGGTGGAGTGATGAATACACTCGATCACAAATTTGGCGGACGAGCTACTAATTTCGCAATTGCGCGTATCGACACCAGCTATGGCGTCCGTCTTTCAAGCATGGCATGTCGCTGAACATAGTTCTTTGGAGGGGAATACGTGCAGGATAAGGCTGAAACAGGGCAACCACGTGATCTGCTAGAAGAGACTTTGGCAACCGCCGTTCAGGACCAGCGAACTGTCGATGAGCAAAGGAGAAGTACTGCGCCCCTGTTAGATGGGATGTCCTTTCACGAGAGCATCAGACACGACGATGATCGCGGTAGCGTCACCGAGATATATGATCCCAGGTGGGGTTGGCATCCCGATCCGCTCGTCTTTTCCTACGTCTTTACGATCCGGCCCAGAATCGTAAAGGGATGGGGACTACACAAGCAACATGAGGACCGTTACTTTGTCTTGAGCGGAGAATTGGAACTTGTACTGTACGATCCAAGGCCAAAATCGAGTACGTACGGCAAAATCTGCAAGGTCTATCTGTCCGGCACCCGACCTCGACTTGTCAACGTACCGAAATTCGTTTGGCATGCTGATCACAACATCGGTACTTCCGATGTTGTTGTCGTTAATTTCCCAACGATCCAATACGATCATTCGAGCCCTGACAAATATCGGCTTCCGATTGACACCGATCTAATCCCGTACAGCTTTGAAGGCGCCAAGGGATGGTGAGCCAGCCACTAATTTCCATTCTAATGCCGACCCATACGCGGGTCGACGTCATCGGAATCGCGATCGAATCTGTCTTGAAGCAAACCGTTGGTGATTTCGAACTCCTTATAGTTGGCGACGGCTGCGCCCCAGGCACCGCGGATGTGGTTCACGGCTTCAAGGATGATCGCATACGTTTCTTCGACCTGCCGAAGGCGCCTCATTTCGGCTATGCGAATAGGAACATCGCTCTCCGCGAAGCGCAGGGGAGGTTCATAGGCTTTGCCGCGGATGATGATATTGTACTGCGGGATCATTTTGAACTTCTGATAAAGGCTCTCGGACACGGCGCCGCCATTGCTCACAGTCAGGCCTTTTGGGTTTCGACCGACGGCATAGCAGCTCCATTCCTAACGAACCTTGAAATGCCGGACGAACTCTCGCATTTTATGGAGCGCAAGAATACGATCCCGGCGAGCTGCTTTCTTTATCGAGCTGATAGCCTGCCATCATTGGATTCTTGGCCGGAAGACCTTCCGGCTGCTGCCGATTGGCGCTTATGGCAGCGCATAGTCCGTGAAAACCCGGAACCCGCCGTGGCCCATTGTCGGCAGCCCACGGTGTTGCACTTCTCTGCCAAATGGAAGCGCTCTCGAGAATCTGGGATGAGGCAATTAGCGAGTATGCTGTCTATCGCTGATGTTGCTGATTGGTGGCCGGCGGCACTACGGGTACCAATTCCCTCGGGTCAACCTGAGCAGCAAGCCTACGCGGATCTCCTAAACGCCGATTCAGAGGAGTGGACTGCCGCAATCCGGCAGGCAGGGCGAGATCTTACTGCTCGCTTGGCCTGGGACGACTTGCAAATTATTCGCCCAGCATTGAAGGCTGCGAACGAAAAGTCCGCGACTGCGCAAAAGGAACTCGCAGCAGCGCGCACGGAAACTGCGACCTATCAAGCCCAGTCGCGAATAGCGGAAGACGGCTGGGCAATGTCGGATATCGAAATGGAAGCGTGCCGAAAGAAAATTGATTCTTTGGATAATCGCCTTAACGAAGCGTTACACGAATCCAGGTGTCTGGTGGCCGAAGTCGAACGGTTGGCAGGCGAACTTAGGCGAATTCGGGCATCTACTGCTTGGCGCGTGCACGAAACAATTAAGCGACTCCGATGGGGGCGCAACAAAGCGTCGTAATTGGCCTCAGCAGCGGGTGTCGGGACTCACGACTTCCAATCCCAGATAATTCGTAGGTGTGTTCCGGCGTGCAAAGACGCAGCTTTGGTGGTCATAGATTACATCCCATCCCGATGAGGCGGGCTTGGGGCAGGTCAATCTTTGCGCGAGATAGCAGCGGAGCGGGTCGTCGTGACCGGTGGTCATAGGACGCGCAATGGTCTTGACCCAGGACGCTCGGTTTAAGGCGCTGTCATCGACCTTTCTTCTTTTTCGACTGCTTTTGGTCCACTTGGTAATTACTCGAAGGCATCCGCAGACCCCAACTTTTGAGTTGCCTCCATTACTCCGCTCCGTTCCGATGTGCGGCCGCCGATTGAGCGTCAAGCGAGCGCGGGTAGAGTTGTTGCGGGAAGCGTTCGACGCGCATGGCAGCGTCCGGTGGTGGCGCGACGCCATGGTTAGCTCAACAAATGCGCAACAGCCTTTCGTCTGACTGTGGGAGTCGCCCCTACCTTCCTTTAGCAGCATTGTCGAGCGTCGCGTTCGCCCGCAGGCGCATTCAGATGCGTGTTCTGATCACGCTGTGTTTTCAGTCGTCTGAACTCGGATATCTCGATGTTACTTAACTTGAATTCTACTTATAGTTGGTGGCGCCGCTGAAATCGTGTCCGCGGCAAAAATCCGGGGCGTGCCTGCCTGAGAGCAAGTTCAGGCCGACTTTCGCCCGAAACTACTCGTGTCGCATATAGTATAGGACGGTATCTTTTGGCGGAAACTGGCGCATCGGCGAATGTCGGACCCACGGCATTTCTCTCTGTTTTCCGGACACTTACCTTGTCCTTGTTGCGGCCGCTCGTCGCCAGGTCGTGAGCGGCTCTATAGCAGTTGTGCCTTCTGGGACTTGCTCAAGAGTGAGCCGATCTCGCATTCCACAGCTTGAGCGAGTTTTTGAAGTGTAACAATAGTGGGGTTTTTGGCACCGCGCTCTAGGTGACAGGCGTACGAGCGCTCGATACCTGCCGCCAGCGCCAGATCATCTTGCGATATCTGTCGCGCAACCCGCAATCGTCGAAGATTCAGAGCGACCAGTTGCCGTACATCCATGGCTGCTGCACCTTCAAAGGAGGTTGCGATGGAACTTCGCCAAGTCTCGTTCTTCGTCGCCGTGGCCGAGGAGCTGCACTTCAATCGGGCGGCAGTGCGGATGTGCGTTGCTCAGCCGGCATTTAGTGCGCGCATCCAGGCGTTGGAGAAGGAGTTGGGTGTCCGACTGCTGGATCGATCGACGCGGAGGGTCGAGCTGACGCGGGCGGGGGAGGTGTTCTACGATCGAGCGGTTCCGATCATTGGCGATGTCGGGTTGTCGATGGACGTGGCGCGATCTGCGGCCGGCAAGGCGGCGCGCAGGATCAAGATCGGAACAGTTTACCCGGCGACCATCGGCGCGTTGCCGGCGTTTCTTGCCCGCATCGGCCGGAAGTTCCCCGAGGTCGCACTGCATGTCACGGGTCTTGGCATCGGTTTTGCACCGGAATGGACGAAGGACGTTCCGAACCGCAACTTCGAGCTCCTGCCTGTGCGTCGTTGCGTTCGACAAAAAAATAGAGTCAGCGCGCCTATGAAGTAGAACGCTCAGGTAGAAAGCTTCTAATGTCGTAACGACAATAGGGGCCTTCCTCGCAATTGCTACACCTTGGATTCCCCCAATGGGATCGAACCGTCACACCCGATCGGCAAACTCCGGCGATTGACATCCCCGCCCCCACTCCCCTAGCATCCCTCCCGCCCAGGGGCGCACCGTCACGGTGCTGAGATGGCGGTGAGCCAGACCCTTGAACCTGATCCGGATCATACCGGCGTAGGAACGGCAAGGGCTCCTCCGCTCATCAGCTGTCTTTGCGCTTTTGCCCGGGTCTCCGTCTGTTCAGGGAGATCGCTTTGCTGGTGTGTGCTTTTGATATTTCGAACCGAAAAGACTTGGGCCTTGTGCAGGTGGGCCGATGACTGCGATTGCCGTTACCATTGCAGGCTCGGATTCCGGTGGAGGGGCCGGGGTCCAGGCGGATCTGAAGACGTTTTCGGCGTTGGGCGTCTATGGCGCCAGCGTCATCACGGCGGTCACCGCGCAGAACACCCGTGGGGTGTCTGCGGTGGAGGATATCTCCGCGGCGGTCGTTGCGGCTCAGATCGATGCGGTGTTTTCGGATCTCGCCATCGGTGCGGTGAAGATCGGAATGGTGTCGCGGCGCGAAACGATCGGGGTGATTGCGGACGGCTTGAAGCGCTATGACCGGTTGGCTGTCATCGATCCGGTGATGGTCGCGACCTCAGGCGATCATTTGATGCGGCCGGATGCGATCGCGACGCTCAAGGAGGAACTGCTACCGTTTGCGCTTGTGATGACGCCGAACCTGCCCGAGGCGGCGCTCTTGACCGGACGGGCGATCGCTGAAACCGAAGCCGAGGTCGCGCGTCAGGCGGAGATGCTTCTGAAACTCGGTGCACGTTCGGTGCTGATGAAGGGCGGGCATGCCAAGGGCAGGGATGCGATCGATTTCCTCTATAGCCAGGCGGGTGTGCTGCGCCTGTCGCGGCCACGCATAGAGACCAGGAACGATCACGGCACCGGATGCACCCTTTCGGCTGCAATCGCCGCGGGCCTTGCCAAGGGCAAGCCGATTGCGGACGCGGTTACGGCCGCCAAAGCCTATCTGCATGACGCGCTCATCGCAGCGGCTGGTCTGACCGTCGGTCAGGGGCGGGGGCCGGTGCATCATTTTCATCACTGGTGGAGCGGCAGCGGCGACCACAGCGTTGCGCCTTTGGACGACGCCTAGAGCATCCTGTTTTCAGGCGGAATCACTTACGGTCAGAAGGACGCTTGCGGATCAGAGCATTAGAGCGTCCTTTGCACGCGCGTGGGAACGCGTGCGCCCTGACCACAGCTGCGCCTCGGCCGAATGCCTTGATCTGGATAAGCACCGTGACATGGCGCTCGTCGCACCTCACGCGACAGCCGCGCTCGGCGCAGCCGGCACTTCATCCTTCAGCAGCTTCCGGTAGAGCGCAACATGCTCCCGGGCGCAGTCGACATGACTTGTCGGGCGCCGCATCGTTGCGCGCAGGTTGTCCCAGGCGCGCGGCGTCTTCAGCACGTCGATCAGACGGTCGGCGAGATCCTGGGCGCTGCCGGTGCGGAAGTGGTGGCCGTCGAGGCGGTCTCGGACCTTCTCGGCCATGCCGCCGATGTCGGAGCAGAGGATCGGGCGGCCGTGGTGCAGCGCCTCCTGGATGACGATCGGGGAGTTTTCCCACCAGACCGAAGGCATCACCACCCAGTCGACCGAGCGCATCAGCCGCGGCATGTCCTGGTTCTGGTAGGCGCCGTAAAAACGCACGCGATGGCCGGCGTCCTCGATCAGCTTGCCCATCTTTTCCTGATAGTCCTTTGGCTGGCGCTCGAGGTTGCCGCCAAAGATCATCAGCGAGGAATCGTCGCCCCAGATCTCCTTGGGGATGCGCGACACAGCGTCGATCAGCACGTGCACGCCCTTGAACGGCGTCATCTGGCCGAAATAGGCAAACCGGTTGCGTCGCGCCGCAGGCGTCGGCAACTCGCGCGCCGGCGCCTTGTCGCCGAGCACGATGCCGTTTTCGATCACGAAGATCCTCTCTGCCTCGATCCCCCATTCGACATAGCGGTTGGCGAGAAAGGCGCTCGGCGCGATGAAGGCGTCGGCAAGGTTCAGCATGCCGCGCACGAAATGTTCGCGGCGCACGAAGCGCGATACCGGGATATCCGGAAAACACCCGTGGCAGCTGATCGGTGAAGCGCCGTTGCAAAGCTGGCCGGAGGGGCGCTTCACCATCTGCCCGTGATTGTGGCAGATCGGCAGGTATTCATGGAAAGTCACGATGATGCGGGCTCTGGGCAACGCATCGCGCACGGCGTAGAGCGCCTCCAGCCCGAAGCCGAGGATGTGGTGGAAGTGGACGATATCGGGCTTTATGTCGCCGACGAAGCGCAGCAGATCCCGCTTGATCGCATCCGTATCGCCGTTGGAGAGAAAGAAGTGGTCGAAATCCTCGGCGTGGTAGAGCACCTCGTCCATGGCAAGGCGAAGGCTCATCAGGGCCGAAGCGCCGTGGCGTGGAACGGGGTTCCCGACGCGGGCGAGATAGATCGATTCAATTCCGGAAAGCCCGTTCAGTGCCTTGTGCAGGGCATGAGATGCGACCTCGGCGCCGCCGAGCGAATGGGTCGGGTGGCCGTGAGAGACCACAAGGACGCGCAGTTTTTCACTCATGCGGACACCTCTTCGATCACATGTGTGCCTTCGATCTCATTGGTGCCCATGCCGCCGGCAGGCATCCAGCGTGCGCGAAACATGGTCCGATCGACCTGCTCGACAAACCTTGCCGTTGCGGCGGAATTCTCGTCATGGGCTTCGTCCGACCCCACCATCTGCAGCGATGGCAGCCAGTAGGAGGCATAGCCCTTACCGCTCAGCCGTAGCGCTACATCGAGGCCTTTCAGCGAAGCGCCGAGATAGCTGGGCGCGAGCCCTGCCGTTTCGCGAAGGGCCGCACGCGGCATGATGCAGCAATCGAGCGATGCGGCTGCGACCTTCGTCAGTTTCAGGCGGTTCACGGCCCCGACCGGATAGCCGGCATAGCGGCTCGACTGAAGCAGATCCGGCCGATCGATTGACGTGCTGCCGGCCCAGCGGATGGAGTGATCCTCATAGGCAAGTGTCGGCGAGATGATGCTTCCGGCGTTTGCCTCATAGGTATCTGTCAACGTCCGGTACCAACCGGTATTGGCGGGCGTCAGGCCGGTCGAAAGCAAGATGACGGCCTCGCTGCTGACCGTCTCTGCGGCTGCCTGCGACAGGTCGGCAACGTCGGCGGCCCCCGCCACCGACACCAGGCGCAGCGGCAAACGATAGAATTCCGCAAGCTTGCGGATCCGGGCTGCATGCCTGCGGAACCGTTCGGCCGACAGGACAAGAGCGATCGGGGCGTTGCGCGTCTCAGGATCGAGGGCGAGCAGCCCAAGCAGAGGGGCGAAATCGTCTTCGGCCTCGCCGGCAACCAGCAGGATTGCCGTTCCGTTCGCCTGGTCGAAAGGACCGGCATCAAGGACGGTCTCGATCGATGGGCTCCCCGCGCGCACGGCGCTCAAGAACGGAACAATCTGTCGGTCGAGGATGTCGGGCAGGGCCCAGCTTGTCGGATCGATCGAATTGAGCAGCCGCAGGGCTGCCGTGCGGGCCTGCAGCCGCAGGGGAAACAGCGGCATATAGGCGCGACGGCCGTCGTTGAGGCTCACTTCGAGATGAACGGCAGCGCCCGGTTCCGTGCCGAGCGCGTCGACGAAGGCGACGAAGCCATGCGAGCGACGGTGGCCGGAGATGGCATTCCTGAATTCCGGCCGGTCGGTGAAAGCCTCCTCGACATCCGGACGTTCGCTGCGGGTCCAGTCGTCGTCCAGGCGTGCGACCGAACGCTGCCGACGCAGGCGCACGCCCGTGACATGGCCGTCGGGATCGAGCAGCCAGCCTGATATCAGCATGGCACCGCCGTCATCCTGATAGAGCGCGTCTACGCCGAGACGCACGGGAACCGGAAGGCTCGAAATCGTCTCCGTGCCGTCAAAGCCGCTTGCGGCCTCGCGAAGCCGCAGCAACACCTGAGGCGAGCCCTGGCTCTGAAGCAACAGCGCGCGGATGTGTCCGGGGGTTTCGAGCGGGCCGGCCGTCAGCCGGCGCTCGTGGATTGCCACGTATCGCCAGGCGCCTCTGCCGCGATAGTAGATGCCCTGGATGTCGCGCGGGCGCGGCAAATCGGCTGATGTCAACAGTCCGACGAAGCCGGTAGCACCTTCGGGTGCGTCGTTTCGCGGAAACACCGCCACAGTGCATTCCGCCAAACCCGGACGCTCGCTCTTGACGATCGCTTTCGTGACACCCGCCGGCATGTCCTGCGCCCATCCTTTGAGCGCAATCGCGTCGTCGTGGCTCTCGCCCACCAGCTCGATGTAGCCATCCGCAGCGGTTCCGGCCTTCAACAGCGACAGGATCACCTCAAGCCGCGCGTCGTTGGCAGGCAGGCCGATCATTATATCGATCAAGCGGCTGAAGACATGGGCGGCCTGCGGGCCGGCCACGTCCTTCAGCATCGCGGCAAGATCGCCCTTCGACACGGCGCGGGGAGCAACGACGTAGCGTTTCGCTCCGACGCGAACCGTGGTGGGCAGGCGCCTGGCGCCTTCGACAGGGACAAGCGCTGCAAAGCCATGGGTGTTCTGCGGTTGCGGTGCGACAAGCCGCCAGCTGATGATCGAGGCGACCGCGTGGCTGGACGGATCGTCGTCCGTCTCGACCGCAACCTGATCGGGCAACGCGCCCGCCGCGCCAAGGACGAAGATCAGTGTCTCGTCGAGCGGGCACACGACGACCCGGCCGCTGCGGGTGATCCGTGCGAGCGGCTGCGGCGTGGAGGCGGGGGAAAGAGCAAGCTCCGTGTTGGCCATGAGCCCACTCAGGTCCGCAGGAAGAGGCAAAGCACCGCGCCGGCGACAAAGCCCGCCAGCACGAAAAGAAGCAGGAAAGCCGGCTTCAGATCGCCGTTGGAGCGCTGCTTGATCGCCGTCAGGCTTTTTTCCATGCCTGCGATCACGCCATCAAGCCGCATCAGGTGGACGTCGAGATCGGTCAGGCGCTGGGTGATTTCGGCACGCAGGCTGGCGACGTCTTCGCTGACCGCACCGAGGCCTGGCGCTTCGCCTTCGGCATCGTCGCCGTCCAGCTTCTGCCTGATGGCGGAGCGCTGTGAGACCTGAAGCTGTCGCTGCGCCGCCATCAGCACGTCGAGCTTGTCGAGCACCTTTGCGAGAGGGGCGGCAATCATCGCTTCGGCGGCCTGCTCGTCGGGCTTGGGAACCCGAAGCGGCAATTCGCCACCCTTGTCCGTTGCCGCGAGGACAACGAGGTCAGCGCTGCGCGCGCTCGCCATCTCGGGCAGGGCGATCTCGAACGCGTGGTTGCCGTCGCCGATGCCGTTGCGTTTGAGATCGGGCCTGTTGCGGTCGGCGAGCGCCTCGGCGATCACCTTGCCGTCGAGAAGCACCCTGATGGCGAGCCGCTTTTCCGGCGTTTCCGGATCGAACGCCCAGCCGAAGACGCGGCCCTGGTCGATCGCATCCACGCGGCCTTTCAGCGGTTTTGCATTGTTCTGTTCCGGTGCGACGTCCGGCTTGTCGGCTGCTACAGACATGGTCATTCCTTTAGGCCGCCGCGGTGTCCCGGGGCGCGATCGCGTCGATGAGGGAGAGGTATCGTCGCGCGGTGGTGTCGATATCGTCGGGTTTGCGTGCGTTGGCCGATAGGCGACGCTTCAGATCCGGGGTTTCTGCAAAGCGGCGCATCGCCGCGGCAAGCGCGCGCGGATCGTTGGGCGCCACCGTCAGGCCGTTCATCCCGTCCTGAACCATTTCGGCCATGCCGCCAATGTTGCTGGCGATCACGGGTTTTCGCTGGGCCTGCGCCTCGCCGATCACCAGCGGTGCGTTTTCCCACCAGATGGAAGGCACGATCGTGCAATCCACCGCGGCGATGAGCTCGGCGATATCCTCGCGCCGGTAGGCGCCGCGCTGCTGCACGGACGGTGCCGTTTTCTTGAACAGCCGGGCGATCTCGTCCTTGAAGCTGTCGCTCTGGAACGGTGCTGCGCCGTGAACCCTCAATTCGAAACGCAGGCCGTCGGCGATCAACTGGCGGGCGGCCTCAAGCAGAACCGTGGTCCCCTTCCAGGGGTTGAGGTTGCCGAAATAGCCGAAGATCGGGCGGTCGTTGTCCTGCTTGTCCTTTCGACCAGGCGTATCGCGGCGGGGAAGGCCATTCGGGATGACATCGATGCTCTCGGCGTCCAGCCCCCAGTCGACGAACCGTTGCTTGAGAAACTGGCTTGGCGAGACGAAGCGGTCCACGGTCCGAAGCAGCGCCTTCAGATGCTGCTCGCGCAGCACGAAACGATCAAGCGGGATGTCCTTGAAACAGCCGTGGCAACGATCTGGGGATGACGCGTGGCAGAGCTCCTTGCCGCTGGTGCGCACCATCAGGCCGTCGTGGTGGCAAAGCGGATAGTAGTCGTGCAGCGTCATGACGATCCGACAGTCCGGCAGCGTCCGGCGCACGATGTGCGGAAACTCGGCGCCGAGCAGAAGCAGATGGTGGATGTGCACCACGTCAGGCCGAAAATCGCGCAGCAGTTCGGTCAGGTCAGGCACGACGCCGTAAAGGTCGATCTGGCTCATGAAGAAGCGGTCGAAATGGCCCGACCACAGCAGGACTTCGTCGCCGGCCGAGCCGATGGCCTGAAAGCTCGTGCCCGGGCGCACCTGACGGTGCGTCTGGTTGGTCGCGCCGAGAAAGAGCACCTCGTGGCCGGCGCGCTGGTATGCTCGGAAGAGGTCGTGCGCAAAAATCTCGGTGCCGCCGGGATGAAGGGCTGGATGATTGTGCGCGGCAACCAGAATGCGTTTCGTCATGCAGCGACGCCCCGGCGTTCGGCAACGAAGACATCCTGATAGTGGTGGGCCGCCCGACCCCGCCAGTGCCCGAGCGACTTCAAGGCGATCGCAAGGCCGGCCCGCTGCAGGGCCCGATCGAGAAAGCCGTCGTCAAACCCGACGGCTGCAAGAGGCGGCAGGCCCGGAACGAACCAGCAGGGACCATCGCCGCTGCGGTTGAAGGCAAGGCGCTGATCGCGCGTGCCGGCGTCGTTCCTGGCTGCCACATCGTCGACGACGAAGGCCGTCATGAACAGGCGACCGCCCGGCTTCAGCATTCTGCCAACTTCGCTCAGATAGACGAGCACTTCGTCAGGAGGAAGGTGGGTGACGATCGATGTCATGATCGCGAAATCGAAATGACGGTCGGGGTAGGGCAGCCTCAGCGCCTTGCCGTTGATCCTGCCGTTCGGATTGTAAAGCTCGTTGGCGATGTCGACATGCTGGAAGGTAAAGTTCGGATAGACCGGTGTAACGGTCTCGCGGCACCATTTGACACCGCCTTCTACCGGATCGATGCCGACATAGCGTCCGTGGTCGGGCTCGAGGTACTGGGTGAGCGGGACCGCCATGCGGCCGATGCCGCTGCCGATATCGAGCACGCTGGCTTTCGGTTGCAAGCCGCCCATGCGGATGAAATGGCCGAGAAATTCGGCGCCGACCGCCCGGTAGTTGCCGTCGCCGACAAAGACGCTGTCCTTATCCGGTTGCGGCAGGAAGCGATTGGCAAGCACGGCCTGGAGCATGCCTTCGATGCGCTCGTCGTTGCGTTGCGCGCTCGGCTCGAAGCTCTCTGTCTGGCGAAGGGCGGTCTGGTTCATGCGGCACTCCTGGCGGCCGTTGTCTTGACGCTCGGCGCTGCCGCCTCTTCGGCGCCGAGGGTGGCCGGCATCAGTGCGCTGATGTCGGCATCCCATCGCACGGTGTGCAGCCATGCATTGTACTGGCTGGCGACGCCGCGGGTGTAATCCTGGCTGCGGCTGATCGACCGCCGCTCGAGATGGTAGAGGCAGGCGGCCGGCTCGTAGGCGATGTCAAATCCGGCGCGGCGGATCTTTAGGCAAAGATCGCTGTCCTCGTAATCGCCGATCACGAAGTCTTCGGCGTAGCCGCCGACCAGTTCCCACACCTCCCGCCGCATCACCTGGCAGGCGCCGGTGATGCCCGGCACGAGCCGCGCCTTCTGCGCCGGAGGGTATGCGCCCGGCATGCCCTTGTAGAAATGATGGTTCAGCCAGACGCCCTCTCTGCTGCGCCCGAAATAGAGACCGGCATGCTGCAGCGAGCCATCCTCGAAAAGCAGCTTGGGCCCGATCGCGCCAAGGGATTTTTGTCGAAGGACCGGGAAAGCCAGTGTTTCAAGCCAGCCCGGACCGCAAGGCACGACGTCCGAATTGAGCATGACGACCACCTGGCCGCGGGCGAACCGCGCGCCGGCGTTGCAGGCGCGGGCATAACCACCGTTGCGGTTCATCACCACGAGTTTCATCGAGAGCCCGTGAAGCAGATGGAAACCGCCGAGCAGGTGCTCCGTTTCGTCATGGATCTCCGGAGAATCGAGGACGTAGATGATTTCGGCATTGGCCGCGACGAACGGGTCGGTCGCCAGGCCCGAGAGCTGAAATCTCAGGAAATCGAGCACCCGGTAGAGAGGTACGACGATCGATACCAGCGGTGCTTCGAGCACCGGGCCGAAGTCTTTTGTCTGATCGACCCGGACGGTTCTGCCCAGGCGCTGCTCGACGTCTTTCAGCGCAGGTGCGAGAATCGTGCGAAACGCAGCATCGTTTGCGTGCTGGGGGGGAACAGCCCGCAGAATGCGGTTGCGTTGCGTTGCCGGGTCGAAGGGTTGCGACTTGGGGATCAGAGGCCTGACCGCTCCGGAGGCAAGCCGCATCTGGAAGCGCGGTTGCAACAGCGCGCCGAGTGGCTCGCGCATGGGCAGCCAGCTGACGAAGCCCGTCACGTCGGTCTTGGAGCCTTCCTCTTTTCCCTTGGTCCAGCCGGGGAACTCGTACCAGTTGCCGTCGATCGGCAGGGCTGTTCCATCCAGCTGGAGATAGTCGATTCCAGCGAGCGCTCCGTTCGGGTCCCGCGTCCAGCCGCCGACAAGCAGTCCGTCGGGCAAAGCCAGTGCCAGGTCGATTTCGGCGCCAGGGTGGAGCGAAGAGGGTGCCGCCTTCTGCGCTCGCAAGGGGGAGCGTAGTTGCAGGTCGGTCGCAAGCGCCATGCCGTTTTCCGGCATTTCCGACAGACAACGCACGACGAATTCGCGCAGGCCCGGTGTCGCACCATTTTCCGGCCACCATTCCTGCAGGCTCGGATAGCGGGCGCCCAGATGGGCCAGTTCGCGGACGGCGATGCCGCGTTTTCCGACGATCATCAGCGACAGGGCTTGTGGAGCGCGCGGCATGTCGACAATGAAATGGCAGCGGTTCTGGCCGCGTTCGACCTTTCCAGTCACCGCGAACTGCTCGGCAAGGGGCAGGAGCGCATCGTGGCTCAGGGCATAGATCGCATTGATCTCGCCGAGTTCGGAATTGAGCTTTGTTTCGGCGAGGTAGCGCCCAGGCGCGAGCCTGCAAAGGACGTTTGCCGAACGCTGCCCAAGGTTCAGCGCATGGATGACATCATCCACGATGCCGATGAAGAACTCGTCGCGTGACAGCCGGAAGGCGCTGCGCCAGACCGTCAGCAGGGTGTTGAGGAATTTCAGCCGCCCCTCGGGCCGAAGATCGGCAAGCTGGGCCGACAGGTCGAGAAAAGCGAGCCTCCTTGCCGGTTCCAGCACGGCGGTGTGACGAATGTCGCCATCGGCTGCGATCTCGGCGAGCTCGCGTTCGTCTCCCGGACGCATCGCCCAGAAGATCCGCTGGCCGCCGTCGGTGCGCGGCACGGTGATGCTGACGAGGGGAACGAGCGACCGCGAAGCGGCGAGCGTGTATTTGGTTGACGCCGGCATTCCGGCGGGCGTGTCCCAGATCAGCACAGCAACGTCTAAGCCAAGCCTGAATGCTGCGGCGCTTGCGAAGTCCTGGCCGAAGCTTCTGATTGGGTTGTCTGCCGTCACGCGCTACTCCTGGACAGAAGGGAGGGCGCCCCACGGGAGGAAGTGGGGCGCACCGTTCAATCTCAATGGATCGTGAAGTAGTGGTTCGGATTCGCCTGGATGTCATCGGCGTCCGCATTGACGAGCGTCAGCGTGTCGCCATGGCCGAAGTCGATGATCACGTTGCCACCAACCTGGGTGACGCGCGATGCCAGATCTTCCGGCGACGAGATGTCGAGGCCGTTGATGTCCTTGGAGATCTGCAGCAGGTCTTCGCCGGGCGTGAAGTCGAGGATGACGTCATTGCCGCCACCGCCGTCGAACACGAACACGTCGCTGCCTGTGCCACCGGTCATGACATCGTCACCGGCGCCGCCGTTGATGACATCGTTGCCGGCGCCGCCGAACAGGATATCGCTGCCCTTGCCGCCCATCAGAAGATCGCTGCCGTCGCCGCCGATGAGGATGTCATTCCCCTTGTCGCCGTAGAGCAGGTCGTCGCCGTGGCCGCCAAACAGGACATCATTCCCGTTGTCGCCATGGATTACATCGCTGCCCCAGCCGCCGAACAGGGTATCGTTCCCGTTGCCGCCGAACAGCAGATCATCACCTTCGTCACCGAAAATGGTGTCGTCGCCATTGCCTCCGTTCACGAAGTCATCGCCACCGCGGGCATGGATGAAGTCGTCGAAGCGTGAGCCAAAAAGGGCGTCATCATACGCGCCGCCTTCCAACGTGGCCATATGCTACTCCTCTTAGTTGTTGCTTACGTCATCTTGGTTGTTGCTTGCGCTCGTCACTGACACTCAAAACCTGTGGCGAGCGCGGCGACATTGCACTGCAAAAAAACAGATAGCAACAGCAAAAACGAAATAAAATCAGCTGTACTGTATTATTATCTGCTACCTGCGATGTATATTATGTATCATTTTGATGATTATCCCCGAGATGTAGGGGGTAATAGATTTGGTATTACTTAGAAATAAATTCAAAAGTGGAAATAAATTGCCGGCGAAACCGAAATTTCGCCGGCACCATTGGATCTTGTGGTCTTCTGGTCAGTCTTCTCGGAAGGCCCGGTTCACGCTGTCGGCGATCGGCGAGACCATATAGTCGATCGCCGAGCGCGGCTTGTGGACGATCAGGACCTCCGCCGGCATGCCTGGATAAAGGCGGATGTCGGGGTTTGCCGTGAGGGATGTCGGGGCGATGCGGGCGCGCGCCACATAATAGGAGACGTTCGATTTTTCGTCGACCGACTGGTCGGCGGCCACATAGGTGATCTCGCCATCGAGCGGCAGGTGCGTGCGCTGATTGTAGGCCGTGAGCCTAATCTGCGTCTTCGAGCCGATGCCGATGCTGTCGATATCGCGGGTGCCGACATGCATTTCAACAAGCAGCGGCTCGTCCTCGGGCACGATGTCGAGCAGCGGCTGGCCGGCCGAAACGGCACTACCGGGCGTGCGCAACTGAATGTTGGTGACGATCCCCGTCTGCGGCGATCGAATGTCGAGCCGGGTCAGGATGTCCTTGGCGGAAACCAGCCGTTCCTCGACATCGGAAAGTTCAAGTCGGGCGGTGGTGATTTCGCCGGCGATCTCCGACTGAAACTCGTTTTCGATGCCGGTCAGGCCGAGTTCGGCACCCGCTTCCGCCTTTTCGGCCTGGGCCTTGTTGCCGGCGAGCTCACCGCGGGTTGCGGCCAGTTCACTGAGCTTGGCGTCGATCTCGATCAGCTTCGAACGCTGTGCGTATTCCTTCGCGACCAGGGTCGCGATCGACGTGCGCTGCTCGGTGATCAGTTCAACCTGGCGATCCGTCGCGCGGATCTGCTCTGCGAGCGACTTCGCTCGTTCGGAATACTCTTCGATCGTCTTGCGCTGGACGTCGAGGCGGCCGGTCTTGGCCTCGTGCCGCCTGTCGAAGAAGTTCGTTTCCGCCTTGATCGCATCCTCGGCGGTTGCGTCCGACGTTGCCGTCAGATCGGTAGGAAAGGCGATCGCCTCTGAACCGGTCTGCTCCGCGCGAAGGCGGGCAAGCTTCGCAATCAGGCCAATGCGTCGGCTCTGAAGCGCCTGCAGGTCCGAGCGGGCGCGGGTATCTTCGAGCTTCATCAATGGCTGGCCGGCGGCGACGCGGTCGCCTTCCTGGACGAGCAAGCGATTGAGGATCCCGCCCTCGAAGTGGCTGACGGTCTTGCGCTTCGAATCGACGACGACGGTGCCGCTCGCCACCGAGGCGCTGCTGAGTTCTGTGGAAAACGCCCAGCCGAAGAAGCCGCCAAAGGCGACAAGGATGGTCGTCAGTCCGGCCAGAACGACACCTCTGAGCGGCGCCGTGGCGCTGCCATCGGTGTCGAGATCATGGCCGTGGAGCGGTCGCGGACGATTGGCGAGGGCCGGCAGGTGACTGTCGCGGTCGCTTGGGACAACCGCCTGAGTGTCGCGTGCGATCGGCAAGTTTGGTTTCTTTGTCATGCGGAAACGCCTTCCCGTCTCGGTTCGCCGGGCGTCATGGAAGCCACAACATCGGTGCGCGGCCCGAACTGGGTGATGCGGCCGTTTTCAAGCACGAGCAGCTTGTCGGCTGCCTGCATGATGGTCGGCCGGTGGGCGATCATGATGACGATCGCTCCGTCGTTGCGCGCCCGGTCGATCGCGCGGATCAATGCCCGTTCGCCGATCGCGTCGAGATTGGCGTTCGGCTCGTCGAGAACGATCAGGCGGGGTCGGTCGTAGAGGCAGCGCGCAAGCGCGATGCGTTGGCGCTGGCCGCCCGAAAGGGTGAGATGGCCATCGCCGACCGGCGTGTCGTAGCCAAGCGGCAGGCGGCCGATCATATCGTGCACGTCGGCAAGCCGGGCTGCTTCAAGAACCTTCTGCGGCTCGCCTTCTTCCATGCGCGAGATGTTGTCGCGAATGGTGCCTTCGAGCAGCGAGACCGATTGCGGCAAGTACCCGGTCATCTGGCCGAAGGACGAGCGCTCCCAGAGGTAGACATTGTTGCCGTCGAGGAAGACGCCGCCGGTGGTCGGCTTCAGGATGCCGACGAGCAGGCGCGCAAGCGTGGATTTGCCGGCCGCGGACGGGCCAACAATGCCGAGGACTTCACCGGGCGACAGCGAAAACGAAATGCCCTTGATGATCGGAACATCGAGGCCGGGTGCGGCATAAACAAGCTTGTCGACCACAAGGTCGCCCTGAGTGCGCGGCTGCGGCATGGTCTGCCGCACGGCCAGGTCCTGGCTGAGTGCCGATTCGATTCGCCGCCAGCTGGCGATGGCGGTGACCCACTGCCGCCAGTTTTCGATCATCGAATCAAATGGGGCGAGAAGGCGGCCGACCAGAATGGTCGTCGCCATCATCGCGCCGGGAGAGATCTCCTGCCGCATCACGAGGATCGCGCCGGTCGCGAGCGCCGCCGACTGGATCATGAAGCGTATCGAGCGCGTGATGGAGGCCATGGCCTTGCTTCGGCTGCCGCTGGTTTCAAGCGCATCCAGCGCATGCATCTGCGCCGCGCGCCACCGGCGCGCGAGAGCCGGGAGCATGCCCATTGCCTCAATGGCCTCGGCGTGGCGCAGGCTTGCACCAATTTTAGAGACTGCCTCGATATTGGCTTGATTGGCCTCTTTCATCAGCCGGCGAGTCAGCAAATCAGTCAGCAATCCACAACACACGAGCAGGGCAACGGAAATGGCGCCAAGAAGGCCGAACATCGGGTGCAGTGCGAAGAGCACGCCGAGGAAGATCGGTGACCAGGCGGCATCGAGCGGGGCACTGACGGCCGACGTCGTCAGGAAGCTGCGCAACTCAACCAGGTCCCGCAGCGACTGTGTCGCGCGGGTCAGCCCTTGATCGGCTGCCGCCTGTACCGCCGCGGTCAGCACCGGCAGATTGAGCCAGCGCACAACGGCGCTGCCCATCGCCTGGAATGTCAGGGCGCGGATGTATTCGAGCACACCGTAGATCACGAGCGCGCCGACGACGAGAATCGTCAGCATGACCAGCGTATCCATGCTCTGGCTGTTCAAAACGCGGTCGTGGACCTGCATCATGTAGAGCGGGGTCGAGAGCTGCAAGATGCCGATGCAAGCGCTCAGCAGGGCTGCATAAATAAGTGCCAAAACGAACACGCGGCGTGCCTTCAAAATAAGCAGCCGCGGATCAATTGCTCCATTTTGCGCCGTCTTTGGCCCAATTTGGTTCTTGCTAATCATATTGCCTCGTTTGCTGTCACGCGTGGCGATTTTCTGGATAAGTTCGGCGGGGTCTTGAGGAAGCTATTTTGTTTGTTATCACTTAAATCACAGTGTTGCCGTGATAAGTGTGACACAATAATGGTGGATTGCTCAAGATGATCGTATTCGGGGGGAGTAAAGGGGGCCAAAAATTGCTTCAAAATTTGAAGTAATTTTTGAATATCGTAGTAATGCTCAGTTGGAGAGAGGGATGAATCAAAGGATTCTCTATCCGTTCGCAGATTTTGGCGGCGCTGTTGCCATCCGTCCCGGGGATGACGCAGCTGGAAGTGGCCCTGAACACGAGAATATTGACCAGGACAGCGAAGCTTCCGTGGTCAGCTATTTCGAATTGGCACGGATGATGGAACGCGCCAGCAGACGCTTTACCGGCCTGTTGCGGGCCGAGCTGACCAAGCTCGGTGTCGACGATATCGGCCCGGCACAGGCCATGGTTCTGTTGGCGATCGGTGATTCGGAAGTCTCCGTGGCGGAGCTGCTGGATCGGGGCCACTATGTCGGCTCGAACGTGTCCTATTATTTGAAGCAGCTGGGCGACGGAGAATATATCGACAGAGCGGCGTCTCAACGCGACAAGCGCTCGGCGCGCATCCGGCTTTCGGACAAGGGCAAGCAGCTCTGCGACGCCTTGCGCAAGGCGTCCGGCGCCTATGAGCGGGTCCTGAGCCACGGAGAGCAGGACCGGCGCAATCTCGAAACTGCATTTCAAACGCTGCACCGGCTCGAGCTGGTTTGGGGGAATGCAACGCGCTACGGCATCTGAGATGCCCGGCGCAAAGGCTGTCCTTTCAACGGCAATAGGCTAGGAACATGCACGTAGCATTTGTACACCGGCGCGGCTTCTGCCAGTTTGCCGCGCTTGCGGCGCATTTGGCGCAGACGGGAAACGAAGTGACCCTCGTCACGGAGACCGTGGACCAGAAGATACCGTCTACTCGGGTCATCCGGCACAGAGCCGAGCCGGGCCCGCAGGCCAATGCACAAATGGCAAGGCATTTGGGCGCTCCGGACCACCACGTCCGCATCGGCCACCGCGTGGCCGAAACCTTCGATGCAATGGCGCGTCAGGGCCAGGTGCCCGATGTGATCGTCGGCCATACCGGATGGGGCGGCATGATGTTCGTCAAGGACGTCCTGCCCCAGGTGCCGGCGCTCGGCTATTGCGAGTTCTTCTATCGCGCTGAAGGTGCTGATGTCGGCTTTGCCCCTGACGATCAGGTCGATTCGGATACGCGAAAGCGGCTCAGGCTGCGCAACATCGCCCAGCTCGTGTCGCTGGAGGCGCTGGATGGCGGCATCAGTCCGACCCATTGGCAAAGGAGTCTCTATCCGGCCGAACATCGCCCGCGCATCGCGGTGTGCCACGAGGGCGTCGATACGCGTGTTTTCCGTCCCGATGCATCCGCGTCATTGAAACTTCCGGATGGGCGGGTGCTGAAGGCCGGCGATCCGCCGATCGTGACATTCGTCGCGCGTGACCTCGAGCCCTATCGCGGCTTTCCACAGGCGCTCGCCGCTGTCGCGAAGGTGGCGCGCAGCCATCCCGATGCGCTGTTCGTTTTCGTCGGCGGTGACGGAGTCAGCTATGGCTCGCCTCCACCGGGCGGCGGGTCTTGGAAGGAGCAGCTGCTTCAGTCGCTGGACGTGCCGGCGGATCGGGTTCTGTTTCCCGGGGCCGTTCCACACGGCGTTCTCCGGCAACTGTTCCAGATCTCGGCCGCTCATATCTACCTGACCTATCCCTTTGTCTTGTCCTGGTCGGTGCTGGAGGCCATGGCCTGCGGTGCGCTGGTCATCGGTTCGGACACAGCACCCGTCCAGGAAGTGATCAGTTCCGGTCGCAACGGCCTTCTTGTGCCGTTCTTCGATGTGGACGCGCTGGCCGAGGCGGTATCAGGTGCGTTGCGGCAGCCGGAAAAGTATACCGAGATGCGCTCCGCGGCGCGCCGGACTGTCGAGCAGAGGTTCCGGCTCGGAGATTGTGTTGCGCGACAGATGACATTGCTGGACAAGGCGGTGGATAAACACGTGCCCACTCAAATGTTACGGGTTTCATCTGCATAATACTTCAAAATATGAAGTGTTATTTCACATAAAACACAAATATAACTTATTGTGCACTGCAAATAACCTTGGTATGCTTTTTCTAGAGTGTTGAATTCGCCGATTTATTTCGAATTGGCGAATTCAACTTGAGAGAGAGTTTGGTTGTATCGAGGGTGGCGCGTGCAAGAGTTGATGTCTTCTGGCGTGAGGTATTCGCAGGCGAAGCGAAAACTGGTGGTGGCGTCCGATCACGACAGAGCAAGTGTAGAAGGCAGTGGCATCGAGCACCTGGTGCATTTTCTACCGACCGGCCAACATAGCCGAGCGACCCTCGACAATGTCTTCCCCCTGATTGCGATTGCTTTTTCGAGCGAGGGCGAAGCGGATCTCGCTGACAGTGTCGCCGCGCTTCGCGCACTCGGCACAATTCCGGACATTCCGATCAAGCGGCTGAATGCCGAGGCCGTCGGCGAGAGTGCGGCGCTCATCCAGGCTCTGATCGACGGTGGCGTCGGTCGGCTGGCGCGATTTTCCTCGGCGATCACGTCGGAGCTCGCGCTCCTGCGGCGCGAGCGTGAAACCCTGCTTGAAAACTACCGCGCGCTTGAAGACGCCTTCCAGGCGCGCAATTGGGAGCCGGTCGCCGAGGTTTTCGCCCACGATCCTTACGTCGACCCCAAGGACGAAGGCATCGGTCACCTGATCGCAAACGCCTTCGTCGAGCAGCTTCTGCCCGTATCGAGCCACGGCGTCGCCGGCATCGCGCTCCATTTCAATTCGGTTCCGAGAGACGGCGGCGAGCTGATCGTCGTCTTGAGCTATGTCGAGAGCGGCGAGGGGGTGGCGGAATGGGCCGTTCCGTTCTCGCAGCTCATTCCCGGTTGGAATTTCTTCGCCCTGCCGCGTACATGTGGCGGCGGCGCCAGGACGTTGCGTCTGAGGGTCTCGACCGCGGGCGCCGAGACCATCGGTCTTTCGCTCGGCTATCCCATCGCCAGCGAGTACTACACGGCCCGCTCCGAGAGCCGCCACGCCGATCTCGACCTGCGCCCGCTCGCCTTCCGCGTCTATACCGGCCTGCCGGGCGTCAAACCGACCCGCATGCCCAACATGATCGCGCCGACGGCGCTGCTTGCCGGCCACTTCATCGAGGATTATCGCCTCTCAGTCGATCTTCTGAGCCAGATCGTCGACGTTTCCGTAACGCCTGTCGTGCCGGAATTCCAGACGGTTCGCTTTCTCGAGCACGAGCACGCCGTTGTCTGTCATCCGCTTGCAACGGGCGTGTCGGCCGGAGCCATCGGCCGTGCCGTTGAACCGGGTACGATCTCGTTTTCGGCAAGCGCAATCGTCGATCATCCAAAGGGTGCGCCGGCCGCCGTCAGCTTCCTGCTTGCGCCCGCCAATTCGAACGCGCGTTCGGAAGTCGCCGAGCTTGCGCGCAAGGGGTCGGTGAAGCCTTCGGCATTCTTCAGCGGCTGGCGCGAGGTGACGAACGAGCAGCCGATCAACATCAACTTCCAGCTCGACGAGCCGGTGCGCCAGCCGATGGACCTGATGATCCTCAGCCGTGCCGTCACCGATTCTGTCGATTTCTCCTGGCTCAAGGTCTCGGGCTTCCGGATGGTCAAGCAATCGGGGGAGGCGTCTCATGCCCATGCATAGCGAGCCCCGCGACCTGATCGCAATCGCCATGCCGCTCTACGGACACGCGGCGCTGGCGCTGGAGGCGGTCGAGTCGGCGCTGTCGTCGAAACTCTCCCATTGCCGGATTGCCGTGGTCGTCTCGGTTGACGGCGACCCGCGCCACGAAACCTTCGATCAGCTGCTGCTCTATGCCGCTGCCCACCCCGATATCCATGTTGTTTTCGGACGCAACGCAGGACCGGGTGGCGCGCGCAATCGCGCGATCGACTACGTGCTTGAAAATTTGCCGGAAGCGGAAGCTGTCTACTTCCTCGACGCCGACAATCGCGTGCTTCCAGGTACGATCGAAACGCTCTATCGGCGACTGCATGAAAGCGGCGCAGGCTGGGTCTACACCAACATCGACACCTTCTCGGTCAGCTGGCGGGCCCACTACGGCAACCAGTACTCGCGGCTCGTCCACTGCATCACCGACAATATCTGCGACACCGGTTCGATGATTTCGATCGATGTCTTTCGCGATGGCGTGCGGTTCAACGACGACCGGCAGAACGGTTTTGAGGACTGGGAGTTCTGGCTCTCCTGCGTCGAGCACGGTTTCGTCGGAACGCCCTGCCATGACACGACATTCGAATACCGCTTGCGAGCGGAAAGCCGTTTCAAGGAAGCCAATCGCGATCGCGCGACATCGGTAAGCTTCCTCAGGAAGCGCCACCGCGCGCTGTTCCAGCGGCCGATGCTCGTCGACTTCGAACACGAGGAATGCCCGCGCTACCTCTTTGCAAGGACGGAAGACGCGGCGATCTCGTTCTTCACCGATCCGACGAAACAGCCGAAGCGGCTTAGGCTCGACGACATCATCCCAGCCTTCTGGGCAAACACTGGCGAGCCGGACAACGTGCATTTCCCGCCTTTCGTGATGGCTGGAAGCGGCGCCACGATCGACCTGCTTCTGCGCTCGCGCATGCTGCCGAACGTGCTTTGCCATCTGGAGCGTTTGAGCGAGAAGGCGAACGTCGTGTTCGTGCACCTCGGCAACGACGCGACGCAGCGCAAGATCGCGCCGACATTCCTCGATGCCGGGGCCGAACATGTCGGCCAGCCCGATCTCATCTTCATCTCGACGGCGCTCCTGCGTGACGTCATCCGCAACAACGCGCTCGACTGGTTTGCGTCGATCGGCAGCCAGCAGGTCTGGCCGACATCGGCGGTCCTCAACGTGCGCTTTCCGTTCCCGCGCGCACTGCCGCGCCGCACGCTCATTACGCCGCAGCAGGTAATGATCAACTGCGTCAACGCGATCGCCACCAGCCCGCTTCGCCGCACGGCCGGTCGTCGCTGGACCTGGCGGCCGCCGCGGCTGATGCCCTATTCGGACCTGCACAAGGCGTTGCGCACGGAAATCGGCGGCTCTCCTGTGCTGCCGCTCGGCCACAGCGAGGCCGGCAAGAAGACCGCAGCGCTTCTGGTGCCGAACGCCTCCTTCGGCGGCGCAGAGAAGGTCATCTACGCCGCCTCGCGCGAGCTCAGGGCCTCCGGCTATGAAACCCACCTGTTCGTGCTTGGCACCAGCCGAATGGATGTGATCGACGAGTTCGACGCGAGCTTCGACTACGTGCATTTCTGGGACCAGGACATTCCGGCCTGGGGCGGGTCCGGCTCGTTCCTCGGACAGGATTTCATCGCCGAGCATCACGAGGTCGACTGGGGCGCGCTCAAGGGGCAGCTGTCGGGGTTCGATCTCGTCATCAACAATCATGTGATGGCGATGCATCCGCTGATCGCGCGACTGCGCTCCGAAGGGACCCGCACCGCCTGCTATCTGCATGTGGTCGACAACACGCCCTTCAAGCGCCCGGCCGGTCAGCCCTTCGCAGCGATCGCGCACGAGCACTGCTATGATGCGTTTCTGACCTGCTCGGAACAGCTGAAATTCTACCTGCACAGCTTCGGCGTGCCACTAGAAAAGATCTTCGCCGTCGCGAACGGCGCAAGCTTCTCCGTGCCGCCGAAGGTCCTTGCCGACGTGCTGCAGGTGAGACGGATCGAGCGCAAGGATGACCGCCTGAGGGTGCTCTACATGGGGCGCCTCGACCAGCAGAAGGGGATCGACCGTCTGGCGGCGACGATCGCCGAGCTGAAGGCCGCACGCGTATCCTTCGATGCACGCGCCATCGGGGGCGAAATCCTGGCCGACGCCTCGTTTTCATGGACGGACCGTCTGAAGGATCTCGGCGTCGAGGTGCGGCCCCCAGTCTTTGCAAGCCGCGACCTGATCAAGGCACTGGGATGGGCCGACGTGCTGGTCATGCCGTCACGCTGGGAAGGCGCGCCCTTGATGATCGCCGAGGCGCAACAGCTCGGCTGCGTGCCGATCGCAACCGCCGTTGGCGCCGTGGACGAGCTGATCGTCGACCGCGAAGACGGCATTCTGATCGATGCATCCTCCGATCCACAGGTGGTGCGCGACATGGTCAAGGCGATCACCGAGGTTGCCCATGACCGCAACCTGCTCGCGCCCATCATGGAAGGGTGCCTCAGAACGGCGGCGCGCCGCGGCTGGTCGAACTCCTTTGCGGAGTTTCTCGGCTGGTGCGACGGCGCCGTGAACAATTCCTCGCTTTCGCGCGCCAAGGTGATCCGGGCGCGTGAGACATCCAATACCGGCGTCGCAGCCGCAGGCTGACCGATCCGGGCTACTTTTCTAAACAGAAGGGACTTTCGCATGCGTCCAAGAATCCTCCTGACGGGCATTCCTGGTCATTACACGCGCCTCGCCAATGGCGCGAATGGCCTGTCGGTTTCCTATTCGGAAAGGCAAAAACAGCCCGAATCCAAGGACGAGTTTCTTCAGGAGCTTCGCAACATCAGCAACACCGGCAACTATCTGATCGGTGAGGGGGCTTTGCGCGCTATTGCGCCGCACGCCAAGCAGATCCCGTTCTGGCATCTCTACAATGCCCACAAGAACGGCTCCGGCTTCGAGGAATTCAACAACAACTTCGATATCTGCGTCTTCACTTGTGCCAATCTTCTGCGCAAGGGGCTTTCCGCGGACGCCGAAGCGGATGTTTTGAGCAAGCTCAAGATGCCGATCGTCATGCTCGGCATCGGCCACCAGAACCGCAAGGACCTGGAAACTGGCCTGCCGGAGGGGACGAAGCGCCTGCTCGAGGTACTCAAGGACCGCGAACATTACTTCCTGACCCGCGGCTACGAGACCGCCGGCTACCTGAAGGACCAGGGCTTCACCTACGTCCGTCCGACCGGTTGCCCTTCGGTCTACTTCGCGCCGAACAACATGCGCGCTTCGATGAAGAAGCTGCCTAGCGTCAAGATCGGCCAGGCCAAGACGATCTTCTCGGGTTATCTTGGCGCCAATCACGATTGCATCGTCGACGCCATTGCGTTGAACCCCGAAGGCGCAAAGCCGCAATATGTCATCCAGGACGAGTTCCTGCACTTCGACATGAAGGTCGAGCCGGATGCCGATGGCAGGGTCTTTGATTCCTGCTCGGGCAAGATGCTCGGCGATCTCGCCTTCCCGGGCGCCGAGCGCCAGAAGGTGCCCTTCGACGTGCGCACGTTCTTCGACACCAACCAGTGGCGTGCCTGGGCATCGCACATGGACTTCAATTTCGGCCGGCGTTTCCACGGCTCGATCATCGCCATGCAGGCGGGCGTGCCGAGCCTGATGGTGGCAGTGGACGACCGCATGCGCGAGATGCTCGGCTTCACGGGCCTGCCGTCCGTCGAGGTCCAGGATCTCGAAAAGGCGGAAAACCGCGCGGATTTCGTCGCCGCCCATCTTGCCGGCCTAAACGTGTCCGAACTCGTCGACCGCTATTCGGATCGCGAACGCAACTTCCGCAGCGCGCTGCGGGAGATCGGTATCGGCCAATAACCTCTTTTGAACAATTGCCGTTCAGCTTCCAATCTCAGGTGTAACGATGCGTATCCTGCTCACCGGAATTCCGTCCTATCTCCAGCGTACCGTCTCTCGTGTTTCCGGTGCGACCGTCTACCACAAGCCCTATTTCGACGACATCAGAAGCAAGAAGGACCTGATCGACCAGGTCAAGAAGATCGCCAACACAGGCAACTACCTGATCGGCGAAGGCGCGGGTCACGCCCTTCGTGGTCATGACGTGACCTATGTGCCCTTCTGGCACCTGGTCAACAGCCGTGGCGCCAACGACGTGTACGAAGCCCTGAACAAGGAATTCGACATGTGCGTCTTCGCCTCGGCGAACCTTCTGCGCCCCGGCTATTCGGCCGATCTCGAAGCCGATGTCTTCGAAAAGCTGAAGATGCCGGTGCTGGTCATGGGCATCGGTATCCAGAAGCGCGAAGGGCTCAAGGAAAACCTGCCGGCAGGCACCTTGCGCTTCCTCGAGGTGTTGAAGAAGAAGGAGAGCTTCTTCCTGACCCGCGGCTACTTCACCGCCGAGTTCCTGCGCGAAGAGGGCATGAAGTTCGTCAAGCCGACGGGCTGCCCATCGCTCTTCTTCGCACCCAATGAGATGCGCCGTTCGCTGACGTCGCTGGCCAATGCCGATCTTGCGTCGGCCCAGAAGCTTGCGCTCGGCGGCTATCTCGGCAGCGTTGCCGACACGATCGTCGACGCCCATGCGCTCTTGAAGCCGGACAGCGTCGCCAGCTACGTCATTCAGGACGAAGTGGTCGCCTACAACCTGACGCTTCCGGTTGACGACAGCGAGCACGTCTATGATCGCGCCAGCGGCCGGATCACCGGCAAGACCGAATACAAGCACCAGGAAAAGTGGCAGCGGCCGAATGAGCTTCTGGTGTTCTTCGATACCAATCACTGGCGCGCCTGGTCCGCCTCGCGTGACCTTTGCATCGGGCGGCGTTTCCATGGATGCGTCATCGGCATGCAGGCCGGTACGCCGTCCCTGATGATCGCCGTCGACGATCGCATGCGCGAGATGCTGGAATTCATCGGCTTCCCTTACATCGAGGCGTCCGTCTGGAACCGCGAAACGGACAAGAAGACCCATCTTGCCAATTTCCTGTCGAAGATCGATGCGCAGGCCGTGACCGAGCGCTATTCCGCGTGCGAGGCGAACTTCCTGAGCGCATTGAAGCAAGTTGGCATTTGATCGCCATCGGGCAAGAGCGGTGTCATCGACACCGCTCCTTGTCGCCCTCTCGTTGCTGGTGCTGCTGGCCTGCGGTCGAGCGGCGTTTGCCGACGATGCTGGCTCCGGCCGGTTCGGCGTCAACCGCCTCAATCTTGCGTGGCTCGATCGCGCCGGGCAGGAGCGAGTGCTTGGCGAAATCGCCGCAAGCGGCGCCAGATATGTGCGTCTTTCCCTGTCGCGTCCGGTCGACAAGAGCGTCGACGCGCTCGAAATCGCCAATCGCCTCGGGCTCAGGATCCTGCTCGAAATTCAACTCTCCAACAAAAGCTATTATGCTGACGGCGTGCGGCGGCGCAGCGGTTACGGCCGGATCTGGGACATCAACCGGCTATCGGATCTGGATCTCGACCTCTACCGCAACGGACTTGGTGAGGCGCTGGGACGGATTGATGCCCTTGGGATCGCTCTCGATGCGGTGGAACCGGGCAATGAGATCAATCTTGCCGGCTATAACGGCGATCTCGCAGTCTACCAGAAAGCCGGACGAACGACGCCCCGCAGGCTCGATGAACTTGCCGATCGCGCAGCCTTCGAGAAGGGGCTTGACAAGTACGTCGACGCCCTGAAGATCACCCGCGACCTGTTGAAGGCCAGTGACCACAGCCCTGGCGCGGCCATCGTCTCGGCCGGTCTGTCCGACATGGGACCCAGGGAGGCTGACCGCCAGGGCATGGAGCGTCTTGATCCGGGGGAAGTGATCGGGCTCCTGAAGGCCCGCGGCATGGACGACCTTGTCGATGCCTATGGGATCCATATCTACCCCGCCCGCAAGGATCCGGCGGCAATCAAGCCTGTGGTGACGAAGCTTCTCGATTTTTGCCAGCCCGCGAACACGGGCCGGCCATGCTGGGTCACGGAATGGGGAATTGCCAACAGCGCGCGCGCCTGCCCGGTCGACGACCGCGAACGCGAACGCGCGATGGTTGCGATGCGGACGATCTTTGCCGACCTGGCCCAGGCGAAACGGCTGGATGCGGCCTTCTATTACGACTGGGATACGCAGCAGTCCTATCGGCTCTGGCGCTGCGGCGCCCTCAGCCCGGCTGGGACCACGGCAATAGCGCCGTAAAAGGCGGAATGTCGGCTAGCGCCGCGCGGCGCGGCTTGTCGCCGGCTCCAGGCCCTTGCCGCGATAGGTAACGGGAATGCCGAGTTCTTCGTGGCTTCGGGCCAGCGCTTCGAGCCAGGTTGCCAACTCGTCCGGCACCTTCTCCTCGCCGGTCTCCATCGCTTCGATCCACGCCAGGTTGCAGTGGAGCGCGCTTGCCAGATTGATGGGCGTCCAACGAAGAACAAGAAGGCATTGGGTGAAACGGGCGGGGGTCATCGGTCGTGCTCAAAGGTTTGCATGTGGAATGGATAGCCAGGCTTTACACGTGGAAATAAGTCAAGGTGATGACTTGGTGCGCCCAAAAGCTGTGATTTTTTCGTGAGTTAGAGTTGAATGGGCAATATGCCGCAGTGCAACATGAATTCAATGCCCTCGGCCCCGTGTTTTGCGGGGAGGGCCGCGCCGGTTCGGATCCTTTTGGAGGGGAAAAGCGTCCGGAGGGCAGGCCGTTTGCCCCGTGCGGAAACCGGTTTCGACGCCGAGGCGGTGCGAATCGCACGGCTTTGAGGTTCAATGTCGCCAATCTCGGGGACTGATTCGGTCCCCGAACCAAACGCCGAGGCGATCGACCATTGCATGCACCCCTCTATCAGACGGCGATCAACATCGCCGCCAAGGCCGCGTTCTATCTGTCGCTGGCGATGCTGATCCCGGCAGCGACCGACCTGTTCTACGGTCATCCGAACTGGAAGGTGTTTGCCGGGTCCGCGTTCGTGACCGGAGCACTGTCGCTGCTGACGATGGCCGCCACGCAGGGCGGTTCGCCGTTGTTCAATCGCAAGATGGGCTTCCTGGTGGTCAACCTCCTGTGGGTCGTCGTCTCGCTCGTCGGCGCCATGCCATTCTGGCTCTCGTCGCTGAAGCTCGATTTCGCCAAGGCGCTGTTCGAATCGGTTTCCGGCATCACGACCACGGGATCGACCGTCATCAGCGGCCTTGATCACGCGCCGCCGGGCATCCTGATGTGGCGCTCGCTTCTGCATTGGCTCGGCGGCATCGGGATTGTCGCTCTTGGCCTGTTCGTCATGCCCTATCTGAGGGTCGGCGGCATGTCCTTCTTCAAGATGGAATCCTCCGATACAACCGAGAAGCCCTTTGCCCGCATCGTCACGTTCACGCGCGCCTTCATCCTGATCTATGTGGTGATGACGGTGACGTGCACGATCATCTATTCGTATCTCGGCATGAGCCGCTTCGACGCCGTCAACCAGGCGATGTCGACGATCGCCACCGGCGGATTTGCCACCCACGACGCCTCGCTAGGCTACTTCAACAGCCTGCCGATCCTGTGGGTCGCGACCTTCTTCATGACCTTGAGCAGCCTGCCGTTTTCGGTGCTCATTCTCTTCATCGTTCGCGGCCGGCTCGACACGCTGAAGGATCCGCAGATCATCGTCTTTCTGTCTTACCTGCTCGCGCTTGCGCTTGCGGCAAGTCTCTATCAGCGGGTGGTCAACGGAGTGGATGCCGATGAGGCGCTCACGCACGGGTTCTTCACGGTGTCGTCGATCCTGTCGACAACAGGTTTTGCCAGCGACGACTATATGCTTTGGGGCGAGTTCATCGTCGCACTCGCCTTTGCCGCGACCTTCATGGGTGGATGCTCTGGCTCGACGGCGGGGGGCATGAAGGCCTACCGCTTCATCATCATCTTCAACTCGATCCGCGCCGGCCTGTTCAAGCTCATCTATCCCAATGCGGTGCACACGGTGCGCTACGGAAAGACCCTCGTCGATATCGACGTCCAGCGCACGGTGTTCATGTTTTTCACCGCCTACATGTTCATCTGGGCCTTCGGCAGCCTGGCGATGGGGGCGATGGGCTACGACCTCTTGACGGCCGTGTCGTCCGTGGCCACGGCACTTTCCAACGTTGGCGCCGGGCTCGGCCCCATCATCGGGCCGGCCGGCAATTTCTCGACATTGTCAGACCCGGCGCTCTACCTTCTGTCGGTCATGATGCTGCTTGGCCGCCTCGAGATCCTGACGGTTCTGGTGATCCTGACGCCACTTTTCTGGAAGGACTGATCGCTAGCGCTTGCATCCGTCCGTTCTCACGCAGCCTCGCTCTTGCGGCGGGTTCCGGTGTTCTCAAGGTAATATTTTTCAAAACGGTGGCGATAGTGTTCGGCGCCGTCGAAGTCGCTGTACTTCGCCAGTTCGCTCATGTCCGTCTTGTTGAGAATGACGCCGAGGATCTTGCCGTCGATCTGCGGTTCTGCGCCGAGCAGGTCGCGCACCAGCCGTGACGGCGTGCGGCCCCACTCGGCGACGAACAGGAACCCGTCGGCAAGCGGCGAGAACGCCTTGGCGTCGACGACCGGGGCCAAGGCCGCAAGATCGACGACCACGTAATCGAACGACCTGCGGGCGTTGTCGATGAGTTCGGCCATGGCGGGGGAGGCCAGAAGCTCGTGGCTGTCATGGGGATCGCTGCGCGTCGCCACTTCGCCGCCGACCGGCAGGATTGCGAGCTTCGTCTGCTGGTCGATCTTGATGCCGGCCGGCCAGGACGCCTCGCCGGTCAGCACCTCGACGAGCCCAGCTTTCGGCGGCGGGTTGATCATCTTGCTGAGGCCCGGCTTGCGGATGTCTGCGTCGATAAGAAGCGTCTTCTTGCCACTTGCGGCAAGAAGTGCTGCGAAGTTCGCAGCCACAATCGACTTGCCCTCGTCCGGTACCGCCGAAGCGATGCCGATGACCCGCGAACCATTGCCGCCGAGCATCCGGTCACAGGCGAGTTTGGCATTGCGGAATGTTTCGGCAAAGGACGAGCGCGGCGCGTCGAGCACCATGCGGCTGAGGCGTTCGAAGGAGGGCGTTCCTTGCTCCGGTCCTGGCGAGGCCTTGCCTTTCATCAGCTTGGCGCGAACGAGATCCGCAGCACTCGTCGGAGCCGTCCCAAGCAGCGGCACATAGCCGAACGACCGGTGTCCAAGGATCGCGCGCACGTCGCTCTCCAGCCGGAACGTGCGCTCGCGAAACTCCTGGAAAGCGGCGAAAGCGCCACCCGCCATCAGTCCGAGCACGGTCGACAGTGCCAGCACCAAGGTCTTCTTCGGGCTCGACGGCGAGGCCGGCACGCCGGCCGCCGATATCACGCGTGCCTTGGCGATCGGGAAGGAGCGTTGCTGCGATGCCTGCTCATAGCGGTTGAGATAGGTTTCATAGAGGGTCTTCAGCGCCGCGGCCTTCTGCTCGAGCTCCCGCAGGTGCACCAGCGAGACGTTGGCGTCGGAATTGCGGCCGGTGGTGCCCTCGATGTTCTCGCGCAAGGAAGCCTCGCGTGAGCGCGCGACCTCGTATTCGTTGCGGTAGCTTGCCGTCAGCTGCTGCAGTTCCTGGAAGATCTGCCGACCGATGTCGGTCTTTTCCTTGCGCAGCGATACCGCCTGGGGATGGTCGGCGCCGAAGCTCTGCGACACTTCCTGTTCACGCTTGCTCACGGCGAGATAACGGGTGCGCAGGTCGCGGATCACCGAGTTGTCGCCTTCTTTCGCCGAAATCGTCGCGTTCTTCACGGCCTCTTCTGGCCCCTGATCGATGATCGCCTGGAACTGCTTGTAACGGGCGGACGCGCTTGCGCTGTCGGCTTGGGCGATGATGAGCTGGCTGTTGAGGTCCGCGAGCTGCTGCTCCGACATGAGCTCGCCCCGGGCAAGCGTCAGGCCGTTTTCGCTGCGAAACTTCTCGACCTCGAGAGACGCTGCCTGCGCACGTTGCCTGAGGTCGGCCAGGCGTTCCTGCAGCCAGACGGACGCCCGTTCCGTGGCCTCGAAATTGGCGTTCAGCTGATCATTGAGATAAGCCTCTGCGTACGTCCGAACGATCCCGGCGGCAAGCTGCGGGTCGCTGGAACGATAGGCCAGCGACACGACCGAACTGCGCGTCACGCGTTCGACCGCCAGTTGCTGCTGGAGGAGTGCGGCTGCCTTCTGGCGTCGGCCATTGCGGGCCATATCCTCGGAGACCTCGGGCTCGTTCGAGACAAGCCCAGCCACGGACTTCAGCCCGTCCTTGACAATATCCACCGGCGATCGCGGCGGATTGAGAACCGTGTCGTTGTCGGCAAGGTTCATCTTGTCGACGACACGCAAGGCGAGTTCGCCGGATTTCAGGATCTCGACAGCGCTCGCAATCTGGGTATCGAGCAACTGGGCATTTTGCGGCGGCGTCTGCTCTTCGGCGAATTTCGACAGGTTTTCGTCGAGCAGGATCTGCGTCATCGATGTGTACAAGGGTGTCGCAAACAGCAGATAGGCGATCCCGAGCCCGACGAAGAGGGCCACGAACAGTCCGATCATCCGAGCGCGTCGGACGACGGCCGAATAAAGACGATCGAGATCGATGAAGCCATCGGGCTCTTCGGTGTTGCGCGATGCGCTGTTGAAGGGGAGGCTTCGTTGGTTCATGGGCACTCTGTCCGTTCGATTTCGTTCGAAGGCGGGCGCCCTTTCGAAAGGGCGCCTCAGCCAGTTATGCCGCGCAGATGCGGCCTTGATGAGACGGAGCCACGTCCTTTGCCGCCGAGGCAATTGCGCAGCCGCCCTTGATGGGTTGGGGCGCTATTTCGCCGACAAGGCTCATGGTCCTACCCTTTGCTCGCTTGCGGGCCTTCGCCCGTTGCAGATCGTTCAGCGGCCGTTGGCCGCGCGGCGCGGGCGACCGGATCCAGATAACGACGCAGCCGCGCGGCAACCGGCATCTTGAGATGCCGGAGCGCCCCTGGGTTGCTGAAGGCAACCTGCGTTGCACCGACCCATGACCTGGATTTCAGCTGCGCGACGAGGCGAAGGAAGGCGTGCGCCTCGCGAAGGCTCCGGTCGCGTCGGCGTTGCATTGCCATCGCCTGCCCACTGATCTCGTACTTTGCAAGAAAATCCCTGTCGGCAGCGACCATTGCCTCGACATGCGAAAGCTCGAGAACACGGGAAATCGAGCCTTTGCGGATGTGGTAGCAATAGCCGGCGGACGGATCGACGGCGCAGCGCCCGCCAAGGGCAAGTGCGGAAGCGAGCAGGATATAGTCTTCGCCGATCCGGATGCCTTCTTCGAACCGCAAGCCATGGGTGATCAAAAAGCGCCGCTCGAAGACCGGTTTCATGTAGCCGAAATTGTAGGTGGAGCGGAACAGCACGTTGGACCCGATGAAGGCTGCGAGCGACATCGTCGGGTGGCGCGCGAGCTCGGCGTCCGGAAACATCCGTTCGATGCGCCCGTCGAGGTTTGCGACGTCGATGTTGTCGACGACGATTTCAGAAGAGGCGTCAGAGGCGAGCTTGGTCATGCGCGCAAGCCGCTGTGGGCTGACGCTGTCGTCGGCGTCGAGGATTGCGATCCAGCGGCCGCGTGCGACATCGATCCCCGCATTGCGGGCAGCACCCGGCCCTCCGTTTCTGGCAAGTCGGACCAATCGTACCCGCGGATCGCCGAAGCCTGCCACGACGGCACACGTATCGTCGCTGGAGCAATCGTCGATGACGATCACCTCAACGTCGACGCCCTCCTGCGCGAGCGCACTGTTGACCGCGCGGCGAATTGTGTCGGCTGCGTTATAGGCCGCAATGACAAAGCTGACGTCTGGTGAGGATCGCATCATCTCGCGGCAACCGCTCCGTATTGCTCAAGTTCTCGCACGCCAAGAAGTCCGCTGACGACGCCCGCATGCATGATCGCGCGCAGGGCATAACGGGAGCGCGTGACCGGCGAGGCCGCGAAAACCAGGCTGGCAGCCGCGCAATAGCCCGACTTCGCCAGGGCACGGGCAATCTCGACGAGCCGTCCTCCAGCTCGGGCAGGCTGGTTGAGAAGGCGACCGTGGGTCTGGCCGGAGCGAAACCGACGCTTTGCAAGCCAGGCAAGCCGGGCCCGCTTCTCAGGCACCGGCTCGAACACGAGTGCGTCCGGCGCATAGGCGATGCGCCCCCCGGCGGCATGCATGTGACGGAAAAACTCGGTGTCCTCGCCGCCGCTGCGCCCCGATTCGAGGTTGAACCACCGGGCTGAAAGCACGGGCCGGGTGAGGTCGAGCAGCACATTGCACGTGTATCCCGTCAGGATCTCGCCATTGACCCATACCGGCCTGGTCGAGTGGAAGTCGCCGCGGCGCATCCAGTTCGGGGCGGACAGGGTATATTCGGCGCGAACCGGTCCGAGAACGGCATCGGCGCCGCTGGCGCGGGCGACATCGAGCAACTGCACAAGCCATGTTCGCGATACCGTTTCGTCGTCGTCGACGAAGGCGAGGTAGTGCCCGCGGCTGTTGCCGAGGCAGGCATTGCGCGCAATCGAGATGTTGGACGCCGGGCAGTGCACGTAGACGATCTCGAAGGGCATGGTCGGGCGCATCTGGTCGACCAGCGGCTCGGCAGTCGGCGTCACATCGTTGTCGGCGACGATGATGCGAATGTCGGCGGCATCGGGAACGGTGATCAGGGCGAGGGAATGCAAGGTCTCCTGAAGCTCGAGCCTTCGGAACGTGCAAACGGCGATGTCGATCTGAATTCTGTTGAGTGCAGCGGTCATGGCGCCACCTTCCTGCTGCGTGAGGTCAGCAATTCACGCCAGAAGCCGGCCGACCAGGCAAAATGCATGATCATCGCCGAGAACGCGGCGAGCGGGCCGTAAGGGTTTCTCTGCCCGAGGGCCATCCAGATGCCATAGCCGATGCAGGCAGCCGCCCAGAGCGCCACCGGCACGACGGCAAGCCAGTTGATCACGGCGAGCAGGGCGCCGATGGCGACCGGTGCCACCGCGAGCGGCAGAAGCTGGCGAAGGCTCGGCCACGCCCGGTGTTTCAGGACATTGCGCGCGCGCCCCCGACCATAGGCGAAGTACTGGCGAAACAACGGGCCAACCCTGTCGCGCGGATAGTAGACCATGCTGGTCCGGTCCGTCATCCAGATGCGAAAACCGGACTGGTGGAAACGATAGTCGAATTCGGCGTCCTCGTTGTGACTGAAGATTTCGTCATAGCCACCGATCGCCTGGAACGCCGAGATCCTGATCAGCGCATGATGGCCATGATCCGCCCAATGGCTCGTAGCGCCAAGACGGTGCTTTGCACCGCCATTGCCGAGCTTGGAGTTCTGGGCATAGGCCGTTGCCTTCTGGAACGGCGTGAAGCCGACGGTCTGCATTGCCACAACAACCGAATCCGCGCTGGTCCGGAGCGCTTCCTCGACAAGTGTTTCGCAGTAGTCCTCAGGATAGGTCCCGTGGGCGTCGATGCGGATCATGTAGTCGTAGCCGGCGCCGAAGACGGCGACCGCCAGATTGATCGCGGCGCTCTGTATACGCTTGGGGTTGTCGAGGGAAAGCACAGCCGGGCCGGTGGCCGTAAGGCGCGCCGCGATTTCTCGGGTGCCGTCCGTGCTGCCGCCGTCGACGATGACGATCGCGCCGTTGAGCTTTGCTGCGGCGGGCCGCAGTGCCTCGACGAGGCCTTCCAGATGCTCCGCCTCGTTCAGGCAGGGTATGACGATGAGGGTTCGTGTCGAGACCAGGCTTTGCGCGCTCATGACAATCCACCTTCGTTCTGCGGTGTTGGCGTACTGCGGGGCCTTCGCGTCCGTCTTTTCTGGGTGAGCGGAGGAGAGGCCGTGGCCGCGGCTGCAAGGCGCCGCACAAGGTCTTCGCAGTCGCTGCGGTTGAAGATCCAGGTTTCAGGCGCACACGCGGCGATCCGCCGTGAAGCATCGGTGTAACGCTCAGGCGTGATTGCGCCGACAAGTGCCGCGAGGGCTTCCGGCGCGGGCTCGTCGAGCAGCATGCCGAGGCCGCGTATCGCAAGGAAGCGCGCGGTTTCCGTGCCGCGCAGTGCGATCGGCACGCGGCCGTATCGGCATCCCTCGTAGAGCCGGTTTGGCAGCAACCACTTTGAATTCTTGCCCTGCTCGAAGAAGTCGATCGCCCAGGTGAAGTGCACGTCCTCATAGACCACCGCCAGTTCCTCCGGGCTTTGGTAAGGGCCGTGGAACTGCATGAACGGTTCGTTTCGGACGAACTCGTCGAAATCATCGAACTCGGAATAGGCGGGCCGGCCGCGCAGCACGATCTCGAAGCGCCCGTCCATCAGGCGGGAGAAGGCGGAGAGCAGCGCAAGCGATCGTCTGCAGCGAAGTGCACCGAACCAGCCGATCCGCCAGGGACCGTCCTTGGGCGGTACCGCCAGCGGAACGGTCGGTCGCGCCGTCGTTTGGTCAAGCTCGAGGACCTTGTTTTCCAAAAGCATCATTGGCGCCGCAATGCCGGATAGCGGCCGGAAATAATGCTCGACGAAGGCCGGCGAGCTGGTGATCAGCAGCCGGACGTCCCTGCCGAGGAACGCCTCGCTGGCGCGAAGCGTCCGCCCGACCGTATCCGGGCGCAGAAGCAGGCGGTGAATGTCGAGGCATTCGTAGACAACCGGCACGTCGCTGCCGAAAATCCCGGCGGCCTTCCTTGCAATGGCGAGCATGTCGAGGTTGCGCGCGACAATGAGATCCGGGCGTTCGACTCCGCGCAACGACTGCTTGAGCGAGAGCCGTGTTCTTGCTACCGCGCCGATCCTTTGAAGAAAACGTCCGTCATGGGTGAAACCGAGTTCGATGGGTTCGATACCCTCTGTGGTAGCCAGCGGATTCGTTCCGCGCCGGAACCCGGCGAGCCTGACCTTTGCGCCGCCGGCAGCCAGCATCATGACCCGCCGGCGAACGGCGGGGTCGGCAAGGTCCTGGGCGAAATAGAGTATCTGCAGCATGAACATCCGGTCTTCTGTCCGGGCCGGGCCGGACATGGGTTTGCAAAAAAAAAAGCGCGCTGCGGCCGCAGCCGCCTCGCATGAAAGATCGCCGGCCGTTGTCAATTCGTCCGGCAGGCCACGGACTCTGCGAACTGGCAATCCGCTCCGGGCGCCGTGAAGGCGACGCGATCGATCTGCATGGTGGACGGACCCTTGTAGGCAAAGGCGCCCATCCAATCGGTCAGCGTGTCGGTGCCCCAAAGGCTGAAGAAGATCTTCTGGGGGTTGGTCGGAATCTTTGCGGGGTCGGTGACCTCATGCACGAGTTCGCCGTTGACGTAGTAGCGAATCCGCTCCTTTTCCCAGACGAAGGCGTAATCGTTGAAGCCCTGATTGGCGCCGCCGGTGACATCGACGAGTTTCTCGTTGCCGCCCTTGGCAGCGACATACTGGTTCAGCTGAACCTTCGCCGGGTTCTTGCCGAGGACCTCGAAATCGATCTCGTCATGCGGCTTCTTGTCGGCCGGGCCGATATAGGTGAAGAAGGCCGAATTCAACCCTGAACCATCGGCCGTCTTGATGCGTGCCTCATAGGTACCGTAGCTGAAGCGCTTGCGCGTCTGGATTTCTCCACACGCATAGCTGCGCTCACCGAGCTTTCCGTCCTTGAAGCTCAGGACCGCGATGCCGTTGTCGATCTTGACCTGGTTCTTCGACCAGGTGCAGTTCTGGTGCGCTCCGTTGTTCCAGCCGTCCGAGACGTACCAGACGGACTTGTCGAGCGTGTCGAAGTTGTCGATGAACGACGCGGGGCCTGCCGGTTCTTCGGCGAGTGCCGGGCTGAAAAGGCCAACTGTGGCGACGGTGATAAGGGCGAGGCGGTGAGGTCTTTGGGATCTCATGGTCAGGTCCTTTGCTTAAGAGAGGGGGCGGAGCGAACGGCGCCAGCCCGCGCGCCAAGGTCGCGGTCAAGCCCGGTCCGGCTGCCGGTGAGAAAGCCGGTGACGCCGGGAAACCACGCCCTGGCAAGGGCGTAGCTCAAGGCGAGCACCGCGATCGTGAAGAAGGGCGCCGTGCTGTAGAAAGCCGGATAATAGCCAAATCCCATCCGGTTCCAGATCATCCACAACAGCACCAGCAGCGGGAAATGCGTGCAGAAGATCCAGAAGCTGAGGCCGCTGCCGCGGCCGAGAAACATGCCGGCCTGCGTTTTGACGAGAAGGGCGGAAATCGCCCACGATCCGACGATGCCCGAGAGCGCGATCAGGTTGCGCAGCATATCGAGCCAGACCGGAAAATTTGGCCCGAACGGATAGAGCAACAGCGAGAGCAGCACGGCGGCAATCAGGAAGACGGCGGAAATCTGCCAGGCGAAGCGATCCATACGACGGATGTCGATGCGATGAAGGCTCAGATAGATGCCGGCGCCAAAGCCGAAGAGGATTGATTTCTTCAGGAAGATCCAGGTCGGGAACGGCAGCACGGCATAGGCCATGAGCACGCCGAGCGTTTGCATCGGGTAGCGCTTGATCAGCCAGCCGAGCACCGGGGAAAGCACGATGCAGAGCAGCAGATCGCGCAGGAAATAGAGCGGCAGGTTGATCGGCATCCCCTCAAGCGCAAACGCCAGGCTCAGCCATTGCCGCGCATCCGCATGGACGACGTCAGGCAGGTAACCCGTGCCGACACCCTTGCTCTGGGCGATGAAGACGACCGCCAGGAAGGTGACGTTCCAGCACAGGAAGGGCAGCAGGACCGTTCGCGCCTTGGTGGCCAGCGTCTTGCGGTAATCAAAGCCGTCGAGACCCTTGCGAAACAGAAGATATCCGGAAATTGCGCTCAGGCAGGGGACGCCGACGCGAAAGAGGCTGTCCCCGAGGAAGACACGCAGCCAGTCGAAGCCGCCGTAAATGCCCGCATAGGGACTGGTCGCCGGATCATAGGGAACGTGAACGAACACGATGCCCGAGATCAGTACGATGCGCATCAGATTGATACGCGACGAGATGTTCGCGTTCACATCAACGATGTCCGTCACCCCCATCTGGCAGCACGTTTTGAGGCGGCCGTTTCAACAGAGCAGACCAGAGCCCGCAAACACCAAGCTAGGCCCATGCACGGATGAAAATATGGCAGCGCAACAAACAAATCGATCTCTGGATGTTGCGGCGCAGCAAATCAATTTCCGTCGGCTTCTCGGAAATAGATCTGTTCCAGTGACGAGAATGGGGAAATGACTGTATTTCCCGTTAGTTGCGGAATATTTTCCAATGCTGATATCCGCGGGCCGACGCTTGTAGTGACGCCAGATATACACTGAAAAAGTGTGCGCTATTCTGGCTGATCTTCGGTTGGTAACGGGGTGCCGGCTGTGCCCTTTGTTGAATTGCGGCGAGGATGAGGCAGCTTTTCCGACGGTCGCGACGCTCGCCTACTCGGCCGCGGCCGGCATGGAGCCGGAAGTCCCGCGCGTGCGCACCATGTCGCGGAGCTTCAAAAGCAGCGGGCGCTCCGTCAGGAGCACCAGGACAAGATAGATCAACGAGCCGATTGCGGTGCCGACAAGGACCTGGAGAAGCGCGTTTGGCAGAAGCGAACCATAGGCCTGCAGCAGCAACCGGACGACAAGGGCCATGACGAAGGCCGAGGCCAGCGGCCGGACGGACATCAGGAATCCACGCAGGAACGGCAGGCGGTCGGCCCGCAGCACGACCCAGGTATAACCGACGAGCGCTGCAAGATTGACGAGGCAGAGCGCGACCATCGCCTCGACGAGCGTCCCGCCGATCGCGCCATAGGCAACAGCGCCTGTCGTGGCGACGGCGCGGATCACCGCCCACCAGAACAGCAGCGTCCCCTGGCCGATGCCTTTCAGGTAGGGGATGTAGGTGCTGCACGGCGTGAGCAGGCCTTTCGACAGGGCAAGCAACCCGAGCACCGGCCAGGCGGCCGCCCACTGCTTTCCGAAAAGCACGAGCATTGCCGGTTCGGCCAGCGCCCAGAGACCGAACATCATCGGCGCGAGCAGCACGGTCGTGACCTGCGTGCTCAGCATCAGGGCCTGCGATCGCCGTTCACGGTCTTCGGCCATCTGGCTGAAGGCCGGAAAGAGCACGCCCATGACGGCCGAGAGCACGATCTGGTTGGGAATGCTTGAAAAGCGGTTCGCCGCCGAATAGGCGCCGGCATCCGAGAGCCCGAGATAGCGGCCGATGATCACCATCGGCGACTGGAAGGTGATGAAGTTGGCGATCTCGGCGCCCATCATGCCGAAGCTGAAGCGGCAGAGCGAAAGAACCCGGGTTGGGGAAAAGCTGAACCGGGGAACGTAACCAGATACCGCATAGAGGCCGGCGAGGCGGATGAGCGCGGAGACGAAGAGCTGCGACAGCAGCGACCAGATGCCGAATCCGAGAAGTGCCGCGACAACGGCGACGAGTGCGCCCACGACCTCCGAGAGCATCGTCCAGGCGGCGTCCTTACTGAAGTTCATCCGCCGGGCAAGCAACGAATAGGCGACATCGCCGGCAAGCTGCAGCGGGATCAGAAGGCTCATGATCTCAAGCAGGTGGGCGGCATCGGGCGCGCCGAGCAGGTTTGCGAGCGGTGTAGCAAAGACGAAAAGTCCAAGTGCCATCAGCAGCGACACTGCCAGATTCGCCCAGAATGCCGAGTGGATCAGCGCCATGTCTTCGTCGCGTTCGACGATCAGCGCGGAGGCAAGGCCCGCGCCGCCGATCATCGCCAGAAACTGCACGACCGTCAGCGCAACGGCGACCGTTCCGAACTCCTCCGGAGACAGGATCCGCGCCAGAATCGGCACCGTGACAAATTTCAGCCCGAATGTGCCTGTCTTTGAAAGGACACTCCAGCCGACGTTCCTTGTCACAGACTTGGCGTTTACATTTGAAGGCATGTGAGCATCCTGTGAGGCCTTTGAAGATTTATCGACAAAGGACAAGCGCTGGATCTGAGATCGCACCCCGGTGGAACGGGACCGAGCAAGACTCTTTTAGAGAAACCGCAGGGGCGAAAAGATGGCGAAGCTGACTGTTATTATTCCGTACTATCAGAAGGAGGCGGGTATTCTTCGCCGTGCGTTGGCCTCGGTCTTCGCACAGAGTTTTCAGGACTTTCATGTCCTGGTTGTAGACGACGAATCGCCATATCCGATCGACGAAGAACTGGAGCCGCTGGCTGCCGGCGAGCGCGCCCGCATAACGGTGATCCGCCAGTCCAACCTGGGACCTGGCGGCGCCCGCAACACCGGACTTGACCACGTTCCTGAGGATACGGAGTTCGTAGCACTCCTCGATTCCGACGATGTCTGGTCTGTCGACCACCTCAAGAACGCCTATGACAGCCTGTGCCGATTCGGTGCCGACTGCTATTTTGCGTCGATCACCGGGGGCGACGCGTTCTATTACCATTTCAGCGTTGCGTCGCTTGAAGGACGCGGTACCGCCGTGCGGCTGCAGGACGAGCCGCTCGTCGTCGAACTGCCCGACCTGACGGACGTCATGCTGGAAAACTGGAGCTTCCTGCATCTCTCGTGCATGGTCATCGGGCGCAGTCTTTTCGAAACGATCCGCTTCGATGCCGCCTTGCGTCTCGCGGCGGAGGACGTGCTCTTCTTTTGCGACTGCATCCTTTCAGCCAGACGCGTCATCCTGTGCGACGCGGTCGGGGCCGAACGGGGGGAGGGGATCAACATCTTCCACTCGATCGACAACGATTCGCCGGAATTCCTGCAGCAGCAGTTCAACACCTACGTCGCTCTGGAAACGCTGGAGGGACGTTTTACCCGCAGACCTCAGGCGATCGCCTCCATCCGCTCCTACCAGCATACGGCGCGCCGCCAGGCGCTCTGGAGCCAGGCCCGCCGGCTCAAGCAGCGCAAGTCGCCGCAGTTTCAGCTCTTGGCCCGCTGGGTCCTGCGCGATCCGCGGTTGTTGCAAAGCGCACTGTCGCTGGCTGTCAGCAAACTGTCGCGGTCACGCTGACCGCATCCGGAACGTTACCGGGTGAAAAAGTCCAAGATGACCCGGCACTTTGAAAGAAGGGACCGCTCATGAAACCCTACTACTGGGAATCGCAGCACGGCAACTTTGGCGATGACCTCAACCTCTGGCTATGGGACTTCCTGTTGCCGGGATTTCGCGACGTCCATGATGACGTCCTTCTCGTCGGCGTCGGCACGGTTCTCAATCGGGCGCTGTTGCCGGACGGCGGGCGAAAGCTCGTCATCGGCAGTGGCTTCGGCTACGGAATGTTGCCGGACATGCGCAACGCGGCGGAATGGGACCTGCGTTGCGTCCGCGGTCCGTTGACCGCAGCAAAGGTCGGACTACCGGCAGAACGCGGCATCATTGATCCGGCCGTCATGGTGGCGGATATGCCGGAATTCCGGAACCTGCCGAAGTTGCATAAGCGTAGCTTCATTCCGCACTGGGAGAGTGCGATTGCCGGCATGTGGCCCGTCACCTGCGGCACCGTCGGCCTGCATTACATCGACCCGCGCGGCGAGGCGAAAAGTGTGATCCGCGAGATTGCGCAGTCCGAGTTCGTGGTTGCCGAATCGATGCATGGAGCAATCCTCGCCGATGCGTTTCGCGTGCCCTGGGTGGCAGTTACGACCTCGGACAGCATCAACAGCTTCAAATGGAACGATTGGGCGCAAACCGTTGGCGTCGTCTACCAGCCACGGCACGTACCGGTTTCAAGCCGTGCCGAGGCGGTGATCAAGGGAGCACGCTTCTGGGGGATGGACGTGGACGGACAGGCTGTCCAGGGCGGGCCCGTCGAACACCGGCTTGCCGATGACGATGCGACCGTCACCTTGCGGGAGCCGAGGCAAACGTTCCTGCGCAGCGCCGCCAAGCAGGTTCTGGCCGCGCCGTCGACGCTTGCGCTTTGGCAGGCGACCCGGGCGGCGCCGCAACTGAGCAACGACAATCGCCTTGCCGAGCGCAAGGATCGATTTCAAGAGGCGCTTGCCGCGATCCGCCGCGCCTATTTCTGACGTGGCGACGCGGCCCGTTCGAGTTACGGGCGGTTCAAGGGGCCGGCGAGAAGGTAGCGCAGCTTTCCTGATCCGCTGCGTCCGATGGGCGCTTCGCCGGATCGCCTGAAGCGCGCCGTCTTGTCGGCAAGGATACCGGTTGCGATCGCCGACACGGAGCCGGGGTGCCGCAACAGGTACGCGATCGCTGCCGCCGCGCTCCTGTTCTTCTTCAGATCAAGGAAATGCCGGTGCAGATAACGGCCGCGGACATGACGCTCGTGGCGTCGGATTGCCGCCGCCGCCTCCCTGTCGAGGCTGTTGGCCGCGAGGATGTTGCGGTCGGCCTCATAAAGCCGTTTCAGGTCTTCGGTCCGGTGATTGCCGCTCAGCGAATTGCCGCGAACGATCGCGGCGTAGCCGCAACTGTGGATGACCTTGTAGCGGGCCCCCTTGGTCAGCGCCCGCAGGTAGAGATCGTAGTCCTCGCCAAGGCGCAGCGGTTCCCGATAGCGGATGCCATTGGCATCAAGGAAATCGCGCTTCATCAGCGGCTTCAGGAAACCGATCTCTCCGCGCCTGGCATTCCTGCTTGAGATGTTGCCGTCGACAAAACCGACGAGGTCGAGCCGATGCGGCGCTGGCGGGAACTCCTCGACGTCGGCTGCGGCTGCAGGGGCATCGGCTTCGTCCATGAAGGCGATGTTGTCGGCAATGAGGTCCCAGTTCCTTTCGGCAAGCAGGCGGGCGAGGCGACCGGGAAAAAAGAAGTCATCCGCGTCAAGGATCGCGAGCATCGGCGATCGACTGACCGAGATGGCATGGTTGCGCGCGGCGGCAGGGCCGCGGTTGCTTTCGAAGCGCACGATGGTGAGCCGCCCCGTGTGGTCGTCAGCGGCCCGCGCCGCATCTCCGGTGCCGTCGGTGGAGCCATCGTCGATGACGATCACCTCCGCGGTCTCCGGCTCAGAAAGGGCCGAGACGACTGCGCGCGCGATTGTCGCCTTTGCGTCCTTGGCAGCGATGATAACGCAGACGTCTCTCTCAGCGGCTGTTGTCATGAAGCCTCCAGCATCGTGTCTCACGCCCGTCGCGCCAATCGTTTGCTGGCGTTCGGCGTGCGCGGCACAATGGGATGCGAACATGTCGTCATCGCGTCAAGCGAATGGCATTTTTGGGGAATGGCTTTTCCAGGAAGATCCGGGAAGGCCAGGCTTGGCCTCTAGCGGTTGATCGGCCCGGGGCGGTTCAGCGGTGGCGCCTTTCCGCCCGGAGCATCGTCACCCGAGGCGCGCGAAACGTCGGCAGCCTGCCTTTCGGCTTCTCGCGCCTTCTTCCAGACAAGGACGACGATGGCGATGAAATATCCGACCTGCATGAGAACGGCGCAAATCGCCGTCTGTATCAACGTCGGCGTCAGCGATCCGTTGAGGAAGTAGGTAACGACGGCGAATACCGCCAGGGCGCCGAGCATGCTTGCAAAGACGCGTGGTGCATACATGGTGTCAACTCACACTCGGAACTATCAGCGAGTTCCTTCACTATATTGGCGACGCCCGATGGCTTCAACCGCCAATGGTTATCGAAGACAATGCTCGTTTTATCATCGAAATCCTTATCTCGCGTTTAGAGCGAGTGGAGACGAATCAAATTCAGTTGATCGTGAGCCTCGCCGATTTCACTTGCCAGGGATTTTTCCGCAGACGTTTCAGCCTTCGTGCGGATCACAGCGAACGGCCGGCTCCCGATGCTCTCCGGGCAGGTCGCCTGATCAACTTTTGTTACAAGATTGCGCCTTGCAGACGCGCAGCCTGTGCGGTGCGAAGACTTGTTGCGATGCAGCAATTTCGCAGGGCGAAAGACAATTTTCGTCGACACAAACGATTAACACGCCATCCCAAAGCTCAAGGAAAACAGATAACTGTGATGGCACAGCCATTATCCGCCAAAGTAACCGGGATAATTAAACGCATTACGCTGACGTCGAGGATTTTAGACTTCATTTGGAGATAATATAATTACGACCCCTGGATGCTATATTACATATTCAAAAGTCCATATATATGCGAGCCGCACCCCGATGGTCTGGCCGCCATTATTTCGCCTTCAAAAAGCAAATCCTAACCAAACGTTCATTGTTCTCGATGGGCGCGCCCGTTCGGGCTAGAGGCCCCACCCAGGGGAGACCGACCAATCGCCAACGTAAATGGAGCCATCTCTATGAAGTCTGCGACCAGATCGGCCAGTTCGCCGTTTTTCAGTGCCGCAGAATCTGCGGCATTTCCGCCGGTGGGCGGCATATCGAAGCGCGGCTTCGATATTCTCGCCGCCTCGCTGGCGCTCGCCTTCCTGAGCCCGCTCTTTCTGATGCTGATGGCCCTTGTCAAATTCTCCGATGGAGGCAAGGTCTTTTACGCGCACCGTCGCGTGGGGCATAATGGAAGGGCGTTTCGTTGCCTGAAATTCCGCACCATGCGGGCCGATGGCGACCGCGTGCTGCACCGCTATTTCAAACGCAATCCGAGTGCCTACGAGGAATGGCGTGCGACCCGCAAATTGCAGCACGACCCGCGCGTGACCGTCGTTGGAAGCGTGTTGCGCAAGCTCAGCCTTGATGAACTGCCACAGCTTATCAACATCATTCGCGGTGAAATGAGCATCGTCGGGCCACGCCCGGTCGTCGAGGACGAGCTCGAACTCTACGACAGCGCTGCGGTCTATTACCTGCAGTCGCGGCCGGGTCTTACCGGCTTGTGGCAAATCAGCGGCCGCAACGACGTCTCCTACGAGGCGCGTGTCGCATTCGACATGCACTACGTGCAGAACTGGTCGCTGCTGAACGACTTTTCCATTGTCGTCAGAACAATACCTGCCGTCTGCTTCTCGCGCGGCAGCTACTGAGCAAACAAGCGTCTGAGACCCCGCGCCCGAACCGGCGCGGGGTCGACGCTTTGATATCGGGAAGCCCACATGAACCAACACGAATTGACCGGGAAGTCCCGCCTTTCCCGCAAGATGGCGCATTTCCAAGCCGTTCTTCTGGCCGCGATCCTGCTTGGCTCGCCGCAGGCGCGCGCCGAGGACTACCAGCTCGGCACGATGGACAGGCTGAAGATACGGGTTGCCGAGTGGCAGACCGCCGAGGGCGCCGTGCGTGACTGGTCGGTCGTGAGCGGCGAATACACCGTCGGCCCCTCCGGCACCCTGTCCTTGCCCTTCATCGGCGACCTGCCGGCGGCCGGCAAGACGACCACGGAAGTCGGCGAGGCGATCGGCGAGAAGATGCAGACCCTGTTCGGCCTGCGGGATCGTCCGTCGGCCTCCGTCGAGCTCGCGCAATATCGTCCCGTCTATCTCTCCGGCGAGGTCGAGAAACCCGGCGAGTATCCCTTTGTGCCCAACCTGACGGTGCTGAAGGCGGTGAGCCTTGGGGGCGGATTGCGTCGTGCGGAAAATGGCCAGCGCTTCGCCCGCGACTACATCAATGCCAATGGCGATTCGAGCGTGCAGACGGCCGAACGCAACCGGCTCCTGATCCGGCGCGCCCGCCTTCAGGCCGAAATTGCCGAGAAGGAGGGGATCACCTTGCCGGATGATCTCAAGCAGATTCCCGGTATCGACAAGATTCTTGCCAGCGAGGCTGCGCTGATGGCGTCGCGTGACCGCAAGCAGAAGCTGCAGCTGGCGTCGCTCGCAGACCTCAAGTCCTTGCTTGAAAGTGAAATCCAGTCGCTGGCGAAAAAGTCCGTAACGCAGAACCGCCAGCTTGAGCTGGTGATGGAAGACCGCGAAAAGATCGAAGGTCTTGCCGAAAAGGGGCTGGCGCTCAGCCAGCGCAAACTGCAGCTAGAGCAACGTGTCGCCGAACTGCAGGCAGCCCTGCTCGATATCGACACGGCATCGCTGAAAGCCAAACAGGATGTGAGCAAGGCGGGCCAGGACGAGACCAATCTGCGCAACGATTGGGACGCCCAGTTGGCGCAGGATCTGCAGAACACGGAGGCCGAACTCGACACGCTCTCGATCAAGCTGGGCACCAGCCGCGACCTGATGACGGAGGCGCTGATGCAGTCGGTCGAAGCGGCCCAATCCAAGGACAAGACGACAGAAGCCGCTGTCGCCTATTCGATCGTGCGCGAGCGCGACGGAAAGCCGAGCGAGATCGCCGCCGACGAGAACACACCGGTCCTGCCGGGCGACGTGATCAAGGTCTTGGCCGGTCTGACGACGAAACAGGATTGATCGTGAAGATTGCAAAGGCCAGTCTGGTTTCTCCCGACCGAAACGGCGCCTATGGCGCCGTAGCGGTCGCGCTGTCCATTTTTGTCTTTGCTTATTCGGCCCGCTTCGGGCAGGTGTCGATCCTTCTCTACTATGGTCTGTGGCTGCCTTTGGTGGTTGTCGACTACCGGCGTGTGCTTGGTCATGCCGGCAGAAATGTCTGGATCGTCGGCTTCGCCGTGTTTGCGTGCCTGTCGGTCTTCTGGTCGGCGGCACCGGGCATGACGGCTCGAACGGGCATCCAGTATCTTTCCCATGTCGTCTGCGCGCTGATCGCGGTGCGCGTCATCAGCGTCAAGACGCTCGCTCGGGGCGCCGTGGCCGGTATCGGCATGGTGCTCTTCTATTCGCTCTTCTTCGGCGTCTATCACCTCGATCCGCTCGACGGTACCTACAGCTTCGTCGGCGCCTTCGCGTCAAAGAACCAGCTCGGTTTCTACGCCTCGCTCGGTATCTATTTTGCCTTCGTCGCGCCGGTGGCGCTCGGCGAGCGGGGCCTTTGGCTTGCCGCGTCGGGCGTGGTCGTTCTGCTTGCAGGCTATTGCCTCGTTGCGTCGCAGTCGGCGACATCGGTGCTGACCACGGCGCTGATCATAGGCCTGTGGCTTGGGATGCGCGGGGTCGGCCTGTTGCGGCCACGCCATCGAAAGGGCCTGTTCCTCGCAGCCGCCGTCTGTGGCGGAATGCTCGGGATTGCCGCCGTCTATGGCGGCGGCATCGACCTTGTCCTCGGCCTCTTCGGCAAGGATTCGACACTCACCGGCCGGACCTATCTCTGGCAGCAGGGCATTGAAGCCGCGATGGCATCGCCAGTCTTCGGAGTCGGTTACCAGGCCTATTGGGTGCAGGGCTTTTCGGAGCCGGAACGCCTTTGGGAAGAGTTCTATATTGCCACGCGGTCAGGGTTCCATTTCCACAACACCTTTATCGAGGCCATGGTGGAAACCGGCTTGATCGGGCTCACTCTGCTGACCGTCGTGCTGCTGGTGACGGCCCTTGGCCACACCCGGCGGCTTCTGAATGAAGATCACGATATCCAGTCGTCCGTGCTTTTCGGTGTCGCTCTCTTGCTGGTGGTCCGCTCCTTCGTGGAGATCGACATCATGAATCCGTATCACGTCGGTTCGTTCCTGCTCTATTTCGCCGCCGGCAAACTCACTTTGCCGCAAGCCAGCCGGCAGCGGCCTGCCGCCGATCCTAGACCTGCTCAGGCAGCCCTGCAGGTCGGGCAGTTGCGATACCGATGAACGGGAAGTTGAGCGCGCGATGAGCACGATCTACGGCATCCAGTATTTGAGGGCAGTGGCCGCACTTGGTGTCGTCGTCTTCCACGCCGCCGAGCGGACCGGGCACCACTTTGCAATCGGTGCTGCCGGCGTCGACATCTTCTTCGTGATCAGCGGCTTCATCATGTGGGTGATCAGCGCGCGGCGGCCGATGTCGCCGCTGGCTTTCCTGCGCGATCGCGTGCAACGGGTCGTCCCGATCTACTGGCTGGCCACAGGGGTGATGGTGATCGGCGGCCTTGCCGGCCTGTTCCCCAATCTTGTCCTGAGCAATGGTCACGTGCTTGCTTCGCTGCTGTTCGTGCCGATGCGGTCTCCAAGCAACGGTGAAATCTGGCCGGTGCTGGTGCAGGGCTGGACACTGAATTACGAGATGTTCTTCTACGCCGTCTTTGCCCTCACGCTGCTGCTGCCGCAAGCGCTGCGGCTGATCACGATGACCGCCGGCTTCCTGGCACTGGTTACGGCTGGATTCGTGTTGGAGAGCGAAAACGCGCTCGTGGTGACCTATACCCAACCCATCCTGCTGGAATTCGTGGCCGGCATGGTTGTTGCCAGATTCTGGCTGCAGGGAAGGATGGCAGGGCCCGCTCTCGGTGCGGCGCTGATCATTGCGGCGGTTGCAGGTTTTGCGGCCCTTGCCGTGTTCGGCCTGCCTTTCGGCGCGCTCGTCCTCGGGCCGTTGGCGGTGATGCTTGTCATCGGCACCCTGGCGCTAGAGCGCGCCGGCTGGTTTCGTCCGCGTGGACTGCCGATCCTGCTTGGTGATGCGTCCTATTCGATCTACCTCTGGCACACCTTCGCCATCTCGGTGGTCGTCAAGGCCTGCGCGCTTGTCGGGGTGAACCCGCTCGCGTCGGCGCTGATAGCGGTGGCCGCGGGTACGGCCCTCGGCGTTCTGGCATACCGGCTAGTTGAAAAGCCCCTGACGCAGCGTCTGCGTGCGGCACTTGTCTCAAGGCCGATGCAACACTCGGCATGACGAGCAACAAAATGTCCGACGCGGCGGCTGTCGCCGCGCCGGCCATGGTGAGCGTCTCAGCCGTGCTGATTGCGGCGCGAATGCCAGTTCCAGGCCGTGCGCGTGATGTCGGTGAGGTCGTATTTCGGGACCCAGCCGAGAATGTCGCGCGCCTTGTCATTGTTGGCGACCAGCGTCGTCGAATCGCCTTCGCGACGGTCGACGAGATCGACCTGGAACTCACGTCCCGAGACCTCGGAGATGGCAGTCAGCAGTTCCTTGACAGTCGTGCCGGTGCCTGTGCCGAGATTGAGTTCGACACTGTCCCCGCCTTTAAGCAGATGTTCGACGGCGCGCACATGCGCATCGGCGAGATCGAGCACGTGGATGTAGTCGCGAACGCAGGTGCCGTCGCGCGTGTCGTAGTCCGTACCGAAGATCTTGAAGCTCTGGCGCCGGCCGAGCGCAGCATCGATCGCAAGCGGGATCGCATGCGTCTCAGGCTCATGCCATTCGCCAATGCGGCCTTCCGGGTCGGCGCCGGCGGCGTTGAAGTAGCGAAGGATGACCGAACGTAGGCCCTTGTACTGTCCGTAGTCCTTCAGTGCCTGCTCGCACACCCATTTCGTGCGGCCATAGGGATTGATCGGCGCCTGGCGGTGCTGTTCGTCGATCGGTACGCTTTCCGGCAGGCCATAGGTGGCGCAAGTGGACGAAAAGACGAACGCCTCGACGCCGGCGGCCAGCGCCGCCGAAAGCAGTGTGAGCGTGCCGATGACGTTGTTGTCGTAGAACGAGACCGGGTCCTTCACCGATTCTCCCACCTCGATCATCGCCGCAAAATGCAGGATCGCCCGCGGCTTGTGGCGAGCGAGCACCTCGTCGAGCCGCGCGCGATCGCGGATATCGCCCTTCTCGAGCACACCCCATTTGACGAATTCCTCGTGGCCGTTCGACAGGTTGTCGTAAACGACGGGCTCGAAACCCTTTTTCGCGAGTTCGAGGCACGTGTGCGAGCCGATGTAGCCGGCGCCGCCGACGACGAGGACTTTGTTGCTTTCCATGATTCTTCCTTGGGAGGTTCAGAAATTGCCCAGATTTTTCAACGGATAATGACAATGCTGTCAAAGCCGCGCGCAATCAAGCACGCCTCCATGTCGCGCATGTGGCGGTGGTTATCAGCGCGTATCTTTCCACACACGTGATGAATATCGACCCTTCAAAATTGGTGGGAAAAAGCGAGTTGGGGACAATTATCTCCATTGCGACGGAGTGCTAGATGCTTCTTTCCCTTCAGGGTCGACAAATAGCATATTAATTTACTAGATTTAATTGATAAAGCTGCCAGTGGTCGTACCATAGCCTCCTGAATTTCGAAGGAAGGCTCCCATGACGACGAAACTGAAACGGCTGGCGCTTACTGTGGCGTCGCTCGCGACCTCCGCGCTTGTTCTCACTGGTGCGCACGCGCAGACGGATGAGCCGGTCAAGGGCGGCACGCTGATCTATCTGGAACAACAGGCCCATACGAACCTCTATCCGCCGGCTGGGGGCTTCTATCCGAACGGCGGCATCCTCAACCAGATCACCGACAAGCTGACCTATCAGAATCCGAAAACGCTGGAGATCGAACCGTGGATCGCGGAATCCTGGAGCGTGAACGCGGATGCGACCGAATACACATTCAAGATCCGTCCTGGGGTGACGTTCTCTGACGGTTCGCCGCTCGATGCAGCCGCGGTCGCCAGGAATTACGACGTCTTCGGCCTTGGCAACAAGGCATTGAAACATCCGGTCTCCGAGGTCATCAACAACTACGACCGCAGCGAGATCGTCGATGCGCTGACCGTCAAGTTCTACTTCAAGAAGCCTTCACCGGGTTTCCTGCAGGGGACGTCGGTCATCGGCTCCGGACTTGTCGCTGCCAGCACGCTTGCGCTGCCGTTCGAAGAACTTGGCGACGCGACGAAGATTATCGGCTCCGGCCCCTTCGTGGTCGAGAGCGAGGCGATCGGCAAGGAACTGAACCTCAAGGCGCGCGAAGAGTACACTTGGGGCCCGGCAAAGCTTGAGCATCAGGGCCGCGCCTATCTCGACGGCATCAAGTACATCATCACCGGGGAAGACAGCGTTCGCATCGGTGCATTGCTTGCTGGCCAGGCGGATTTCATCCGCCAGGTCCAAGCCTACGACGAAAGCCAGGTCGAGGCGCAGGATTACCGGATCTATGCGCCCTCCACCCGCGGCGTGAACAACAGCGTCGTCTTCCGCCCCGACAATCCGCTGGTCGCTGATGTCAAGGTCCGCCAGGCGCTGTTACATGCAACCGACAGCAAGGAAATCGTTAGCACGCTGTTTTCGGCCAACTATCCTCAGGCGACCTCGATCATTGCTTCGTCGGCACTCGGCTACAAGGATATCTCGGCGAAGCTCAGCTTCGATCCGGACAAGGCCAAGGCCCTGCTTGACGAAGCGGGCTGGTCTGTCGGCGCCAACGGCCTGCGCCAGAAGGATGGCAAGGAACTCGTGCTGACGGCCTATGAATCGCCGCCGCAACCGCAGAACAAGGAGACGCTGCAACTGGTTGCCCAGCAATGGGGCAAAGTTGGCGTCAAGCTGAGTGTTCTTGCCGGAGACAGCGGCAGCAGAACGGTGGACGATCTGGACCCGTTGAAGACCCCCGTTTCGCCCGCCATGGTCGGTCGAGCCGATCCGGACGTGATCAAGAGCCAGTACTATCCGAAAAACCGCGACGTGCTGCGCCAGAAGGGCGGGCTGAGCGACAAGGTTCAAAACTTTGCCGACAGCAAGCTCAATGGCCTGCTCGAGGCGCTCGCATCAGAGCCGGACCGGCAGAAGCGGTTGGCGATTGCCGGCGAAGTCCAGGATTACGTGGTGGACCAGGCCTACGCGATCCCGATCTTCGAGGAACCGCAGGCCTATGCCGGCGCCCCCTATGTCCAAGGCGTCGCATTCGAGGCCGTCGGACGTCCGAGCTTCTATAGCACCTGGCTTTCCGAACGTTGATCGATGGGACGGCCACGCAAGGTGGCCGTCCATTTCCCCATGAAATTGCGTGCAAAGGAACCGATCATGTCGGGCTACTTGCTCAGTCGCGTCGCGCAGGCCCTGTTCGTGTTATGGGCCGCCTTCACGATTTCCTTCGTGCTGCTGCAGGCAATGCCTGGAGATGCGATCCTCATCAAGTTCCAGAACCCGGATCTTGGCCTGACGGCGGCGCAAGTGGCCGAAATTCGCGCCTCCTACGCCGTCGACAGTTCCGTGCCCATGCAGTATGCGCGCACGCTCGGCAATTTCCTCAGCGGCAACTATGGATATTCGGTCCAGGCTGGCGTGCCTGTCGGCAGCCTGCTCGCCGCGCACCTGCCGGCGACCTTGAAGCTCGCCACGCTCGGATTTCTCCTTGCCACGGTCCTCGCGCTGCTGGTCGCCTTCCTCTCCAGCCTCACGCGGTTCAGTTGGCTGCGCGGCGCGCTGCAGTCGCTCCCGTCCCTGTTCATCTCGATCCCGACCTTCTGGCTCGGCATCATGCTGATCCAGATCTTCTCCTTCAGGCTCAAGCTGGTTCCGGTCATCAATCCGGGCCCCTGGCAGGAACTGATCCTGCCTGTGCTGACGCTCGCCGTGCCGATCTCCGCCCCGCTCGCCCAGGTGCTTGTCCGCAACATCGACGACGCGATGACGCGTCCCTTCGTTGCCGTCGCCCGGGCAAAAGGCGCAAGCCGCTTCTGGGTTCTCTCCCGGCATGTCGCAAAAAACGCACTCCTGCCGACGCTGACCATCGCCGGCGTTCTCCTCGGTGAACTGATCGCAGGGGCGGTGGTGACCGAGACGGTCTTCGGATTGAACGGCATCGGCGGCCTCACCGAGCGTGCCGTCGGAAGCCAGGACGCCGCTGTGCTTCAAGCCATCGTCGTGTTCTCGGCGCTCGCCTTCGTAATCATCAATCTTGCCGTGGACCTCCTTTACCCGGTGCTCGACCCACGCCTCAGGACAAAAGCTGGAGCTGCCGCATGACTGCGTTCGATACGTTTCACAGTGACATCGGTGCCGAGGCTAGGCGGGAGGGCAACCGGCGGTCAGCCGCAATTTCCCGGCTGCGCCACTTGCCTAAAGGGTTAGTCTTGGCCTGGCTGGTACTCGCCGCGGCTCTGCTCTTCGCCATCGCACCGTCTCTGTTTACCGGCCACAATCCGCTCGAAGGGGTCGGCGGGCATCAATTGAAACAGCCGAGCGCTGCGCATTTGCTGGGCACGGACGCACTTGGACGGGACCTCTATGCCCGCATCGTCTATGGTGCCGCCCAGTCGCTGACAGGCGCCTTTGTCGCCGTCGGCCTCGGGCTCGTGGTCGGTACCGGCCTTGGCGTGATTGCCGGCTCGGTTCGCCCCCGGTTCGACGACGCGATCATGCGCATCGTCGACGTTCTCCTGTCGATCCCGCCGCTTCTGCTTTCGCTCAGCATCATCATCCTGCTCGGCTTCGGCACGGTTAATGCCGCGATAGCCGTTGGCGTTACGTCTGTCGCGGGCTTTGCCCGGCTGGCACGTGCAGAAGTCGTCCGTGTCCGCCGCAGCGACTACGTCGAGGCCGCTTTCGGCAGCGGCGGGACCTTCGCCTCCGTCCTCTGGCGCCATGTCCTGCCGAACTCGCTCACATCGGTTCTCGCCTTCGCGTCCCTGCAGTTCGGCTCGGCTGTGCTGCAGATCTCGACCCTCGGATTTCTCGGCTACGGCGCACCGCCGCCGACGCCGGAGTGGGGACTGCTGATTGCCGAAGGCCGCAACTACATTTCGACGGCCTGGTGGCTGACGACGGCGCCGGGTGTGGTTGTTGTGCTCGTCGTCCTTGCCGCCAACCGCGTCAGCCAATCCTTCGGAAAGGCATCAGCATGACAGTGGTCCCCGAGAAACTGCCTCCGGTCCTCGAGGTCGAGGGATTGTGCATTGCCTACCGCGACGGTCAGGTCGAGCGGCGCGCCGTGCACGATGTCTCTTTCCGGATCGGTCCGGGTGAGGTCGTCGCATTGGTCGGCGAATCCGGTTCCGGCAAGACGACGACCGCGCAATCCATCATCGGCCTGCTGGCGGCGAACGGCAGGATCGAAAGCGGCAACATCAGGCTCAACGGCACGGATATCGCCGGCTGGTCGGACCGTCGCCTCGATACGGTGCGTGGCGCCAAGATCAGTCTCGTGCCGCAGGATCCGGGAAGTTCGCTCAACCCGGTCAAGACCATCGGTGCGCAGCTTGGCGAGATCTTCCGCATCCATCGCGCTTTGCGCCCGGACGAGATCGACGCGCGTGTCGTTTCGCTGCTTGGCCGTGTCGGCTTGAGCGAGCCCGAGTTGCGGGCCCGGCAATTTCCGCACGAGCTTTCCGGCGGAATGCGCCAGCGCGTCCTGATCGCGGTCGCCATCGCGCTCAAGCCGCAACTGATCATCGCCGACGAACCGACGAGCGCGCTCGACGTCACTGTGCAGAAGCGCATCCTCGATCTGATCGACGAGTTGCGGACCGAGTATGGCACCTCGGTCCTCCTGGTGACGCATGACCTCGGCGTTGCTGCTGACCGGGCGGATCGGATCGTCGTCCTGCAACGTGGCAGGGTGCAGGAGCAAGGGGCCGCCAGCGTCGTCCTCGCAAGCCCGCGCAGTCCCTACACGCGCCAACTGATTTCCGACGCTCCGTCATTCGCTGATCCATCGGCAAGGCCACCACGCGTGAAGCTGCCGGGCGCTACGGAGGCTTCGGACAAGATCGTGGTGGTCGAAAACCTCGTGCGCGAATTCGCCCGTGCGGGCGCCGGGGGTAGGTTTTGTGCGGTGAATGATCTGAGTTTCAGCGTTCGCCGTGGCACGACCCACGCAATCGTCGGCGAGTCCGGGTCCGGCAAGACGACAACCATTCGCAGCATTGTCGGCTTCGACAGGCCGACGACAGGTCGCATCGAAGTCGACGGCAGCGAGATTTCGCGCCTGAGCGGAGAGGATCTGCGACAATTCCGCCGAAAGATCCAGCTGGTCTACCAGAACCCCTATGGCTCGCTCGATCCGCGCCAGAGCGTCCTGCAAATCGTGACGGAGCCGCTGTCGAATTTCTCGCGGCTGGCGCGTTCCGACCGCGAGGAAAAGGCGAGGGCGATCCTTGCCCGGGTCGGGCTGCCTGAAGATGCGCTCGCGCGACGGCCACATGCGCTGTCCGGCGGACAGCGCCAGCGTGTCGCGATTGCGCGGGCGCTCGTTGTCGATCCGCAAGTGGTGGTGCTCGATGAAGCGGTCTCGGCGCTGGATGTCACGGTGCAGGCCCGCATCCTCGACCTGCTCGCCGAATTGCAGAGCGACCTCGGCCTTACCTACCTGTTCGTATCCCACGATCTCGCCGTGGTTCGCCAGATCGCCGACAGCATCTCGGTATTGAAGGACGGCCGGCTTGTCGAAGGCGGGAGGGTCGCAGAGGTCTTCGACGCACCCCAGAGCGAGTACACCCGAGACCTCATCAACGCCATCCCGGGACGCGCACGCCGGGCTGCGGCGTGACGCATCGACATCTTTCACAGGAATGACCATGACTGAAACGATCCCTCGCAAGCGCCTTGGCTTCTTTACCCGCCTGCTCGACGACGTTCCGGCCGGCACGCGCTATCACTATGCCAAGGAACAGATCGTGACGGCGGAGCGCTTCGGCTTCGACACGGCCTGGGTTGCGCAACACCATTTCCATGCCGACGAGGGCGGGCTACCCGCTCCCCTGGTGTTCCTCGCCCATGTCGCGGCCGAAACGACGCGCATCCGCCTCGGCACCGGTGTGATCACGCTGCCTTTGGAAAACCCGATTCGGGTGGCGGAGGACGCGGCCGTTTTCGACCTGCTCTCGGGCGGCCGCCTGGAAGTCGGATTCGGGACCGGTGGAACGCCGTCTTCCTTTACCGCCTTCGGTCTCGAAAGCGCGGAGCGCGGTGCGATCTTCGGCCGACATCTGCAGACGGTGCTCGACGCATGGGTCGGGCGCTGCCTTGCCGGCGGTGACCGCCTCTACCCTTCGGCACCGCAATTGCTCAATCGCATCTGGCAGGCAACCTTTTCTGTTGCGGGCGGTGAACGGGCCGGCCGCGCCGGCGATGGCCTGATGCTGTCGCGCACGCAGCCGCGTCCCAACGATGCGCCCGACGCCACCCTGGCCGACCTGCAGAACCCGATCATTGACGCGTATCTGCACGCGCTCGCTCCCGGCCGGGCGCCCCGCATTCTCGGTTCCCGAAGCCTGTTTGTCGCCGATAGCCGCGCTGAAGCATTGCGGCTCGCCGAAGTCGGGCTTGTGCGCGGCGCCGAGCGCCTGATTGCCGCCGGCCACAGTGTCAGGGGCAACTCGCTCGCGGACCTGATTGCCGCCTTCGACGTGCATGTCGGCACGGCCGAGGATGTCATCGAAAGCCTCAGGGCCGATGAGACGCTGGAGCGCGTCACGGACCTGGTGTTCCAGGTCCACTCCGTCGATCCGCCGCATCCGCTCATTTTGCGCTCGATTGAACTGATCGCGACCAGAGTGGCGCCGGCGCTCGGTTGGTCGCCGCTCGAAAACCATCGGTCACGCCGCTTCGGCGCTGTCGGTTGAACCGGATCCTGCCTCATCTGTGCCCATTGCCATCTACCAAAGGAGACGAAACATGACCCTCGCGTCACCCGACGTCATCGACCTGCTCAGCGGCATTTCGCCTGGCTCGGCGCTCGATCGCATCCGCGCCCAGCGGCCGGAAACCCGCGAACAGGCGCAGAAGAGCTATCTCGCGCTGTTTCAGCCGGAGGATTTCGGCGATGTGACGTCGAACGAGCGCCATGCCGTGGCGAGCTTTGTCGCCGGCCTGCATCGGCAACCCGACATCTACGACTTCTACACCAATGGGCTCGAGGAGAGTGTCGCCGGCCGTTGGCTGGTCGAGCTGCTGAAGGCGGAGATCGGGGCAGGGCTGGCAACCGGTCCCTATGGCAATTACCCGGGTGGCCCTTTGAGCGCTGAAGACGAGGCAGGCCCGACCTATCAGGTCACCGCGGCAAGCCGCGAGGCACTTGGCCGCAAGCTTGCTGCCGCCCTGGAACACGCGCATTTGCTCGTCCTTCACCCGCGAGACGCCAATCCAAGGGCGCTGCAAGCCTTGCTGGACGCCGGCTGGACGGTGAACGGCGTCGTCACGTTGTCACAGCTCGTTTCCTTCGTCGCGTTCCAGATCCGGGTGATTGCGGGCCTTTCGCTCCTGTCGTCCGCATCGAAGCGCGCCGCCGCCTGATACCCGAGAGGATCTGCAAATGACCGACCAGGCCATTTTTCCCGAAGTTGCCAACCCGCCTGTCATCTTTACCCAGGCTGAGATCGGCTGGACGCCGTGGTTGCAGCCGCTCGCCGAAGACGAGTTGACCGACCGTCACATCAGCGGGCTCGTCGAAGCTGCGCGCGCAAAGTCGCCCTACTTCCGATTGCTCGTGCGCGATCCCGACGTGCTTGAGGCGCGGACGAAGACCGACAAGGACATCTTCTACAACACGCGTTCGGGTCTGCCGCGGGCAGAACGCGAACTGGCTGCGACAGCTGCATCTCGGTTCAACGGCTGCATCTTCTGCGCATCCGTGCACGCGCGCTTTGCATCGCATCATTCGAAACGTGGTGAAGACGTGCAAAAATTGCTCGACGAAGGTGTGGAAACCGATCTCGGCGAGCGTTGGAATGCCATCGTCGCCGCGTCCGTCGCGCTGACCAGGACTCCGCCGGTCTTTGGGGAAGAGCATATCACCGGTCTCGCGGCCGCTGGCCTCGACGAACTGGAAATCGCCGACGTCATCCATGGTGCCGCCTTCTTCAACTGGGCAAACCGCCTGATGCTCTCCCTCGGCGAGCCGACCCCCGCAAATTGATCCGCAAGGCGGCTTGCCTTGCACACTGGACGTCACAGCAAAGCCCGCGATCTCTTGAGACGTCGCGGGCTTTGCGTTGCCGGGTCGACAGCAACGCGTTCGTTGTTTGCTCGACGCGGCTCGAGAGTTGCTACATCGCAGACATGAAGCCGCTTAGCCGCACGTCACAGCGCCCTGCATCCCGGCAGGCGGACAAGCTTATCGCCTTTTCAAGCGGGTCAGTCGACGATCAGAGTTCGAGCGCAAATAGAGACGCGCTTTACTTGGCTGGAATAAGAAAAGCCCGCAACGTCTTGCGACGTTGCGGGCTTCCTTCATCCGAATTTCTTCAGATTAGAAGTTGCGCTGCAGGCGGACGAAGCCGAGAACCTGATCGTCCGAACCGCCGCCAACGACGTCGGTGTCTTCGTACTGAACCGACACGCGGGTCGCGAGACCTTCGGTGATCGCGTAGTCGAGCGTTACGCCCGCGCGCCACTTGGACAGGTCGTTGTTGAAGTCGTTGCCGGTGCGCAGGCTATCCCAGTACTGAACGCCGGGGGTGATCTTCAGCTTGTCGGTTGCCTTGAAGGCGTACGAAGCTGCAACGGTCCATTCCGATGCCTTCCAGTAGGTGTTCGGATCGGAAGCCCAGATACCAGCGACCTGGAATACGCCCGGACCGAGGTCAGCCGAGAGCAGGGCGCGGATTGCGCCTTCTTCAACTTCGGTGTCGTAGCCGCCGAGCAGGTCGAAGGATACGCCGCCGAGGGTCGCCGAAACGATACCCTGAACGCCGACGCCGTTCGACTTCGTCGACCAGCCTTCGAGTTCGTCAACCGCGATACCGGCCTGGAACGAACCGCCGTCATAGAGGTAGGCGATCGAGTTGAATTCAGTGACGTTGCCGATCGAGTCGGTTTCGCCGTTCAGGCCCTTATCCCACCAGCTGTAGAAGAAGCCGGCCTTGAGGCCGCCGAGCTGGATGTAGGCTTCGTCGACGTCGATGAAGCTGTCGCCATCGTCGGTGTCGTTGTCGGCGTTGAATTCAGCAGCGAAGAAGCCGGTGAGCGTGCCGTACTCGGTGTCGCTCTTGGCGTCGAACGAGATGTAAGCGCGCGAGAAGGCATCCCAGTCAGACGTCGACTGATCAAGCACCTTGTTGCCGTCGAAGTCGTACTTTGCCTGGTTGTAACGGCTGGTCGAAGCGTCACGGCCGAACGAGGTCTGGAAACGGATGAAGCCGCCGATCTTGAGGCAGGTTTCGGTGCCCGGGATGTAGAAGTAGCCAGTGCCGAAAGCGTCGCAAACGCGAACGTATTCCATGGGCTCCGGCTCGGCTGCGACGATGGCGTCAGCTGCCTGGGCGCCGGAAACTGCTGCGAGTGCAGCAGCGGAGCCGAGAAGAAGGCTTTTGATATTCATGCGGTCGATCTCTCTTTTGTTTTCAAGGTCAACAAGGCCCGACCCTGGACGTCCCCCCAGAGATTTATCGGCTACCTCGCTCGCGCTGCTACGAAATGAACCAGCCACGATGAATCGCGGCGGACAGCGGCGACACAGCTAGCACAAAAAACACGACAGTTATGCAACAATGTCATTTGAGAACATTCCCAGCGGCAATTGCTATAAATTGTTGCCGAACTGCAACAATCATATATTACTAAAATAAGATCGACTTAATAATCAAAGTAACGTTCGCAATTAATATTATAAAGTATGCCATTGTATGACGAAAAACGCTCATAAAAACTTCACAGTTTTCACATTGACGTTGCCTTGATGTTGTTTTACGTACAGCCGGCCTTTGAGAAGAGAGGCTTCCGGTGAAAGCGCCGTCAACTATCAACAGTTGGCGGCGCAATTATTTTCCAGGGGTTTTTGGGGGCCTGTCGCGCGTCGAGACCGGGCGCCTATGCAGCTTTGAAGCGTTACTGCGTTGCCGTAACCGGCGGATCGGGAGCGCGCCTGACGACCTTTCCTTCTTCGGCTTTGTAGAAGTACTGGCTAGAGACCAGCCACCCCTTTAGCGGACGAAGCGGCGGTATGCAGGTCAGCAGCATGAAGGGGCCAGTGACCAGCAGGTGGACCCAAAGGGGTGCGCTGTACTGCACCTCCAGCCAGACGCCGAGGAAGACGCTCGGCACGCAGGCAAAACAGATCACGAAGAAGGCCGGCCCATCCGCCGGATCGGCGAAAGAGTAATCCAGTCCGCAGACCTCGCATTCCTTGCGCATCTTCAGGAAGCCATTGAAAAGATGACCCTGACCGCAGCGCGGGCAGCGACCACGCAGCCCGGTCTGCATCGGCGGGATCGGAGGCCAATCGTTTTCCGAAGTCATCGTATGTTCCTTTCAGGCGTTCGGGCCGGCGCGAGACGTTGAGCGCCGATGTTGCCTGTCTAGCGGTCAGCCGTTCCGTGGCGCCGCCCAGGCTCACGGAAATAAAGCGCCGGAAAACATACATTGTCAATTAATTGTATGCATACAATGCTGCGACAATTCCGCCCGGTGCTTGCTTCAAATGACGAGGCTGGCGGAGGCTGGAGCGTTCGTGATCAGATCGGCGATGATCGAAAGACTGTTTTTTAGTTCCGTGCGGGAGGTGGCGGCGCCGAGCCCGAGCCGCACCGCCTCTGGAGGCATGTCCAGCGCAAAGGCGTCGCTGACGACGACGCTCACCCCGGCCGCCTGGAGTCGTGCGTTCAATTCTCCGCGCGTCCAGGGCTGCGGCAGTCGCAGCCAGGCGTGAAATGCGCTGGGGTCCGTCCTGAGCGTAGCGGTTGGAAGAAGTTCGGCGGCGATCTGCTGCCGCGCAGCCGTCTCTGCGCGGATCGCTGCAAGCGCTGCATCTGCCGTCCCATCCTCGATCCAGCGCGTGGCGATCATGGCTGCGAGCGGCGAGGCCATGCCGACGGTTGCGCGAATGGCGCCCTCGAGGCGGATCGAACTGCGACTGTCCGGCACCACGAGATAGGCGATCCGCAAGGCCGGCGAAAGGCATTTGGCCAGCCCGCCCACGTAGTACACGAGTTCGGGCGCCAGCGACGCCAGGGGTGGCGGAGGCGAAACGGGAAGGGCACCATAAGCGTCGTCTTCGATGATCGGAACACCGTAGTGACGGGCGATCGCCACGATGGCGCGTCGGCGCTCGAGCGACAGCGTCGCCGTCGTCGGGTTGTGAAGGGTGGGATTGCAGTAGAGCGCCTTTGGCGCCCTTTTGGCGCATTCCGCCTGGAATGCTTCGGGAATGAGGCCGCTGTCGTCGATGGCGACGCCGCGAAGTTCGATGCCCAGATGCGCTGCAAGCGCGCGCAGTCCGGGATAGGTGATCGCCTCGCAGCAAACCGTGTCGCCGGCCTTCGCCAGGGTGCTGATGGTCGCAAGCAGCGCCCCTTGCGCGCCGGCGCTTACCAGTATGCGTTCCGACGGAATATCGCCCAGCCGCTGCTTGAGCCACGCTGCGCCAGCGGCGCGATTGTGCGCGGCCCCGCCGGGTGCCTGATACCGCATCAGCAGTCCAAGGCCCTGATCGGCCTGCAGTCCAGCGATGTCGTCCCAAAGCCGTGCGGCGAGCCCCAGGTCGTCGAACAGCGGTGGCAGGTTCATGCTCATGTCGACGACGCTGCTGGCGGTCGGACGCGCGATCGTCGCCCTTCGGGGCTTCACATAGGTGCCCTGACCGACCCGCCCTTCGACGAGGCCGCGATGCCTGGCTTCGTTGTAGGCACGACTGACCGTGGTGAAGTCGATCCCGAGCGCCTCGGCCAGCGCGCGCTGCGGCGGCAGGCGCGCGCCATCGGGGAGGCGGCCCTCGCCGATGTCCCGCGCAATGGCGTCGGCGATCGCAAGATAAAGCGGCCCATCCGACTTGCGGATTACGGGCCGCCATGAAATCTCCACTCGTTCGCCTGTCATTGCCATATCCCGGTTTCAATTGTATGTATATTGCATGGTTTTCGGCGATTGGGCAAGGGGCGCTGAGCCGCGCTGCTCCGCGACGAAGCGTCGCCTCAGCGTGTAACGCTCGCCGTTGCCAGCATGGCGCCGAGGCCGACAAGCAGCGCGCCGAACACGCGGTCGATCCAATGTCTGACGCCGAGAAGGCGTGCCTGGATCGCGTTCGACGAGAAGAACGTCGCCACCGTGGCGAACCAGAGCACATGTCCAGCGACGATAAAGGCACCATATGCGACATGCACCGGCAGCGGCGTTGCCGGTCCGACGACCTGTATGAACAGGCTGACGACGAAGACCGTCGTTTTCGGATTGAGCGCGTTGGTGAGAAAGCCTGTGCGCAGCGCGCCGAGATCGGAAAGCGCGGGCTCGACCGGTGGTGCGTCTTTCCCTGACGGCTTCGCGCGCAGCATCCGCACACCGAGCCAGATGAGATAGGCAGCGCCGGCAAGCTTCAGAACGCTGAAGAGCAGAAGCGATTGCCGGATAACCAGGCCGATCCCGAACAAGGTGTAGGCGATATGAACGCAGACGCCTGCACCGATCCCGAGCGCCGTCAGCAGGCCCGCGCGCCGCGACTGCAGGAGGCTGTTGCGCGTGACCATCGCAAAATCGGGACCCGGGCTGATGATGGCGAACATGGATATGGTGAGTACGGCTAACAGTTCGGTCATTGCAATTCCTGTTCCTTCGACTGATAAACTCGATCGTAGAGTGTATTTCAGGGCGCTAAAAACGATGATTTCTGACGATTTTAGTGAGCCACACTCACACATCCCATCGGCTCGAATTCCGCCGTTGGCCGCCCTTCGCTGTTTCGAAACGGCGGCACGGCTGGAGAGCTTCAGCCGCGCCGCAGATGTGCTGAACCTGACGCACGGCGCCGTCAGCCGGGCGGTGCGGCTCATCGAGGACGATCTGGGTGTACAACTGTTCGACCGTCGCAACCGGCGCGTTTTCCTGACTGAAACGGGGCGGCGACTCGCCCAGGCGGTTCGGCAGGGGTTCGGTCTCGTCGAGGCCGCCGTGCGCGATATCCGCGCGGAAGCACGGTCGCCCTCGTTGGTGATTTCCTGCGAGCCGACACTTCTCATGCGCTGGCTCATTCCACGGCTGCCGGAGTTTCAGGCGTCTCATCCGGATCTGGCCGTGCATCTGGTTGCGGGCGGTGGGCCGGTGACATTGGGGCAAGGGATTGATCTCGCCATCAGGCGCGACGATTTCCATCCGCCGGAGGGAATCGAGGCCGTGCCGTTGTTTCACGAGCGGATCGGGCCCGTCTGCCGAGCCGACAAGGTCGCATCGTTCTTCGATCAGGCTGTTGCCGCTAGGGCGGCATCACTGCGTGCGGATGCTGTTCTCTTGCACACACGCACGCGTCCGGATGCCTGGACCGCATGGGCGAAGAACACCGGTCTCCCCGTGCCACCGGGGCGGTCGCAGAGTTTCGAGCATTTCTACATCAGCCTGCAGGCGGCAGTCGCAGGCATCGGGGTTGCGATCGGCCCATGGCAACTCGTCCGGGACGATCTCGACAATGGCCTGCTGGCGGCACCTCTTGGCTTCGTCGACGACGGTACGCGCTACAATCTGCTGTCGCCATCGCCCATTGGCCAGCAAGGGCCGAAGGCGTCGCTGCGCGATTGGCTGCTCACGGCGGCGCGGTAAATCGTTCTGTCTTTCATTTCTGTTATTTGCATAAAGGGCAGCAACGTCATACGTTTACCCCCAGTGCTTCGTCCGAAGAAAAGTACGCGGACCGAGCGCGCAGGCCAAGAAATTGCAATTGATTCGACCTCCGGGTCCTGGAGCGGCGCCATGAACATCCATCAGATCGACCTCCACCAAGGCCACGGCGCAAGTCGCCTATCGCTGCTGCCGAATGCCGCAGCGTCAAAGCCCGGGGGAGCGAGGCGCCTGCTTGCGCCCATCGCCTCATTCTGCCTGCTTTTCCTCGTCGCGCCCGCTGTCAGCCACGCGGCAGGCAACTGCAAGGATTCCGCCGTCGCTGGCGCCGACTGGACGGATTGCAACAAGAAAGCGCTCATGCTCGGCGGCAGCGATCTTCAGGGAGCCAACCTCGTCAACACCGACTTTACCCTCACGGATCTGCGCGGTGCGAACCTGACGAACGCCAATCTTGAGAAAGCCACGCTGGTACGCTCATCCGTCGCCGGGGCGACGGCGAACGGCGCGAATTTTGCGAAGATCGAAGCCTACCGTTGCAACTTTGCCGGAATTGCCGCTGAGAAGGCGTCCTTCGTCAATTCCGAACTGCAGCGCGCCAATTTCAGCGGGGCGAAGCTGACGGGGACGAGTTTCGAGAAGGCCGAACTCGGACGGGCCGATTTTGACAAGGCGGAACTCACGGGTACGAAGTTCTCGCACGCGAACCTCTCGCGCGCCGATCTCACCAACACCACCTTCACCGGCTCGATCGACTTCCAGGGGGCCTTCATGTTTTTGACGCGGATCGAAGGCGTCAATCTGTCCGAGGCCACCGGCCTTGAACAGGAACAGGTCGACATGATGTGCGGAGACAGTTCGACCAAGTTGCCGGCGGGGCTGAAGGCACCGACCGGCTGGCCTTGCCCAACGGATTGAGATGATCGCGACGACGGGGCCGATGCGGCTTTCGCGCGGCCACGCGGCCGCGTTCTTTAGCCCAGGTGCTGCCTGGCTGCGATCGCGAGGCACTCCTTGAAGGCTTCCAGGTCGGTCAACCGCGCCGCTTCCGGCACTTCCCGTTGAACGAGTGTGCCATCCCGTCGCAAAACGCCGCCGTCGAGCATGAGATTGTCGGCCATGTCGAAGTCCTCGATGCTGATCCCATCGGGTCCTGCCATACGGCCATCGGCACGAAGTGCGGCCTCTCCCATGTAATGGTCGTTCAAGATGCGCTCGTAATAGCTGCGCGAGGTGTTGGTGTAGGCGTAGGCATGTTTTCCACGCCCGCACATGAAGCCGAGTTCAAACACTGTGCCGACGTCGGCGCTGATGCCGCGAAAGGGTGTCAGATTGGCGATGATCATGTCGCACGCCATCATCATCCCTTCGTCGACGGCGTAGATCGCCAGGCCGCGCTCGTGCTTGGTTGCGGCGGGCGGGATCTCGAGGTCGCCGGGCACGAGCGGCGTGAAGCCGGCTGCACGCGCAAGTGCCGCCTTCTCTCGTTGAATCTCGACCGCATTGGGCAGAAAGACTTCCGGACCAGCGAGATAGACTTTCACGTGCATTCCTCCTGTAATTGACCGCGCCAATCTAGGGGGGCCAAACGCCCGCGACTAGCCATCGATCAGAGAACGGGGCCTATCTTGCCGGTTTTCTTCGGCTTTTTTCCGTCATCGCGACCGCGATATCTGCAACGAGGGGCGCCCCCTGACCGGCGTGGACAGATCGCGCGGGTATCGGTTATGTCTTCCAGCCGGTAACGATCATCGAGGCGATCCATGTCCGTCCAAGCTTTGACCACCTATGTCGGCGTCGCGCACCCGTGGATGTGCGACACGATGGGGCACATGAATGTGCGCCATTATGCAGCGATGTTCGACGATGCGAGTTTCCAGCTTCTCGGGCACATCGTTGGTCCGGAAGGCCAGTCCGAGAGCGCTCGTGGTTGGGCCGATGTGCGTTCGGAGGTCGAGTACAAGCACGAGACCAGCGCCGGCGCACTGATCACCATCCGCTCACGTGTGATCAAGCTCGGGCGCTCGTCGGTGACTTTCGAACAGGTCATGTCCGGAACACTCGACGGGGTTGTGCACGCGGTCAACCGGACGACGACGGTGCGCTTCGACCTTCAGGCCCGGGCCGCCATCGCACTGGAACCGGAGGCGCGGACGCGGGCCGAGGCGCTGCTCTCGGACGGTGCGCCAAGGTCGGGCGATCAGTCGGCGTAGACGCGCTCTTCGGCAGGCGTTTCGGCGATCAGCGCCTGCAAGCCGGCGATCAGGGCCTTCTCGGCGCGGTTCAGCGCCTTTTCCGAATTCGTCAGCATGAAGATGTCGATGGCCGGCGGATCGTCGTAAGGCGGCAGGCGAAAGAGGAGCCCGTCCGCCACGTCGCGACGGGCGACATGCAATGGCAGCGAGCCGACGCCGAGACCGGCGAGCGTCATGCGCCGCACCTCCTCGAGGCTCGACGACACGCCGACGACGTTGGCATTCAGCTTGGCTTCGCTGCGAAGCAGCGCCACCGGCCGAAGCGCGTCGGCGATATGGTCTGTATGGAAGGATACCGAGGTCTCGCCCTTGAGGTCGGCAAGTTTCAACCCTTTGCGCCCAAACAGCCGGTGGTGCGGACCGCAAAAGAAGCCGAAGAACTCACGAAAAACCATCAGATAATCGAGCGCCGGATCCCTCACGCTGACAAGGCAAAGCCCGAAGGACGCGCGCTTTTCACGGACCTGTCGGGTGACCTCGCCGCTCGGCCCGACGTTGATCGTCAGCGTTGCGCGCGGGTAGTCGCGGTGAAACTCCATCAGAGCCCGATCGAAGATCGGCGATACGACATGGCTCGCGACTGCAATGGTCACATGACCGGTGACGTCATCGCTGACGCCACGCACGAGCTGTGGCAGTTGCGAGATCGTGCCGAAGACCTCGACGCTCTGCTCGTAAAGCAGTTGTCCCACTTCGGTGAGGTCAAACCGCGTCGCATCGCGCTCGACCAGACGGCGACCGACGCGGTCTTCAAGGCGCCGGAGCGCATTGCTGACGGTCGGTTGCTTGAGGTTCAGCCGCTCGGCCGCGCGCGTGATGCTTTTCACTTCCGCGATCACCACGAAGGTGCGCAGAAGGTTCCAGTCAAGCTCCCAAACGAGCCGTTCCAAGCGTGATTGAGACATTCGCGAAATCTATGCCTTCTATTCCCATTATCTATTTGCGCAATGCTGAAGCGGAAGCAATCATGAAATTCGGAAGGCGTCCTTTGCCAGACCCAAGCGCACGAGAAGGCGCCCCTATCCAGAGGAACAAGGAACATTTCATGAAGATTCTATTCTCGGGCCTCATGGCCGCGACGCTGACCATTGCTGCGACCTTTGCCCCCGTATCCGCCCGGGCCGACGACCTTGAAAATGTCAAAGAGGCCGGCGAGCTGAAGATTGCCATGTCCGGCCAATACCCGCCGTTCAACTTCGTCAATGAAGAGAACCAGGTCGTCGGCTTCGACGCTTCGATCGGCCAGGCCATCGCCGAGCGCGTCGGCGTCAAGGGCACGCTGGTGACAACCGCATGGGACGGCATCATCGCCGGCCTGCTTGCCAACAAATACGACACGATCGTCGGCTCGATGACGATCACGCCCGAGCGCGAGAAGGTCGTCGATTTCGTCGGTCCCTATTACCATGCCGGCCGTGCCGTCTTCGTCAGCGAGGAGTCGGCCGTCCAGAAGCTCGATGAACTCAAGGGCAAGACGCTCGGCGTTACGCTCGGCGAAACCCACGAAAAATGGGCGCGCGAACAGGGCGGCTGGGACGTGCGCACCTACAAGGGCCTGCCCGAACTGCTGATGGAACTGAAGAGCGGCCGGGTCGATGCAATCGTCGTCGACAACATCCCGGTCATGGTTGCTGTCAAGGAAACCGGCGAAAAAGTCCGTCGTCTCGAAACCCCCGATATCGAAGGTGGCAGTGTCGCGATCGGCATCGCCATCCGCAAGAACAACCCGGAACTGAAGGCAGCCATGCAGAAGGCGCTCGAGGACATGCTGGCGGACGGCTCCTACGAGAAAATCGCCATGCAGTGGGTCGGCAGTGACATCCGCTGATCACGACGCTTCCCGTCTCTCCGGCCGCCGCGTGCGCTGCGGCCGGAGGTCATGAATTCGCCTTCCGGAGTTCCCCCATGGACGTTTCGCTGGTGCAGCGCGTCTTCCCGTTTTTCGTGGAAGCGGCGTGGATCACGATCGAGATTTCAGTACTTGCGCTTGCGCTCGGCCTTGTCGTCGCGTTCCTGATAGCAGCGGCAAAAATGTCGCGCTCATTCGTTCTGCGGGCCTTCGGCACCGCCTATGTCAGCCTGTTTCGCGGTACTCCCTGCCTGATCCAGCTGTTCGTGATCTATTTCGGCGGCCCGCAGATCGGCATCAATCTTGAGCCCTTTGCCGCCGGCGTCATCGGTCTCGGGCTGAACATCGGCGCCTACATGGCCGAGTCCATCCGCGGGGCGGTCCTGTCCGTCGACCGTGGCCAGACGGAGGCCGCCCGCTCGATCGGTTTTGGCCGGTTCCAGACGATGCGCAAAGTGGTGCTGCCGCAGGCGGCGCGTCTGATGATCCGGCCGCTCGGCGTCAATGCCGTTGCGCTCGTCAAGGGCTCGGCGCTGGTCTCGACGATCTCGGTGGTCGAACTCACCTACACGGCCCAGCGCTATATCGGCTCGACCTACAAGCCGTTCGAGATCTTCGGCGTCGCCGCCGTGCTCTACATGCTCATCGTCTATGTCGTCGCGCGGATCGTCGATCTCATCGACCGACGCTACGCGATCGCCTGAGGGAGGCTTAAATGCAAGGTCTCGATTTCAGCGTCGTTCCGCCCTACGCCGACATTCTCTGGATGGGCGTCTGGTGGACCGTCGTCCTGACTGTCTCCGCCGCCGCGATCAGCTTCATCTTCGGCATCATCTTTGCCCTTGTCGTGCTCTACGCGCCGAAACCGGTCGCTCTTCCGGTGCGCGGGTTCATGTGGTTGTTCATGGGCACGCCGCTGCTTTTGCAGCTGTTCCTGATCTATTACGGACTTGGCCAGCTCGGCATCAAGATCCCGGCCCTGATTGCAGGGATCATCGGCCTCGGGCTGCACTTCGCCGTCTACAACGCCGACATCCTGCGTGCCGGCATCGTCGCCGTCGATCCCGGACAGACGGAGGGCGCTCGCAGCCTCGGTTTCGGCCGGATGCAGACACTGCGCTACTTCGTCGTGCCGCAGGCGATCCGCAACACGGTGCCTGCCATGGGCAACAACCTGATCGTGCTCCTGAAAGAATCATCGCTGGTTTCGATCATCGGCATCGCCGAACTGGTGCACGCAGCACAGCTCGCCATCAGTGAAACCTTCCGGCCGTTCGAATTCTACATCACGGTCGCCGCCCTCTATTACATCCTCAATCTCGTCCTTGAAGCGGGTCTGCGCCAGGTCGAAAAGAACGTGGAGGTCTCCCGATGACCGCTCAAAAACCCATGGTCGAAGTCAAGGGTGCCCGCAAGAACTACGGTGCGCTGGAAGTCCTGAAGGGCATCGACCTGTCTGTTGCCCGCGGCCAGATCGTCGCGATCATCGGCCCGAGCGGCTCGGGCAAAAGCACGCTTCTGCGGTCGATCAACCATCTGGAGACGCTGAACGGCGGCGAGATCTGGCTCGATGGTGTGAAGGTCAATCAGGACCTTAAGGGGCAGGCCTTCGAGCGACACATCAACGCCGCGCGCCAGCAGATGGGCATGGTGTTCCAGCACTTCAATCTGTTCCCGCATCTGACGGTGCTTGAGAACATCACCATGGGCCCGGTCATCCTGAAGGGCATGGCGAAGGCGGCAGCCCGCGAGCTTGCGGTCGGGCTTTTGTCGAAGGTGGGCCTTGCCGAGAAGGTTGATGCCTATCCGTCCCGTCTTTCCGGCGGACAGAAGCAGCGTGTCGCGATCGCCCGGGCTCTCGCGATGCAGCCGAAGGTCATGCTCTTCGACGAGGCGACCTCGGCGCTTGATCCGGAGTTGGTCGACGAAGTGAACACGGTGATGAAGCAGTTGGCCGCCGAGCATATGACGATGCTGATCGTCACCCACGAAATGCGCTTTGCCGGCGAGGTTGCCGATCGCGTGCTGTTCATGGACGGTGGCGTCGTCGTCGAACAGGGCGCGCCAAGCGAGATCTTCCGCCAGCCGACGCAGGAACGCACGCGCGCGTTCCTCAAGAAATATCTTGCAGCGTGATGGGGCCGCCATGGAGAAAGCCAATCAGTATCCCAATTTCGGACTGACGCCGGAACAGCGCCGCGAAGCGGTGCTTGGCCACTACTACGAATATCCTGGCATGGACGGTGAGCGCGGCGAGATCTGGTGCTACACCGACGCCTACGCCTATCCGCCCGGCGCCATTGTGCGGCTGCAGGTCAGTTCGACCGCGGCGTGGTTCTCTCTTGAAATCGTTCGCGATGGAGCCGCCGAAACGAGCGTGCTGAAGCGCGACGGCCTTGCCGCGCGCTGGCAGGAAACGCCGGACCAGTGTTCGGTCAGCAGCTGCGGTTGGGAAACGAGTTTCGAGTTCAGGATCGCCGAAGACTGGCCTTCCGGCGCCTACCGCGTCACCTTGAGGGCAGAGGGCAGGGACGGTTCTCCGATCCATTGCCACCACCTGTTCATCGTCAGGCCGATCGCCGGTCTCAAGCCGGGCCGGGTGCTGCAGGTCGCTGCCACCGGGTCCTGGACGTCCTACAACACCTGGGGCGGCTCGAACCACTACCAGGGCATTACCGGTCCGAACCGCGATCAGTATGCGACGACCGTCAGCATCGAGCGCCCGTTCTGCCGTGGCTTCGTCGTGTTGCCTCCGGATGCACCGCGCGTGCCGCTTGAAATCCACGCGCCGATGGCGGTGGCGCCGCGTTATCCGCACATGGAATGGGCCTATGCCAACGGCTACTCCAAGAAATACGCCTCGTCCGGCTGGGCGAGCTATGACAGCCACTTCTTCCGTTGGGCGGAACGCCAGGGCTACGCCGTCGATCTTGCCAGCCAGCATGAGCTGCACTTCAATCCGGAAATCCTCGACGGTTACGATTGCGTCGTCTTCGTCGGTCATGACGAATACTGGACCTGGGAAATGCGCGATGCGGTCGATACTTATGTCGAGCGCGGCGGCCGGGCGGCGCGATTTGCCGGCAACTTCATGTGGCAGACGCGCCTCGAAGACGGCGGCAAACGCCAGGTTTGCTACAAATATCGCTCACGGGCCGAGGATCCGGCCTATCGCTCGGCCGATCCGACGCGCACGACCGGTTCCTGGGAGGCGGCCGAGATCGGCCGGCCGGGATCAGCCACCTTCGGGCTGAACGCCACGCGTGGCCTCTATGTCGGCTGGGGCGGTTGCGCGCCGCGCGGCGCCCGCGGCTTCCCGGTCTATCGGCCCGAACATTGGGCCTTCGCCGGAACGGGCATCTACTACGGCGACATCCTCGGTAGCGAAGGCCACGCCTTCGGCTACGAGGTCGACGGTCTCGACTACATCATCCGCGGCGGACTGCCGGAGCCCACCGAAGACAGCGGCGCGCCGGAGGGTCTCGAAATCCTCGCGCTCGGCATGTCGTCGCTGAAGGAAGAAAGTCCGGATATTCCCGCCGACGATCAGTTCCTGTCGGATGCGGATGCCAAGTTCGTTGCCGAAACGCTGATCGGCGACAGCGGCGCTGCGTCCGTCGAGCGCGTCAAGCGCGGCTGTGGCATGATCGTCAATTTCCCGCGCGGAAAAGGCGAGGTGTTCCACGCCGGAAGCTGCGAATGGGTGGCGGCACTCAAGCGCGGCGACGCGATGGTCGAGCGCGTCACCGCCAATGTTCTGAATCACTACCTCAATCGCTGACAGAGATTTGCCATGCTCAAGACGACAGCTTCCAATGAACGGCCCGCCTCGCATCTTTTCTACCAGTCGCGCCTGCGTCGGCCGCTGGTCGACCGGGCGGAGGGTATCTATCTCTACGACCAGGACGGACGTCGGGTGATCGACGGTTCCAGCGGCGCCATGGTGGTCAATATCGGTCACGGCAACCGCAATGTTCTCGATGCGATGAAGCGGCAGATGGACCGGGTCACCTTCGCCTATCGGCTGCACTTCGAAAACGAACCGTCAGAGGACCTTGCGCGCCGAGCCGCCGAAAAGCTTCCCGATGGAATGGACAAGATCTTCTTCGTCTCCGGTGGGTCGGAGGCGGTGGAATCCTGCCTGAAGCTCGCGCGGCAATGGGCGGTCGCCACCGGCCAGAAGGATCGCTGGAAGGTCATTTCGCGCTTTCCCTCCTATCACGGCGGCACGCTTGGCGCGCTCGCGGTCACAGGCTACGCGGCCCTTTCGGAACCCTTCTCGCCGATGATGCGCGAGATGCCGAAGGTGCCGGCACCAACAGCCTATCTCGACCGCGACAACCTGACGATGGAACAGCGCGGCATCAAATATGCCGACATGCTGGAAGAGCGCATCCAGGCGGAGGGCCCGGAAAGTGTGCTCGCCTTCATCATGGAGCCGATCGGTGGCGCATCGACCGGAGCGCTTGTGGCGCCCGACAGCTACTATCCGCGCATCCGAGAAATCTGCGACAAATACGGCATCCTCCTGATCCATGACGAAGTCATGAGCGGTGCTGGCCGCACCGGGAAATTCCTTGGTGGCGATCACTGGAACTGCCGGCCGGACCTCATCGCGCTGTCGAAGGGCTTCGCCTCCGGCTACTGCCCGCTCGGCGCCATGGCTGCGCCGTCGCGGATCGTCCAGCCGGTGCTCGAGGCGGGCGGCTTCCAGCATGGCTTCACCTATGCCGGCAACCCGCTGGCCTGCGCCGCCGGTCTCGCCGTCCTCGACGAGATCGATCGTCTCGGACTGATTGAGAATGCGGCTGCCATGGGAGAGGTCCTGAAGGCGGAACTCGTGTCACTTTCCAGCCGCTTCCCCTTCATTGGCGACGTGCGCGGCAAGGGGCTGCTGCTGGCGGCCGAGTTCGTCTCGGACCCAGAAACGATGAAGCCCTTGCCGAAGGAGCTGAACGCGCATCAGCGCATGGTGGATCTCGCCTATGAGCGCGGCCTGATCATCTACTCGAGGCGCACGCGCGGTGGTGTCGAGGGCGATCATTTCCTGGTCTGCCCGCCGATGATCATCACGCGTGAGCAGATCGGCGAGATCGTCACCATCCTCGGCGACGTGCTCGATGTGCTTGCCGAAGAACTCAACCTACCCGTCAATCGCTGAGGGCTTGACCATGACGAAAGCCAAGACATCGCGCAAAGTGATCATCACCTGCGCGGTGACGGGATCGGTGCATACGCCGACCATGTCGCCCTACCTGCCCGTGACACCAGACCAGATCGCTTCCGAGGCGATTGCAGCGGCGGAGGCCGGGGCTTCCATCCTGCATCTGCATGCGCGCAACCCCGAGGATGGCCGACCGTCCGCGGACCCGGCGCTGTTCATGCAGTTCCTGCCGCGCATCAAGCAGGCCTGCGATGCGGTGATCAATATCTCCACCGGCGGCTCGTCGCTGATGGCGCTGGAGGACCGGCTTGCGGCTTCGCTGCGGGCCGAACCGGAAATGTGCTCGCTCAACATGGGCTCGATGAACTTCGCGCTCTTTCCAGCTCTCGACAGGCCGATGGAGTGGAAGCACGAATGGGAGCCGCAGCTTCTCGAAGCCACGCGCAACTCGATCTTCAAGAACACCTTCGCCGACATGGAGTTCATCCTGACGCGGCTCGGCCAGGGCTGCGGCACGCGCTTCGAATTCGAATGCTATGACGTCGGCCATCTCTACTCGCTGGCGCATTTCCGCGACCGCGGACTGGTATCGGGTCACCTCTTCATCCAGTTCGTCTTCGGTATTCTCGGAGGCATCGGCGCGGATCCTGAAAACCTGACGCATATGAAGCGCATTGCCGACAAGCTATTCGGCGACGACTACTCATTCTCTGTGCTCGCCGCCGGTCGCCACCAGATGCCGATGATCACCATGGCGGCTGCCATGGGCGGTAACGTGCGTGTCGGACTTGAAGACAGCCTCTATAACGGCCGCGGAACCCTTGCGGTCAGCAATGCCGATCAAGTGCAGCGCATCCGCAAAGTACTGGACGCGCTGTCGCTCGAGGTTGCAACGCCGTCCGAGGCGCGCGCCCTTTTGGGATTGAAGGGCGGAGACAACGTCGCGTTCTAGTGGCATTGAGGGTGCCAATGCGCGAGGCATATCGAATGAAGGAAAATATGCGATGACGAAGATCGGCGATGCCTCGGAGGTAACGATCCGCACCGGGCGACCGGAGGATGCCGAGGCTATGCATCGCGCCATCCTCGCGATGGGTCGCGGGCTCGGCATGGAAACCAAGATCACCAGCACTGAGGAGGACTTTCGCCGAAGTGGTTTTGGCCCCGAGGCCGCCTTCGGCACCTTTGTCGCGGAAGTCGATGGAGAACTGGTCGGCCTCTGCCTTTATTTCCCGATCTTTTCGACCTGGCGCGGGCGGCCCGGTGTCTTTGTGCAGGATCTCTATGTCGATCAACGCCTGCGCGGACAGGGTGTCGGCGAACGGCTGCTGCGCGCGGCAGCAAGCTGGTCGAAGGCGCGGGGCGGGGACTATTTGCGCCTTTCGGTCGACGTCGAAAACCTTGGTGCCCAGCGGTTCTATGAACGGCTCGGCATCAGCTGGCAGAAGGGCGATCACGAACACGCGGCATACGGCGACGCCTTCCGGGCGCTCGCCGAGGGACTAACCGATTGAGGACGGAGACAGCATGAAGACCTTCTATGCAGCCGAACAGAAGCGCCATGACCCGAAGGCATTCCTGTCGAGTGGCGCGCCGCAGCCCAATCCGGAACAGCCCGAGCGGGTCGAACGCCTGCTTACTGGTGCCCGCGCCGCCGGCTGCGAAATCCTGCGACCGCGCGATCACGGGCTTGGCCCGATCGCGGCCGTGCATACGCCCGAATATCTCGAATTCCTTGAGAACATCTACACCCGCTGGCAGCGCATTGCCGATGCGTCGGAGGAAGTTATCCCGAACATCCACCCGCTGGCGCGCGGTGGCCGTTATCCAGCGTCTGCCGTCGGACAGGCGGGTTACCACATGGCCGACACGGCATGCCCGATCTCGGGCGAGACCTGGGAGAGCGTACGCTGGAGCGCCTGGAGCGCTGTCGAGGCGGCCGACGCGGTGATGGGGCGTGAGCGGGCCGCCTATGCCCTCTGCCGACCGCCCGGCCATCACGCCTTTGCCGACGTTGCCGGCGGCTTCTGCTTCATCAACAATTCGGCCGTCGCGGCGCAGCGTTTCCTCACCAATGCCGCACGCGTCGTGATCCTTGATATCGATCTGCACCATGGCAACGGCACGCAAGGCATCTTCTATCAACGCTCGGATGTGCTGACGGTCTCGATCCACGCTGACCCGGTGCGCTTCTATCCCTTCTTCTGGGGACACGCGGACGAGCGCGGCGAAGGACCGGGGCTCGGCTACAACCTGAACCTGCCGCTTGAACGCAAATCCGGTGACGCGGAGTTTCTGGCGGCGCTCGACGTTGCCTTTCGCCGCATCCGCGCCTATGCACCGGACGCCCTGGTGGTGGCACTCGGGCTCGACGCCTTTGAAGGCGATCCCTTCGGCGGCCTGTCCGTATCGACTGCGGGCTTCTCGCGGATCGGCGAAGCGATCGCAGGGCTCGGATTGCCAACGGCGATCGTCCAGGAGGGCGGATATCTCTGCGATGCGCTGTCGGACAACCTGACGGCGTTTCTGACCGGGTTTGGTGCAGTGGCCGCGCGCTGACGGATCGCGCTCGGGTCATTTGGCAACCTGCGCGTCGGGCAAGCGCGAGGCGATGCCGGGTTATGCAGGTGGATACCCTCATCACCACCAAAGCGCGCAGCATGACCTCCCGTTTTGCCAGGTCGCCGCTGCGTAAGTTCGATCTAGCGTTCGGCGAAAGCTGACGCAACAATCCCCATCCCTTGGTTGACGACCATAGCCCGCCGCATCGCAGCAAGTCGGCGGGCTGCTGCGTCTGTGTGCTCGCGATAGGCGCTCTGCGTGCAAAGTCTCCTCGATAAAAATCGTCTTATGGTTGCGATCCACGCGGCCCGTTTTCGGCGTCCCGGTCGCGCTTCAGCGCCCCTGATTTTCTGCGTCCTTGATTTTGGACAATTATGCATACAACATTGTCGACAAAATAGTTGACATTGGCGTCGGCAACTTCAAATCTAGGGCCACTGCCCAAGAGCGGTCGCCGACGCCGGGCAGGGCGACTGATGAGAAAACTAAAGGGAACGACATGAAATTGAGAAAGCATCTCCTTGCGGGGCTGGCATTTGCCGCTCTTGCATCCACCGCATCTGCCGAAACGCTGCGTTGGGGCAGCCCGCGGGATATCTTTTCGCTCGACCCCTATTCCTATGGCAGCACCTCGAATCTGGCCTTCCTCAATCACGTCTATGAGGGCCTGACGCGCTATACGCCGGAGTTCAAGGTCGAGCCGGCACTCGCGACCAGCTGGGAGATGGTTTCCGACAAGGTCTGGCGCTTCCATCTGCGCAAGGGCGTGAAGTTCCAGAACGGCGCCGATTTCAACGCTGACGACGTCGTTGCCTCCATGGCCCGCGTCAGCCACCCGACGTCGCCGCTGCGTGGCAACATCCCGGCCTATGTCTCGACGACGAAAGTCGACGACTACACGGTCGATATCGCAGTGAACTCGCCGAACCCGCTGTTCCTCAACGACATGACCAACATCTTCATGTTCGACAAGGACTGGCTGGTCGACAACAAGTCCGAACTGCCGACCGACGTCGGCGCAAAGGTCGAAGGTTACGCCACCTACAACACCAACGGCACGGGTCCGTTCAAGGTCGAGTCGCGCGTTCCCGATAGCAAGACGGTTCTCGTCAAGAACGACGGCTGGTGGGATACGCCCAAGCACAACCTCGACCGGATCGAGTTCATGCCGATCACCTCGGCAGCGACCCGCGTCGCAGCGCTGCTTTCCGGCGAAATCGACCTGACCGACGGTGCGCCGGTGCAGGATCTGGAGCGGCTCAAGAGCTCGCCTGACATCAAGGTCATCGAGCGCACCGACCTGCGCACCGTCCATATGGTCTTCAACCGCCACGAGACCTTCGCCGACGGCCGCGAGAACTTCTTCAACAACATCAAGGTCCGCCAGGCGATCGACCATGCGATCGACCGCCAGCTGATCTTCAAGCGGGTGATGCGCGGCAAGTCGCATGTCGCCGGCACCATGGTTGCACCGGAAATCCCGGGCTACAGTGCCGAACTCGACGTGCCGACCGCTTATGATCCGGAACTCTCCAAGACGTTGCTTGAAGAGGCAGGCGCCGTCGGCAAGGAGTTCACGCTCGTCTGCATGAACGACGAAAGCGTCAACGAGGAAGACGTCTGCAGCGCGCTCGTCTCGATGCTGTCGCGCGTCGGCCTGAAGCCGACCCTCGACATCGGCCCGCGTGCCGTTCAGGCGCCCAAGCGTGCCGGGGGCAAGTCCGACGCCTACATGATCGGCTGGGCCAATGAGCCGACGCTCGACGCCTATTCGATCCTGGTTCAGGTGCTTTCGACCCGCGAAGGGGCAGCCGGCGTTGCCAACTATGGCGGCTGGTCCTATCCGGAATTCGACGCCATGGTGAAGAAGGCGGCACTCGAGATGGATCACGACAAGCGCCTGGCGATCGAAACCGAAGCGCTGAAGTTCGCCAAGGACGAGGTCATCATGATCCCGCTGCACCAGCAGCCGATGGCCTGGGCGATGTCGAAGACCGTCACCGACGTCACCATTCGCGCCGACAACAAGCCGCGCCACTGGCTGACGCGTATCGGCGATTGACTTTCCTAGTCCCGGCAGAGCTCGCTCTGCCGGGCCATCTCATTCTGCGAGAAACCGAATGATTGTCTTTCTCATCAAGCGGCTGGCCAATGCCGTGCTGGTCATGCTTGCCGTCGCCTTGCTTGCCTTCCTGATCTTTCGCTTTGCCGGCGATCCGGTCGAGCTGATGGCCAACGAGCAGATGTCGCAGGCCGACCGGATCGAACTGCGCGAAAAACTCGGGCTCAACGACCCGTTCCTGACCCAGTTCGGTCGCTTCGTCGTCAACGCCGCACAGGGCGACTTCGGCATCAGCTATCGCAACGGCCAGGACGTGATGAAGCTCATTGCCGAGCGCTTCCCGGCCACCATGGAACTGGCGCTGGTTGCAACCGTGCTGTCGTTGCTGATTGGTATCCCGCTTGGCGTGATCACCGCGATCCACCGGGGGCGATGGTACTCGGAAGGGCTTCAGTTCGTCAGCATCATCGGCGTCTCACTGCCGAGCTTCGTCGTCGGCATCCTCCTGATCCTCGTTTTCGCCGTCACCTTCGGCCTCGTGCCCGCCTTCGGCCGCGGCGACGTGGTGCAATTCGGCTGGTGGAGCACCGGCCTGTTGACCGCTTCCGGTCGCGCCTCGCTGCTTCTGCCGTCTCTCGCGCTCGCGCTCTATCAGATCACCCTGGTGATGCGGCTCGTGCGCGCCGAGATGATGGAGGTGCTGCGCTCCGACTTCGTCAAGTTTGCCCGCGCCCGCGGCGTGCCGCGCTGGCGCATCTATTTCCGACACGCGCTCAGAAACTGTCTGATGCCGGTCGTCACCATGACGGCGATGAATTTCGGGTCGCTGATCGCCTTCGCGCTGATCACCGAAACCGTCTTCCAGTGGCCGGGCATGGGCATGCTGTTCATTCAGGCGGTGACCTTCCTCGATATGCCGGTCATGGCGGGGTATCTCTGCATCGTCTCCTTCATCTTCGTCACGCTCAACACGCTCGTCGACATCGCCTATGCGGTCATCGATCCGCGGTTGCGCGATGCCACCCGCTGAGGTCGCTGCCATGACAGATCACGTCCAGCAAACCACACCGCCAAGCCGGCCCTCTCGGCTGAGCCGCTTTCGCCAGAGCGACCTCTGGTGGTCCTTCACCCACAAGCCGTCTGCAATCATCGGCGCCGTCATCCTCACCTGCCTGATCGTGACGGCTTTCGCTGCGCCGCTTATCGCGCCGCAGAACCCGTTCGATCCGGCCCAGCTCGAACTCTGGAATTCCGAGCTGCCGCCGATCTGGGAGGCTGACGGCCAGTGGCCCTATGTGCTCGGAACCGACACGCAAGGGCGCGACATGCTCTCGGCCATCCTCTACGGTTCGCGCATCTCGATCCTGATCGGTGTGGCCTCTGTCGTCCTGTCGCTCGCCGTAGGCTTAAGCCTCGGCCTCGTCGCCGGTTATTTCGGCAAGTTCATCGACAACTTCCTGATGCGCATCGGTGATGTGCTGCTCTCGATCCCGACCATCCTGATCGCCATCCTGGTCAGTGCGGTTGCGCGACAGATGCTGCCACCGGAACTGCGCGACGTCGGCTCCGCCGCGGTTCTGGTACTGGCGATCACGCTCAGCGCCTGGGTTCAATATGCCCGCACCGTGCGCGCGCAGACGATCGTCGAGCGCGGAAAGGAATATGTCCAGGCAGCGCGACTTTTGAAGACGCCGGCGCGGCGCATCATGCTGAAGCACATCCTGCCGAACACGCTGACCCCGATCATGGTCGCCGCCACGCTGAACTTCGGCATGGCGATCCTGACGGAGGCGACGCTCTCCTTCCTCGGCATCGGCATGCCGCCGAGCCAGCCGAGCCTTGGAACCCTGATCCGCCTCGGCAACCAGTTCCTGTTCTCGGGTATCTGGTGGGTCGTGCTCTTCCCAGTCGTCCAGCTTTGCCTTCTCGTGGTTTCGGTCAACCTGCTCGGTGACTGGCTGCGCGATGCGCTCAATCCGAAATTGAGGTGAATGATGTCCAATCTCCTGATCCGTAACGTCAGGCCTGATGCCGGCGAGGCGACCGATATTCTGGTGCGCGACGGCAAGATCGCGGCATTCGGCAAAGGCCTTGTTGCCGATGGCGTGGCCGTCGAAGATGGTAATGGCCATATCGTGACCTCCGGTCTCGTCGAAGCCCATACCCATCTCGACAAGTCGGTCTGGGGCATGCCCTGGCATGTCAACGCGAAGTCTGCGACGCTGCGCGAGCGTATCGACTTCGAACGCGAACAGCGGCTTGAAATCGGCATCGAACCGCACCGCCAGTCCATGCGCCAGGCGATCATGCTTGCCGCCAATGGCGCAAGCCACATCCGCAGCCATGTCGACATCGATACCACCCATGGCCTGCGGCTGATGGAAGGCCTTATCGAGACGCGGCAGGCGCTTGAAGGTGTCATCGACATCGAGATCGTCGCCTTCCCGCAGTCCGGCCTCGTCACCCGGCCGGGCACGGTCGAGTTGCTCGACCAGGCTCTGAGCAAAGGCGCAGAAGTCCTTGGCGGTATTGATCCTTGTGGCATCGACCGCGACCCGAAGGGACACCTCGACGCGATCTTCGGCCTCGCCGACAAGCATGCTAAGCCGATCGACATTCACCTGCACGAACAGGGCGAACTCGGCGCCTTCAGCATGGAGATGATGTTCGAGCGCATCCGCGCGCTCGGTATGCAGGGCAAGGTGGCCATCAGCCACGCCTTCGCGCTCGGCGCTCCGGACTACCTGCGCGTCGGCGGCCTGATCGAGCAGATCGCCGAACTCGACATCCGTATCATCACGACCGGTTCGCCGTCCTCGACCGTGCCGTCGATCCTTCGACTGAAGGACGCCGGCGTGAAGGTTGCCGCCGGCTGCGACGGCATCCGCGACACCTGGGGTCCGTGGGGGCAACCCGACATGATGGACCGCGCTCGCATTCTCGGCATGAAGAATGGCCTGCGCCGCGACGTTGATCTCGAACATGCGCTCTATGTCTGCTCGAGAGGCGGCGCCGAGGTGATGGACATCGCTGGCTATGGTCTGGATGTCGGTTGCAACGCCGATTTCACCCTTCTTTCCGGCGAGACACTGGCCCATGCCGTCGTCGACGTCGCCCCGCGGCCGCTGGTGGTCAAGCGTGGTCGTGTCATTGCCCGCAACGGCGTTTCGGAGGTCGCCATTCCATGAACAGCATCAAGGATTTGAAACTCGGCCGCCGGCCCGATGGCCGCACGCTGCTGACGGCGCAATGGGTACTCGGCCATCGTGATGGCACCCATCGGTTGATCCCGAACGGCGAAGTCGTCATCGAAGGCGGCACGCTGCTCTATGTCGGCCCGCGCTTTGAAGGCGAAGTGGCGAGAAGGATCGATCTCGGCGCGGCCATGATCAGTCCCGGCCTGATCGACCTCGACGCACTCTCCGACCTCGACACGACGGTCCTTTCGATCGATCACCAGCCGGGCTGGGCCAAGGGCCGCGTGTGGCCTCGCTCCTACATCGAACGCGGCCCCTACGAAATGTACACACAGGAGGAACTGGCGTTCCAGAAGCGCTTTGCCTTCGCCCAGCTTCTCCTGAATGGCATCACGACGGCCGCGCCGATCGCCTCGCTCTTCTACCGCGAGTGGGGCGAGACCGTTGCCGAATTCGCCGCTGCATCGGATGCAGCCGGCGACCTCGGTCTGCGCGTCTATCTGAGCCCTGCCTATCGCGCCGGCGGCATGATGGTGACGGCACCAGGTGAGCTCGAAGCGATCTTCGACGAGGCAAGGGGCCTGAAGGGTCTCGACGATGCCATCGGCTTCATTCGCGAGCACGAAGGCAGTCATGGTGGCTTGGTCAAGGGCCTGCTGGCGCCCGACCGGGTGGAGACGTGCACGGAGAAGCTGCTCGTCCGCACTGCCGATGCGGCGCGCGATCTCGATTGCCCGATCCGCCTGCATGCCGCACAGGGTACGATGGAGGTCGATACCGTCCGCCGCCTGCACGGCAAGACCGCGCCGGAATGGCTTGCGAGCTTCGGTTTCCTCAGCGATCGCCTCATTGCGCCACATGCGACGCAGGCAACCGACAACGATCTTCGCCTCTATGCCGAGCACGGTGTCAGCATCGTGCATTGTCCGCTGGTGTCGGCCCGCGGCGGCAGCACGCTCAATTCCTTCCGCTCGGTCAAGGCGCGCGGCATCAACATCGCCATGGGCACCGACACGACGCCCCCGGACATGCTGATGAACCTGCTGGTCGGCCTGATCACAGCCCGCGTGGCTGAAAATGACGCGAGCGCTGTCAGCTGCGCCGACCTTTTCGATGCCGCGACCCTCGGCGGCGCCAGGGCGCTCGGCCGGTCGGATATCGGCAGGCTTGAGGCGGGTGCGCGCGCAGACATCGCCGTCTTCGACCTTATGGACCACCACATGGCGCCGGCGATCGACCCGATCACGACGCTCGTCGTCGGCGGATCGGGACGCGTCACCAAGGCGGTCTTCGTCGATGGTCGCCTCTCCATGCGCGATGGCGAGGTTGCGGACTTCGACATGAACGCCGCCCGCGTGAAGGCTCAGGCACAGTTCGATGGGCTGGTGGCGAAGTATCCGGAGCGCAGCTTCGGCCACCCGCCGGTGAGCGAAATCTTCCCGCCAAGCTATCCCTTGGAGGTCAAGCGATGAAAGACCACTCCTCGTCGGCCGTGCTCGACGTGCGCGGCCTGTGTGTCGAGTTTCCCGGCCGGCACGGAACGGTTCAGGCGCTTTCCGACGTTTCGCTCAGCATCCGGCCGGGCGAAATCCTCGGGGTCGTCGGCGAATCCGGCGCCGGCAAGTCGATGACCGGCCTTGCCGTCCAGGGCCTGCTGGAGCCGCCCGGCCGGATCTCCGGTGGCGAGGTCTGGCTCGGCGACCGTCGCATCGATCAGCTCGACGACAAGGCGATGCAGCAGGTGCGCGGCCGGCAGATCGGCGCGATCTTCCAGGATCCGCTGACCTCGCTCAATCCGCTCTTCACCATCGGCGCCCAGCTTGTCGAAACCATCCGCCTTCACCTGAAGCTCTCCAAGGCCGATGCCAAGGCGCGCGCCATTCAGCTTCTGAAGGAGGTCGGCATTCCGGCGCCCGAGGCGCGGTATGACCACTACCCGCATCAGTTTTCGGGTGGCATGCGCCAGCGCGTCGTCATTGCCCTGGCGCTCGCCGCCGAACCGAAGCTGATCATTGCCGACGAACCGACGACGGCGCTCGACGTCTCGATCCAGGCGCAGATCACCTCGTTGCTGCGCCGGCTGTGCGACGATCATGGCACGGCGGTCATGCTCGTCACCCACGACATGGGCGTCATCGCCGAGACGGCCGACCGCGTTGCCGTGATGTATGCCGGACGGTTGGTCGAGATCGGCCCGGTCGCCGAAGTGCTGAAGACGGCGCGTCATCCCTATACACGCGGCCTGATGGGCTCGATCCCGGCACTTGGCCGGCGGGTCGAGCGGCTGAACCAGATCGACGGTTCGATGCCAAGGCTCAACGCTATCCCGGCCGGTTGCGCCTTCAACCCGCGCTGCCCGGATGCCGGACCGCGTTGCCGCAAGGATCGGCCCGATCCGACCGTGGTCGGTTCAGGCGTCAGCGCATGCTGGCTCAATGCTGGAGGAGTTCTATGAGTGACGCCCTGACGGTCAACGACCTGACCTGCAATTTCGATGTGTCGGCTCCCTGGCTCAACCGCGTGATCGAACGCAAGCAGAAGCAGTTCGTGCGGGCGGTTGACGATATCAGCTTTTCCGTACCGATGGGCGGCTGCCTGAGCCTCGTCGGCGAATCCGGTTGCGGCAAATCGACGGTGGCAAGGCTGGTGACCGGCCTTTATCGCGCCAGTCACGGCGAGGTGCGCTTTGCGCCTGGTAAGAGCGGCGAACAGCTTGCGGCCCAGATGATCTTCCAGGATCCCTATGCCAGCCTCAACCCGCGCTGGCGGGTGCGCAACATCATCGCCGAGCCCCTGCGCGAACTGAAGCTGCGCAACTCGGAAACAGAAATCATGGAGCGGGTCGGCGAGCTTTTGACGATCGTCGGCCTTGCGCCGTCCGATGGCGCAAAATTCCCGCATGAGTTTTCGGGCGGTCAGCGCCAGCGGATCTCGATCGCCCGCGCGCTTGCAGGAGAACCGGAGTTCCTTGTTTGCGACGAACCCACCTCGGCGCTGGACGTGTCGGTACAGGCGCAGATCCTCAACCTCATGCGCAAGCTGCAGGACGAGATGGGACTGACCTATCTGTTCATCAGCCACGACATGAGCGTGGTGCGCCACATGTCCGACCGCATCGCGGTGATGTATCTCGGCCGCATCGTCGAGGAGGCGGACACGGAGACGCTGTTTGCCAATCCGCGGCACCCCTATACGCAGCTGCTGCTGGAGACGATCCCGGATATCACCCACCCCAAGCGTGGCCGCAACATGGTCGCAAGCGAGGTCCCAAGCCCGCTGAACCCGCCATCGGGCTGTACCTTCCACCCACGCTGCCCTCTGGCGGACGGACGCTGCAAGAGCGAACGACCGGAGATGCGCAGCTTCGCCGACGGCTCCCGTGCCGCCTGCCATCGCATCGAGGAAACCGCGAAGGCCGCCAACGCAGCCTGAACATCCCACCTTTCCCTGCGACTTGGGCTCCGTGCTGTGCCAGTCACGGAGCCTCTTTTTGTTCTGCGTGAAGATAAATGTCGGCTTGCTAACCGGAAAACAACGAAATAGGCCGATGACCATTTCCGGGCTTCGACACTCACGCTAGGTTAGGGGCCGAGAGGCGGGCCTTGTCCGTCTGGGAGATCCCTGGGGATCGCTTGCGTTGATTTGAAGAGTTAGTCCATGAACACGACCGCCGACACCGATTTCCCCGTTCTCAATGCCGTTGAGGCCCGCATCCTTGGATGCCTGATCGAGAAGAAGGAAACGACACCCGACGTCTATCCGCTGACGCTCAATGCGGCGCATGCGGCGGCGAACCAGAAGACAGCGCGTGATCCCGTCATGGCGATCGAGCAGGTGGACGTCCATCGCGCGCTCGCATCGCTGGTGCAAAAGGGCCTTGTCCGCCAGGCGTTCGCGTCGCGGGTCGAACGCTACGAACACATGGTGGCGAGCCGCTTTTCGTTGACTTCGCCACAGATTGTCGTGATTGGCCTGCTTCTGCTGCGCGGTCCCCAGACGGCCTACGAACTCTGGGCGCGCAGCGAGCGCATGACGCGTTTTTCCTCCATGGAGGAGTTGAAGGACAATCTCGACCTGATGATCGGCCGCCGTCCACCGCTGATCGTGCAACTGAACCGCGGCGCCGGCCAGCGCGAGGATCGCTTCGCGCATCTGCTTTGCGGCGAGGTGGAGCAGCCAAGCGCGGAACGCGTAGCGTTCGTCCCGACATCGGGCGGGGCGGGGCTTTCGGCCCTCGAGGAAAGGTTGCAACTGCTCGAGCAGCGCGTGGCCACGCTGGAAGAACAGCTGGACGCCTTGACCAGGTAATACGCAGCAGCCGGTGTCGTCCGGGCAGGTTGACGCCCGGACTGTCTGTTCCCGCTTGGCCTTATCAGGCGGAGGCGACTGCGCGGTCGGCCGCCGCGTCCTTGGGACGTGGATAATCGTACGCGCCGACCTTCGAGGTGGCGTACCCGCCACCGACAAGTGCCTCGGCAAGTTTCACCGCTGCCGTGACGCCGTCAATGACCGGCATGCCGGTGCGCGCCTTCAGCCGATCACAGAGTTCGGACATGCCCGCGCAGCCAAGGATGATCGCTTCGGCCCCGTCCTCCTGGCGGGCCCTTTCGATCTCCTTCACCAGCATCTCCTCGGTGTGGGCAAGATCCTCCTCGAGCGCCAGCACCGGCATGTCGACCGAACGGACCTTTCTGCAGCGATGTCCGGCGCCATAAGCCTCGGCAAGATCTTCGATGATCGGCACCGAGCGGGGCAGGGTGGTGATGATGGTAAAGCGCGTCGCGATGGTCATCGCCACCTGCACGGCGGCCTGGCAGATGCCGATGACCGGCCCTCGGGCGATTTCGCGTGCCGCCCCGAGGCCGGGGTCGTCGAAACAGGCGATGACGTAGGCGTCGACGCCGCGGGCCTCGCCCTTCCTGATTTCCGCAAGCATCGCAGGCACGGCCATGGCTTCATCCGCATGACCTTCGATGCTTGCGGGGCTCGATGTCGGGTTGGTCGACAAGAGCTCCGTGCCGGAGGCTGCGACGCGTTCGGCGCTCCGGTGGGCCTGTTCGGTCATCGAGCGGGTGGAGTTTGGATTGATGAGCAGGAGGCGCATTAGCTCGATTTCCGCAGAACGTTTGTGAGGGGGGCGTGGGGCGCAAAGCAGCTGTTGGCGCTCTGGCGCGCCGTCGGTCGACGGCGGACGAATTTCGCAGTCGGGCGGTCACGGTCCCGGGCTGGTAAGTCGGTGAAATCGAAGTCCATCGAAGCTCTCAAGAGGCGCCGCGTCCTGCGCTTTTGCGGGGAAGGCGGTCGTGTTTAAGCGGTTGCCATTGCACATCAAGTTGCGGTACACAATATTGTCTACAATTTTGTAGTCAATATCTAACTGCAGCGGATGGAATTGACTTTGAGCGCCGCACGGCGAGAGTAAGCGAACGGCTAAGGGAGATTTCATGTACAACGCGGACGAGGCTGCCGGCGCGCCGACGGCGATCATTTGCGAAAAGATCTGGCTGGCGATCGCCGAGCGGCGCCTGCGGCCGGGAACGCGACTGAAGGAAGAGCAACTCGCAGAGATCTTCTCCGTCAGCAGGGCCCGCATCCGTCAGGCGTTGACGGCGCTTGAGCGCGATGGCCTCGTTACCATCATGCCGAACCGGGGTGCGTTCGTTTCCGAACCCTCGGTCGATGAAGCGCGCGACGTCTTCGTCGCGCGCCGGGCAATCGAGCAGCGTGTCGTCGAGCGCCTCTGCGAACGTGCAAGCCCCAAGGATATTGTTCGGCTGCGCGGCCATATTGAAGAAGAGCGGATTGCCGGTCGATCAGGAAATCTCTCTGATATCGTTCGGCTTTCCGGCGGATTTCACCTGCTGCTCGCGGAGCTTTCCGGCTCGGCCTTCCTGTTCGGGATCCTGCGCGACCTCGTTTCGCGCACCTCGCTGATCACGGCGATGTACCGCTCCAACCACCTGCACAATTGCGGTCCGGACGAGCACCTGGCGGTGGTCGAGTTCATTGCGGCGCGGGACGTCACGAGCGCTGTTCGCGAGATGGCGGAACACCTGCACCACGTCGAAGCGGAACTGGACCTGGACGAGGAGAAGGACCAGCCGCGCGACCTGCGCACGGCGCTGCTTTGACGTCAATGCCCGAACCCAATTGCACCGCATTTCAAGAGGAGGCGGTGCGTCTACCTGGACTGAAGGAAGTCATGACCAACCGTAACTATTATGCGCCGCACGGCGGCAACCCGCCACAGACCCAACTCCTGTCGGACCGCGCCGTCTTCACCGAGGCCTATGCGGTGATTCCGAAGGGGACGATGATGGACATCGTCACCAGTTACCTGCCGTTCTGGGACAAGACCCGGCTGTGGATATTGTCCCGGCCGCTCTCCGGTTTTGCTGAAACATTTTCACAATATATCATGGAAATCGCTCCGGGCGGCGGCAGTGACCGGCCCGAACTCGACGCGGGCGCCGAAGGCGCGATCTTCGTGGTCGAAGGCGAATTGACCGTGACGCTCGATGGCAAGGCCCACAAGATGCAGCCGGGCGGCTTTGCCTTCATTCCGCCGGCCAGCAACTGGTCCGTTCGCAACGGAAGCGAAGCGCCTGTTCGGTTCCACTGGGTGCGCAAGGCCTATGAGCAGGTCGATGGCCTGCCCGTGCCGGAAGCCTTCTTCACCAACGAAGCCGAGATCACGCCGTCGCCGATGCCGGGCACTGACGGCAAATGGGCGACCACCCGCTTCGTCGATCCGTCGGATCTGCGCCACGACATGCACATGACCATCGTCACCTTCGAGCCTGGTGCGATCATCCCCTTTGCCGAGACCCACGTCATGGAGCACGGGCTCTACGTGCTCGAGGGCAAGGCGGTCTATCGCCTCAACCAGGATTGGGTCGAGGTCGAAGCCGGCGACTACATGTGGCTGCGCGCCTTCTGCCCACAGGCCTGCTATGCCGGTGGCCCGGGCAAGTTCCGCTACCTGCTCTACAAGGACGTGAACCGCCACATGAAGCTGCGGTCCCGCTAGTCCAATTGCCTTTGCCTCAACAAAAACCGCGCATCCAGACGGATGCGCGGTTTGTTTGTTTTCAATGAGATGCAGCCAGTTGCGCAAGTGGGTTTCCCAACGCGAGCCACCGGCGCGGCGGACCTCTCAGTCCACCAGTTGCGGGTCGGCCGGCTGCAGGCTTCTTGGCTGCAGGCGCCGGAGCGTATTGCCGGTCGGGTTCTTGTCGAGATGCAGCACGCGGGTGAAGAACTCGTTGGCGCGCTCTGTCCGTCCGATGTTGACGATCGCCACCCCTTGAAGTTCCTCGTCGAAGAAGGACAGGACGCGCTGGTAGGCGTCGTCCTCCAGCGCGTCGAGCGCCTCGTCGATGATGAGCCAGCGCGGTTTGTGCAGGCTGAGGCGAGCAATGGCCAGCAGCCGTTGCTCGGCTTCGCTGAGGTTCATCTGCTTGCGCGCATCCTGATCGAGCCTGCCGCTCAGCCGACCGAGGCCGACCTTGGACAGGACTGCCGCAAGTTCGCCCTTGCTGTAGCTGTCCGGCGCGCTCGGATAAGCGAGCACCTCACCGAGGCTTCCCGGCGGGAAATAGGGCGACTTCGGGATGAAGGCGAGGCCGTCGTCGACCGGCAGCGCAATGCGTCCGTATCCCCAGGGCCAAAGTCCGGCAATCGCCCGGAAGAACGGAGCCTTCTCCACTTCCGGTGCGCCCGTGACCAGCACGCGCTCGCCGGGTTGGATCGTGACGCTCGGTTCGCGAAGCTTGATGCAGCCGGTTGGCGAGACGATCTCGACGTTGTCGAAGCTCATCTGCGGGGCATCCGACGTCTTGAACTCGATGCGCTTGTCGCCTTCGTGCCGCTCGTCCGTCATCAGCAGCGCTGACCGGAATGCGGCGACGCGCAGCAGCGTCGCGCGCCAGTCGGCGATCGCGCCGATGTTGTCGACGAACCAGCGCAGCGACGCATGCACCTGGTTGAAGGCGCCGACCGCCATCATCAGCCCGCCGAAACTCAGGTCGCCGGCGAAATAGACGGGTGCTGCGATGACGATCGGGGCAACGACGGTGATCCAACCGTAGCCGCCGGTCACCCAGGTGAGCCGCGTCACAGCGCGCAACAGGCCGTAGCTGATTTCGAGCACCGAAGCGAGGTCCCGCTGCAGCCGCTTCTTTTCGCCAGCTTCGCCGGACGAAAGCGAGACAGCTTCGATGTGCTCGTTGACGCGCATCAGGGAGAAGCGCAGCGCCGCCTCGCGAGCGTAATGTTCGCCGTTGAGCGCTACAAGCGGACGACCGACCAGCCAACTCAGCCAGGACGCCGTGCCGGCATAAAGAATGGCGGCCCAGACCATGTAGCCGGGGATCGCGAAGGCATATCCTGAGACATGGAAGACGAATCCATCCGAGAGCGACCACAGAACGCCGATGAAGCTCACCAATAGAATGCCGGATTGCAGCAGGCCGATCGACAGGCCGGCGGACAGGTCCGTCAGGTGGCGGGCATCCTCATGGATACGCTGATCCGGGTTGATGCCGATCGCCCCGGCGTTGGCGAGCCGAAAGGCGCGCGTCGGCCGCATCCATTCGTTGATGAGGTCCTCGGTCAGGCCCTCGCGCAGGCGCAATTTAATGACCTGGCCGAGCCAGGTTTGCAGCACGTTGAGGATGAGGAGGACGCCGGCGATCTGGGCGAAGACGACGAGCTGATGCAGAAAGGCGGGGAGGTCGCGTCGCTCGAGCGTGTCGTAGAATGGCTTGTACCATCGGTTGAGGATGATCTGGCCAAAGGCTGTCACAACGATGACAACGATGATGCCTACACTCAACCAGATGATCTTGTTGCGCAGCGGTGAGGCCATGAAGGCCCTATGCATCATCCGCAATTGATCACCGAGGGGTTGTTCGTCGCTGGGTTCTGTCCGGCCGTTATTCTTGCCGTTCGTCCGGTTCGACATCGGTGCGAATCTCTCCTTCCCGGTCTCCTCCATCAGAATATACCTTGCCTTGCTCGGTCTCCCTAGTCCGTATTCCCTCACTCTACATTTCAGACACGGCAAGTACGTTCCCAAGGGAACTGCGCGACCATCGCGCGCAGCGTCGGGCCATATGGCCGCGGTGCGGCTGCTTGCGAATTTCATTTGTAACTTCGCCCCCCGGGTTCATAGTTTTCAGGGGAACGAGAGATCACAGGCGCAAGGAAGGACCGGGCATGTCCGGGCATCTCGATCAGATAAGGGACCAGCAGAAAGAGACTTGGGACCGTTTTTCCGCCGGGTGGAAGACGTGGGACGAGCTTGTTCTTCGCTGGTTGTCGCCATTCGCGACCGCGATGATCCGGCATGCGGCGATTGAGGACGGAGATCGGGTGCTCGACGTTGCAGCGGGCACGGGCGAACCGGGACTGACGGTCGCCACCGCCATTCCAAATGGCCACGTGACCGTCACCGACCTTTCCGACCGCATGCTCGAAGCCGCGGCCGATAACGCGAGAAGACGCGGTATCACCAATTTCGAGACCAAGGCGTGCGACGCCGGTGCCTTGCCTTTCGACGACGCGACGTTCGACGCCGTTCTCTGCCGGTTCGGTTTCATGTTTTTCCCGGATGTCGCAACGGCGGCGCGACAGTTGACGCGGGTGGCGAAACCGGGAGCACATGTTTGCGCCGCCGTCTGGGGTGCGCCTGAAAGGAATGCCTGGGCGACGACGATCATGACGACAATCGCCCGGCACGTGGACATGCCGAAGCCCCCGGAGGGCGCGCCGGGTCTGTTTCGCTGTGCGGCGCCCGGGATGATGGCGGCGGCATTCACCGATGCCGGCCTGCGCGATATACACGAAGAAGACGTCACCACCGTCATGGTGCACGACACGCCGGAGGCCTATTGGACCTTCATGATCGAGATCGCAGCACCCGTGGTTGCCGGACTGGCAAAGGCGGACGACGGTGCCCGTGCGCGGATCAAAACTGACGTCCTGCAACTCGCCAGCCAGTCGATGCGTGCAGGCAAGGTGGAGCTGCGTTCGACCGCAACCGTCATCGCCGGCACGCGGGCTTAGGCGGCAAGGCCGTCAGGCAAAGCCATGGCAAGCGCGGCTGGGCGCTACCGCGTTACGCTCCGATCCCACTCCGGTATGCCGATCGGTCCGGCGCCAAGGATCAGCATCATCTCGCCCATCGCAGCTTCGCGTTGCGGATCTCTGCCAGCCGCATAGGCAAGCGGAAATGAAACGGGCACGTCAGGCGCAAGACCGACGCCCTCGAGCCGCAGATCGTCGCCGATGACAGCGTCGGAAACTGCCAGTTCCAGCAGGCTGTCATCGGGCAATATGTAGGCGCGCCCGGCAAGCAGGGCGCCGGCGGTGCGTTCACCCACCAACGGGACTGCATTCTGCCTGAGCGTATAGGCAAAGAGTTCGAGACCGCTGCGTGTGCCCTTGTCGATCAGTGCCACGACCGGTTTCTTCCATCGGAAGTTCGCAAGCGTCGGATCCCCCCGGCGCGGGACCAGCCGGAAGGTCGGCGTGCCGCCGACGAGAAACTCCGCCGCGTCCGCCGGTCCCCCGCCCCATCGGCCGCGCAGATCGACCACGAGGCCTTCAGCGTCCGTCAGGCGCCCATGCAAAAGTGCCTCAGCGACGATATCGAGACCCTCGCGCGTCGAGAGTGTCCATAGTCGGACATAGCCGATCCTCCGGCCGTTGTGCTCGCTGATGGTCATGCTCTCTTCGATCGCCCGCTGGAACATGGGCAACGGCCTCAGTCGCTCGACCTCGACGCGCGCCGACAGCGGCTCGGCGTCGCGATGCCGCCGCAACCGGATCTCCACACCGCGGCCGACCTTGGTGTCGAACGAACCGATTTCGCTATAAGGCTTCCCATCCACCGCGATGATTTCGTCCCCCACCAGCAGGCCCGCTTTCTTGGCGGGGGATCCGTCATAGACGTCACTGACGAAACGCTTTCCCTCAAGAACGCTCGTGACCATGCCGATCCCCGGATAGCGGGCCTCGCCATCAGGCGGAAACAGCCGTCTTGTGTCGTTGCGGATGGCGAGGCGGAAGATGTCGGAAAGCTCGAAGTAATCGATGCTGCCGGTCGTGAAGCGTCCGGTGTGGGAAACCTGAAGACTTGCGAGCACGGAGGCGATCGCCTGATTGACCCGGTTGGCGGTGCTCGTTGCGGATATCGGTGCTGCCGCTGCATTGATCTCGGCCCGCACCGCGGCGTTGAAACGGTCAAGCGCCTTGTCGTCATAGAAATTCGTGTTCACCAACTCGACCACTCGGTCAAACACCGGCTGGCCCGAGCGCGGCAGGTCTTGCGCCCGAGCGACGGGCAAAAGGACAAGAAGGCCGATCAAAAGCGCACCGGTCATTCGAGCGTGCATGGCTGCCTCCGGCTCCAGGTCGCATCATTATCGACAAATGCACGCTCACACGCCCCGCAAGATTGCGTGATCACGAGGTTCGGCAGCCGCCCGCCTTTCAGGTTCATGTCAGGAATCGATGGCCTTGTGCGGCGGATCGAGCGGCAAAGCGGGTTCCGCCACGCCGCGGGACGTGTCTTGGAACAAAGGAAAGTGCGAATGGTTGGCAAGGCCCCGCATTTACATGTGCACGAAAACAACCTCAGACGGGATGACCTGTTCGCAGCACCAGACCAGAACATCGGCGACTTCGCCTTCAATGCGACAGTAGCAGCCGTGTTCGACGACATGGTCAGCCGCTCGGTTCCCTACTACGGCGAAATCCAGCGCATGGCATGCGAGCTCGCGAAAGACTTCGCCGAGCCCGATACCAACCTCTACGACATCGGCTGCTCGACGGCGACGACGCTGCTCGGCCTTGATGGCATCGTCGCGCCGGCGGTCCGTTTCGTCGGGATCGACAATGCCCCCGACATGATCGAGAAGGCCCGGGAGAAGATCGCGGACGCCGGCACCAGCCGGTCGATCGAGCTTAGAGGTGGCGACCTGCACCAGGGCGTGGACATCCACAATGCCAGCGTCGTGATGATGCTTTTGACGCTGCAGTTCGTGCGTCCTCTCTATCGCGAACGGGTCATGCGCGGGATCTACAACGGATTGAACGAACGCGGCGCGCTTTTGCTCGTAGAAAAGCTCACCAGCGAGGATTCGACCTTCAACCGCCTCTTCATCGAACACTATTACGACTACAAGCGCCGCAACGGCTACTCCGAGATCGAGATCGCCAAGAAGCGCGAGGCGCTTGAAAACGTGCTCATTCCCTACCGGCTGGAGGAGAATTTCCAGCTTCTGAAGGAAGTCGGCTTCCGCAGCGTAGAGGTGTTTTTCCGCTGGTACAATTTCAGCGGCATCATCGCCATCAAGTAGGGGCCCCGGCCATGATCGCTATCGGCAATTTTCTCTTCCGGTTTCGCAACCAGCTGTTTCCGGCCATCATCGTCGTCCTCTTCCTGCTGATGCCGCCGCCGACAATGGTGCTTGGCAGCGCCGCCCTGACGCTGGCCAAGGATACGGCCGCCATCCTGATCATTGCGGCAGGCCTTGCGTTGCGCGCGACCGTGGTCGGCTACAAGTACATCAAGCGCGGGGGGCTGAAGAAAAAGGTCTATGCCAAGGACCTGGTGACCGAGGGCATGTTCGGCGTCTGCCGGAACCCGCTCTATGTCGGCAACATGCTGCTTTATTCCGGCGTCTTCCTGCTGCACGGCAATCCGCTTCTGGTGGTCGTCGGGATCGGGCTATTCGCCTTCATGTACCAATGCATCGTTTATGCCGAGGAAGCCTTTCTCTTGAGGACCTTCGGCGAGGCCTATCAGGCCTATGGCCGCGATGTGCCGCGCTGGGCGCTTCGCTTCAGGAATTTTGCAGCCGCAACCGAAGGCATGACGTTCAACGTCCGGCGTGTCGTCGGCAAGGACTATTCGACCGTCTCGGCCGCAATGCTCGCCGTCCTTGCGACTGAAATGTACAAGTTTGCGAGCTACGATCCGCAAGGCGATAACAGTGGCCTATTGATCGCCCTCGGCACCTGCATGGCGCTCGTCGGCATCGCCACCGCCGTGATCAGTTACATGAAAAGACGTGGCGCCTTCCGGGAGCGGATGGCGTCATAGGTCCCCTTTTTGCAAGGATGCATGACCCGCCGGATCGGCCCGCCAGCTGCCGCCGACGCGGGCCGCCCTTCTTCCGCGTGCCAGCCAGGGGCTTGACGCCCATCCCCAATCAACAATAGGCAAGGACGAACAGGTGTCCGGTGATATCTTGAGAGTCCTACTAGTCGAAGACGATCAGGTTCTGGGGGAGGCGCTGCGCGACCACGTCGCGGCGGCCGGTCATGCGGTTGACTGGTTCACGCGCATCCTGGACGCCGGGGCGGCGACGGACACCGTTTCCTACGGCCTCATCCTGCTCGACCTCAGGCTGCCCGACGGCGAGGGGCTGGCGCTGCTGCGCGCCTTGCGCGGGCGCGGCGATGGCACGCCGGTCATCATCCTGACGGCGCACGACCAGATTTCCGACCGGATAGAAGGCTTGAACAGCGGAGCGGACGACTACCTCGTCAAGCCGTTCGACCTCAACGAACTGACCGCCCGCATGCTGGCCGTCTCCAGGCGCTACATCGGCAACGCCACGCCTATGGTCAAACTTCCGGGCATCGAGATCGATCAGGTTCATCGTCGCATCTCGATCAATGGCGACAGCCTGGGCTTGAGTGCCAGGGAATGGGCCGTGCTCGACAAGCTCGTCGCTCATCCGGGGGCGCTTGTTTCCAAGGAGCAGCTTCACGATACGCTGTATGCCTTCGGCGCCGAGATCGAAAGCAACACGGTCGAGGTCTACATCAGCCGGCTGCGCAAGAAGATAGGCTCGGACAGGATCGAGACCGTGCGCGGTCTTGGCTACAGCATCAGGTAACCGGATGCCGACGACCGCGAGCATGACCCGCAGACTGGCCATAGCACTCACCAGCGTCGTTGCGATCTTCTGGTTCGTGGCGCTCGGGCTCGGCGTCTACGTCATGCAGGACGAATTCACCGAGATTTTCGATAGCGGCGTCCAGGAGACGGCCGAGCGCCTGCTGATCATCGTCGCCAACAACGAAGCGCGCGATGCATCCGGGCGACCTGTGGAGGCGGCCGTCCTGGCGCCGGCTTTGAATTCGCAATACCTGACCTATCAGGTCCGCGACAGCAACGGCATGGTGCTCTACGCCGACGGCGCGCAGGAACCCTTTGCGGTCCCGCTATCGGCCGGTTTCTCACAGACGGCGACCCATCGGATCTATACGGCCGCAACGACCGACGGTACGCTTTTCGTCCAGGTTGCCGATGCACTCGACCACCGCAGCGAGGCACTGATGGAAGGGGGCACGGCGCTGCTTTTGCCGTTGCTGCTGCTGATACCGGGCAGCATCGCCGCGATCATCTTCGTCGTTCGCGGCACCCTGTCCCCCGTTGCGCAGCTGCGCGACGAGATCCACACCAAGGACGGCGGCAACCTGGCGCCGATCGACGAAAGTGCATTGCCGAAGGAGTTGCGCGCGATCGCCCGCTCGGTCAATTCGCTTCTGGCGCGGCTCAAGTCGGCGCTTGAGGCGGAGCGGGAGTTCACATCAAACAGCGCCCATGAACTGAGAACGCCAATCGCCGGCGCCCTTGCACAGACGCAACGCTTGCTGAGCGAGGTGCCGCCCGCCTTTCACCAGCGAACGGCGCAGATCGAGCGCGCGCTGCTGCATCTTGGACGGCTGGCCGAGAAGCTCTTGCAGATGTCGCGCGCCGAGGCCGGGATCGGAATTTCCGACGAGCGCGCCGACCTGTTGCCGGTCCTCATGGTCGTCGTTCAGGATCTCGAGCGATCACCGCTTGGGGCGAGCCGCCTCAATGTCAAGGTCGAAGACGGAACCGCGCTTGAGCGGTCGGTGCGCGCGGATGCTTTTGCAATCGTGCTGCGCAATCTCATCGAAAACGCGTTGATCCACAGCCCGCCGCAAAGCCCGGTCGACGTTCACATCGATATCAATGGTATTCGCGTCACGAACGACAGCGCGCTCATCGAGCCGGACGTGCTTGTGAACCTGACGAAGCGTTTCACCCGCGGCCCGACCGAAGCCTCCGGCTCCGGTCTCGGGCTCGCCATCGTCAAACGGCTCGTCGAGCAGATGCACGGTCAGTTGCTGATCGCCTCGCCGGCGCGCGGCATGACCCAAGGATTTGAGGTCGAGATCCGGCTCTGAGTCGGCGGGCGCCCTCGTCGAAGAAGGGCGCCGGCCACTGTCGCTTTCCCCGTTTACTGCTGGTCGAGCGCCCGGGTCAGGCTGAGCGCTGCGATCGTGCAGATGGCACCGGAGATTAGGTAGCCACCGATGAAGATGATGCCGAAGCTGCTGGCAAGACCAAGGGCCACCAGAGGCGCGAACGCCGCGCCGACCAGCCAGGCGAGATCCGACGTCAGGGCCGCGCCGGTGTAGCGGTAATACTTGGTGAAGCGCGACGAAACGGCGCCCGACGACTGGCCGAAGGAGAGGCCGAGAATGGCGAAGCCGATCAGGATGTAGGCATCCTGCCCCTGCTTACCCGCGTCGAGCAGGAAGGGTGCCGAGAAGCTGAAAATGGCGATCAGGATTGCGCCGATCATCAGCTGGCTGCGACGGCCGACCCGGTCGGCGATCACGCCCGAAAGCACGATGCCAAGCGCGCCGAGTGCAGCACCGGCCACCTGGACCCACAGGAACTCCCCCGCTGACTGGCCGCCGTTGAGCGTCACCCAGCTCAACGGGAAGATGGTGACGAGGTGGAACATCGCAAAGCTTGCGAGCGGCACGAAGGCGCCGAGCACCACGTCGATGCTGTGCTTGCTCAGCATCTCGAAGATCGGTCGCGCCTGCAGTTCCTGCGCTTCCATCGCCGCGCCGAACTCCTTGCTGGCCACGATGCGCAGACGCGCAAAGAGCGCCACGACGTTGATCGCGAAGGCGACAAAGAAGGGATAACGCCAACCCCAGGCGAGGAAATCCGCCTCGGAGAGATTGGTGACGAAGTAGCCGAACAGGATGCTCGCGAGCGCAAAGCCGATCGGCGCGCCGAGCTGCGGGATCATTGCGTACCAGCCACGTTGGTTCTGTGGCGCATTGAGATTGAGCAGTGAAGCAAGCCCATCCCAGGCGCCGCCAAGCGCAAAACCTTGTCCCAGTCGAAACAGCGCGAGCAGCGCCACGGCCCAATAGCCGATGGTATCGTAGCCCGGCAGGAAAGCGATCGATGCGGTCGATCCGCCGAGAATGACGAGCGCGACCGTCAGCTTCGTGCCGCGCCCGTAGTTGCGGTCGATCCACATGAACACAAAGGAACCGACCGGACGGGCGAGAAAGGCAAGCGGGAACAGCGCGAAGGACATCAACGTCGCCGCCACGGGATTCGGCGCGAACGGGAAGATCAGCTTCGGGAAAACGAGGATCGACCCAAGGCCGTAGACGAAGAAATCGAAGAACTCCGAGGTCCGGCCAATGACAACGCCGATGGCGATGCTGCCGGGCGATATGGGCTTTTCGTCCTCGTGGATGCGGCGTGCGTCCCGCTCGAGACCGGACGAAGTAGGGTTAGCGACCGAAACCATGAATTTCTCCGACGAACCAGCGTCATGTCTTTAGAGTGTTGACCAAATGGCGTCTGATATCAAGAATGCAGCGCACGTACATGCGCATTGACCTTCGTTAGGGTTGCTCTCTCCTCAGCCCGCGTGGCTGCCGGTGAGCCGACAGCGCCCTTTTTGCGCTAGTACAAATGCGCATGGGCCGATAGTCCCATCGTTGTCATTGCACTGCGGCAAAATGCTGCGCTGCGACGATGGACCTCACTTCCATGTGCAGGCATGCCCGAGTAATTGCGACTAGACAAAACGCAAGTTGAGGCCGCAATGCCGAAGCCATTCATTCTAGCCGGACGATCGGCGCTCGTCGCCCTGTTGCTCGCGACCCTTTCGGGATGCAACATGGTGGTGATGTCGCCGTCCGGTGATATCGCCGCGCAGCAACGGGATCTGATCGTCATTTCGACGCTCCTGATGTTGCTGATCATCGTGCCCGTCCTTTTCCTGACGCTGTTCTTCGCCTGGCGCTACCGCCAGTCGAACACGGCCGCCACTTACGATCCGGAATGGCATCATTCCACTGGCCTTGAAGTCATCATCTGGTCGGCGCCGCTCGCCATCATCATCGCGCTTGGCGCGATCACCTGGGTCAGCACCCACAAGCTCGATCCCTATCGACCGCTCGATCGGATCGACGCGGCGCGCCCGGTCACCGAAGAGATGAAGCCGATTACGGTCGAGGTCGTAGCCCTCGATTGGAAATGGCTGTTCTTCTATCCGGAATACGGGATCGCGACCGTCAACGAGATGGCAGCACCGGTGGACGTGCCGATCAACTTCAAGATCACCGCGTCCTCCGTGATGAACTCGTTCTACGTTCCGGCGCTGGCCGGCATGATCTACGCCATGCCCGGCATGCAGACCAGGCTGCACGCCGTCATCAACAAGGCAGGCGAGTATGAAGGCCTTTCGTCCAACTACAGCGGCGACGGCTTTTCCCATATGCGCTTCAAGTTCCATGGTCTCGACCAGGCCGGCTTCGACCAGTGGGTCGCCCGGGTGAAGCAGAACGGTACGATGCTCAATCGCGACACCTACCTGAAGCTCGAAAAGCCGAGCATCAAGGAGTCGGTCCGCTATTTTGCCTCGGTTGAGGACGGCCTTTTTGAGGCGGTGCTCAACATGTGCGTTCGCGAAGGGCAGATGTGCATGAAGGACATGATGCACATCGACATGATGGGCGGCGCGGGCGTCGAAAGCCACGAGAACCGCGCCAAGCTCGAGCATGACAACCGCCATATCGGCGGCGTGACCGAGGCTGCAGCACCTTCTGCGACCTTCCCCGAAACCGGCAACCCCGCCAAGAGCGAGGAACCGGCCGAGGGCGTCAAGGAAGAGCAGCCCGCGCCGATGAACCACGACATGCACAAGACGCATTAGGCAATTCGCGCGCTCGCCGGACTATGTCCAGCGGGCGCCAGGGCCCCTGGGGCCGCAATTCGAGACATATTGGAAGACCCATGTTTGGTGACACCAGCCTCACGCAACTCATCTTCGGGCGGCTTACCCTAGAGGCGATCCCCTATCACGAGCCCATTCTGATCGTGACCTTCGCGGTCGTGGCCGTGGTCGGCCTTGCGATCGTCGGCCTGATCACGAAGTACAAGCTCTGGGGCTATCTCTGGCACGAGTGGTTCACGAGCGTCGATCACAAGAAGATCGGCATCATGTACATCATCCTGGCGATCATCATGCTGTTGCGCGGCTTTGCCGATGCGCTGATGATGCGCCTGCAGCAGGCGATCGCCTTCAACGGCAACGAGGGTTACCTCAACCCGCATCACTACGATCAGATCTTCACCGCCCATGGCGTGATCATGATCTTCTTCGTGGCGATGCCCTTCGTTACCGGCTTCATGAACTATGTCGTTCCGCTGCAGATCGGTGCTCGCGACGTTTCGTTCCCGTTCCTCAACAATTTTTCCTTCTGGATGACGGCCGGCGGCGCGATCATCATCATGATGTCGCTGTTCGTCGGCGAGTTCGCGCGCACTGGCTGGCTTGCCTACCCGCCTCTCTCGGGTGCCGACTACAGTCCCGGCGTCGGTGTCGACTACTACATCTGGGGTCTGCAGGTGGCGGGCGTCGGCACGACACTATCGGGGATCAACCTGATTGCGACCATCGTGAAGATGCGCGCTCCGGGCATGACCTTCATGAAAATGCCGGTCTTTACCTGGACCTCGCTCTGCACCAACATCCTGATCGTCGCGACCTTCCCGATCCTGACGGCGACACTCGCGCTGCTGTCTCTCGACCGCTACCTCGGCTTCAACTTCTTCACGAATGACCTTGGCGGCAACCCGATGATGTACATCAACCTCATCTGGATCTGGGGTCACCCGGAAGTCTACATCCTGATCCTGCCGGCCTTCGGCATCTTTTCCGAAGTGGTGGCGACCTTCTGCGGCAAGCGCCTGTTCGGCTACACCTCGATGGTCTACGCCACGTGCGTGATCATGATCCTGTCCTACCTCGTGTGGCTGCATCACTTCTTCACGATGGGCTCGGGCGCGTCGGTCAACGCCTTCTTCGGCATCACCACGATGATCATCTCGATCCCCACGGGCGCGAAGATGTTCAACTGGCTCTTCACCATGTACCGCGGGCGGATCCGCTACGAGCTGCCGATGCTGTGGACCATCGGCTTCATGGTCACCTTCGTGATCGGCGGCATGACCGGCGTCATGCTGGCCATTCCCCCGGCTGACTTCGTGCTCCACAATTCGCTGTTCCTCATCGCCCACTTCCACAACGTCATCATCGGCGGCGTGCTGTTCGGATTGATGGCCGGCGTCGTCTACTGGTGGCCGAAAGCCTTCGGCTACAAGCTCGATTACTTCTGGGGCGCGATGAGCTTCTGGTTCTGGCAGATCGGCTTCTTCTTCGCCTTCATGCCGCTCTACGTGCTCGGCCTGATGGGCGTCACCCGCCGCGTTAGCCAGTTCGAAGACCCGTCGCTGCAGATCTGGTTCATCATCGCCGCCTTTGGCGCGGTGCTGGTGGCCATCGGCATCGCGTCCTTCATCATCCAGCTGATCGTCAGCTATCTCCGCCGCGACCAGTTGCGCGAGACCTCCGGCGATGCCTGGGACGGCCGCACGCTGGAATGGTCGACCTCTTCGCCGCCACCGGACTACAACTTCGCCTTCACGCCGGTGGTGCACGACCACGACAGCTGGTACGACATGAAGAACCGCGGCTACGAGCGTCCGCTCGAAGGCTTCAAGCCGATCCACATGCCGAAGAACACCGGGACAGGGGTCATCCTCGCCGGCCTCAGCGTCGTGCTTGGCTTTGCGCTGATCTGGTACATCTGGTGGCTGGCCGCCGTGTCCTTCATCGGGATCATTGCTGTCTCGATCGGCCACACCTTCAACTACAAGCGTGACTTCTACATCCCCGCCGAGACCGTTGCGTCGACCGAGGATGCGCGCTCCAAGCTGCTTGCGGAACGGATCTGACACGATGAGCCAAACCCAAGTCCAAGAAGGCGAAAAGCCGCAGTTCTACGTGACGGAAGAGCACCACCCGGAGCACAGCACCATGCTGGGCTTCTGGCTCTACCTGATGAGCGACTGCCTGATTTTCGCCGTGCTGTTCGCCACGCACGGCGTGGTCGGCCGCAACTATGCGGCAGGCCCGGCGCCCGCCGACCTGTTCGATCTCAATCTGATCGCCATCAACACGGCGATGCTGCTCTTCTCGTCCATCACCTACGGCTTCGCCATGCTCCAGATGGAGCGCAACGCCAAGATGGAAACGCTGTTCTGGCTCGGCGTCACCGGCGTGTTCGGGGCGATCTTCCTGGCGCTGGAACTCTATGAGTTCTACCACCTGATCCACGAGGGCGCAGGTCCGACCCGTTCGGCCTTCCTGTCGTCGTTCTTCACGCTGGTCGGCACCCACGGCCTGCACGTCACCTTCGGCATCATCTGGCTGATCACGCTGATGGTGCAGGTCAGCAAGCATGGGCTGATCCCGGAAAACCGGCGCCGGCTGATGTGCCTGTCGATGTTCTGGCACTTCCTCGACGTCATTTGGATCGGCGTCTTCTCCTTTGTCTACCTGTTGGGAGTCCTCGGATGAGTTCGCAGCATCCTGGTCACGAAAGCGCGTTCGAACCCCACCACGCGCACAGCCACCCCGGCGATGCCGCCGGCCACGGCTCGCTCAAGAGCTACATGACGGGCTTCGTCCTGTCGGTGATCCTGACGGCCATTCCGTTCTGGCTTGTCATGGGCGGCGTGCTCGACAGCAAGGTGCTGACGGCGGTGCTCGTCATGGGCATCGGTGTCGTTCAGATCGTCGTGCACGTGATCTACTTCCTGCACATGAATGCCCGTTCGGAAGGCGGCTGGACGCTGATGGCGCTGATCTTCACGATCGTCATCGTCGGCATCGCGCTCGCCGGATCGCTCTGGGTCATGCATCATCTCAACACCAACATGATGCCAATGACACACGAGATGATGAAGAACATGCCCTGACGGCTGCGTGCGGGCAAAAGCGACCATGGTCACCGAAAGCCAGGCTAGGGAGGACGCGACGCCGTCCTCCTCGCGCGCCCGACTGACGCTCGCCGTCGGAATGCTGGCGCTTGCCGCCATCTTCGTCGCGCTCGGAACGTGGCAGATCCAGCGGCTGTTCTGGAAGCTTGACCTCATCGCGCGCGTCGACGCACGCATCCACGCAGACCCCGTGCCAGCGCCGGCACGGCCGGATTGGGCGAGCGTCAGCCGGGAGAATGACGAGTATCGCCGCGTCACCGCGACCGGCACGTTCCAGCATGACAAATCGGTGCTGGTACAGGCGGTCACCGAGCGCGGGGCCGGCTTCTGGGTGCTGACGCCGATGACACTTCAAGACGGCACGAACCTCCTGATCAACCGCGGCTTCGTGCCGTCCGACAGGCGTGACCGCCAGGCCCGCGCGGCTGGCGAAATCATCGGACCGACGTCGGTCACCGGTCTGCTGCGTCTCAGCGAACCCGGCGGCGGATTCCTGCGGTCCAACGATCCGGGAGGCGATCGCTGGTTCTCCCGCGATGTCGCCGCCATTCTTGCCGCCAAGGGCGTCGGCGACGGCGCACCCTTTTTCGTCGATGCCGACGCGACACCGAATGCCGGCGGTCTGCCTGTCGGCGGGCTGACCGTCGTTCAATTCCGAAACAGCCACCTGGTCTACGCGTTGACCTGGTATGCGCTTGCCGCGATGAGCGTCGCAGGCGCATATCTCGTCTTTCGAAGCCGGAAGAGGCCGAGCGCGGAATAAACGATTCTCATCGCGACACCTGGCCGCCATTTTCGCCTGCACCTCCTTGGGTTGCCAACCTTCAAGCCGCCACTCGGGCCAGGCGAAGTTCGGCCGTCGGCGGCGCCAAAAAGTGTGATCGATAAGCCACATGGCAACGGCCGCCCGCATTTTCTCCGGCAATGGTGAGTTGTGCGATTGACTCAGTACCTTCCGCTTTATTAGCTGCCCCGACTGGGAGATGGGGCTAATTTTCCCGGCATATATTGGGGGTATTTATGGGGCTGCGGTGCGGAAGCGTCGCGGGCGAGAAGATTTTTTCGTCTGCATTCCAGCGTTTGTATTTCAAGACTTTTTTCGCGGCGGTTGCCATTCTTCTGGCCTCGGCCATGGGTGCGTCGGCGCAGGTTGTCACGATTTCGGCGAACCCGGCGACCTTCAATGCGGCTGGCGACACGATCAGTTTCAGCTATGTGCTGAACCCCGGATCCTACAATATTCTCAGCATCGCGCCTGCGACCACCGCGAACAAGGGCGTCGTCGTTTCATGCCCGGCAATCCCGGGCGGCGGCACGACGTCTTCCGTGACCTGCACAGGCTCCTATCAGGTCGATTCCCTCGATGCGATGTCCGGCCAGTTTTCCGATTGGGTCACGTTCACCGGCACGCGCACGGGCGGCAACTACACCGCCAACAGCAACAACATCGTCGTCAAAGCCGCCACCGGTGGGCCGGTTGTCGTCGATGTCGTATCCTCCCCAAGGCCGTCGCTACCTGGTGAACAGGTGTCGGTGACGGCGACCGTATCGTCCATGGGCTGCAACGCCGGACAATCGCCGCCCGGAAACGTGACGATCACGATCGGATCGCAGTCGACGACCCTTGGGCTGACGCCGACCGGGCCTGTCAGCACGGCATCGTCTGCGACCTTCCAGACATCGACGCTGCCGCTCGGTCAGCACGCGGTCTCCGCCAGCTACGGTGGTGGCAGCGGCTGCAGCACCGGGACCGCAACCGGCGCCAGCCATTGGGTCGACACCAAGCCGACGGTCACGATCAACCAGGCGGGCTCTCAATCCGACCCCAGCGCCAGAACATCCATTGCTTTCGATGTGGTGTTCAGCAAATCCGTCACCGGCTTCTCGGCTGGCGACGTCCAGATTTCCGGCACGGCCGGCGCGACGACGGCGAGCGTTTCGGGATCGGGCGCCAACTACACCGTTTCGGTCAGCGGAATGACGCAGGCAGGCACGGTCGTGGCGTCCATACCCGCCGGCAAGGCCACGAGCGTGGCCGGCTTTACCAACGACGCATCTACCAGCACCGACAATTCGGTTGCCTACGCACCGATCGCGATCTCGACGACAACGCTGCCGAACCCTGTCTACAACCAGGCCTATGGAACGCAAACACTGAGTGCCACCGGGGGATCCGGCACCTTGAGTTACGCAACGACCTCCGGTGCACTGCCCGCCGGCATGTCGATCTCGAGCAGCGGCGTCGTTTCCGGCACGCCGACGGCAAGCGGTCCGTTCAATTTCACGGTGACAGCAACCGATCAGAAAGGCTCGACGGCCTCGCGCGCCTACTCCGTCACCATCGCCGCACCGACGATCGTCGTCGCGCCAACGGCGCTTCCCGACCCGACGGCTGGCACCCCCTATTCACAAACACTTATGGCGTCCGGCGGCGCAAGCCCCTACACATTCGCCGTCACGCAGAATGCCTTGCCCGCCGGATTGACGCTGGCGACCAACGGGGTCCTATCGGGCACTCCGACGATCGGTGGCGCCGTCACCTTCACCGTGACGGCGACGGACGCCTATGGCGCGACCGGCAGCCAGGTCTTCACTGTCGACGTTGCGCCGACCGTGCCTGACGCGCCGACCATCGGTGCGGCCGTGGAGGGTGACGGTTATGCGGACGTGCAGTTCACGGTTCCCTCATCGAACGGCGGCGCGACGATCACGGGCTATACCGTAACGTCGAACCCCGGCGGCATGACGGCAACGGATACGACGAGCCCGATCAGGGTAACTGGCCTGACCAACGGCACGAGCTATACGTTCACCGTGACCGCCACCAACAGCGCCGGGACAAGCACCGCATCGGCCGCCTCCAATGCGGTTACGCCGCGATCCGCACAGACGATCACCTTCACCAATCCGGGTACGCAGGCGTTCGGCACGTCGCCGACATTGACGGCGACGGCAAGCTCCAGCCTGGCTGTTGCCTTCACCTCGTCGACCGCAGGCGTGTGCACGGTGACGCCCGAGGGCGACCTGACCTTCAACACGGCCGGCAGTTGCGCCATTTCCGCGGATCAGGCGGGCGACGGCACATACCTGGCTGCACCGACAGTCTCGCAGACGTTTTCGGTCGATGCCGTCGTGCCCGGCGCACCGACGATCGGAACGACAACCGCCGATGTCTCTTCGGCCTCTGTCGCCTTCACGGCGCCGGCAAGCACCGGCGGCGCGTCGATCACCGGCTACACCGTGACGTCGAACCCGGGTGGTTTCACCGGGACGGGGGCGTCGAGCCCAGTCGCGGTGAGCGGCCTTACCAACGGCGTCAGCTATACGTTTACAGTCACGGCGACCAACGTCGCCGGCACAGGGTCGGCGTCTTCGCCGTCGAATGCGGTGACGCCACGGGCCAACCAGACGATCACCTTTGCCAATCCGGGCGCGCGGACGTTCGGGACCACGCCGACGTTGACGGCATCGTCGGACGCGAGTTTGCCCGTTGCCTTCACATCCTCGACCGCGGCCGTGTGCACGATCACGCCGGGTGGCAGCCTGACCTTCCACAGCACAGGCACCTGCGCGATTGCCGCCGACCAGGGCGGCGACGGCACCTATCTGCCGGCGGCGACGGTCACCCAGAGCTTTACCGTCAACGCGGTTGTCCCGGACGCCCCGACTATGGGCACGGCGATCGCTGGCGACGGCGAAGTGTCCGTCAATTTTACCGCGCCGGTAAGCGCCGGCGGCGCATCGATCACCGGCTACACGGTCACGTCCAATCCGGGCGGGTTTGTCGGAACGGGTGCATCCAGCCCGGTCACGGTCGGTGGCCTGACCAACGGCACGACCTACAGCTTCACGGTAACGGCGACCAACAGTGTCGGTACGGGACCGGCCTCCAGTGCGTCGAACACGGTGACGCCCAAGGCGCCGCAGACAATCACCTTCGCCAATCCCGGACCGCAGGACTATGCAACGCCGGTGACGCTTTCGGCGAGCGCCAGTTCCGGACTGCCGGTCACGTTCCAGTCTCTGACGACGCCCGTGTGCGTCGTCACGTCAACCGGCGATGTCACATTCCGCAACGGCGGCACCTGCACCATCGAGGTCTCGCAGGCCGGTGACAGCGCTTACCTGGCCGCGTCCAATGTCAGCCAGTCCTTCCTCGTTTCCGCGCCGATCTTCGCCTTCACGCCGGCGGCCGGCGCCTTGCCGACCGCAACCGTGGCCACGGCCTACAGCCAGAGCTTCGCGGCCAATGGCGGCACGGCGCCCTACGCTTACGCCCTGGCCAGCGGCGCGTTTCCGGCCGGACTTTCGCTCGACGCTGCCGGTACGCTGTCCGGCACGCCGACGGCGGACGGCAGCTTCACCTTTACGGTTCAGGCGACCGATACCCATGGCGCGACCGCAACCAGCGGCAGCTATAGCCTGGAGGTTCGCATCCAGGCGCCGATCGCCAGTGCCACGACGGCAACCGTTGCCGCCAACTCGTCGGCCAACGGCATTACGCCGAGCCTTACGGGCGGCACGGCCGCTTCGGTCGCTATCGCAGCGCCCCCATCGCACGGCACGGCCACGGTCGCGGGAAACACCTTCAGCTATACGCCGGCGGCCGGCTTCTCCGGCGCCGACAGCTTCGCCTACACGGCGACGAACACGACCGGCACATCGGCCCCTGCAATTGTCACCGTGACGGTGTCTCCGCCGATCTTCGCCTTCACGCCGGCTGCGGGTGCGCTTGCCGGTGCGACGGTTGCCGACGCCTATGACCTGACGATTGCCGCCGCCAACGGGGCGGCTCCCTACTCCTATGCGGTCACCGGCGGCGCGCTTCCGGCCGGCTTGACGCTGGCAACCGACGGTCGCCTGTCCGGAACGCCGACCGCCGATGGAGCGGCAACGTTCACGGTGACGGCGACCGACGCCAACAATGCGACGGGCACCGCAAGCTATAGTCTCGCGGTTGCCGTCCAGGCGCCATCGGCCGGTCCGGCAACTGCAACCGTTGCTGCGAACTCGACCGCAAATGCCATTCCGCTCAATCTGACCGGTGGGGCCGCCGCATCCGTCGCGATCGCGAGCCCGCCATCACGCGGCACCGCGTCGATATCCGGCACGTCGATCCTCTATGCGCCTGAGCCCGGCTACTCCGGCGCCGACAGCTTCACCTACACGGCAACGAATGCGACTGGCACGTCGGCTCCGGCCACCATCACCATCACCGTGTCTCCGCCGACGCTCGCGTTTTCGCCGTCGGGAGGCTCCCTTGCCAACGGCGTGCCCGGCGTCGTCTACAGCCAAACCGTCGCCGCCAGCGCCGGCATGGCGCCGTACAGCTACGTCGTCTCGTCGGGGGCTCTGCCCGGTGGCCTGACGCTGGATGCATCGAGCGGGGCGATTTCGGGACGGCCGGCAGCCGACGGCGACTTCAGCTTCACGGTGACGGCGACCGATGCCAATGGCGCGACAGGGCAGGCGAGCTACCAGATCGCTGTCGTTTCCGCCAACTTCGTCTTTACCCCGTCTTCGGGCAGCCTTGCCGACGCGATGGTCGGCGAAGCCTATTCGCAACGCATCTCGGCGACCGGTGGCACCGGTGCGCTGGTCTACAGCCTGAAGAGCGGCGCCCTGCCAAAGGGCATGGTGCTCAACATTACGACCGGCGAACTGACCGGGCCGCTGGCCGCCGATGCCGTGCCCGACAGCTACAGTTTCACCATTGCTGTGACCGACAGCCGCGGCGCCAGCGGAACGGCTGCCTATACGCTGAAGCTGAATGCCCGTGCCGTGACGGTACCCAATGTCGTCGTCGAGGTTCCGGCAGGGTCGACGCCGAAGGATGTCTATCTCAACGGTGGCGCCACGGGTGGTCCGTTCACCGACGCAGCGGTTGCCTCGGTCTCGCCGCCCTTTGCCGGCACCGCCGAGATCATCGAGGGCGAGCTTGCCGCTGCCGGCAGCTTCACGCCGGTCGGCTTCTATCTGAAGTTCACGCCGAACCCGTCCTATTCCGGCTCGGCGGTGGTCAGCTATACGCTGAGGAGCGCGCTCGGCTCCTCCAATATCGGTTCGGTCACCTACAGGATCGCGCTCGACCGGGTGGCGGCCGGTGAGGAGATCGACGGGTTGGTGCGCGACTTCGTGCGCAACCGCCAGAACCTGTTGTCGTCGACGGTCAAGGTGCCGGGGCTGATCGAACGGCGGCGCGCGGCGACCAGCACCGATCCGGTGACGACGGCGGTGACGCCGTCGGAAAAGGGCGCCCGCCTCGGCTTTTCCTCGAGCCTGTCGCAGATCCAGGCGGCGCGCGATGCCGCCGATGCGGCAGCCGCCGGTCAGACCTTCGTGGCAACCGACCGACCGTTCGACATCTGGATGAACGGCAGCTTCCTGTTCCACAAGGATGAAGACGACAAAAGCGACAAGTGGGGCAATTTCGCCCTGTTCTCGCTCGGCGCCGACTATCTCCTGAGCGACCGGGCGCTCGTCGGCCTGTCGTTCCATTACGACTACATGACCGATCCGACCGACGAAGACGCCGAGCTGAAAGGCAATGGCTGGCTCGCCGGCCCCTATGCCTCTTTCGAGATCGGCAAGGGCGTCTTCCTCGACGCCAACCTGCTCTATGGCGGCTCGTCCAACGACATCGACACCGGCATCTTCACCGGCACGTTCGACACCACCCGCTGGATGGCGGACGTCAAGCTGA
>JAESFW010000091.1_pt1 | contig 185818 bp, 173 predicted proteins | sample 9269481 | NCBI WGS metagenome assembly JAESFW01 (sample SAMN14515350, study PRJNA621654) | algae metagenome | isolation source: Lyngbya sp. HA4199-MV5 and co-occurring heterotrophs from soil with... | place: USA: Ahupuaa O Kahana State Park, Hawaii | collected 2009-07-21 | reverse complement strand
GATTGCCGCAGTGGGTTCTGGTATAGTAAACACAACTTTTCAGGGGTGAGATGGACTTTGTTCCGCTCACCCCATTCTTCTATACCTTGTCCCTCTTCCTCCAAATGGCTAAAGTCGAGCTTAGAGGTTGCGAAAGAACAGCAAGTGTCGGTTGAGATGCTTTTGGATTCCTGGCTAAAAGAGAAACTTCTAAAAGCAAGTTGAAGCGGCAACATATTAGCTCTAATACACTCGACAGGTTTACCAACATGGACTCAGATGCCCAACCGAATCCTAAAGTAGATTGGAAGAGTACTGCATTTGCTCTCTTAGTCTGCGCCGCGTTGATGGGTGGTATGGCAGTGTTCAGCAAGTTAAGGAACCCACAGACGGATGTTTGGAGCTTTTTCCTCATACTTCCTTTGGTAGCAGGCTTATTATTGCTTTCTAACGTCAGGCTTAAAGTAATCACAATGCTTTCACTCCTGGCAAGTATTATTTTTTTGACGGCTGGCTTTCTCACCAAGGAACACAATCCGAAGTTAAGTAGCATTAGCTTTCTAAGTGCTTTCTTCGCATTGGCTGGAGCAATTATGCCGTCCTTAATTTTTCGGATTCAAACCTTTCTTTACGATCGCGGCTTCCGAGGCATTGGAGTCTACATTGATGGCTCCTATATTGATGGCTCAACTGGCGGTGGTTGGAGTGACAGCGGTTGGGGCGGCGACCGTGGCGGCGATGGTGGGGGCGGCGACTGCGGTGGTTAGGCTGGTAGCCTGGATCGCTTTGCTTAGTTTTTCATTGGCTGTCGTTACTTCAGTCATAACAGGATGCGAACTGAAGCTGAACGACTTGCTATTGAGCGCTGCCGTTTACTCAGGCGGAGCGGTTGGGCTTGCATTAATTTTTCGATTTCAGAGGTTCCTTTACGATCGTGGCAATCGGCTAATAATACGCCCTTTTAATTCAGGTTCTAGGAACGATGGTAGCTGGAGCAGTGATAGTGGTTTAAGTAGTAACGATTGTGGCGGCGATGATGGGGGTAGCGATTGCGGTAGTTGAATCGCTGTCTATAAAATTTGAGGTGCTGTGATGCAGACGTTACAGGCGAATCAGGTCACGTTGGCGACATTAGAAAGCCAGTTTGGGTTAACAGGTACGGGCGATCGCGCCTTCTTCAACGAATGGCAGACAGCGGCTGAAAGCATTACGCCTCAAGAGCAGCAGATGCTTGATCGTGTCAAGGCGAATTTTGACAGTTTGCTGAAGGAACCGCCCTTACTGGAAGGTGCGGTCAAAATGGTGATTCTGTCGCCACTGTTGGATCTGGCAGGGTTCTATCAACCACCCTTTCGGATTCGGACGGAGGCTGAAATTAGTATTGCCAGTGCTGATGAGGAAACGGGTGTAGTGGTGCGAGGGGCAATCGATGTGCTGGTGCTGTTAGAACGGCTCTGGGTGTTGGTTATTGAGTCTAAGATGAGCGACTTTTCCCTGACCAAAGCACTGCCTCAAGCTTTGAGCTATATGCTGTCGAGTCCTAATCGTCTCTCCTTTGGGCTGATTACCAACGGCAGCGATTTTGTCTTCATCAAGCTTGATCAGACTGAGCAACCAGTCTACGCGACATCTAAAGTCTTTTCGCTATTGGCACCGAGTAACGAGTTGGTGGATGTGTTGCGCGTTCTCAAGCATTTAGGACAAGTGATGAGAAGCCAACTACCCGCGTAAATCCTACGCTCCTAGCTTAGTTCTTGTGCCCACGGAACGCGCGGTTGGGGTTTGGGCGTTTTTGTGACTTTAGCAAACAGTTTGCCTGCCTGCTTGAGATCCACATTCCCACCGCTGATGATGACCCCAATGCGAGCACCCGGTTCGTTAACGATCCCTTCTAGCAACGCAGCAGTGGCTAAGGCTCCGGTAGGTTCCACAACGAGCTTCAGGCGTTCCCACAAAAAGAACATGGCGCGGAGGATGGCGGCTTCGGAAACCGTTACCATATCGTCAACGTAGTACAGGATCAGCGGAAAGGTGAGTGTGCCAAGGGAGGGAGTGCGGGCACCATCGGCGATCGTGTCCGGGTTCTCGACCGTTTGCAGCGTTTTGGCGTAGAACGATCGCGTGGCATCATCGGCACGTTTCGGCTCGACTCCAATCACGCGACAGGAGGGCGACAGGGCATGAGCGGCGATCGCGCAACCAGAGAGCAACCCACCCCCACCACAGCAAACCAGCAGGAGATCCAACTCTCCCACTTCTTCGATCAATTCCTTCGCCGCTGTGCCCTGTCCTGCAATAACGTGGGGATGATCGAACGGTGGAATGAGGGTGAGACCGCGATCGCCTGCCAACTGCTGCGCCAACCCTTCACGCGAATCCGTCAGGCGATTGTAGGTGACGACTTCAGCACCGTAACCGCGAGTCGCTGCCAGTTTAACGGCAGGTGCATCATCTGGCATGACGATCGTGGTGGGAATGTCAAGCAATTGACCGGACAGCGCGATCGCCTGGGCATGGTTCCCCGATGAAAACGCCAGCACCCCGCGCCGACGCTGTTCGTCTGCTAGCTGCACCATTGCGTTGTAGGCACCCCGAAATTTGAAGGCACCAATGCGCTGGAAGTTTTCGCACTTAAAAAAGACACGGCTTCCTGTCTGATGGTCGATCGTTGTTGAAGTCATCACAGGGGTGTGATGTGCCTGACCGTGAAGACGATCGGCAGCCGCTTCAAGATCGGCGAAGGTCACTGTCAGGGCTAAATCTACCGCATTCACATTGCTTTGAGCCACGTTCACTCTCTCTATCCCACCGCAGTTCTGCACTTTTAACTTAACGTCTTTGGCTGTACCTGGACGAGTCGTGTACAACCATCCCAGCAACTGTCCCCAATGGAAAACCTGTGCGGGTTTTAGGGGGTGAGTAAGGTTCGATAGAGCTACAATACCGAGCTTGCCGGAGTTTGCACTGCACTGCTCCAAAACGAGAAATGCTGTTAGGGTAGAGAGTGTAGGGTAGAAAGAAAGCTTAGAGTGATGGCAGACAAACCTCTGGGACGAACTGGCGATCGCCCAACACTACAACAGACAGACCCTGAGAAGTATGCGTTTCTAAAAGCAGAGGCAGAGGCTCCCTACCGGGGTCTGCGAAAATTTGTATATGTCAGCTTTGCCGCGTCTGGGGCGATCGGTGCCTTCATCTTTTTAGCAAAATTGGCAGCGGGTCAAGAGGTTAGCGATACGCTGCCGAACCTGGCACTTCAGATAGGCGTGGTTGCCCTCATGATCTGGCTCTTCCGCCTTGACAGCAAAGCAGGACGCAAATCAGACTCCTAGCGTCTATATATTTCTCATTCTCACTCCTCACCCCTCACGGCACAATATATGGTGACGCGATCGCGTTCGCTTTGCCTGCGTTGACCATTGCCTGATACACAAAGGCGGCAACCTCTGCACGGGTCGCTTGACGAGTAGGGTTAAGCTCCGCCAGCGTTGGGTAATTCACCACGATTTTGCGCTGGGTGGCGGCAGCTACGGCTGTGGTTGCCCAGGAAGGAATTTGGGCGCGATCGCGGTATTTCGAGAGAATGCTGGTGCTGCTTGCGTTGAAGTTCAGCCCATTAGAGAGAGCGACCAAAACCTCGACGCGTGGAATGGCTTGATTGGGACGAAAGTCGCCGTTGGGATACCCTCGCATAAACTGCCCTCTAGCAGCAGACTGAATCGCCGAGTAGCCCCAGAAACTACTGTTGATGTCTTTAAAGCGCGTGGCTTGCTGTTTGGCTGAAGGCGCAAAGGCTTTGTCGATGATAGCGGCAAACTGCACGCGGGTGACAGGGGCATCTGGATTGAAGGTGCCACCGGGAAAGCCACTAATAATTTTTCGTTGTGCCAAAGCAACAATGTAAGCCTGTGCCCAATGACCCTGTACATCGGTAAACTGTCCTGAGTCGCCAGAAGCGATCGCAGGAGCAACAAAGGCTACACGACCAGAGACCTTTCTTGGATCAATCGCATTACCAACCGAGTAAAGCGTTTCGCTGGTCGTGTTGTTGAGATCGTATTGGCGGTTGTTACGAACGGTGTTGTTGCCATCGCTGCCGTCTGTACCGAGGTCTGGTTGGGCATTAATGGTCGCAACGATGCCATCGCGCTTATTGTTTTCAATGACGTTTTTCCGCAAGATGGGACGAGCTGCGTCGTTAATGTAGAGTCCATCTGTGTTTTCAATGATACGGTTGCCGCTGACTCTGGGTGCCGCATTGCCGCCGATCGCCAGCCCAAAGCCCGTATTTTGAAACACATTATCCTTAATTTCTCCCGTGGCACGATTCGCAACGGAGATGCCATTGCCACCATTTTGGGTAAACACACTGTCTGAGACCACAGGGTTGGCAGTCCCCATGATGAAGATGCCTTCCCGATTGTTGCGGTTAAAGGTGCAGTTTTGAATCCTGGCATTGACAGATTCAACCCAAATGCCTGTACCGCGTGTGTTGGGGTTCGTCACAGAGATACCGCGAATTTCGGTATCCTTGCCTGCTTGAAGGGTGACATTTTGACGAGCGAAGGTGGGGCTGATGAGATTACCGCCGCCAATAAGGGCAACCGTCTGACCCTTTTCTGATTCTTCGCCCCGCAGCACAACCCCAGGTGGAACGATGAGTGGAAAAACCTCGCCTGATGCTTCCGTGTAGCTGCCTCGTGCGAGTTGCACGTAGGTTCCTGGTGTTGCTTGCCGCAGGGCGTAGGCGATCGTGCGATAAGGTGTATTCTCTGTCCCTCCACCAGAAGCATCTGTACCGGATGCGGGGTTAACGTAGATAACCGTTGCCGAAAGCGGTGTTTGAGCGAACAAGATCGGCTCACGGATAGGCAAAACCCTTTCCGAAGTGAACGTGGCAGCATTCAGCCCCTGTCCACTCGCCAATAGCAAGGCAATGCCCCCAAAACAACTGCTCAAGCACCTGATTCGACGGCTCCAGCTTACACCTTGCCCTCGCATAAGATGTTTTATCGGTGTTGCAGTCTTACTTTGATGGCACTGATCATTCTGAAAACCTTGATACGGCATAACGTGTGCGCTGATGACGAAGTTGGAGAAAAGGAGACAAGGTTTATACATGAAGGCGCTTTAGTGTGCCCATCGCGATCGCTCGAAGCGCAATGATTTTGAGGTTAGGATCAGGCGATTCGATCGGTTACAAGAGGTACAGTACGCCCAATGGCAGACGGCTCACTCCTTAACGGACAACCTTGCGCCAACATTGTAGAACCGTGACAATTGCTGGGGCACGGAAGTTCCAAATTTGACAAACATCTACATGATCAGGGTTTCTATGATAACCACACGTTTTGCAATCTCAAAGCAGTGCTAACAGAGCGCTGCCAGCAAATGGGTATGCCTCATGCTAGATGTTGCCCCTTTGCGGAAACGAATATCGTTTAGTCTCGTCAACTAGACTATCTGGTGTTTTTTGTAATCGAACCTATGCGCTCTCTACGTTTTTGGCTTCATGGTTGCTTACTCTTGACAGCGAGTGTCGGTGCAACGCTCTACAGCACGGCTGGGATGGCAGCAGAGAAGGTGATCTTACGGTACGGTATTTTTCAGGAATCGCTTTCGGTCGCTGAGCTGTCAAGCTTTGCTGCCACGGGCGAACCGTCCCCAACGTTAGCCGCCTACATGAAGCTGGCAAACAAGAAACCAGAAGAAATCCGCGATGCGTTGAACAAAGAAGTCAAGATCAGCGCAGTAGTCCTCGATCGTGCCTTAAACAATTCGTTTGGAGAGCGCGTACTGGATGAAGTGGGCAAGACAATTCATCCACCCGCCAATGTAGCCAATCGTCAGGCATTGCGATCGGCACTCGTCCTTTCAGCCAGTGATGATGGCAAGTTGTCGCTCATTGAAGCGATTCAAAAATACCCCACACAAGAAGTGGAAGTGGAGGGCGATCGTCTGGTAGATACAGCGACCAAGCTCAGCGAACTTGAAAGCGGCATCCGTAAAATTTTAGGCGTGCTGGAGAAGCTGTAGCAGCGGCACTACTCGCCTTAATGGCTCAGCGAACACCTTGACCTCCTTTGATCTGTCCGGGTAAAGCGGGCATTGCTCACCTTACAAAGTTGATTTTTGGATAGGGTTTAACTCTAATAAGCCAGCGTTTCTAAGGTTTCGCGCAGGTAGTAGCGCACTAAATGATCCAAGTTAAGCTCACTTAACCGCCCATCGGTATTACGTTCTAGCTGCCAACGCTTGAACCCAGAGCTTGCTGCGATCGCCTGCTTCAGGTTATGCCAGATTTCCGAATCAGCCGGAAGCCGACTCAATCGCTCTTGATTCAATAGCTCTTGGGGTAGTTCGCCTGACTGAAACGCATTTTCAGAGAAGGAAGGGAACTGTGGATTAGCCATAAACACCTCAAAGAGAAGAACCTTATCTGCAAATTCTTTTTATATGGCTGATGTGCAACCATAGTCTGAGTAGTTTAACCGATAAATCACGCTACACCCTTACAGAATAGCGTATGCACCAAAATGGAGTGTGCTGGTTGCGACATTTCAGTCGTGCGAGAGTGGGTGTGGGGTGTGGGGGAAGAGAAGGATGAGGGATGAAGGATGAGGGATGATTTTCAAACGCTGAATCCAGATGCTCTTGCTCTCCCTGTCCCCTGTCCCCTGCTCCCCCTGCCCCCTCTGCTGCTTTCTGTCCTCTGCCTCCTGCCCTCCAACAACTAAATCACCTCGACACTCAAACCTCTCTTCACCCCTTTCCCTCTTATGCTTTCAGTTGAGCAAGCAGAAACGATCATTTTAGGGCTTGTGCAGCCGCTAGATGCCGATCGCGACCGTGAGGTACTCAACCTGATGGATGCGCTTGGTCGAGTGCTAGCGGGTGCTGTAACGAGTGCGTTGGACTTTCCGCATTGGGATAACTCGGCAATGGATGGCTATGCTGTCCGCTATGCCGATGTGCAGGTGTGTTCAGCAGAGTCTCCGGTGCGATTAGAAATTATCGAAACCATTCCAGCGGGCTATCAGCCACAGCAGACGGTTGGGGCAGGGCAGGCGGCGCGCATACTCACGGGTTCGGTGATGCCTCAAGGAGCAGACACGATCGTCATTCAGGAAGACACGCAGCGAGATGGAGATATGGTGACGGTACTCGCTGCTCCACAACCGCAAGCATTTGTACGGCAGAGGGGAGCGTTCTATCAGGCAGGCAGCCCTCTTTTGCCATCAGGTTTACAACTCCAGGCTCCTGAAATAGCGGTATTAGCAGCGGCTCAGTGCGCGCAGGTAACAGTGTACCGCCAACCCCGCGTCGCAATTTTATCGACAGGGGATGAACTGGTCAGCATCGATCGACCGCTTCAGCCCGGTGAAATTGTGGACTCCAATCAATATGCGCTGGCGAGTTTGGTGGCGCAGGCAGGCGCAATTCCCCTGCGCTTGGGAGTGGTGCGGGATGACCCGGAGGCGCTCAAAGTGGCGATCGCCGCTGCGATCGCGCAATCTGACATCGTGCTTTCCTCCGGTGGTGTCTCAGTTGGCGATTACGATTATGTGGAAGATATCCTGGCGACCTTGGGAGGCACCATTCACATTCGCGCCGTCGCAGTGAAGCCCGGAAAGCCGTTGACGGTAGCGACGTTTGAAAGGCAGGAGGCGATGGAAAGGCAAGAGGCGATGGAAAGGCAGGAGGCAGAGGGCAGAGGGCAGAAGGGGGCAGGGGAAGCAGGGAAGGCAGAAGGCAGAGGGCAGAAGGGGGCAGGGGAAGCAGGGGAAGCAGAGGCTCTTGCCCAACTCCTCACTCCTCACTCCTCACTCCTCACTCCTCACCCTACACCCCACACCCTACACCCCACACCCATCCTCTACTTCGGTCTTCCTGGCAACCCAGTCTCCGCACTCGTTACCTTCTGGCGGTTTGTAGAGCCAGCCCTGCGAAAGCTATCGGGTTTACCGGAAGCAACTTGGAAGCCAACGTTTGTGAAAGCAAAAACACGGGTTGATTTGCGATCGGACGGTAAGCGAGAATCATATCTTTGGGGACATCTGTATTTGGTGGATGGGTTGTACGAATTTACGTTGGCTGGTGGTAGTCATAGTTCAGGAAATTTGATCAATTTGGCGGGTACCAGTGGGTTGGCGGTGGTACCCGTGGGGCAAACTCACATTAGCAGCGGCGAGTTCATTCAAGTGATGCAAATTGAATCGTCACGGCAACATTAGACCAGACATTCAGCACCGTTGAACAACGAGATTAAAACTATGATCACGTCATTTTCGGTCATCGTTCCTGTGCTGAATAAGGAGCATGAAATCATTCGCACGTTAGAAAGTATTGATGCTAGTATTGCCTTTTTTCATGCCCAGTACCGTGGGTCTCGTCCAGTTACGTCTGAACTGATTGTTGTCGATGAGGCATCGACCGATCGCACACCCGACTTACTCAAAGAGTTTGGTCGAAATAGACCCTACTTTAAGGTCATCAAACACTTTAAGAGCCTTGGTATTGGTCCTGCAAGAAATACAGGCGCGAAGATTGCAAAGGGCGATATGCTCTTTTTTTGTGACGGGGATGATCTCATCTTTCAAGAACATATTTATCTTTGTTTCCTGCTGCTTAATCATGACCCTGATCCCGGTGAGCCAAAGCTGAAGCGAGTTGAAATTACGGTTGGTGAGAAAACGTATCCACTCACACTGCCTCCTCATGCCATCGGGGTTGTACGTACGGGTGTAAAAATGCAAGATCCGCTTCATCCCTACTGGAAAATGGCGATCGAAAATACGCTAGCACTCAATCTCTGTATTCGTCGAGATTGTCACGAATTTATTGAAGGTTTTCCGGAAGCACCTGTATACAAAGAAATTGGTGGATGTGAGGACGTTTCCTACGACTTGTGGATGGCGAAGTTTTTTAAGGTGCTGAAGGTTGAAATTGAAACCGTTGAATATATTCGCTATCCCGGTAATAACTTCGATCGCCAACTCAAGAAATTTCAAACGGCACCGGATCAGGTTCAGGACGACACTTCGCCTGAGGAAAAAATGCTACACCTATTGCGACGAAAACTAGAACAAGATCGCTTTAGCTATCTCATCGAAAAGTTTAGGAAAATGCCTTTGACGGCTGATTTCGCCGCTATTCTGAGCTGGCAACAGTTAGCCAACGATTATCTCTCTCAGGAATGCTACTCGGAAGCGATCGCACTCTATGAAGTAGGAATGGTTGCAGAACCTGCCACTCGTGACAGCGTGAAAAACATTCTGGCAGCAGCTTACAACAATTTTGGTTCGGCGCTTCACAAGCAGGGCGATTTGGAGCAAGCAGGCATCTATTTTCAAAAGGCGATCGCGCTCAAGCCTGCGCTTTCTACAGCGGATTTAGCGAGAATTCATTTTAATGTCGGTACGGTACTGGCAAAGCAGAAACAATATGAGCCAGCGATCGCCTCCTTGCAACAGGCAGTAGCATTGGAGCCAGAGTTTACAGAAGCGATCGGAGAGCTTGCCAAGGCTATTTATCAGCATCAATTATTGGTAAAAGGCTATCAATTTTCTAGTGGTTTTACAGAGGTTGATTTGCAAGCTTTAGCAAAACTTCTTCAGCCCTTGCAAATGGTTGAAAATCTAAAGGTACTCACGGTTGGTAGTCAGGATGGACGCATTGCCTGCTGGCTGTTGGATAATCTTTTGTTGCACCAAACAACTGCCCTGACTTGTATCTATCCTGTGGAAGCAGCCGCAAATGAACAGATCCTTTTAGAACAATTGGCTGCAAATATTGTCCGTGCCGGGGCTGCTGAGAAGGTGCATAAAATTGCAGGTGTGCCTCGTGATCTTTTGCGATCGCAGCCGTATCATTGCTATCAATTAATTGTAATCAGCGGTATAGTAACTGCAAGCGAACTGTTAGAGATGGCTGTTTTAAGCTGGGGTTTATTAACGCCTGGTGGCATGATTCTCTTTGCTGGCTATGGGGTTAATGCAGCTTTGAGCAATGCTTCAGTACAGCCTCAAAGTGCGATCGATGCCTTCGTAAATATTTTTGGCACTAAAGTCAAACGATTGCATCAAGGCAATGACATACTGCTAGAAAAACGTGCTGATTGAGTGTGGAAATGTGTGTGCAGGGCAAGATGTTTTTACAGGGTTTCTCTATCAGTGCCCGTTCGTTTTGCCCGTTTCTACCCATAGCCATAATGCGGCTGCAACTTGCTCAAATACACCCTGCCAGTTTCCCCGTTGGCGTTGTCGAAACAGGCGCATCGTGGGATACCAGGGGCTATCTTCACGTTCCAATAGCCAGCGCCAGTCGGGAGCGAAGGAGAGCAACAGCCAGACAGGTTTTCCCAGCGCACCTGCGAGATGTGCCACAGCAGTATCAATGGTGATTACCAGGTCGAGTTGAGCGATCGCGCCTGCCGTGTCGCTAAAGTCGTGTAGATGCTGCCCTAGATTCTGAATTGGCATCTTAGAAGTCTGCAAGTCTTCGTCTGCGCCCTTTTGTAAGCTGTAGAACGAAATCCCTGGTCTTTGGCAAGCGGCAAGAAAGCGGTCGATCGCAAACGAACGATAGCGATTGTTTTTGTGGTCAGGGTTGCCCGTCCAGACGATGCCGATTTTGAGGGAGGGGAGTGGGGAGTCGGGAGTCGGGAGTCGGGGAAGCAGGGGAAGGGGTGGATGGAGGTAGGGGATAGTGGCAGGAATGGTTTCCAGAGTTGTGCCTAGCAGATGGGGGAGGCTAAGTAATGGCGCGTGAAGGTCAAAGGTCGGGAGGGGCGTGCCTTGAGCAACGTATTGATCGATGCCTGTCGCAGATTCCAGGAGCGTCTGCAACTCAGGTGGGCATTCTACGATGACCTGCGCTCCCAACGCTTTCACCAGTGCGGCATAGCGGATGAATTGAATGGTGTCCCCAAACCCTTGCTCGGCGTGCAGGAGAATGGTTTTGCCATCGAGGGGCGATCCATCCCAGAGCGGCTGGGGATACGATCGTGGTGTCCATCCGGACTGTCGCCAGCGCCACTCGTATTCCTGAAAGCCCTGCTGTAACTCGCCTGTGAGTAGGAGTGCATGACCCAGATTTTTGTGCGCTCCAGCAGAATTCGGGGCAAGCTGAATGGCGGTGCGATAGTGGGCGATCGCCTCTTCCAGTCGTCCCAACCGCCGCAATAGAAAGCCGTGATTGTAGAACGCATCCGCATAGTCTGGTTTGAGCGCAAGCACCCGCTGGCTGTGAAACAGAGCATCTTCCAACCGATCCTGCTCTTGAAGTACCAGCGCCAGATTGTAATGGGCATCTGCATAGTCCGGTTGCAGGACGATCGCACGGTGAAAATGGGCGATCGACGCTTCAATCTGTCCCTGCTCCTGCAACGCCGTGCCCAAATTACTCCACGATTCTGCGGCTTCCGGTTGCAATTGCGCTAAGCGTTGGAGGTAGGGAATGGCGGCGGCTGATTGCCCCATGCGACAGAGCGACACACTCAGAATTTGCAACGCTTCCACGCGATCGGGCTGCTGCTGCAACACGTCACGACACAGCCGTTCTGCTTCGGCGAAATTGCCGCTGTGGTAATGCTGGAGAGCGGTGGGGAGGGAGTGGGGTGTGGGGTGTGGGGTGTGGGGTACGGGGTGTGGGGTACGGGGAATGGGGTACAGGGTACGGGGTACGGGGTACGGGGTGTGGAGCAGATTGCCTTGCTCCCCCTGCTCCCTCTGCCTCTCCTGCTCCCTTCTGCCTCCTGCCCCCTGCCTCCTGCCCTCTAACGCCTCTTTCACTGCCTTCACTACACTGCTCCAATCCCCATACGCTGGTTGGCGAAACAGTTGCATCGTGGGATACCAGGGACTATCCTCTCGTCCCAGCATCCAGCGCCAATCTGGGGCATAGGGCAGCAAGAGCCACACAGGTTTGCCCAGGGCACCCGCGAGATGGGCAACCGAGGTATCGACGGCGATGATTAGATCAAGCTGATTGATCAGCGCGGCTGTATCGACGAAATCGTGCAGATGTTCGTGCAGCGCGTGGACATGGGGATGAGCTTGTAGAAGAGAGCGATCGCCCTCAGTCAATTCCTTCTGCAAGCTGTAGAGGGCAATCCCAGGAAGCTCTGCCAGGGATAGTAGCGGGTCTAACGGGCAGGCGCGAGTGCGGTTGTAGGGGTTTTGGGGGTTGCCGCTCCAGACGATGCCGAGCTTGAGGGGGAGTGGGGAGTGGGGAGTGGGGAGTGGGGGAGCGAGGGAAGCAGGTAGTTGAAGGTAGGGGATGTCGGCGGGGATGGTGTTGAGGGTGATGCCGAGGATGTGGGGCAGGCTCATGAGGGGCGCGTGGACATCGAAGGGAGGGGGTGTGCTGCCGTAAGAGACGATCGCCTGTATGCCAGGAAGCTGTTTGAAGAGGTTCACGAGTGGCGCGTGGCATTCCAGCACGACGCGTCCGCCTTGCTGAGCAACCAGGGGCACATAGCGCGCAAACTGAATCATGTCGCCCATACCCTGTTCAGCATGGAGGAAGATGGTTTTACCTGCCAGAGGAGAGCCGTCCCAGCGGGGTTGGGCTAGGGAGCGCATGGGCTGAAAGGTGGGTAGTTTCACCTGCCAGCGCCATTCGTATTCGGCAAAGCCAGCCTGCAATTCGCCGTTGAGCAACAGGGTGAGTGCTTTGTTCCAGTGTGCCTCGGCAAAGGTCGGCTCGATCGCGGTTGCCTGGTTGTAATACTGCACGGCTTCTTGCAGAGCACCCCGATCGCGGAAGATATTGCCCCAGTTATTGAAGGCTTTCGCATAATCGGGCTTGAGCGCGATCGCCTGCTCGTAGCATTTCACGGCAGCATCAAAGTCGCCCAGTTCCTTTAAGGCATTGCCCAAATGATTGTGCACCTGGGGAAAGTCTGGCTTCACCGCGATCGCCTGACGGTAACATGCCGCCGCCTGCTCAAACTCCCCTTCTGCAAAGTAGATCAGTCCTAAATTATTGTGAGCATCCGCGTAGTTAGGTCGCAGCACAATCGCCTGCTGATAGTGAGCGATCGCCTCCTCGGTTCGTCCTTTATGGCGGAGTGCATTGGCAAAATTGTTGTGAGCATCCGCAAAGTCTGGCTTCAGCGCGATCGCCTTTTCGTAGTGGGCGATCGCCTCATCAATCTGTTCCAGTTCTTGCAGTGCCACTGCCAGATTGTTGTACGTATCGTGATGCTCCGGATTGGCTGCTAGAGCGCGACGATAGGCTGCGATCGCCGCATCGAACTTACGCTCCTGATGTGCCACCATGCCCAACAAATGCCACGCATCCGCATGATCGTCCTGCTGCTGCAAGATCTGACGACACAACTGTTCCGCCTCACGGTATTGTCTTGCCTGGTGGTGACGGACAGCTTCTTTAAGGAGGGAGTGGGGAGTGGGGAGTGGGGAATGAGGAGAGGAATGAGGAGTAAGGTGCGAGGGGTGAGGAGTGGGGGGTAGGGTGCAGGGTGGGGGGTTTCTGCCTCCTAGCTCCTGCCTTCTGCCCTCTGCCTTCTGCCTCCTGCCTTCTAGCGCCTTTCTCACCATCTCCATCACACTGCCCCAATCCCCAAACGTGGGTTGCCGGAACAGCCGCATCGTGGGATACCAGGGGCTATCGTTGCGCTCCTGCATCCAGCGCCAGTCGGGGGAGAAGGGTAGCAGCAGCCACACAGGTTTCCCCAATGCCCCAGCGAGATGTGCCACAGCCGTATCTACTGCAATGACGAGATCAAGCTCATGGATGATGGCGGCTGTATCGACAAAATCGTGGAGGTGTTCCTGCAAGTTGTGAACGGAGGGACAGCCATTCAACTGCTGCTGTTCTGCGGCTGACAGCTCTTTTTGCAAGCTGTAGAGCGTGATGTTGGGTAAGGTTGCGAGGGGAAGAAGATACTCTAACGGACAGGCTCGGTTGCGGTTGTAGGGGTTGTGGGGGTTGCCACTCCAGACGATGCCGATCGTGAGGGGGAGTGGGGAGTGGGGAGTGGGGAGTGGGGATAAGGGAGGCAGGGGGAGCAGGGGAGCGGGGGAAGCGGGTAGTTGGAGGTAGGGAATGTGGTTGGGAATGGTGTCGAGGGTGGTGCCGAAGATGTGGGGCAGGCTCATGAGGGGGGCGTGGACATCGAAGGGAGGGAGGGGAGTGTCATGAGGAATGACTTGCTGAATGTCTGCAACGGTTTGAAGGAGATTTACCAGGGCGGCTTGGCACTCAACAATCACGTTCCCGCCTGATTGAGCGACGATCGCCGCGTAGCGAATAAACTGAATGGTGTCGCCCATGCCCTGTTCGGTATAGAGCAGGATGGTTTTGCCGTTCAAAGGAGAACCGTCCCACCGAGGCTGCGAAAACGATCGCGGTAGGTTTTGCTCTTGAAATTTGCTCCACTGCAAGCGCCATTCGTAGCCAGCAAAGCCCTGTGTGAGATCGCCTGTAAACAAATGGGTCAGCGCTTTGTTCCATTTTGCTTCCACAAAGCCTGGATCGAGGGCAAGCGCCTGATCATAGGCAGCAAAGGCGGCTTCGATGTCACCGTAGTTGCGACGGGCAATGCCAAGGTTGTTGTATGCCCCGGTGTACTCCGGTTGGGCAACGATCGCGGCTTCCAGATGCTCAAATGCTTCTTCAAACTTTCCATCTTGCTGAAGCAAGTTACCAAGATTGCTCCGAATCTCGGCAAAGTTGGGATTAATTGCGATCGCTTGGCGGTAGCAGTCGATCGCCGCTTCTAAATTGCCCTGATCCTGGTACGCATTGCCTAAGTTGTTGTGAACTTCGGCATAGTCTGGTCGAATAGCAAGTGCCTGATGGAAGTGGGTGATCGCCTGATCAAACTGCTTCAGGTCTTTCAACACGGAACCCAGATTGCTGTGCGCTTCGGCAAACTGCGGTCGGAGAGAAAGGGCGCGTTCATAATGGGCGATCGCCTCGTCTCGCTTACCTTGCTCCTGGAGCGCATTCCCCAGATTGTTATGAGCCTCAGCATAATCTTCACGGAGGGTAAGCGCATCATGGTACGCCGCGATCGCGTCCCCGATCTTGCCCTGTAACTGGAGAGCATTTGCCAGCCCGTGATGCGCCTCCGCATAGGTGGGTTTTAGCACGATCGCCTGTCGGTACTGAACGATCGCGTCTTCCAAATCACTCTGCTGTTGCAGTGCATTGCCCCAGTGGTAACGCGCTTCGGGGTATTCAGGCTTGAGCGCGATCGCCTGCTGGTAATGGTGGATGGCTTCTTCTAGAATTCCTTGCCGCTGAAGGGCAACCCCCAAATTGTGATGCGCCTCCGCATAGGTTGGCTTCAGGCGGAGGGCTTCCCGGTAGTGGGCGATCGCGTCCTCCAGCATCCCCTGATCTTTCAGCGCTGTGCCCAAATTGCTGTGTGCTTCGGGGTAGACGGGTCGTAGGTCGAGGGCTTGTCGATAGGCTGCGATCGCGCCCTCTAGGTCACCCAACTCTTTGAGCGCATTACCCAGATTATTCAACGCTTCCACATGAGTAGGCTGCCGCAACAATGCCTGCTGATAATGAGCTACAGCCTCCTCCAGCTTGCCCTGCCCCTTCAGCGCGATGCCCACACTGTTATATGCATCAGGATTCTCTGGTTGCAGCGCCAAAACCCGCTCAAAGCACGCGATCGCCTCCTCAAAGCGCTTCTGTTGATACATCAATGCACCCAACAGGTTCAGTGCATCTACATCATACGGATACTGCTCAAGCCTCTGACGATAGGCAGATTCAGCCTCCGCTACCCGTCCACTACGATGAAGCTGTAACGCGACAGTCAACGGTTGGGGCAACGATTGAGGCAGCGATTCGGGCAACGACTGGGGGGCAGAAGTCATAGGCAGGATTCCTAGCCTGTGCTGGCAGTCTATTCTACCCGCCGCATTGGGGGCATTAACGTCGGTTGTAATGGCACGTAATAACAAGAGAAGGCAGAAGGCAAAAGGAGTTTTTAGTTTTTGGTTTTATAGCCCTTTGGGCATTCAAGAAAAGTCTTTAGAAGGAATCAGGAACGGCTCATGCACTAACAACCAACAACTAACAACTAACAACTCCCCCTCCACCGAATACGGCTTTCCCCACTGCGATCGCCCCCCTGCCAGCGATACAGTATCAATACATTAAAGTACATACGGTCTACTGGGGAGCCGAACCCCACCACTGCACATTTGTTTTATCGCAACTGAGAAAGACAGGTTACAGCGATTCTCACCACTGCCTCTTGCTCTTTCAGTTGTCTCATTCATCGCTACAAACGGCGTGGTAGGAGAACCAATCATGTTTGAACTGTTCACAGAAAAAGCCATCCGAGCCGTCATGCTTTCCCAGGAAGAAGCCCGTCGTCAGGGGCACAACCTGGTGGGAACAGAGCAGGTGCTGCTGGGCATTATTCGCGAGCAAACGAGCAACGCCGCGCACATGCTGGTTGAACTAGGTGTGACTCTGGATGCTGCGCGTGCCGAGTGTGAAAAAATTACGGGTCGCGGCACGGGGAGCCTTCCGGCTGAACTGCCCTTTACCCCACGAGTCAAGCGCCTGTTTGCCGAAGCCATGCAGCAAGCGCGGGAACTGGGGCAAAATCACGTCAGCCCCGAACATCTACTGCTCGCCCTGACGCAGGGGAACGAAACCGTTGCCATCAAAGTGCTGCAACGTCTGGGTGTCGAACCGCTGGCATTGCAAGATCAAATGCTCCAAATGTTGGGGTCGCAAGCCATTGGAGAAGCCGTCGCTGCGTCAGTGGGTGGTCGTCAGGAAGATCCCTTTAATAGCCGAGGCAATGCCCAAACCCTCACGCTGGCAGAATTTAGCACCAACCTAACGAAACTGGCAGCGAATGGAAAACTTGATCCGGTCGTGGGTCGCCAAACCGAAATTGAGCGCGTGGTGCAAATTCTCGGTCGCCGCACGAAAAATAACCCCATTCTGATTGGGGAACCGGGTGTGGGTAAAACCGCGATCGCCGAGGGGCTTGCCCAGCGTATTGTGAACCGCGACGTACCCGAAAACCTGGAAAACAAGCAGGTCATCAGCCTAGATATGGGGTCACTCATTTCTGGCACCCGCTTTCGGGGTGAGTTTGAAGAGCGCCTGAAGAAAGTCGTCGAAGAAGTGCGTGCCAGTGGCAACATCATTCTGGTGGTAGACGAAGTGCATACCCTGGTCGGGGCAGGTGGTACAGAAGGCGGCATGGATGCGGCCAACCTGCTGAAACCTGCTCTCGCACGGGGCGAACTGCAATGCCTGGGTGCCACTACCCTGGATGAATACCGTCAGTACATCGAGCGGGATGCGGCGCTGGAACGTCGCTTTCAGTCCGTCACCGTCAATGCACCCAGCGTCACCGAAACCATCGAAATTCTCTTTGGGTTACGCGATCGCTACGAGCAGTTCCACAAAGTCAAAATCGAAGACACCGCTCTGGTTGCGGCTGCGACGTTGTCCGATCGCTACATCACCGATCGCTACCTTCCCGACAAAGCGATCGATCTCATTGATGAAGCAGGCTCTCGTGTGCGGTTGGCAAACACCCAACATTCACCCACCAAAGCGTTTCGTAAAGAGCTACGCCAGGTCAAGAAAGCCAAAGAAGATGCAGTCAACGCCCAAGATTTCGATGCCGCTGGGAAGTTGCGCGATCGAGAGTTGGAGTTAGAAGCTCAAATTAGCGGACAGAAGGCAGAAGGCAGAGGGCAGAGGGCAGAAGGGGAAGCAGGGGAGGCAGGGGAAGCAGAGGGTGGAAAACTCCTCACTCCTCACTCCTCACTCCTCACCCCCTCCGTCACCGAAGACGACATCGCCCAAATCGTTGCCTCCTGGACTGGCGTACCTGTTCGCAAGTTGACTGAACTAGAGTCAGAGCAACTGCTGTATCTCGAAGATGCGTTGCATGAGCGGGTGATTGGTCAGGATGAAGCGGTGAAAGCGGCAGCGCGGGCATTAAAGCGGGCACGGGTCGGGTTGAAAAGCCCCGATCGCCCGATCGCCAGTTTCTTCTTCTCTGGTCCGACTGGGGTAGGTAAAACCGAGTTGGCAAAAGCTCTGGCAGCGAATGTGTTTGGCAGTGAAGATGCCATGATTCGGCTGGATATGTCCGAGTTTATGGAATCGCATACGGTGTCTAAACTCATCGGCTCACCTCCGGGCTATGTGGGCTACGGCGAAGGCGGACAGTTGACGGAAGCGGTACGGCGCAAACCTTACTCGGTTGTCCTTTTCGACGAAATTGAGAAAGCCCATCCCGATGTGTTCAATCTCTTGCTGCAATTGCTCGACGATGGACGCTTAACGGATGCCCAGGGTCGCACCGTGAACTTCAACAACACGCTCGTAATCATGACAGCAAACGTGGGTTCCAGGGCGATCGAAAAAGGTGGCAATGGCTTTGGCTTTGAGTTTGCAGACCAGGCAGATGCTCAGTACACTCGCATTCAGGCATCGGTCAACGAGGAACTCAAGCAGTTCTTCCGTCCCGAATTTCTCAACCGCTTGGATGAAATCATCGTCTTCCGGCAACTCACCCGTGAGGAAGTGAAGCAAATTGCAGGTCTGCTGATTCAAGAAGTGGCAGCAAATCTCACCGATCGCGGCATTGCCCTCGAAGTCACCGATCGCGTGAAGGATCGCCTGGTGGTGGAAGGCTACAGCCCCAGCTACGGTGCTCGATCGCTCCGCCGCGTCATCACCCGCTTGCTGGAAGATGCCCTGGCAGAAGCCCTGCTATCCGGCACCATTCGAGAAGGCGACACGGCGATCGTGGATCTCGATGACGACAACAACGTTGTGATTCACCCAGCCGCACACTCAGAGCGTTTACTGGAATCGATCGTCTCTTAAAGACCACCTAAATTCTACTCTAATGCCCTGCGCTCTGTGGTGCAGGGCGTTTTCGTATGAACAGTTAGATTCTGAAAACAGTTATATATTTCTCGACAATTTTTTACGGCAAGGATATTATGCAGATAATATATGGTTAAGAGACTGGAGCTGGATAAATGTTCCGAAAAATTTTAGATAGTAACATGACTTCAGCATTACCTAGAAAAGTCCTTTTGCAAGCCTTGATTCCGTTTGAATAGTTCTGCTTTTTGTAGCAAAGCGTTCAAATCTCTCAAGTTCATCCAAAAAGGGGGAATGATGCATAAGTTCTCCCTTTTTACAAGGAGCTAGGGAAATCGATAAGTGTTTAGCATAACCAACCACACCTTTCAAAAAGACTCTTAAGGCACTTGTAGAGTTTGTAAGGCTTGGAGGATTCTATGATTTTCAGTGATAGATTGAAAAGTGAATAGGCTAGGCTACTTGCACGCATTTACCCTCAGAGCTAAATGGATAAGATTCCTGAATTACTGCTAAAGCTACTGGAGAACTCTCCTCTTGCCATATTACTTTTCGGCGTTTTCCTGATTGTTCTTGGTGGCGCAGAGAAGCTTCCGTTGGGAAGTTCTACCTTGACTATATCTTCTCAAGTTAAGGTCATTTTGTTAGTGGTCGGCATAGCCTTGACACTGATTTCCACGTTAACTCTGTTTAAAGATAAAATCTTTAGACTACCGAAGGGCGCAAGCAAGGAGGTTAGTCTAAAGACTCAACAAAAAATTGAAACTCAAAAGAATACGATAACTAAGCTAGAGGAGATTATAAAAGAGATTAAAGAGTTTATAGAATCAAGAAATGATGACGTTTCGTTATCTTTGTTAGACATTTTAAATGGAGTAAAAGATCAAGCACGAGAATTTGAAAAAGCGGGTAGAGAGTCTCGCTTAGCTGCACAATGGTTGGTAAACCACCATCAATCAATTCTTCAATCAGTTAAATTTTCTGAAATAAATGGTAAGGCTTCGGATAGTTTTCGGGCTGAAATCAAAAGATACGTAGAACTTATGGTGGAGAGTCTCGAAGAAGCTAAGTATATTACCCCTGGAGCACGAGATATAGCCTTTCACATTGGTAATCCCTTTCCCTACACGCAAGCGATGCAAGCCCTTAAAGCTCAAATTAAGCAAGAAGTTGATAACCATCAAGGCTTGAGGGAAACAGAACTTGAAAGATTGAATAACTGTCTCGATAGACTTATTGAAGATATTCGTTACGAAAGTTCTATCTAGCTTCTCAACAAGCTTTTTGGAAGCAACTACTCAGACTATAAACCGTCAAGTTTATAAATGTTTTGATGTTGAACGATTTTGTGGCTCTGGTGGGAACTTGTGCCAATCAGGGGGAAGTGGACCCTCACGTTCATCTTTTAATTCTGCGTTCAACATATCGAGTACACCACACAGGTTGTTATAAACAGCTTTCAAGCCTGGTTTCGTAGCCAAGCTTTTAAGCGTTCTTGCATATCCAGCAAGACCTCGAACTAATTGCCTTAAGGGTGATTCTGCTGCCATTCTTTTTTCCTTTGTGTCAACTGATCAATTACATATTCACGCTTTGAGAGGTAAATCAGGAAAACTCCAGCATTATAATTATCGGTGAATCAATTGTCGTCGAATTGTTTTGCAAGGGACTCAATAGAACCTAGCGTCTTCTCAATTCGCCTTATGGGTTCCGAATTAACATCCTGTGAATGGAAATACTGTCTTGCAACTTCTAGCAAGCTTTTCAACTTAAATAGGAGATACGAGAGTTGTACATCCTGATCGCCTGAATTGTTCCTTTGGCTACCTTTATAGATCATAGTACAAGAAAATAGTTCATCTGTACTATATATTCGTCTATTGATTGGCAAATGTCAATCAGTTTGCGAAGAAAGTTCATTGGTTTGGTAGCCGAAACTAGGCTAAACGCACTTTAGTGCGATCGCCGATCTTGTAGGGTGCATCGCTGATAAGCAAACGCACCGATCATTTGGGCAACATGAGGTGGACAGTGCCTACAGTCGATTGAAGTAGCATTAGGGCGAACGATCGGCGTTCTAAACAGTAGAGAGTCTTCAAGGCAAAACCGAAACTCTTCTGTTTCGCTGATTTCAGTAGAATCAAAATGGTCGTTTATTCTACAAAACTGCTGCCGCAGACAAAAAGCCTTGATCACTCTACTTAAGTCAGAGATCGTGTGAAGATAGATTCTAGGAGGGATCGAGATGTCTTCAGCATCTAATGCAGCGAGTGCCATTGTTCGGACAGAACGAGGACTCACGATCGCAGGTACACGTATCACTCTCTATGACGTGATGGACTATGTGACCGCTCAATATCCACCTAAGTTTATTCAGGGCTTATTTGACCTGACGGAAGAGCAAATTAATGTGGCGCTGGCTTACATTGAAACGCATCGCTTAGAGGTGGACGCTGAGTACCAGCAAGTGCTGCAAGAAACTGAAGCACTTCGACAATACTACGAAGAGCAAAATCGTGAGCGAGTTACTCAAAGCGCTGCAAAACCTCCCAAACCTGGTACGGAAGCCGCTTGGGAAAAGCTTCGGGCGGCTAAGGCAAAGCGCAAGTCCAACGTATGATCTTTCTGGTCGATCACAACCTCAAAGGTCATGCGTTGGTTCTCTTTGGTGCGATCGCATCGCAAGGTTGGTTAGATATCGTCCCGGTTCAGTTTGTCACATTTGACGAAATGAATTTATCGATCGATAGCGATGACAGAGTAGTTTGGCGATTTGCCCAAGAGAATCAGATGATTTTGCTGACTGCCAACCGCAGCATGAAAGGAAAAGATTCGCTGGAGCAGGTCATGCGTGAAGAAAACACTTCAGAATTGTTGCCTGTCATTACGGTTAGCAATGCGGATCGGCTGCTGAGCGATTCCGAATATCGAGGGCGGTGTGTTGAAAGCCTGATTGAAATCGTTCTTGATCTTGATACCTACCTCGGCGCAAGACGAATCTTCCTTCCATAGTTGGTAGGGTGGGCAGTGCCCACAGTCGATTGACGTAGCATCAGGACAAGCGATCGGCACTTAAAACAGTGGGGAGTTTTCAAGGCAAGCCCGAAACCTCCCTGTTTCCTGATTCCCAGTAGAATCGAAGTGGTCGTTCATCCTACAAAACTGCTGCAAACAGAACGCCTTGATTACTCTGCTTAAGTCAGTGCCATTCGCCTCAAGTCGATTACCTTTGAAACCAATTTTTTTTCTGGTAGCTGGACGATGCACATCACCCTTAATATTCCTGATGAATTGATTCAACATTTCAACCGTGATCACCTTGCCCGCGAGATTTTAGAAGCTCTAGTGGTGCAAGCTTATCAGGTTAAAAAATTACCAGTGCTGAGGTTGGGCGTATGCTTGATTTGCCGTCTCGTTGGGCTGTAGAGACCTTTCTAAAACAACACAAAGCTGACTTACACTACGACGAAGCTGATTTAGAGCGCGATCGCGCAACGCTTCGCCAACTTCGTTCAAATTACACTCTTTGACTGCCAATGAGCGAATACTTCATTGAGATTCAATATGGATGTGTTGACAAAAAATAGCTTGAGTCTAAAAAATGTCCGGTTCCGAGCGAATGCCTGTGCAAACAGTAGTAGTTTTCAGATTTGTCTTGAACTTCCACAATCACGCCCGGAGCACACGAAATGTGTGACTAAACATTGCAATCACGGCTCCAATCCGTTGTCACCTAACCATTTGAATGCACATGAAAGCTGTCATTACAGGAATCACCGGGTTACGAAATCGTGGCGTTGAAGCCCTCGTAGTACCAACGATCGAACAATTGCAGCAGCGGCATCCTGACTTAGCTATCAGCGTGCTAACCAAAACCCCCGATTATGATCATCTGCGGCTACAGACCTATCAGGCTGAAGTCATAAACGACTCTTTGCGTAGACCGCCTCAAAGCCGTCTGGGTAAGATCCGGGCGAAGCTCACTCAACTGCGATCGACGGGTTCATCCCATCACACAGCGATCAAAGAACGGCTGCAATCGGCTTCCATCGTGATTGCTTCGGGTGGCGATGTCTTTAGCTCAGATTATGGAGCGTTACCCCGACATCTGCAACCCCTGGAAATCGCCTTAGATGCAGGCGTGCCCGTGATGTTTTTGGCGCAATCGATCGGCCCGTTTAAGCGCCAAGACGAGATTGACACCTGGCGAAAGGTGGCTCTGCGCTCAAAATTAATCACCGTCCGCGAAGAGATTTCCTACAACTACCTGACAAAAGACCTGAAGTTATCGCCGCATCTCGTCAAACATACCGCTGATCCAGCCTTTCTGCTGGCACCACCACCCCCGGAAACGATCGCCAAAATGCTCAATTTCTACGGCATCGATCGCGATCGTCCAACCATTGCGCTGGGCATCAGTCAGGGCATTACTCGCTATGCCAATTGCAACTACGACCACCATCTCAAAGCTTGGTATGAAGTCATTCAACGATTACTGGATGAACTGAAGGCACAGGTCATTTTGATCCCGCATGTGCAAGAAATTGCGGCTAACAACAACGACTGCATTCTGGCAACCAACCTGATGCGCCTGCTTGCTTTCAATCCTCACGTTAGAGTTGCCAGCGCCGATCACACGGCTTCTGAGTTTAAGGGGCTGATTTCTGCGTGCGATATGGTCATTGCCGAACGGATGCATGCGGCGATCGCAGGTCTTTCAACGGGTGTTTGCACCGTTGCAGTGGGCTACTCCATCAAGGCAGAAGGCATTATGACCAACTTGCTGGGCGCAACCTCACTCCAAAGCGGACTGCTCATTCCCATTCAACAATTTTTAGATCCCGTTGCGTCCTACACAGCTATTCGTACAGCCTGGGAGCAACGTCAAGACGTGTCTGCTCAATTGCATCAAGTGCTACCTCAAACCAAGCAAGCTTCTGCCAGCAACTTCGATATGATTGCAGGCATTTTGAGCTAGAATTTTGCCGCCATTTTTGAGAGACTATCAGTCACCCATCACATGAGTAGCTCATCAACGGTTAACGATCGCGCCCAAACGTCTGAGCCAGTGAGTGATACTGCCCGCATTAAAGTACTCACGCCCAAAATCTCACTGAGCGATAATCAATACCTCACCTGTCTTTGGTCAGCCGTAAAGCCCTACGGGGTTGAAATTGAAAGCTTTGACCGTGTGCAATTTTGGGTTGATCGCCCTGTTGCAGATGTCATTCATCTTCACTGGATTCAGCGATTTTGTCCGATCGCCGCCGAGAAAAGTTTCAATGCCTTCTTCAGGACGCTCAAAGCCCTTTTTGGGTTCGCGGTCTTGAAGCTACAGGGTTATCAACTCGTCTGGACAGTACACAACACGCTTTCTCACGATTCTCAGGCACCCCGCTTTGAATATAGCTTTCGCTGGGTGCTCGCTCATTTGTGCAGCGATATTATCGTTATGAGTGAGTACAGCAAACAAGAATTTACCCGCCTGTATGGACGCACAAAGCGCATTCATATTGTGCCGCATGGCAACTACATTGGTACCTATCCCAATCAGATCGGCAGAGAGGTTGCCCGTCAACAATTGGGACTGGCACCGCAGCAAAAAGTCTTGCTGCACCTGGGGCAAATCAAGCCCTACAAAGGCATCGATCGCCTTCTAGCTGCCTTTCAGCAAAGCAACCATCCCGATGTTGTACTGCTAATTGCGGGTGCCTGCCGCGATCAAGCACTGACCGCTGCCATGCAGCAAGCCGCTCAAGCCGATCCTCGTCTGCTGCTGCGCCTTGAGTTTATCGACGATGACGACATTCAGGTCTACATGAATGCCTGCGATTGGGTGGTGTTGCCCTATCAAAAAATCCTCAACTCCGGTTCAGCCCTACTGGCTCTTTCGTTCAGCCGACCCGTCATCGTGCCGCAAAAAGGAGCCTTAACAGAACTCATACAAGACGGCGAACAGGGCATTTGCTATGCCAATGATGCGGATCTGACCGAAGCCATCGATCAGGCACTAGCCATGCCCTCAGAGCAGTGGCAACAGATGTGCCTCAATGCTTACAAGCTAGCAGACAAATTTGACTGGCAGGCGATCGGTGCCACGCTCTACCAGCTTTATCAACAGCGGCTAAGTTAAATAAGTGGAGCTGACGGGAGTCGAACCCGTGTCCGCCCTGGGTATTGATACATCGCTCATTCACAGGCTTAGCTTCTCTGATCCTCGAAGCGGGAACCGTCCCTTATCCCGGACGGTGGGATGCTCTGATAAAGTCTTAGCCACAAAGCCTACCAGAGAAAGCTTCCTGGAGCATCCGTTGGGGGTTGTCTATCATCCTTAACGGAGTCGAATGACAGACGCTCGAACCAGTTAGAGGTTGTTAGGCAGCAACAAGTGCTTGCTTACGAGCAAAAGGTACGATGTTGTTCGCATGTACGTTGTTTTGAGCCATTGATTAATGAGAGTTAGCTCGCTCTCAGCCTGAATCACACTGTAGTGTTCGCCAAAACGTCGAAACCGTTGCAGCCCCGCGCTACTTTCTCATTATACCTGTTCTTTGCTGATGTTGTCTGTGGGTGTAGACACTCACTTTGTCTGTGTAGCCAATCAGTAGCGCTGCCACCAACACGGGAATGATGCCCTGCTTCGCCTCATTCATGGGCAGTGCCTGCACCCAGATAGAGTTCGCCAACTTTGGGATCGCTCAATAAATCGATGCCGCGCCCCTCAAAGCGATCGCGCCCTGCTTCTAGCACATAACCCCGATCGGCCATTTCTAAAGCTTTGCGGGCATTTTGCTCAACCAGGACGATCGCCATCCCACTCTGGTTAATGAGCTTCACCTGTTCAAGCACCGTGTTGACCAGAATGGGTGATAGTGCCGCGGACGGTTCATCAAGCAACAGCAAACTGGGTTTGAGCATTAAGGCTTTTCCCATCGCCAGCATTTGGCGCTCCCCTCCTGAAAGGGTTCCTGCTCGCTGCTTGCGCCGCTTTGCCAGCGCTGGAAACGTGGCAAAAATTTCCTCCTTAAGCGGTTGCAGCGGCACATGGCGTACAAAGGCTCCCATTTCCAGGTTCTCTTCCACCGTGAGAGAGCGAAACACATTGGCAATTTGGGGAATATACCCCATGCCAAGCTGCACAATCTGGTCAGACTTCAGCCCTGCAATACTCTTGCCCTTAAAAACGATACTTCCCGTATGCGGAGCCAATAGCCCAAAGATGGTTTTTGCCAGCGTCGATTTACCCGCACCATTCGGTCCAATGACCGCGACCAACTCACCGGGATGGATTTTGAAATTGACCCCTTGCAAAATGTCCAGGTCTTTGATGTACCCAGCGTAGACGTTTTGGACTTCAAGGAGGGGAGAGGAGTCGGACATGGGCAGGGAGGAGAAAGGGGCCGTTGTTGGTTGTTGGTTATTGGTTGTTAGGGCAGAGGGGGTGTGGGGTGTAGGGGAAGCAGGGGAAGCAAGGGAGGCAGGGGAAGCAACTCAAAACTCAAACTTTTAGCCTACCCTGTGCCTTGAGCAGGCTTCGCCAACGGGAAACAGGCTACAACAGTCAGCGATCAGCTAACCCTGCGGGAAGCAAGCTACAGCTTTTGAGCCTTTAGCCCTTATCCTTTAGCCTTCATCTTTCATCCCTTCTGCCTCCTGCCTCCTGCCTCCTGCCTTCTGCCTTCTTGACTCCTGACCCTATTTTGGAGTTTCTTGTAACTCAGAGCGCTCCTCGGGCACGATCGCCCCTTCAACGGGGCAGACCTGCAAGCAAATGCCACAGTCAATGCAGGTCGCGAAATCAATCCAGTACCAATCTGTTCCTTTTGTATTTTTGCCAGGACCGGGATGGATGCAGGCAACGGGACAGGCATCCACGCAGTCGGCAACGCCTTCACAGGTATTTGTAACGATTGTATGCGACACGGGGTTTTTCTAGAAGAGGTTGGTTGTTAGTGGGTGGTTGTTAGAGAGGCTCATGTCTCACGACTAAAAGCTCTCTGGTATACCTATCTTGATGAACAAGGCTTTAAGGTTTTACAACTCATTACTGTATTACGACTGGCTGACGGTTTCAATCACGGCTTTGCCATCGGGCTTTATCCAGGCAATTTGAGCTATTCGCCGCTGTTGTGCGTAGCTGTGAGCCTCTTCCGCCGATCGGGCTGCTAAATCAAGTTCAACTCTAGCAGCGTCTGAGTTACGGAGGGTTTGGGCGTAGACAAGTGCTGCTGCATAAGCCTGGGGGCTGTCTGGTACCACGAGCCAATCACTGCCAGGGGTGCGATCGGGCAGTTGACCTGTGGGTAATAGCACTTGATGCAAATGCTCAAGCTGGAGGGCAAAGCCAATGCCGGGATAGGTTTGTCCTTCAGGATGGTACAGTCCCAGAAGTTGGTCGTAGCGTCCGCCTTGCCCCAGAACGTGCTGTCCGGCTTCGCTGGTATTGACCACTTCAAAAACAACGCCTGTGTAGTAGTCAAGGGTGCGGATGAGGCTGAGATCGAGAATGAGGGAGTGGGGAGTGGGGTGTGGGATGTAGGGTGGACGATCGCTAGTAGGGGTGTGGGATGTGGGGTGTGGGGTGTGGGGTGGACGATCGCTCTCTTCTAGCAGGTCAACCAGCGACTTCAGGTTCGTCAAGGCACGTTGCTGAGCTGGATCGAGATCCAGAGACGCAACTCGTTGCAGAACATCAGCGGGTCGTCCACGCAGGTCAAGCAGTAAGAGTGCTCGTTCACGCAGCATCGTTGACATGGGTAGGGTTTCTAATGCCATGCGATCGAGTTTGGCGATCGCTTTACGCACCTTATCGCGCAAGGGTGAAGGGAAAACGGAGAGCAGCGATCGCGTGAGCCCAGCTTCACCCAAAATGATTGACCATTGATGCAGACCCAGGCTGCGAAGACAATCTACTACCAATAGCAGCACTTCAGCATCGGCGAGCAAACCACCCGCGCCTAATAATTCCACCCCTGCCTGATAAAATTCTTGCTGACGGCTGTAGCTTCCTTCTTGCGCTCGCTGGAAGACGTTGGCGTTGTAGTACAGGCGCAACGGGTGTGCGGAGCCTGCCATGCGAGTCGCGGCGGTGCGGGCGATCGAAGCCGTCAGTTCTGGGCGCAACCCTAGCTGCTCGTCATCTGAGTCTTGAAGCTGGATGACGGTCGATCGCTGGATTGCCCCACCTGCCATCAGCGTATCCAACCGTTCCAGGGTGGACGTGATGATCCGGTGGTAGCCCCAGCGCTGAAAGACTTGCTGGAGGCGATCTTCAATCCAGCGTTTTTGAGCTACATCCAGGGGCAGCAGATCTCTAGCTCCCGCTGGTGGTTGATACACCATTATTTCTTCTTCCCGCCAAACAAACCAAACAAGCCGCCGCCAGCTTTATCGTCTGGCTTTTTGCCGGAAGTCTCTTTTGATGCCCCTGTCTTCGTAGGAGAACCTGTTGTCTTATTAGTAGGCTTCTGCGCCTGCTCCAAGCGTTGTATACCTTCGTGTGCCATCGTGTCTTGTGGGTTAAGCTGCAACGCTTTGTTGAAGTGAATCTTTGCCATTGTCCCCTGATTTTGCTTCAGGTAGATCATACCCATCAAACTGTGACAACGACTGCTGTTAGGATCTGCCTGAAGTCCTTCCCGAAGTTCTAAAATCGCCTGGGCAAAGTTATTTTTAGCAATAAACCCTTCAGCACGACGATAGTATTGCCCATCAGAGGATTCGCGCGGTGGTGGTGCAGGTGGTGCAGGTTCTGGTGTTTGGCGTGGCGATGAAGATGGTCTAGATGCTTTCTTTTCTCCAGTTTGGAGTTCACCCTTGGCTTCCTTTCGCATCAGGTAGACCAGGTTTAACTCGCTTAATTGGGCGGTTAATTCCAGCGTTTGATCGAGCTGCTCGTATTGCCGTTCTGCTAAATCTTTGAGCGAAGTTAAGTAAAAATGGTCAGGGTTGGTCGAGGTCGAAAGCTGTTTTGCCAGTGTGCCCAGTACGAGTTCACCCTGCTGGTGCACCGCTTGCTGACCCTTCAGCTTCAGCACAATCATATATTCACTACGATCGCGCTCTTGCGACAGCTTCTCCCAGGCAGGGTTCACTAGCTTTGACAAGAAATCGCTTGCCTGTTGCCGAATTGCCTCCGTTTCAGAAGACGCACTATCAGGGTGGAGCCGACGGGCAATTTTGAGATACCGCTTGCGGATGTCCTTGATTTCAGCATCCACTGGCACTCCCAGAATGGCATGATGATCGATGAAGTCTAGCAGAAACAGTCCACGAGCGATTTGGAAAGACATGGTATAACCCGTTGTGTCTACCGTTAAATTCCTTCTAGTGTAATAGCTGGAAGCGAGTGTAGCTGATCAAAAATCAAGAAGGGATGAGGAATGAAGGCAGAGGATGAGGGATGAAGGCAGAGGGCAGGGGGCAGAAGGGATGAGGGGTGAAGGGTGAAGAGGTGAAGCATAGAGGCTAAAAAGCTGACTCCTGAATTCTGACTCCTGACCGCCCTCTTTCAACTCAAAACTCTCAGGCTGACCGTTGATAGCTGAAGACTGAACGCTGCCGCTCACCAGACACAGATAGCCTTTGTGACCAACTGAACATATTTCGCGTTTTGATGCAGCGAGGTTGTTGTGCTGCGCTGTGAGCCAACAATTCATACAATGGATTTCCAGTCCAATGCTGTAACAAACCAAGCAAGATGAGCTACATTCGTTGTCGCAACAAGTACTTCTGTTGCTTCATGAGAGAGAAGACGAGCTTGAGCAGAGAGAATTACATCTCCATCTAACGCTTTTGCATCTGCGGTGAGCTGTCCCATTTTCCTTGCTTCTGCCCATAACTCAGCCGCCAAAAGCATGGTATCTGTTTGAATCGGAATGTAGTCGAGAACTTGTTTCAAATCATCAAGCCGACGCAAACTTCGCAATAAATCGGCACGAAGAAGTTCACGACGAACTTCATAGTCCGCAATTTCAGGAATGGCAACCCTTTCTCCACGTCGTAAGAGAGATCTTAGCCATAGTTGACAAGCAAGAGAAATACCTGTGGCTTTTGGATTCGTGACCATCCCTAGTGGTCCAGAATCCAGCAAAATCAGCCGACTCATGGAAATAAAGGACGATCTGACAATCGATCTTCATCCAGAGCAGTTTTCAGAAAATTCCAAGCTTGCTGATGCTCAGATGCGTCTTCATCATCATCCAACCAGGACTCTAAGAGGTCGATCGCTGCTTGATTCCTCCGTGCTTGCTCAATATCAACAACAGATTGGGTCGTTGATGGAATTTTTTGCCTAAACTGACGTAAGGTATCCAGCAATTCTGCCCAATGCTCTCTAGGTATTGCCTCAATCTCATGAAGCAGCACATCGAGAGTAGTTGGAGGTGAGCTAGAACGGTCTGCCGCCATACTTAATGGTTATCGCTAAACGATGACATCTCAATCTAAATTCTAAATTATTAATTCAGCGGCATAACGCAGCGTTGAGTCTACACCTATCCCCTACACCCAACTCGCCAACGGTGGGACGGTTTGCAACGCTTCACTGAGAGGGGAATGCAGTAGTCCATTGGTTGCGAGAATGCGTCCGGAGCGGATGTCCATTGGGCTACGATCGTAGGCTGTCACCAATCCTCCCGCTTCTTCGACCAGCACGATGCCAGCGGCAATATCCCAGGGCGAGAGTCCGCGTTCCCAGTAGCCGTCGAAGCGACCACAGGCAACGTATGCCAAATCGAGTGCGGCGGAACCGCTCCGGCGAACCCCCTGGGTTAAATGGGTGAGGTGGCAAAACTCGGCGTAATTATTGTCGGTGGTTTGACGACGATCGTAGGCAAAGCCCGTCACCAGCAAACTCTTTTCAAGCAGTGCGGTTTTGGACACCTGGATTGGACGACGATTGCAGGTTGCCCCCAACCCTTTAGCGGCGCGAAACAGTTCTTGCCGAGCGGGATCAAAAATTGCGCCGACTTGCGGGATGCCATCGATCAAAAGCCCCACTGAAACGGCTGAAGCAGGGTACTGGTGAGCATAGTTTGTCGTACCGTCTAGGGGATCGATCGCCCACAGACACGCACTCTCCTGGTTCCCCAACTGCCCCGATTCTTCTGTCAAAATATTGTGATCGGGCACATGGCGATGCAAGACCTCTAAAATAACGGCTTCGGCTGCTTTGTCTGCCTCTGTCACCAAATCACCAGGGCGACCTTTTTCTTCGATCGCCTCCAGATTGCCCCAGTAGTTTTGTAAAACGGTACCGGCTGCCAGAACCGCTTCTGTCGCCACATCAAGAAAGATTTGGAGTTGGCTGAACGCAGCAATCATAGGATACAAACAAAGTTGTCAAAGGACACTATAGCGAGTCTCAGGCATCGGCGATCGACGGAATGGGGAGTGGGGAGTAAAACCAGTTGTTAGTTTTTAGTTGTTGGTTGTTAGTGCATGAGGTGTTCCTGACTCCTTCTAAAAACCAACAACTTTCCTGCCCTCTGCCCTCACTCCTCCCCTCGCGGAAACACATACCCCTTTCCCCGAATCGTCACGATCGACTCTGTTGACTCGGTGCCATTTGATAACGCTTGCAGCTTTTCTCGTAAGCGCGAGATGTGAACATCCACAATGCGGACATCGCCTAACCCTGGCTGGTTATAGCCCCACACCTTTTCCAAAATTTCTAGCCGCGAAATGCAGTTACCTGCCTGACTCACCAGCAGTTTCAGCACGTTAAACTCCATATCGGTCAATCGAAGCAGAGACTTATCTTTATAGACTTTGCGCGTGTGGGTCTCAATGCGGATGGAGCCAACTTCCAGTACGCCGCCGATCGCCCCTTCCTCGATCGGTTTATCCGTCCGACGCAAAATACACCGAATGCGCGATTCTAATTCCTTGGGCGAAAACGGCTTCACCATGTAGTCATCGGCACCTGCTTCCAGTCCCGTAATCCGATCGGCGACATTTGCCAGAGCCGTCAAGAGAATAATGGGCACATCCGACTCTTGACGCAAGGTGCGACAAACCCCATAGCCGTCCAGTTCAGGCATCATGACATCTAACACAATGAGGTTGGGCGCTTGCTGACGAAAGCTGGTAAGCGCTTCTGCGCCATCAGCCGCTGTAGAGACGGTGTAGCCCACCATCGAAAGGCGAGTTGCCAAGATCCGACGAATGTTAGCGTCGTCATCTACAACCAGGATTGTTTGCTTAGGACGCTCTAAGCGATTCGGCATTTGGGTCACAGCAAAGAGTCACACGTTAAGTGAGTTAAACGAAAGCCTGCCGCCATCTGGTACAGTTTAAGCCTATCAGGAACCAGTCAAGATGTTACTGGTAGGACGATCGCACCAGACATAATCGGTGAATAGAACGGCGTTGTCTGCTCAAGGTCTATGCTGTCCAGCTCAAGCTCAGGCTACTTCCAGTACACCATGTCTCAGGTCAGCTTCTTTCAGCAGTTACACTTCAGTGATTACACGTTAGCGACTGCACTTCAGGGGCTGCACTTTGGAAACTGTGGTTCAGGAGACGTATGGATCGCTGCGATCGCTCATCTGGAACAGTCATCTCCTTAAGTATGACGGATCTCTCAGCAAGATACCAGGGAAACGACCATGAGGACTGAGTTTTGGAGCCCATACATGTGTTTAACCACCTTGCCTTCCCTCGTAAGGAAGAGCCGTGTTGCTGATGATCCCCAGGCATTGCAGCTCGATCGCCCAGGTAAAACCACAGGATGAATGCACATCGCAAACCCTGGGATTAGAAAAAAGGCTACCGTCTAAAGGGAAGAAACCCTCTACAATAATTGGGATTTTAGCCCTCGACCCCGTATCACCACCATGCCACGTCGTAACGATCTCCACAAAATCCTCCTGATTGGCTCTGGTCCCATTGTGATCGGGCAAGCCTGCGAATTTGATTACTCCGGTACACAAGCATGTAAAGCCTTGCGAGATGAAGGCTATGAAGTCGTGCTGGTTAACTCCAACCCAGCGACGATTATGACCGACCCGGAGACCGCCGATCGTACCTATGTCGAGCCGCTCACGCCCGAAATCGTGGCGAAGATCATTGAGAAAGAGCGTCCTGATGCGTTGTTACCGACGATGGGTGGACAGACAGCCTTAAACCTGGCGGTGTCGCTGGCAAAAAATGGCACCTTAGATAAGTACAACGTGGAGTTGATTGGAGCAAAGCTACCCGCGATCGAAATGGCAGAAGATCGTAAGCTCTTTAAAGAGGCGATGGCGCGGATTGAAGTTGGCGTGTGTCCATCGGGTCTAGCGACAACCCTAGAAGAAGCACGGCAGATTGGGCACGAAATCGGCAGCTATCCCTTAATTATTCGTCCTGCTTTTACGATGGGTGGTTCCGGTGGTGGCATTGCTTACAACCAGGAAGAATTTGAAGCCATTTCCCAGTCTGGTTTAGATGCCAGCCCGGTATCGCAGATTTTGATTGAGAAATCGCTGCTGGGCTGGAAGGAATACGAACTCGAAGTCATGCGCGATCTGGCAGATAACGTGGTCATCATCTGCTCGATCGAAAACCTGGATCCGATGGGCGTTCACACAGGCGACTCGATTACCGTTGCACCTGCCCAAACCCTGACCGACAAAGAATACCAGCGCTTGCGAGATGCCTCCATCAAAATCATCCGTGAAATTGGCGTAGAAACAGGTGGCTCCAATATCCAGTTTTCGGTCAACCCCGATAACGGTGATGTGGTGGTGATCGAGATGAACCCACGGGTGTCGCGTAGTTCGGCACTGGCATCCAAGGCAACAGGCTTTCCGATCGCCAAAATGGCGGCAAAACTCGCGGTTGGCTACACGCTCGACGAAATTCCCAACGACATCACCAAAAAAACGCCTGCCAGCTTCGAGCCGACGATCGATTACGTCGTCACCAAAATTCCCCGCTTTGCCTTTGAGAAATTTCCCGGTTCCACACCCAACCTGACCACCCAGATGAAATCGGTGGGTGAAGCCATGGCGATCGGGCGTACCTTCCAAGAATCATTCCAAAAAGCCCTGAGATCGATGGAGACGGGACGGGCAGGGTGGGGCTGTGATCGCAACGAAAAAGTACCCAGTCTGGAGCAAATCCGCCCCGGCTTAAGGACTCCGAACCCGGAGCGCATTTTTACCATTCACCACGCCTTTCAAATGGGTATGACGGTCGATGAAGTCTACGAATTGACCGCGATCGATCCCTGGTTTCTCGACAAGCTATACGACCTGCTGGAAACCGAAAAGACCCTCAAGCGCACCCCACTCAAAAGCCTGACCAAAGAGCAGTTTTTTGCCATCAAGCGCCAGGGGTTTAGCGATCGTCAGATTGCTTTCGCTACGAAGACAACCGAAGATGAAGTGCGTACTTACCGCAAGTCACTCGACGTAATCCCCGTTTACAAAACTGTGGATACCTGCGCCGCTGAATTCGAGGCGTTGACCCCCTACTACTACTCCACTTACGAAGAGGGCGAAAACGAAATTCTCTCATCGGACAGGCGCAAAGTCATGATTCTAGGCGGCGGACCAAACCGCATTGGTCAGGGCATTGAGTTTGATTACTGCTGTTGTCACGCCTCCTTTTCCTTGCGCGAAGATGGCTTTGAGACCATCATGGTCAACTCCAACCCCGAAACCGTTTCGACCGACTACGACACCAGCGATCGCCTCTACTTTGAACCGCTGACGAAAGAAGATGTCCTCAACATCATCGAAGCCGAAAATCCAGAGGGAGTCATTATTCAGTTCGGCGGACAAACCCCGCTGAAATTGGCAGTGCCCCTGCAAAAGTATTTGAGTGAGGGAGTCGGGAGTCGGGAGTCGGGAGTCGGGAACGAGCAATTACACCCTACACCCCACACCCCACACCCCACAAAAATCTGGGGCACCTCTCCAGACGCGATCGACACTGCCGAAGACCGGGAGCGCTTTGAGAAAATTCTGCGTGAACTGGATATCAAGCAGCCTGCCAATGGTCTCGCCCGCAGCTACAATGAATCGCTCGAAGTCTCCCGCCGCATCAACTATCCTGTGGTTGTGCGCCCCAGCTACGTGCTTGGCGGACGCGGGATGGAAATCGTCTACTCGGATGCCGAGCTACAGCGTTACATGACGGCTGCCGTTCTCGTCGAACCCGATCACCCCATTCTCATTGACAAATACCTGGAAAACGCGGTGGAAGTGGATGTAGACGCGATCGCCGACCAAACGGGGCACGTCGTCATTGGCGGCATTATGGAGCACATCGAAGAAGCGGGCATTCACTCTGGCGACTCAGCCTGCTCCCTGCCATCCGTCTTTCTAAGCGATGCTGTGCTTGACCAAATCCGCACCTGGACAGTCGCCCTGGCAAAAGCCCTCAAAGTTGTCGGGTTGATGAATATCCAGTACGCCGTCCAAGGCGATCAGGTCTACATTCTGGAAGCCAACCCCCGTGCTTCGCGCACTGTGCCCTTTGTCTCCAAGGCGATCGGCATTCCGCTGGCAAAAATGGCGGCTCGCGTCATGTCGGGTAAATCGCTAGTAGAGTTGGGCTACACGCAAGAAGTGATTCCCAAACACATCGCCGTGAAAGAAGCCGTATTGCCCTTTGAGAAATTTCCTGGCACCGACACGATCCTGGGTCCCGAAATGAGATCGACGGGCGAAGTGATGGGCATTGATGACAACTTTGGCACGGCGTTTGCCAAGGCGGAATTGGGCGCAGGGCAACGTCTACCGCTGAAGGGCACAGTGTTTGTCTCCATGCGCGATCGCGAAAAGGAGGCTGTCGTACCAGTGGTCAAAGAGCTTCTGGAGCTAGGCTTTCACGTAGTTTCTACCGAAGGCACCCGCAAAGTGCTGCGCGAACAGGGCGTAGAGGTTGAACTGGTGCTAAAACTGCACGAAGGTCGCCCCAATATTATGGACGCGATCAAAAATGAGAAGATTCAGCTCATTATTAATACACCTTCTGGCGAAGAAGCAAAAGCAGATGGTCGCCTTATTCGCCGGACTGCGCTATCCTATAAGATTCCGATTGTCACCACGATCGCCGGAGCTAAGGCAACGACCGCCGCTATTCGATCGCTTCAGTCTCAAACACTCTCAGTAAAAGCCTTGCAGGACTATATCCATTAGCTGCCTACTCATAGATTGCCCGCTCACAAGTAGATTGCCCGCTCACAAGCGCCTGTCCGCCGAAATGTCGTCACTAGCCAATCCAAACGTCACTAGCCAAGCTTGCAGCAGGGTCGGCGACAAGCCATTGACATCGTGCCTGCCTGTGTTCTAGACCATCTTTCAGCATAGATCACCCAACCTCACGGCTGTGGAAACGCTTCTACAGCTAGTTGTAGATCAGCACGCTTTAAGGAAGCTGACGCTTCTTAATCTAAAGGTTCTTAAGAGAAGCTGAATATTTGTGCCGCTTTGGTTCTGACTGGGGCATTTTGTTTTATGGGATGCATTTGTATAGCCCAATCCTGAGTAGTCTTATCTAAATTCAAGCTGTATATCGTTCTTAGTCTTGCTATTTGCTTTTAGAAATCCTTCGGTGGGTATATACGTCCTCTCTCAGAAATGTTACATTTGTTAATATGTCACATCAGCAATTCTGATTTGAGTCAGCGACTAGGATTTTTTGCTCTTTGACAGCACTACGAAGTCACTGCCCTCCCATCCTCTCCCTGACCACCGTTGTGTCTATGCTTCGTGTTGTTTAGCCTTGCTCTCCAGCTTGGTCGCCAGGATTTACCGGAGAGTCACGGTTCAACGGCTCAGGCGCTTGACTCAAAAGTATCGTTTCAGTTTCGTCACAACTCTCTGGCTGTTTCTCTCAGCCCCCTATTCACTGTCACTATCTCAACAGCGCCATGAAGACCGCTCAAACCTCAACTGATTTAGTACGCGCTTACTTAAGAGAGATTGGTCGTGTGCCCCTGCTGACTCATGAGCAAGAAATTCTCTATGGCAAGCAGGTGCAACGGCTAGCTGTGGTGTACGACGTTAAAGACATGCTTAAGGAACAACTTGGACATGAGCCAGTGCTGGAAACCTGGGCACAGAATGTCGATCTCTCTGTGCCTGAGCTACAGCAGGCGATCGCTGAAGGCGAAAACGCTAAGCGTAAAATGGTAGAAGCAAATCTGCGTCTGGTCGTTTCGGTCGCCAAAAAGTACACCAAGCGCAATGTCGATCTTCTGGACTTGATTCAGGAAGGCACGATCGGGATGCAGCGCGGCGTTGAAAAGTTTGACCCTACTAAGGGCTATCGGTTTTCGACCTACGCCTATTGGTGGATTCGTCAGGCGATTACCCGTGCGATCGCAGAAAAAGGTCGTACCATTCGGTTGCCGATTCACATCACCGAAAAGCTCAACAAGATCAAGAAAGCCCAACGGCAACTGTCTCAACAACTGGGACGAGCTGCTACTGCTACTGAACTGGCAAGCGAATTGGAGCTAACCCCTCGTCAGGTGCGCGAATATTTGGAACGATCGCGCCAACCGCTCTCACTCGATCTGCGCGTCGGTGATAACCAAGATACCGAACTGGGCGAACTGCTAGAAGATACGGGTGCTTCTCCCGAAGACTTTGCCTTGCAGTCATCTCTACGGGCTGATCTAGAGCGCCTGATGTCAGACCTCACCCCTCAACAGCGCGAAGTGCTGGCACTCCGGTTTGGTCTGGAAGACGGTCAGGCATTGACTCTGGCAAAAATTGGCGATCGCCTCAACATTAGCCGCGAACGGGTGCGCCAAATCGAACGCGAAGCCCTGACCAAGCTGCGGAAACGGAAGGCGGCGATCGGCGAGTATTTAGCAAGTTAGTTGCTAGTTGTTAGTTGTTAGACAAAGAAATACAGCAATTTTCAATCAAGTGAAGTACAGATCTATGCAGGGAGTCAAGGGAGTAAGGTGTACCTCAGTAAATTGGAAAACGCTGTATCTAACAACTAACAACCAAAAACCAATCACTCTATGTACGTCTATTCCCCAACTGCTGGTTCGGTTCTACTCACTTCGATTTGCTAAAGACGCTGATACATTTGTTGATATAAAGCCACAGCAGTTTAGCTTGAGGTTCCTTAAGTGAACAACACGTCAGACCGGATGCCAGAGTTTCTCGGCGGTGCTGAATCCAGCAATCAGTTTCTGAATTACGTCCAATCCTTGAGTCCAGAAGCGATCGCTCAACTATCTCGCCCCGCTTCGTCGGATGTCTTTCAAGTGATGGAGCGGAACATCGTTGGCTTGCTGGGAGCGCTGCCTCCTGATAGCTTTAATGTCATGATTACTACCAGCCGTGAAGATCTGGGTCGATTGTTAGCCTCTGCGATGATGAGTGGTTACTTTCTACACAACGCCGAACAGCGGATGGCGTTTGAAAGGTCTCTTGCGTCTACTACCACAGATAACGCAAGCTCAGACAGTTGACCCTCTAATTGGCATGGGGGCGATCGCGCTTCCCGGTGATTCCCTCTTCTCGCTGCGATACACTGAGGAGCCAGTGAAGCCCACGTCTACCTGTATCGCTTGCTATGCCGCGTAAGCCCGTTGACGATCGCCACGTTACCGCTGTCAACCAATCCTTACTTTCTTTAGACCGGACAGACGATCGCGATCGTCTGTCCGCTTTTGTTATTGCCAGTCTCCGTCACACCCTGCTGTCCTGGTATCGTCAATGTGGACGCGATTTGCCCTGGCGACAGAGCCACGATCCCTACGCAATCTGGGTTTCGGAGATTATGCTCCAGCAAACCCAGGTGAAAACAGTGATTCCGTATTACCATCGCTGGCTGGATGTGTTTCCCACGGTGCAACTGCTGGCGATCGCCGAACAGCAGACGGTACTCAAGGTCTGGGAAGGGCTTGGCTATTATGCCCGCGCCCGTAATCTGCATCGTGCCGCCCAAGTTGTAATGTCGCAATATGAGGGAACGTTTCCCGATCGTCTTGCTGCGGTCATGCAATTACCTGGCATTGGACGCACTACGGCTGGCGGTATTTTGAGTGCAGCGTTCAATCAACCCTGGGCGATTTTAGATGGCAATGTGAAGCGAGTTCTGGCACGTCTGGTCGCGCTACAAGTGCCGCCCAATCGTGCCCTGCCCTACCTCTGGCACCTTTCCGAAATGCTTCTGGATGAGCAACAGCCCCGCGATTTTAACCAGGCAATCATGGATTTGGGTGCAACGGTGTGTACGCCTCATCAACCGTTGTGCCCAGTTTGCCCGTGGCAAGAGCACTGTCAGGCTTACAATCAAGGCATTCAAACAACACTCCCTATGTCTGAAACACGCGCACCTTTGCCTCACAAAATGATTGGGGTCGCTGTCATCTGGAACAACCAGGGGCAGATTCTCATCGATCGCCGTCGGCAAGAAGGCTTGCTCGGTGGTTTGTGGGAGTTTCCGGGCGGCAAAGTCGAAGCCGATGAAACGATCGCAGCCTGCATTCAACGCGAAATTCGAGAGGAGTTGGGCATTGAGATTACCGTTGGCGATCGTCTGATTGTAGTTGACCACGCCTACAGCCATTTTCGCGTTACGCTCAACGTTCACCACTGCTGCTATGTGAGCGGCGAACCACAGGCGATCGAGTGTGATGAAGTGCGCTGGGTCACGCTAGCAGAGCTTGACCAGTTTCCGTTCCCCAAAGCAAATGTGCAGATTATCGAGGCACTGAAGCAAGAAGAAAGACAGAAGGCAGGAGGCAGAAGGCAGAAGGCAGAAGGCAAGAGTAAACACGCTGATAGCTAAGGAGTTTCTAGCAAACAAAATACCCGTAGGGGCAGGTTTGATACGAACGTGATCGGCTGGAGGCAGAGATTCTAGCGAAACCTGCCCCCCTACCAGCGGTACATTCTTTCTTAGAAATCTCCTAATCGCTGAAAGTCAGGAGCCAACTTTTAGCCTTCATCCTTTAGCCTTCATCCCCCATCCCTATGCCCTGTCTAACAACCAACAACCAACAACCAACAACTCCTTTCTCTTTCACCCTCCTCCTTCCTCCTTTTCTGCTGCTTGCATCACTCCATCAGTAAAGCCCTGTTGGTAAAATCGTAGACTCTGTAGATTGCAACGATTACACACTAATCGAACGTAGCTCATCTCATTTGGGCTTTATATCGATAGCTGGGGGGGCGATCGACTACCTTCAGAGATTAAAGCTGTCAAGTGTAGGGTCGATCGTTCCACATTCTTTTCACGTCCTATTTTTATCGGGAGCATCTATGTCCAGCGAAAAACCAGAGTCGCCGAGCGAAAAACCAGGGTCGCAGCCGAAACACATCGTTCTGACCTCTCACCCTACCCGCTTTGGTCCTAAACCCTTCCCAATCCAGTGGGGAGCGGCAGATCCGCTAGTGCGGGGAGCCATTATCGGCACCTTAACAAATGCGGCTCATCGGAATGTAATTGGTAGCCACTCTGGTGCTTATGGCATTTATCGAGCGTTAGCCGTTGCCAGCGGTCAACTCCAGTCTGATCATCGGGCAGACCTCACGAATACGTCTCCCGCCGCGCTTTTAGGACCGCACCCTGCCTGGGCAGATCCAGAAAAGATTGTGTCGCTAGACCCCTTTGGTGCCCTGGTTGGCGAAGTTTATAAGCCCCTATATGAAAAGGGGTATGACATTCGCCCCACGATCGCCATTACCAGGGCACACATCAACATGCCAGAACTCCAGGAGGCAGCAGCCAAAGGTCGCCTTAAGGTTGACGGCACTATCATGAAAGGCAATGGTGATCTGGTGGTGACGAAGGCGGCGATCGAACCTGTCTGGTATCTGCCAGGGCTAGCGAAACGGCTGGGGGTGACGGAATCGATACTCCGACGAACGTTGTTTGAACAAACAGGTGGCATGTTTCCAGAACTGGTCACTCGTCACGATTTGCATGTCTTTTTGCCACCGATCGGGGGCATGACGGTCTACATTGTGGGCGATGTGGCAGCGATTACCGATCCCGATCGAGAACTTGCCGTGCGGATTCATGACGAATGCAACGGCTCTGATGTCTTCGGCTCGGATATTTGCACCTGCCGCCCCTACCTGGTGCATGGCATTGAGGGCTGTGTGCAGACGGCACAGGCTGGCGGTGCAGGTGTCATTGTCTACTTCCGCAAAGAAGGTCGCGCTCTGGGCGAAGTGACGAAGTTTCTGGTTTACAACGCTCGTAAACGACAGGAAGGGGGCGATCGCGCCGATGCCTACTTTGCGCGAACAGAGTGTGTAGCGGGTGTGCAAGACATGCGTTTTCAGGAACTCATGCCCGATGTGCTGCATTGGCTAGGCGTGACGCGTATCGATCGCCTGATCTCCATGAGCAACATGAAGTACGACGCGATTACTCAATCTGGTATTACAGTTGTCGAGCGCGTTCCCATCCCCAACGATATGATTCCCGCCGATGCTCAGGTTGAGATCGAGGCAAAGAAAGCCGCTGGTTACTATACAGAAGGACAGGTCCCAACTGAAGCAATCCTGGCAGCCGTCAAAGGTCGTGACCTCAGCGATTAGCACGCAGAGAAAGGCAGGAGGCAGAAGGCAGGAAACTGGGCGCAAAACGTTTTTTCATTGCTCCTCTGTCCCCGTTTGTCTTCTACCTCTGCCGTCTCTATCCGCTGCTTTCGTCATACTTTATTTGACTAAGATTCTCTCTAATGACTTTTCAATTACTCAGCCCTGAGGATTCTGCCGCGATCGCCTACCTCCGGTCTCCCCTGGCAATTCGAGAGCGCTGTGGGCAACTATTCGATCTGGCATGTGTTGATAAACTGCGGTACTTTCGCTGCGATCTCGGTCAATTGGATCGAGTTGCCGATTATGTGATCCAAATCACGCGGGAAAGCTACCCGGATTTGAACATTCCGTTTCACAGCCGCTGGCGACATTTTGAGGTCGGAGATAGCAACCGTCTGGCGTTTCTAGACGACAAGCTGGCAGGGTTAACACCTTTAGCCAGAGCACAGGCAAAATTTGATCTGGTGATCGTCAGTGTGTTGCTGGATGCAGGCGCAGGCGATCGCTGGCAATATACCGAACCCGGAACGGGACAGGTTTGGCGACGATCGGAAGGTTTGGCGATCGCCAGCTTTCACGCCTTCTGTCAGGGTACTTTTTCCAGCGACCCCGCTCAACCGTTGCAGGCAGGCGCGATCGGTCTCCAAACTCTGACCGAAGACGCTTTGAGTAACGCGTTTCAAGTCAGTGCAGGAAACCCGCTAGTCGGCGTTCACGGTCGCTTACAACTGCTGCAACGCTTAGGAAAGATCCTCCAGCAGAACTCTACAGTCTTTGGCTCCTACAAGCCTCGTTCTGGTTCTTTAATCGACTACCTGCTCAGCCAGATGTATGACGGCAAACTCGAAGCCAGTACCGTTTTAAATGCAGTGCTATTTGGTTTGGGTGACATTTGGGCTGGACGGCTGACCGTTTCGGGGGTGAATCTTGGTGACGTTTGGGTTCATTCTGCCCTTGCAACCCCACACCCCACACCCCACACCCCACACCATACCCTTATCCCCTTCCACAAGCTTTCCCAATGGCTCACCTATTCCCTGCTTGAACCACTTCAAGAGCTTGGGTTAGAAATCACCGGGTTAGAAGCACTTACAGGTCTACCAGAATACCGTAACGGCGGTTTGTGTGTGGATTTAGGGCTGCTGCAAGTGAAAGATCCGATCGTCCTACAACAGAAACATTTGCCCAGCAGTGAGGCGATCGTAGAATGGCGTGCCTTGACCGTTATTTTGCTCGATCGCATCGCCGAAACCATCCGACAAAAACTTCACCTCAGCGTCACTGATCTGCCTCTGGTCAAGATCCTTCAGGGCGGCACCTGGACAGCAGGACGACGGATCGCGGCTGAGCTACGACTAAACGGCAGTCCTCCGATTCAAACCGAGAGTGACGGGACTGTTTTTTAGGTGAGGGATGAGGGATGAAGGCTAAGGAGTTGTTGGTTTTTAGTTTTTAGAAGGAGTCAGGAACACCTCATGCACTAACAACCAACAACCAACAACTAACAACTGAGTTAACTCCTCACTCCTTACCCCTCACTCCTCACCCTTCTCCAGTACCGCAGCGCAATACCGTTGCAATGTGCGGAGACGATCGCGCATCTGTTGCCGACGCTGGGCGATCGTCTCAGACTGACGTGCGGCTCGAAGGCTCATTGCGTCCAGACCCAGTAGCCGTAGTTGCTTGTCGCATTCCACCTGGTACGACTGCATCCAATGCTGCGTTGATGAGGCAAGGTCATCGAGAGGCAAACTCAAAACTTGATGACGAAAAAACTGCTGTAGATCTGTGACCTTAGCCTGCAACACAACAGGACTGTCATGCTGGCGATCGTCATCATCGTCACCCTGGGCGATCGCTTGGGCAATTTGCTCCAAGAGCTGTTGAAACGCCTCATAACGTTGCTGATGTAACAACGGCAATGCTTTCCCCATCCTTCACCACCGCGTTTCATGAGTTATTGTAAAGAATTCTGTCCTTCTTGCTAAGATAGACATTAATAGAGGTTAAGAACCTCGCATAAAAATGTCATTGCGTCCAGACTCCCCAGCTTTGAAGAACAATCTAGTTAATCCATAAGCCTACAGCGATCAATATTGAGTGTATTGGCATGACTCGTAAACTTTAGATGGTAGATATAACTGGCATCAAGATCAACTAAACTTTGCTTTCATCGGCACCAGGGTCGTTTAATTTCGCCTTACTTGTCATGGCTTCAGTCATCAAACGTTGAGACATTGATGCCACACAACCAATGGTTCGTATCAAACAGCACCCTGTGCAGTAGAATCAGCCAATACAACAAATCTTTCGAGCCTTCCGATTCCCAAGCCTGACAGCATGCACCTAACGGCTCCCGCATCTTCCATCGATTTTGAGCTTCCTGGCTGGTTGCAGGAATGCCTGAACGCGCAGCGAACTTTCACCGAAACGTCGAAAGCTAAGCCCGAAACGGCTAAACCTGCTCCTGATGATCTCATTTGTCGAGCGTTTGAGTTTGCGTATGAGCTTCACAAAGGGCAATATCGAGCCTCCGGCGAGCCTTACATCATGCATCCCGTTGCCGTTGCAAGTCTCCTACGTGATTTAGGCGGCGGTAGTGCGATGATTGCTGCTGGCTTTTTGCATGATGTGGTTGAAGACACAACTGTTACGGCTGAAGAACTCGGCGATCGCTTTGGCGAAGAGGTACAGCTTCTGGTTGAAGGAGTGACGAAACTCTCAAAGTTCAACTTCTCCAGCAAAACAGAACGACAGGCTGAAAACTTTCGCCGCATGTTTCTGGCAATGGCGCAGGATATTCGCGTCATTGTTGTCAAGTTAGCAGACCGTCTGCACAATATGCGGACGCTAGAGCATTTACCCGATGCTAAACGCCGTCAAATTGCGCTAGAAACCCGCGAAATCTTTGCCCCTCTCGCTAATCGTTTGGGGATCGGTCGCTTTAAGTGGGAACTAGAGGACTTAACCTTCAAATATTTAGAGCCTGAATCCTATCGGCAAATTCAAGAGCTGGTGGCTGAAAAACGGATCGATCGCGAAACCGGGTTAGCGCAAATTGTTGATAGCCTCAAACGGCGCTTGAGCCAGGTAAACATTTCCTACGCCGACATTAGCGGTCGCCCCAAACATCTGTATGGCATCTACCAGAAGATGAAGCGGCAGCAAAAAGACTACAACGAAATCTACGATGTTGCGGCAATCCGGCTGATTGTCAGCGCGAACGACGAATGCTACCGTGCGCTCGCAGTTGTCCACGATATGTTCCGTCCCATTCCTGGACGCTTTAAAGACTACATTGGTCTACCCAAGCCAAATCGCTATCAATCGCTACACACCGTTGTCATTGGCAATACAGGTAGACCGTTAGAAATTCAGATCCGGACGCTGGAGATGCACCATATTGCAGAGTACGGGATTGCTGCTCACTGGAAATATAAAGAAGCAGGCAGTTCTAGCAATACCCAACTGACCAGCGCTGACGAAAAATTCACCTGGCTGAGGCAACTGCTTGACTGGCAAAGCGACCTGAAAGATGCTCAGGAATATTTAGAGAACATCAAGGATGATCTCTTTGATGGGGATGTGTACGTGTTTACGCCGCAGGGGGATGTGGTGTCTCTCAGCCGTGGCGCAACCCCTGTTGATTTTGCCTACCGTATCCATACTGAGATCGGCAACCACTGTGCGGGGGTACGGGTCAACGAGCGGATGGCAACCCTTGATACGCCACTCAAGAATGGCGATATCGTCGAAATTATCACGCAAAAGAATTCCCGTCCCAGCCTTGATTGGCTAAATTTTGTGGTGACACCAGGTGCCCGGAACCGCATTCGCCAGTGGTATAAGCGATCGAACCGGGAAGAAAACGTGGCTCGCGGTCGAGAAATGCTGGAGCGATCGCTGGGCAAAAATGGCTTTGAAGCGTTGCTGAAGTCCGAGCCAATGCAAGCAACCGCTGAGCGATGTAACTACCACAGCGTTGAAGACCTTCTGGCGGCTCTTGGTTATGGTGAAGTAACCCTGAATGCCACGCTCAACCGTCTACGGGAAGCCGTGAAGGCACAGCAACCCCTTACCAGGCTTTCCGATAGCCTTGATAGCTTAAGTGCCTCCTCTCAAGAGTTACCCTTGCTACCAATGGTACCGAAACTCTTGCCGTTGCAGCCATCGAGTAAGGCACCCATTATCGGCGTTGAGGGTTTGCTGCATCACGTTGCAGGGTGTTGTACCCCGGTGCCGGGTGAAGCCATTATTGGCGTGGTTACGCGCAGCAGTCGAGGCATTTCCATTCATCGCCAGGGCTGTCCCAACGTTGAGCCGATACCTGGCGATCGCTTAGTGCCCGTGAGTTGGAATACTGCTGACCAGGATTTTGGTCGCCCTCAGACGTATCCCGTCGATATTCAAATTCAAGTCATTGATCGCGTCGGTGTATTGAAAGACATCCTGTCTCGCCTGACCGATAACAATATTAATATTCGCAATGCCCAGGTCAAAACGTTTCCAGCCCAAACGGCTGTGATTGACTTAGGCATTGACATTCGTGATCACGAGCAGCTTGAACGCACGTTTAGCCAGATCCGAAAGCTGAGTGATGTGCTGAACCTACGCCGCTTAAGCCAGGTTGACGGGCAATGAATGCTCTCATGTCTCCAACATTGTTGATTAAATTCTCGGCTCGGATGGCAGAGCTTGAACCAAGATCATCTCAGACTCAGCCGTGCTTCAGATTTGATTAGCGATACGGTTGAGTTTACGTATATTCACAGACGGGTCTACGTATATTCACAGAGGCAACACTTGGCTAAGCTTCCTTTGATGTTGATGATTGTGATCGTGGTCAAAGGCTCACCGTAGTGCTTAAGCGTGTTCTAAAGTGTTGCGTTTTGTGATTTGAAGTCAAAGTGATGATTGTACTCTATGATGGAGCTTGGTGATACAAGTCACAATCTGGCACGCTAGCTTACGGTACGATGGTAAACAATAAAGTTTCAAACTCTATCTAAATGTGCTTGTTAGATGTATCATGCAAGCCTGCAACAATAGTATTTTCCTTTCGTCTATTTTACTTTCGTCCAAGAGTGGAGTCTCGTGCGTTGGTCAGTCTCTTCAGTGCCTGAGTCAGTGCAATTTTACCCTCATCCCTAGGCATGGGAATTCTAGCCACCGTGAGTACCTGGACACCCAACTTTAATCGACACATTGATCAAGAGGAGCAGCAACTGTACGATCACCTGCTCCGGTTGGTGCAATTTGAGCTACCAAGCCAGTTAATTGAGCGCTTTCGCGCTCTTTTTGTGGATGGGGTTGGTTATCCTGATGCAGACATCGTGGCAGCAATCAACAAAATTGCAAGCTCCAAAGCCGCTGATCAAGAATTTCGGTTTGTACTCAACCGCTGTTGCCATATTTTAATTAATCGCTGGCAAACTCGCCCTCAGCTTCAAACGGCGATCCCAGAGCTTATTTCATTGTTTGAGACCACTCCTGCTCGACCTGTCACTGAGTATTCGCGTGCTCGATCGGTGCGACGGATGCGCGAGTTAGTCAAGGGCTTTGTGGACAGTGAGCAGTATGTGACGCTACGCCGATTGTCTCAGGTGATGAACCAGGCGGCTGATTTGCACACCCCTCCGGCTCACGAGCCGATCGGGGCGCTGATTCGCCGCTACCCTTACCTCTATGAACACTGTCTCTTAACCGATGGCAGCACCTACGAGCATCAGCAAACTATTCGGCAGCTTCAGGCAAAGGCTCAGCGTCAATATGAAGTGGACTTATCGCAGTACGTGACCTATCAGGTGCGTCGATCGCAGCTCGATCGTGAAGGGTCTGCACACATGGGTAGCCGGGTGCTTCAGCCAGTCAAAAACCCCACCCTGTTAAGCGATCAAGATTTATGCCGTGCGCTCAAGCAATTTGCTGGCAAATCTCAAAGTGCTGGCACCTATCGAGATTCAGCACAACGGTTTCTGACGCATACCAATCAGACTCCGACCTTTCAGTCTTTCAAGGACGATCTCTACGAGTACATGACGGCTTCGGTAGACCCGGAATACGGTAGGCGGCAGTTCAACCAGCAGCTTTACAGTCAGCTCAAGAGTACTCTGCCAGAAAGTAACGATCAGAAGCTGAACGACTTTTTGATCGTGAGAACGTGTAGCCAGTTGCTTAACTTCCTTGTGGTAGAAAGTCCGCAACGACCGAATCACTTTGTTTTTGTGGATCTCATCTCTAATATTGGCTCGACCTTGACTACCGGGCTTTTGCTCAAAATTGTGCTGATTTGCCGCAAGGTGAAGCCCTATCTAGAAAAGCGATTCTCGATACTGTTTAACCATTATGAGTTCTGTCGCCGTGATGGCGTGCATTGGCTTGTAGAAGCAATGGAGACACTCAACCTGGCGCTGAGCACTAACTTTAGTACGATCGATCTCTCGTTCATCAATCAGATTGCTCATCAGTAAGCGGTAGGGAGACGAGTGCAGCTTTTTGTGCTAACGTACCCTTTGAATTGATCTGTCGGTAAACTGAATTGAGTAGCCTCTTGCCAGATGCGCTATGGATGTTCTAAGGAAGCCACCTCCAAAGGCTTGACTCGATCTGTAACCAGGAAGGCAGCCAGCGCTTAAATGGGTTGTCCTGGAGCAAAGTAATTGCTCGACTGTACGGCAGTTCGTTCACACAACTATGTTCTGGAGAAATTAAACGGAATGACTCAGGTAGTTCTTGGTGAAAACGAAGGCATTGATTCTGCTTTGCGGCGATTCAAACGTCAAGTTTCTAAAGCTGGGATTTTAGCTGATTTGCGCTCCCACCGACACTTTGAAACGCCGATCGAGAAGAAGAAGCGGAAAGCGATCGTGGCTCGGCGTAAGCGTCGCTATAGCTAAGGAACGAGAACAAAATAAAACCGATCATTCTGTAAGGACTTAGCATATCCTACGGGAAGCAAGCTACGGCAGGTATGCTTTCGGCTATGGCAGAGGCTTGTGCCCGAATGCTAGGGGCTGTCATCAATTACTACTACACATTGCTTGCAGCAAGGGTTCCAGCCCCTAGCCTGGTGTGGTGGGACGGGCGTGACACTGCTGATATTGCAAAGTTTTGGAGCTAATTGATGACACGCCCTAAGCCCTTACGCTTGGCTTTGCCGATGTTAATTAACGTCAGTTCGGGTTAAGGGGATTTTGCCATGACTTTGACGAAAGAATCGCCTTTTCAGGCAACGGCAGAATCACGGTTTCAGCTTATCCCGAACTCAGGTTAATTAATCCACGATCCTAAGTGGGTCGCGTCAAAAGTCCTTGAGACGGGCTGAACAGCAATGCCAGCAAAAACAAACTGGAGGATACCAGCACGATCGCGGGTCCTGAAGGCAAGTTCTGGTAATAACTGAGGTAGACCCCAGAAATGCTGGCGATCGCACCCAGAACAGCTCCCAAAAGCATCATTTGATGCAGCTCTTTGACTAACAGGTAAGCAGACAGTGCCGGACCGATCAGTAGAGAGATCACCAGAATGACTCCCACTGCTTGCATACTGGCAATGATCGTCAGCGTGATGGCTGCCATAAAACCAACGTAAAGAGTGTTAATTGGTAAGCCGATCGCCTGAGCGCCCGTCTGGTCAAAGGTGTAGAACAACAATTCCTTGTAAAACAATTTGACAACCAGCAGAATCAAACCCGCAATCACGAGGGTGCGCTGAATGTCAAGAGGTGTCACGCCTAGAATATCGCCGAACAGAAAGCTGTCTAGATCAAGCTTGTTTTTCAACACGGTAACCAGCGTGACTCCCAGCGCAAAAAACGTTGAAAAAGTCAGCGCCATCGCCGCATCAACTTTGACTCGTGTTTGAGAACGAATCCAGGTAATGAGCAAAGCACCGAGAATGCCAGAACCAAACGCGCCGATCAGAATATCAATACCCAAAAAAAAGGAGATGGATAGCCCTGGCAAAACGCAGTGGGCGATCACATCTCCCAGCAATGCCATGCGTTGCACAATCAGGTAACTGCCAACAACTGGACAAAGAATGCCAACAAGTACACCAATGGCGATCGCGTTTCGCATGAATTCGTAGTTAAGCGGCTCTAGAAGGAAATTGAGCATAACGGTGGATGGATGAAGGAGTAGGAGAGTAGATGGAAACGATCGAGATCGGTGAATGGGCGCTTTAAGCTTATAGCAATTGAACGGTTAGTTACGGCACATAGCACTGCTCAAAGCATTGATACGCGTAGTTTTGCCTTCTGCCTTCTGCCCTCTGCCTCCTGCCTTTTGCTATAACAACGCTTTGAGTAGCGTATGTTTGCCTGCCCCATGTGGTCAATGATGCTTGCCAGTTACTCCAGACTCATGTGGAAGCTCGCCGGATTCAGTCCACATCCACTTCGCTAATTGACAGCAAGCGACTGAACCTCTACCATGAAAACCTGAAGCGAGAATGATTATCATTATAAACCTGCAATGCGATTCAGAGATTAAACCTTATGTTGATTCAACGCCATCGCACGTTGGGAAGCACATTGCTTGCTCTAGCGGTTGGTATTCTCAGCGCCTGTGCCCCCTCCACACCCACGAGCCAAACTAGCCCAGCCACGTCTACCACTACCGCTGCTACTAGCCCGAAGCTGAGAGTGGTTGCTACCAGCAGCGTTTTGTGCGATTTAACCAAGACCATTGCGGTCGATACAGTTGACCTCACATGTCTGGTAAAAGCGGGGACTGACCCCCATGTTTATGAGCCAACCCCCGAAGACCGCAAAGCGATCGAAGATGCCCAACTTGTGCTCTATTCTGGCTACGGTTTTGAGCCGAGTTTGATTAAGCTCATCAAAGCCTCCTCAAATCCTGCGACCAAAGTTGCGGTAGGCGAAGCAGCCGTGCCCAAGCCTCTCATGGGTGAACATGAGCATGAACACGGAGAAGACCATGCTGCGGGAGAAAAACCTGCTGCGGGAGAAAAGCAGGCAGAAGCAGACGAACCCGATCCGCATATCTGGCACAATGCCAAAAATGGGATTCAAATGGTGAAAGTGATTCAAGCCAACCTGACGAAAGCAGCCCCAGCAAACGCTGACCTGTATGCCCAAAAGGCTCAAGCCCTCACGGCAGAACTGACTCAGGTTGATGGTTGGATCACGTCTCAAATCGCGACCATTCCATCTACCTCGCGCAAACTGGTGACCACCCACGATGCCCTGGGATATTACTCTGCGGCCTATGGCATTCCAGTGGAGGGGGCGTTGCAGGGTATCAGCACTGAAGAAAAGCCCACCGCCGCGCGAGTGAAAGAATTGTCTGATGAAATTAAAGCCGATCGAGTGCCGACCATTTTTGCAGAAGTGTCAGCCAATCCTAAGTTGATTGAAACGGTGGCAAAAGAAGCGAATGTAAAATTGTCAGACCAGGAACTGTTCGCTGATGGGTTGGGAGAGGCAGGTTCCGAGGGCGATACCTACCCTAAAATGCTGGTTGCCAATACCAGAGCGATTGTCGAAGGGTTAGGTGGTCAATATGTTGCCTTTCAGCCAAAGTAATGACGTGCTCAGGTAATATATACACTCAGGTCATATACATGCTCAGGTAACAGTGGCATGCTTTATCTCGCTCAAAGCTTTCCTCAATAGCGGTTCCTCAATAGCTTTCAGGGCAGTGGGGCGATCGTGGGCAAGCATCACTCTGCACTTTCAGGCAGCATCGCATAGTAGATGATGGCGAGGAAGCGAATGGGTAACGTAATCAGCTTTTCGGGACCGTGGGGAATGTCACCGCGAAAGGTGAGCGAATCACCCGGTTCGAGCCGATAGGTAGATTGCCCATGACGGTATTCGATCGCGCCTTCTAGCATGTAGATAAACTCCGTGCCGGGATGTTCAAAGGTGGGAAACACTTCCGACGCATCATCCATCGTGATGAGAAACGGCTCAAAGAGTTTTGTGGGTCCCTGGTCATATGCCAATAGATGATAGGTATGTCCGCGTTTCGTCCCTCGGCGCACCACTTCCATCCCTTCACCTTGCTTGACCAGTTGAGCACTCCCCGCCGGAATGTTGTAGTTGCGAAACAGCGTTGCCAACGATACGCCCAGCGCACTGGCAAGTTTCGCTAACGTTTCCAGACTCGTAGCGGTTTGGGCATTCTCAATTTTGGACAACATGCCCCGCGAGATGCCGATTTGTTCAGCGACATCGGCGATCGTCAAGCCATGTTTCTGCCGCAGTTCACGAATTGTATTGCCAATGTACCGTTCCAGAGCGTGATCGGTAATGCTCTGCTCAAAATTACTCGTTGTCACCTCTGCCATCATTCACCTCGCAGGCGATCGTCTTGCTCTGGCTAGCTTGCATAATAGCAGGAAAATTAGTTGACATATATGAATCAAGATTGCATGATAGTCACTGATAGTTTCCTCGCGCAACAGGAATCTGATGTCCTCTGCAAGACACTACACCCTGACTCTCTCTTGCCCTGATCGTGTGGGCATTGTGGCGGCCGTGAGCACCTTTGTTGCCAACCATCAGGGTTGGATTGTGGAAGCGCAGCATCATGCCGATCGTGTGGCAGAGCGGTTCTTCATGCGGCAGGAAATTCTTGCGGAATCACTTCCCTTTGGCATTGAGACGTTTCGAGCACAGTTTGCACCGATCGCTGAGTCCTTTCAAATGGAATGGAACGTTACCGACTCTGCACAGAAAAAGCGCGTGGTGATTCTGGTCTCTAAACTGGAACACTGCCTGTATGATCTGCTGGCACGGTGGCAGAGCGGCGAACTGGATGTGGAAATTCCCTGCATCATTTCTAACCATGATGTGTTTCGCAAGTTTGTGGAATGGCACGAAATCCCCTTTTATCATGTGCCTGTCACACCCATCACGAAGGCGCAAGCCTTTGGTAAGATCACTCATTTATTTGACAGCATTCAAGGTGATGTCATGGTGTTGGCGCGGTATATGCAGGTGCTATCGCCAGAAATGTGCGATCGTTACTCTGGACGTATTATCAACATTCATCATTCTTTTTTGCCGTCCTTTGTGGGTGCAAAGCCATATCATCAAGCATATGAGCGAGGCGTGAAGTTAACGGGCGCAACGTGTCACTATGTCACCGCTGACCTGGATGCAGGTCCCATTATTGAACAGGATGTAATTCGCATTGACCACTCCGATTCGGTAGAAGATTTGGTGCGGTATGGCAAAGATATTGAAAAAGCAGTGCTGGCAAGGGGTTTGCGCTACCACGTTGAGGATCGCGTGCTGGTGCATGGTAATAAAACCGTCGTGTTTCGGTAGGAGGATGCGATGCCCTTACGCCTGCTGAAATTTGGTTTCTCTAAGAAATACCCCGAACCTCGGATGTTTCGGCAGCCCGATCGCCTGAAGTCAAGCTACGATGCGGTAATCATCGGTGGGGGTGGGCATGGGTTGGCTGCTGCCTACTATCTGGCACGCGATCATGGGATGAAAAATGTCGCAGTGCTGGAGAAAGGCTACCTCGGTGGTGGCAATACGGGGCGCAACACAACGATTATTCGTTCTAACTACCTTACTCCCGAAGGCGTGAAGTTCTACGATGAATCGGTGCGTTTGTGGCAGGACTTATCACAGGATTTTGACCTGAATGTGTTCTATTCCACACGAGGACACTTCACCTTGGCACATACCGATGCCTCGGTGCGGACGATGCGCTGGCGGTCGGAAGTTAACAAGCACTTTGGGATTGATAGCGAGCTGGTGGATGCCGATGCCGTACAAGAAGCCTGTCCTCAGATGGATATTACCTGTGGTGGACACGCTCCCATTCTCGGCGCGCTCTACCATGCACCCGGAAGCATTGCCCGTCATGATGCAGTGGCATGGGGTTACGGTCGCGGGGCAGATCAGCGTGGTGTGGAAATCCATCAACAAACAGAGGTCTTGGGCACCCATGTAAAATCTGGTCGGATAACAGGTGTGGAAACATCACGCGGTAGTATTTCCACCTCACGAGTCTTGTGCGCGGTGGCTGGATCAACACCCCGATTGCTGGATATGGTAGGGCTGCGATCGCCCCTCTACATTCATCCTCTACAGGCAATGGTGAGCGAACCCATGAAGGCGTGGCTCGATCCCATCATTGTCTCTGGCAGTTTGCATGTGTATGTCAGCCAAACCGCACGCGGAGAATTGGTGATGGGTGCCTCACTTGACCCCTATGAGCTGCATTCTACCCGATCGACCCTCGATTTTGTGGAAGGTTTAGCGGCTCACATGCTGGAACTCTTTCCCTTTTTGTCGCACGTCAAAGTAGTACGGCAATGGGCAGGCATGGCAGATATGACACCCGACTTTGCACCCATTATGGGAAAGACCCCGATCGACGGGTTCTATTTAGATTCCGGCTGGGGCACCTGGGGCTTCAAAGCCACACCTGTGGCGGGTAAAACGATGGCATTTACCGTAGCGAACGATCGCACGCATGAATTGATTGAAGACTTTTCCCTCGATCGGTTTGCGAACTATGCATTGGTAGGTGAAAAGGGTGCGGCATCGGTTGGACATTAGGGTGAAGGCAGAGGGCAGGAGGCAGAGGGCAGAAGGAGTTGTTAGTTGTTGGTTGTTAGAAAGATGATGAACAGAAGCGGTAAAAGGTAGAGGGCGAAAGATATTAAGGATAAAGGCTATGGTGCTTGAGGTGGCGATGTTGATGGTTAAAAGGGGTTTGGAGCAGGCGTTTGAAACGGCGTTTAGGGAAGCTTCTCTTCTAATTGCGTCTATGCCCGGTTATCGATCGCATGAACTCCATCAATGTCTGGAGGTGCCTGGAAAATATTTGCTGTTAGTGAGATGGAATACATTGGAAGATCATACGATCGGCTTTCGAGAATCACCGACCTATCAGAAATGGAAACAATTGCTTCATCACTTTTATGAGCCGTTTCCGATCGTCGAGCATTTTACAGAAGTTCTTAGTTGGAAGCCTAATGAATCTCATCTGCCTGAGTAACATACAATTCATTGCTTTACTGTTTTGCTGGCTGCAAGAGAGAAGGTAGAGGACAGGAGGCAGAAGTTAGAAAACCGCAGAGACGCGTAGGCGCAGAGGTTTAACTCAAAACTCAAAGCTCAAAACTCTCAAGCTGACCGCTGATAGCTAATCAATCACATGAAACTTCTAACATGTCCAATTAACGGTATGCGCCCCATTTCTGAATTTGCATATGGCGGCGAAGTGCGTCCCATGCCTGATCCACAATCAGTAGATGATGATGCATGGGCAGATTATGTATTTAACCGCAATGGGGCAGCGGGTGTGAAGCAGGAATGGTGGTGCCACACGCCGAGCAATACCTGGTTTCTAGTCGATCGCAATACCACTACCGATGAAATTCTGCGTACCTATCTTCTGGGTGAGAATCAGTGTGGTGAGGAGGCAGTATGAGTCAACGACTGCCGCCTGTACCGGGTGAATGGATCGATCGCACGCAGCCGATCGACTTCACGTTTGAAGGGATGTTGTTTCGGGGGTATCAGGGCGATACCATCAGTAGTGCGCTCTGGGCAGCAGGACAGCGAATCTTAGGACGCAGCTTCAAATACCATCGTCCACGCGGGCTGTTGAGCTTTGCGAACCATGATATTAATACGCTGATGCAGTCTGGTCAGGTGTTAAATGTGCGAGCAGATGTTACGCCGTTAGAAGCGGGAATGTCCCTCACGGCAATTAATACAATGGGTGGCATGATGGGCGATCGTGCCAGCGTCCTCAATTTCTTTTCACCGTTTTTGCCCGTTGGTTTCTATTACAAAGCCTTTCTCGATAAAAAACTCTTCCCTTTCTGGGAACGCCTCATTCGCCGCATGACAGGGCTGGGTGAAGGCGATCCATCAACGCCCTACATTCGTACTCCCAAACGCTATGACTTTTGTGATGTGTTGGTAGTCGGCGCGGGCATAGCGGGACTTTCAGCCGCACTTTCAGCCGCAGATACAGGTGCAGAAGTTGTCATTGTAGATGAGAATGCACAAGCAGGTGGATCAAGCACGTATCAGCGCGGCGGGAATCCATCTCGTGTCGAAAAAACAGGTGAAATGTTGGACGCGATCGCCTCCTATCCCAACATTCGCCTCTATACCGAAACCCAGGCAGCAGGCTATTACGCCGATCATTGGATTCCACTGGTCGATCGCGATCGACTCTCCAAAATGCGTGCTAAAGCTGTCATTGTTGCCAGCGGTGCCTACGAACAGCCAGCCGTCTTCCATAATAATGATCTTCCTGGTGTGATGCTGGCATCGGCGGCGCAGCGACTTATTTACCGCTATGCAGTCAAACCCATGCAGCGGGCTGTAGTCCTGGCAGCAAACAGTGATGGCTATCGTGCGGCATTGGATTTGACAGCGCATGGCGTAATCGTGATGGCGATCGTCGATCTGCGCCCCACTCCTACAGCAACGGATCTCACGCAAGTAGCGCGATCACAAAACATTCCCATCTTCAGAGGACATTGTATCTACGAAGCAACACGAAATCCCGCAGGCGATGGAATTTCCAGTGTTGTAATTTGTCCGTTTAGTGACTATAAACCGCAATTAGAACAGAAGCGCACGATCGCCTGTGATGGCATTCTGATGAGTGTGGGTTGGGCACCAGCAGCAAATTTGCTCTATCAAGCAGGTGCTAAGATGCACTTTGATGACCCCTTGCAGCAATTTGTTCCAGATGTTTTGCCTGAGGGTGTTTTTGCCTGCGGTCGGGTCAATGGCATCTTCGAGTTTGAGCGGAAAATGGCAGATGGCTATCGGGCTGGGATGGAAGCAGCAGCTTATCTAGGCTTTTCCAATACCATCCCTGATCCTTCTCTTTCAAGGTGTAATAACCTTCAGCTTACCCAAATTGATTCGGTCTACAAGAGACTAGAACTGGAACAAGTACCACCTTTCGGGGGGCGTGGGGGAGTTAGGACCCCACATCGCGGGGGACCGGGGGGAAGTCCCCCGGACAAGGTTAACAACGAAGCCCAAATGAGACTACACGACAACTCTCCTGGGAGCGCAGTTGAGAGTCAATCCCATCCCTGGTCGATCGTCCCCCATCCCCACAACAAAAATTTTGTGGATTTCGATGAAGATCTGCAACTCAAAGATTTCTACAACGCTGCCCAAGAAGGCTTCGATAACATTGAGCTTCTCAAACGCTACACCACTGTAGGGATGGGACCCAGCCAGGGCAAACATTCCAACATGAACGCCTTGCGAATTCTGGCACAAATTACAGGCAAAACTCCCGGTGAAGTCGGCACCACCACCGCACGACCATTCTTTCATCCCGTGCCGCTTTCCCATCTGGCAGGGCGTGGGTTTACACCAGACCGCCAAACGTCTTTACATAGTCGTCATATTGCCTTGGGCGCAAAATTAATGCTGGCGGGACACTGGCGACGACCCGAATATTATACGCAACCGGGTAAAAGCCGTGAGGAGTGTATTCAAGCAGAAGCGATCGCCGTTCGCACACAAGTTGGCATCATTGATGTAGGCACATTGGGCAAACTGGAAATCCGGGGAACTGAGGCGGCTGAGTTTCTAGAGCGAGTCTACACCGGACGCTACACCAATCTCAAAGTTGGTATGTCTCGCTATGCCCTGATGCTCGATGAAACAGGTGTCATTATTGACGATGGGGTCATTGCCCGCTTTGGAAGCGAACATTTCTATTTCACAACCACAACATCCGGTGCCGCCACTATCTACCGTGAATTATCACGCCTCAATACCATGTGGCAGATGGATTGCGGCATTGTGAACACCACAGGCGCACGATCGGCGATCAATCTGGTTGGAATTCATGCTCGTGATGTTCTCACCAAGCTCACAAATTTAGATTTATCCAGTGCTGCCTTTCCCTATCTCGGAGTCCGTCAGACAAGCGTTGCCGGGATTCCTGCTCTCCTAATGCGCGTTGGGTTTGTTGGCGAATGGGGTTACGAAATCCATGTAGCAGCAGACCGCGCGATCGCCCTGTGGGATGCTTTACTAGAAGCGGGTGCAGAGTATGGCATTACAGCTTTTGGGGTCGAAGCCCAACGGCTGTTGCGACTGGAGAAAGGTCACCTCATTGTCGGACAGGATACCGACGGGTTGACCACTCCGCGAGAAGCTAATCTGGGATGGGCAGTGAAAATGGACAAACCATTTTTCATCGGTCAACGGAGCCTGCAAAGTATGGCAAAACGTCCGGTAAAACAGACGCTGGTGGGGTTTGTGCTGGAATCTTTTCAAGGCAATCCACCACAAGAATGTCATTTAATCATCGATCGCGGTGATATTGCAGGTCGCATTACCAGCATCGCCTTCAGTCCTTTCCTGAAGCGTTTTATTGGCTTGGCATATGTGAAACCTGAACTGGCAAACGTGGGCGATCGCCTTTCCATTCGTCGCTTTGATGGTTCTTTCATGACGGCAACTATCACTCCCACCCCCTTCTACGATCCCGAAAACCTCCGCCAGAAAGAAGCCATGCCAAAACGAGAGGAGATTGCAGTATGATTCGCCTCAGCCCCATGCACGACATACTTCAATCTCTTGATGGATCGTGGCGCGATTTATATGGCATGCCCACCTTGATGGAAACATCCAATGACAGTGCGATCGCCACCCATCTAGGCATTGCAGATGTTTCTTGCCTGACCCGCTTTGGAGTCAAAGGAGCCAACGCCGCCGATTGGCTCTTGAGTCAAGGCATTACAACGCCCGATCGCCCCAACACCTGGAATCCCCTCCCGGATTGCGGTATCATTGCCCGCCTTGGTTTAACCGAATTTTTCATCGAAGACAGTCTGCATAGCCAACTTGCCCTACGCTTGATGGAGAATTGCCAGCAACCACCCGCCAGAGTTTATCCCATCTTGCGTCAGGATGCCGCGATCGTCCTCTGTGGCTCAGAAGTCAACGAACTCCTGCTGCAAACCTGTAGCGTTAACGTTCGTGCTTTATCATTGATGGAACGCCCCGTTTTCCTCACCTCAATGATAGGCGTGAGTGTGATTATTCTTCCTGGAGAACGCAATGGACAATCCTTCTGCCGTATCTGGTGTGATGGCACCTTTGGGGTATATTTGTGGCAAACGTTAAGCGCGATCGTGGCAGAAATAGGAGGAGGAGTGGTGGGGGTGGAAGGAAGGATGAGGGATGAGGGATGAAAAAGGATCAAGAATAAAAATTTTGAGTTTCACATTTTGCTTCCACTACTCCCTACTCCTCACTCCCTTACCTTCTGCTTCCTGCCCTCTGCCTCCTGCCTTATTTCAAAATAGCCTTGACCACACCCTACACCCCACACCCTACACCCTGCCTCCTGCCTTTCACCTCCAGCAACCAACCACTATCCCCAGAAACACCCATGACCCCAGAAACGGCAAAAAAATTCTTAGCAGATAATCACGTTAAGTTCGTCCTGGCGCAGTTTGTGGATATGCACGGTACTGCCAAGACCAAAGCTGTACCTGCCTCCCATTTTGATGACATTCTCGATCCAGGTGCAGGGTTTGCCGGGTTTGCCGTGTGGGGGTTGGCACAACAGCCCAATAGTCACGATTTCATAGCAGTGGGTGATCCATCCACCTTAACCCTTGTTCCCTGGATGCCGGGGTTTGCGCGGATGGTTTGCGTTGGTCATGTGGATGGCGAACCCTATCCCTACGATGCGCGGTTTGTGTTGATGCAACAGCTAGAACGGCTGAAACAAAAGGGCTGGACGTTCTACACCGGGCTGGAGCCGGAATTTGCCCTGTTGCAAAAAGATGCTCAAGGTCGCATTTTCCCTGCCGATGCTACCGATACATTGGAAAAGCCTTGCTACGACTACAAAGGTCTATCCCGCAGTCGTGCGTTCATTGAGAAGCTGGTGGAAAGCCTGCAAATCGCGGGTTTTGACGTGTATCAGATCGACCATGAAGACGCAAATGGACAGTTTGAAATCAATTACACCTACACGGATTGTTTGACTTCTGCCGATCGCTACATTTTCTTCAAGATGGCTGCCTCTGAGATTGCCAAAGAGATGGGATTGCTTGCCACTTTCATGCCCAAGCCTTTTGCCAATCGATCGGGCAATGGAATGCATATGCATATGTCGATCTCGGATGGCAATTCTAACCTCTTTGCCGATGACAGCGATCCTCGTCATTTAGGATTGTCCAAACTCGCGTATCACTTCCTCGGTGGATTATTAGCTCATGCACCTGCCCTGACTGCCATCTGTGCGCCGTCCATCAACTCCTACAAACGCTTGGTGGTTGGTCGATCGCTCAGCGGCGCAACCTGGGCACCCGCTTACATCACCTATGGCGACAACAACCGGTCCAGCATGGTTCGCATTCCCGGCGGACGGCTCGAATTTCGCCTTGCCGATGGTTCCTGTAATCCTTATCTGGCAGCAGCAGTGGCGATCGCCGCTGGACTTGATGGCATCGAAAACGAACTTGATCCAGGCGATCCTTACAACATTAATCTCTATGATCTTTCTGAAGTCAACCTTCAGGAAAAAGGCATTCAAACTCTACCGCAAAGCTTGAAAGAGGCGATCGATGCCCTCGAAGCCGATTCCATCATCACCAATGCCCTCGGACCTCTTGCCACCGAATTCATTACCCTCAAGCGCATGGAATGGGTCGAATATATGCGCCACGTCTCTGAATGGGAAGTGCAGCGGTACTTGGAATTTTTCTAGAAATTGTAAAGACCTCCGAGTTCTCCAAGAACTCGGAGGTCTGAGATGCCCTAACAACCAACAACTAACAACTAACAACCATCTATGTGTGGCATCGTCGGACTACTCATCAAAAATCCATCACTGCGATCGTCCCTCGGTGAGCTAATGGTGCCCATGCTCATTGGCATGAGCCAACGCGGATCCGATTCTGCTGGGCTTGCGATCTTCACCGAAACGCTTCCTGATCATCAGCGCAAATATAGCCTTTACTCTGGCAGCATTCATACAGGTGGAAACTTCAACTGGTTGGAACTAACACAGGCATTTCAAACCCATTTCAAGACAACTCCTGACCTTCAGGTGCATGGGAATCAAGCAGTGCTAACCGCTGATCTGGCTCCCAATGTGGTAAAGCAATGGCTGCAAGACCACTATCCACATATCCGTCTCTTGTCTACCGGACGGGCGATCGACTTGTATAAAGATGCCGGAAGTCCGACCAGCATCGCCGATCGCTACCAATTCAAACATCTGCAAGGTTCTCATCTAGTAGGACATACTCGCATGGCAACCGAATCGGCAGTCACACCTGCTCACGCCCATCCCTTTACCGCTGGTGAAGACTTCTGCCTGGTGCATAACGGCTCCCTGTCTAACCCCTACGAAATTCGCCGCAAGCTTGAACATCACGGCATTCAGTTTGAAACCGACAACGATACCGAAGCCGCCTGTCGTTTTCTCGAATGGCGGATGCAAGAAGGAGATGATTTGAAGGAAGCCATTCAGAAAGGCTTTGAAGCGTTGGATGGTTTCTACACCTTTCTCATGGGCACCGCCAATCAATTAGCGCTGGTACGTGATGCCTTTGCCTGCAAGCCTGCCGTAGTGGCTGAAACCGATGATTATGTGGCGATCGCCTCTGAGTTTCGATCGCTCGCCCATCTGCCTCACATCAATCACGCCCACATCTACGAACCTGCACCAGAGGAAATGTATGTATGGACGGTGTAACCTTCGACCTCGCCCAAACACCCTTGCGTGAAGTTAACCGCTTTCTCCATCAACCCTCCAGTGGGCGATCCATCCACATTCTCAATTCCAACGGTGCCCATAATATTGCAGTGGGCTTAGATGCACCTGTGGATGTGGAAATTGCGGGTCATGCAGGCTACTACGCGGCTGGTATGAACAAGCTGGCAAACGTCACCATTCTGGGCAATGCAGGTCCCGGTGTTGCTGAAAACATGATGTCAGGACGAGTTTACGTCAAGGGCTTTGCCTCTGTCTCTGCTGGAGCCTCTGCCCAGGGGGGACTGCTCATCATTGATGGCGATGCCAGCCTGCGCTGTGGGATTTCCCTCAAAGGAGCCGATATTGTGGTGGGTGGCAGCGTGGGCAGCTTCTCCGCCTTCATGGCACAGGCAGGACGCATCGTAATTTGCGGCAATGCAGGTGATGCCCTCGGCGATTCTCTCTACGAAGCCATTATCTATGTACGCGGTTCCATCAAATCCCTGGGTGCCGATGCTCAGATGGAACCTATGACTGATACCGATTATGAAGCAGTTGGGGAGCTACTTGCCAAAGCAGGGTTTTCTTACGAACCAAAGGAATTCAAACGCATTGCGTCTGCCAAGCAGCTTTATCACTGGAATGCAGATGCCAATCAGGAGTATTGATGATTCTCTTGCGATCGAATTGTTTAAGATAGAAATAAGGTAGAAAAAATGGCTTCTTTATATGCTTAGTTGTATTAGAAGAAGATCTATCAATGCTTTTAGCCTCGAACACATTTATGGAAACAGCCATTATGGAACCACTCATTGAAAACATTGTCACTAGGTTACAGTCTTTGCCTCAAACGCGATTACACGAGGTTCTAAACTTTATCGAATTTGTCAATTGGCAAGAACAGCACACAGCCCCATTAAACACTAATGAACTAGATGCAACCATTAGCAATCAAGACTTTGAAAGCCTTACAAATCAACTTACAGATGAATTCAGCAGATGTGTTGACCCCAAGCTGTCGTTACTCTCAGATTATGCCGTGAGCCGTGCAGGGATTTACGAGGAGCATCTCTAACCAGTGAACTATCTTGTGGATACTAATATTTTGCTACGGTTCGCCGATCGCACTCATCCCCTTCACCCCAGAGTAAGAACGGCAATACGAATACTCAAACAGGCAAACTGCACGTTACAGATCGTGCCTCAAAATTGTGCTGAATTCTGGAATGTAGTGACGCGACCCGCTGATCGAAATGGACTTGGGCTTACTCCTACCGATGCTAATCGCCTCCTACATCTCATCGAGCGACTCTTTCCCGTACTGCCAGATGTCCCAGAAATTTACGCTGAATGGCGGCGATTAGTCGTCACCTTTAGTGTTTCTGGTGTTCAGGTACACGATGCCCGTCTCGTTGCAGTGATGAATGTCAATCGCATCACTCATATTCTGACACTGAATACTGCTGATTTCGGTCGCTATATGAGTGAAGAAATTGTCCCAATTCATCCAGCAATGTTATTAAAAGACTCTCTTTGAGATGGCATCATTCCGACAACGTATGTCGTGTCAATAAACCAGATAAAAGCACACACGAATTATGACCATGAACGACGCTCAACCACATCAACCGCTTTCGCTCGAAGCATCGTGGGGCTACGACAGCCGCATGATTAGCTACATTCAAAATGCAGCGGCGCACGGTCTGTATGAAATTCGTGGGCTGGGTGCCAAGCGACGTTTACCTCACTTTGATGATCTGGTGTTTTTGGGATCATCCCTCTCGCGGTATCCTCTGGAAGGCTACCGGGAAAAATGCACCACCAAAACCATCTTGGGGACTCGGTACGCCACAAAACCCATCGAATTGGAGATTCCCATCACGATCGCAGGCATGAGTTTCGGCTCCCTGTCTGCCAACGTGAAGGAAGCACTGGGACTGGCGGCAACGGCTGTTGGCACATCTACCACCACAGGCGATGGCGGCATGACACCCGAAGAACGGCAATCATCCAAGACCCTGATCTATCAATGCTTGCCGTCTCGCTATGGGTTTAATCCTGATGATGTGCGAAAGGCAGATGCGATCGAAATTGTCATTGGTCAGGGCGCAAAACCCGGTGGTGGTGGAATGCTGCTGGGGCAAAAAATTAATCCCCGCGTGGCAGAAATGCGAACCCTACCGGAAGGTGTAGATCAACGCTCTGCCTGCCGTCACCCCGACTGGACAGGTCCCGATGACCTCACCATCAAAATTCAGGAACTGCGAGAACTCACCGATTGGGAAAAACCCATTTATGTGAAAGTGGGAGCCTCACGCACGTTTAATGATGTGAAATTGGCGGTGCATTCCGGTGCGGATGTGATTGTGGTCGATGGCATGCAGGGCGGGACGGCAGCAACCCAATCGGTCTTTATTGAACATGTGGGCATTCCCACACTGGCAGCCGTGCGTCAGGCAGTCGATGCCCTCGAAGATCTGGATATGAAAGGCAACGTGCAATTGATTGTGTCTGGTGGGATTCGGACAGGTGCAGACGTAGCCAAAGCGATCGCAATGGGTGCCGATGCCGTTTCCATTGGACAGGGCATTCTCATCGCCCTGGGCTGCAACAGCGAAACCTATATTCAACGGGGCGAACACCATTCGGCGGTTGAGGATTATGCGGCGATCGACACCGCTCCTGGTTACTGCCATCACTGTCATACGGGAAAATGTCCTGTCGGTGTCACCACTCAAGATCCCATCCTGGAAAAGCGGCTAGAACCGGAAGTGGGTGCGCGACGAGTAAAGAACTACCTGCAAACGCTGAATATGGAATTGACCACGATCGCCCGTGCGTGTGGGAAGCAAAACATCCATCACCTGGAGCGTGAAGACCTGGTAGCACTTACCGTCGAAGCCGCTGCAATGGCGCGTTTACCTCTCGCTGGTACGCCCTGGATTCCCGGTTGGCAGTAAACAAAACACAGTAGGGACGTTACATGTAACGTCCCTACAAAACAGAACATACCCGCAGGTGTTTAGGCTATCAGCGCAGACGATCGCTTAGGCGTGACTCACTTCCGCAACGGGCACAGTTTGATGGGCATAACCATTCCCGTTCTCTTCGTAATGGGCTGTTTTCCCATTTTTCCCATTTTTGCCGTTGGTATGCCCATTTCCCTTGCGCGGTTGAATCACACCATAGCCACCGTGATTCCGCTCATAGATGACATTGATTTCACCCGTTTCGCTGTTCATGAACATATAGAAATCATGATCCACCAGTTCTAACTGCTCCAAGGCTTCTTGCGTTGTCATGGGAGGCATGGCGAAATATTTCGTTCGCACAACTTGACCAGGTAACTCTGGCGATCGATCTTGTAGCAAATCCGATGCTACGGGTTGTTCGCTCAGCACTTCCGCTGTCTTCACAGGAGCATGGCTTTGCGCGTGACGTTTCTCCTTATATTTACGAAGCTGGCGGCAAATCTTATCGGCAACTAAATCGATACTGGCGTAGAGGCTCTCGCTACCTTCTTCAGCGCGGACGATCGAACCATTAACATAAATCGTGACCTCAGCCGTCTGCTTGGAGTTGATGCGTGGATTCTTAGCAACAGACAAATGGACATCCACTTCAGTCGTTAGGTGTTGGTAATGGTTCACCGCCTTTTCGATCTTGCTGGTCACGTACTCGCGCAACGAATCAGTAATCTCGATATTTTTGCCCTGGATAACAAGCTTCATAAACGAGCTTCCTCCCCTGAACTATTGGGTGTATGCTCTCACCCTAACACTTTGTATTCTGCACAACAGTAGCCGTTAGAATGTTTTGCAAGCCTTGACAATTCTTGATTAGAAATCTCTTCACAAAAGGCAAAGTTGCGTTAGAACCCCCTTGATTTTTCCGTGAGTTTAAACCAGTGATACAAGGCATCGATCGCAAACTTTCGCTAGATGACGATCGCGCTACCCATCGTGTGTGTCATCTTGATCAAAAAGGCATTGTTCCCTATGCAACAGCCTGGGCATGGCAGCAATCGCTCGTTCACGATCGTCGCCATAACCCTAACCTTGATGACGTGCTGCTTTTGTTGGAGCATCCGCCGACTTACACACTCGGACAGGGTGCAAAGCCTGAGTTTCTTAAGTTTGATCCTGTCCAGACCAAATGGGAACTGCATCGAGTTGAGCGTGGCGGCGAAGTCACCTATCATTGCCCCGGTCAGTTAGTCGGCTATCCCATTTTGAACCTGGCGTACTATCAGAAAGATCTGCACTGGTACTTACGTCAGCTAGAAGAAGTCATCATCCAGGTCTTAGCCGTGTATGGGTTGCAGGGAGAACGGCTACCAGGCTTGACAGGCGTATGGCTTGGCGATCGCAAAGTTGCCGCGATCGGCATCAAGGTGAGCCGCTGGATTACCATGCACGGCTTCGCGCTCAATATTTGCCCCGATCTCAGCGGGTTCGATCGCATCGTGCCCTGTGGGATTTCTGATAAAGCAGTCGGTAGCCTGGAGCAGTTTGTGCCAGGAGTGACGGTTGAAGAGGTGCGGGAGCAGGTGGCGATCGCCTTTGCTGAGGTCTTCCAGGTTACGTTGGTGGCACAGCCGCTACCAGAGTTCACGATCGAGGTTGAACCAAAGCCTCTACAATCCCCACCAAACGAGTAATATTCTGTTCTTGCCGTTTTGCTGTTTCAGATTGCTGTTGTGCTAACTCTTTCGTTTCAGATTGCTGTTGCGCTAACTCTTTAAGGTCGGTCTCTACAATTCCCGCGAGTCGAGTAATATTTTGCTCCTGCCGTTTTGCCGTTTCAGATTGCTGCTGCGCCAATTCCTTGAGTTCGGCAAACCCGGTTGTCACCACCTCACTTACGGCAACTTTCGTTTGAATAAGCCACACCAAAGAGTGTGAGCGTCTCGCTCACGGACGCGAGCAAGATGCTCGCACTGTGGCTAACCCATGTGACAACCGCTGTAAATACCCAATTTGATCCGTCAGTAAGTCAATCTTGTGATTCTGCTGCTTGTTCGACTGATGCAGTTCAGCCGTCGATTGACTCAGTTCAGCCATTGATTGATGCAGTTCAGCCGTAGACTGAACCAACACAGTCAGTAGCTGTTGCGTTGTAGAGTCTCCGCCCGTATCGTTCATAACCTGGTGTTGACTGAATTTTTTAGAGTTTACCCAGATTCTTTCTTTTGTGGAAGCTGCCTTAATATCTTTTTCTACTACTGCCGCAAAAACGCCAGCAGTTCCCGATTCACGGTTTGAGGCGCTTCTTGCTGAATCCAATGTCCACAGTGGGGCACCATCGTGAGCTTAAAGGGAGCGCGAACAAGCTGATCCAATTCTTTAAGCATGTTCTGGCTCAGCAGGGGATCTTCTTCACCCCACAGCACCAGCGTTGGTGCCGTTACCAAATTGGGCGTGCGTCCAAGCTCCTTCAGCCAGCTCCAGGGTGAAAGCATCTGCCGATAGTAGTTGAGAGCGGCGGACAACGCGCCTGGCTTCTCTAATGCCGATTGATACAGTTTTGTCTCTTCTTTAGAGAAGGCACCTTTGCGAATTGCCTGCCCTTGCAATAAGTTACTAACAAATTCTTTCAAATTTTGCTGAATCAACCATTCTGGGATACCAGGCACCTGAAAGGCAAGCACATACCAACTGCGGCGAAACTGATCGAGGTTACTCGTCATTTCTTGCAGAAACCGTTGAGGGGGAGCGGCGTTCAGAATCGCCAGACGGTTAAGGTACTGAGGAAACTTTTGTGCTAAATGCCACGCGATCGTGCCACCCCAGTCGTGCCCCACAATATGTGCGCGCGCATAGCCCAGGCTGTCGATCAACCCTCGAATGTCAGCGCTGAGGGTGTCTAAATCGTAACCACTCGCAGGTTTATCCGATTCGTTATAGCCCCGCAGATCGGGCACAACCACTTTAAAGTGACGGGCAAGTGCAGGAATCTGAAACCGCCAGGAATACCAGAACTCAGGAAACCCGTGCAGCAGCAGGACAAGCTCACCATCCCCCTGTGTGACGCAGTGCAGGCGAATGCGATTCGTTTCAACAAAATGATGTTGCCATTCAGAAGACAGCGCTGTCATAGAAAAGTAGGGAGTAAGGGCGATCGAGAAACCTCTAATGATGCGCTTTGGTGCAGTGAAATCGTACAGCAAGCATCCGTGAAAACTGCTAAACACTCCTTATATAAAGAGAGCTTTTTAACACTCGCACCTTGCAGCGCTTTCCCAGGCTATCACTTCCTCTGTTTCAACAGCCATACGTAATTACCGTGACTGTAAACGGAGGGGCGATCGCGGTTGGGCATTGCTCTCTTAATCCTAATCTTTTAGTTGTCCCTGGAGCTGGCTAAAAGCATGTCAGGCACGCGCTTTGTAGCGATTGCGCACTCAAGCAAGCGGTTGCTTCTTCAATAGCACGCCTGCCTCGTCAACTATTTGTAACAAACTCAGATAAATAAACGCTTCTTTCACCAGCAACTCATCCTCCAACAGGGTGATCCAGGTCACAAATATGTAAAGTTAACATGAAGTTTTGATAAAGTGCATCAGATGACCCAGGACTGCAAAATGTCCTTCAAACGTCTGTTGTCGTTAGCTTTGCATGGTTTAGGCACCCACAAAATTAAGTCTCGCCTCAGCCAACTCAGTCAGATCCCTGATCCCCAAAGCAAAAAGTTCGTGATAGTCTGTTGCAGTTCTTAAGATAGGGAAAAAACGCGGAAAAACTATGAGTTATGAGAGATGTCAAGCGAAGATTTTTGACTCGTTCCAATCTCGTTTTGACATATGCCCTTCACACATGGATGTATGAATCTAAATGTTCTTAGTGGTTTCACTGCGACCCTGTTTATAACGACGCTTGGACTGCCGCTGTCTAGCAGCGCGACTCCAGCCAACGCTGCTAAACAAGTGTCTGAGGCTACCCCAGTTCCAGCCTCAAACCAGGCTCCCATCGCTGACACAACTCAGGGTGACGTAGCAAACAACCCCAACAGTCAGCCCACACAAACTGTCCCCCAAGGCAACCAGGCAACAGCCTCCAACCAAACGCCTGATCCAGCTTTGAAGCTCACACGCACCGTAGTGAAGCTGGGTGAGCAACAACCTCAAGTTAAAAATGCCTCGACTGCGAATACAGAGGCGATCGCAAAAGTCCAGGCGCATGATTTGGCAGGGCGCAAAGCCGCTACGCTGTATGTGCGAAATCTTCCCATCCTGACCTTTGTTGGTTCCAGCAAAGCATCTGCAACGAAAGTGAAGATGGGCATGCAGCAAACGCTTTCTGCAAGTGAAGGGAGTGCGATTGCAGCCGCCAAAGCACTTGAAGTTGCCAGCGCTTCAGATTCCACCCTATCTGCATCACAGCCACAACCAACAAGCAACGTTGAGGCAGATGCGTCTCTTTCCCAAAGCGATCCTGTTCTAAGAGCCGCCGCGATCGCAGCCAGAATTAATCAACTGAACCGTGAAGGCGTTGATGCCAAAGCCATTACTGTTAGCTGGAATGCTCAGGCTAACAAAGCGGCTTCGACCGGTGAGCGATACGCCATCAAAGCCAACAAAACTCTTATTGCTGTCGTCGATGCAAACACCGTGCTTCCAGATTCCACCCGGAACCTGGAGAAAGATGCCCTGCAAGCGACCAATCGTTTACGTCGGGTACTGGGCAATGCATCGCCCTTATCCAGCATCTCTGGCAAACCCAATGGCTGGACGCAGGTTGCCGTGGGTGCCATTCGGCAAAGGCTCGTTGGCATGGCTTCCTGGTATGGTCCTGGGTTTCACGGAAACCCCAGCGCCAGTGGTGAGCGATTCAATCAAAACGCAATGACCGCAGCCCATAGAACATTGCCATTTGGGACACAGGTGCGTGTGACGAATGTGGCTAACGGGCAGTCGGTAGTCGTGCGAATTAATGATCGCGGACCTTTCTCCGCCGATCGCGTCATTGATTTGTCTACAGCAGCGGCTCGTGTACTGGGATTAATCCAGGCGGGTGTGGCACCAGTGCGCCTTGACGTTTTGGACAACAGCCCAAGCGCGGTCACGGCATCGGGTAAATAGAAACATCATTCTGTAGGGGCTTAGGGCGCGTCATCAATTAGCTCTAAAAGCTTGCGGTATCGGCATCATCGCGCCCGTCCCAGCACATCAGGCTAGGCTAAGCCCTTACGATTGCATTTGCCGATGTTATTTAATCCGCAATCCTTAGGGCGTGTCATCAATTAGCTCCAAAACCTTGCAATATCAGCAGTGTCACGCCCGTCCCAGCACACCAGGCTAGGGGCTGGAACCCTTGCTGCAAGCAATGTGTAGTATTAATTGATAACAGCCCCTAGCGGTAGCAGCAATGCTATGGTTCGATCAACTGGCTCATTTACAGCGTTTTCCAATTCGCTGAGGCACACCTTACTCCCTTGACTCCCTGCATGGGTCTATACTTCACTTGATTGAAAATTGCTGTAGTTCCAACTGCAAGCCTTTCTCACTCGCTTAAGCTAACCAGCTCAACGTGCTATGCAGCTTAACTTGCTGAAAGGCTAAGCCCTTTAAGCGGATGGACACTTTCTGAACTGGCAAGTCCCTTGGCTTGCACCAGCACACCAAAGTTGCCTAAGCCCATTGGGTTGATAAGCAGATGCAAAGCGTTGCGCTGGTGCAGCAGGGTTTGAATCGCTTGTGGGTTGGTGGCAGGGGACTGGCTAAGCGCAACGATGCGATCGCCCAATCCCAGTGCCATTAAAAAAAGGCTTTGCTGGGTGAACCCGATCGTCTTCAAGCCAGAGGCTTCCCCCTGTCGCATAAAAGCAGTGAAATCTACATGCGCCGTAATATCTTGCTGCCCAACGTGAATGTACGGGTTGGAGTGGTGGGTGTGCTGGTAATAACACTGCAACGTGCCCTGAGATCGGTTAGGGCTGTAGTAGCGATCGCTCGTATACCCGTAATCGATTGTCAAAACGTAGCCCCGCTGAAGGCGGCCTGCCACAGTCTGTATCCAATCTAATGCCGCCAGGTTGACTTCGCTGCGATAGCGATCGGGGTAAGTCGCTGCATCCAGTCGAATGCCAACCAACTCGAAATACTCCGCTAGCTGTGGTGTAGACGGTTCACCACTGACCTCCTCAAACTGCACCACATCATTCTCGCCCTCGACAAGCGTGACATAAAGCTCTTGTAGCCGTCCCGATGCCAGCGTTATTTGATGCACTGGAAAAGCATCCACCAACTCATTGGAAAAAAAACAGCCCGTGACTGAGTGAGGCGGGATGTCATCCAGGCTGCACCACTGTAGAGCCACATGGGATATGTCCGAGGCATTGAGGTGCCGTTGTTGCTCGGCGATGAGCGCAGCCGCCCGCTCGACGATGATGTATTTGAGCGATCGCAAAAACTCAGGATGCTGACGCTGGATGTAGCGCAGAATATCAACCGCTAGCAAGCCCTGTCCGGCTCCCATTTCAACTAGCGTAAACGGGGTTGGGCGCTGCATGACTTCCCATAGCTGCACAAACTGTTCGGCAAGCAACTCACCAAAGTCTGCGCCCAAGTGGGGTGATGTGAAAAAGTCGCCGCGTGCGCCAATCATGGCGGCATTTGTTGCGTAGTACCCGTACTGCGGATGGTACAACGCTAAATCCATGTACTCGGCAAACGTCAACCGCTGCTGAAAACTCTCAGCAAGCTGTCGGGCGATTAGCCTGCTGAGAGCCAAATTACTATCGTGCTTGTCCAACTCCACTGCCATAACCACCACTGATAGCGGTCTTTATTTTGGCATAGGTGGATGTTGAGATTGAGGGAATGCACCATCGATCGTCGATTGTATCTCGTGCGATCGTGTCTCTTTAATTGTCTCAACACCACACTCCTGACACCACACTCCCAGGGCGGCAAAGCAGGTCATTACAGTTCCGCTTGAGTCGCAAACTCGGCGGCACCCGCATCAAAGGTGATCGCAAATTGAGCTTGAGGCTGCGATTGCATTAAAACTTTAAGGTAAGCTTCAGCATCAGGACGGCGGCGGAACCGGGTAATTGTGAGATGCTTAAGGTTTGGCAGCAGTTTGTGAATAACCCAGGGACTTAGTTGTTGTTGGTAGCTCATCGGTTTCGTTCTTTGGCTAATGGGTTTATGGCTGGCGAGACGCTCAACGGTAGGAAGCTACTGTGAGCAAGAAACTTAACGGTGACTACAACAAGGTGACCAATTCAGGTCGAGCGCCATATGTAGTACCTTTCCTTCGATGCCACTACTATAGATAGCGTTTGACGCTTTAAACTGCAAAGCATTTTACAAAATAAAATATTTTTAGGGAACAAAAGTATGCGATCGCAGCTTGGCAGTGCCCTTTCCCTGCACAGCGGCGGCAATTCACCACATTGAGCAGAACGCTACTGAAGAAGCTTCAGCACACTATCAGATAGGCACACTATCAGGTGGAAGCAAGCCACAGCACTCTCATACATCACACTAGCCCTAGTAGACTTGCCAATAATGCTTTTTGCGCGTGCATCCGGTTCTCAGCTTGATCCCACACCCGCGACTGAGAGCCTTCAATCACAGCATCCGTAATTTCTTCTCCTCGGTGAGCGGGCAAACAGTGAAGCACGATCGCTTCCTTGTCGGCATGGCTCAGAAGCGTTTCACTCACCTGGTAGGGCTGAAAAATCGGGATGCGTGTTTCTGCGAGTGCCTCTTGCCCCATGCTTGCCCACACATCGGTATACACAACGTGGGCACCCTTGATAGCCAGGAGCGGATCGGGCGTGACAACAACCTCGGTTCTGCCGTTGGCGATCGCTTGCGCCTTTTGCACAATGGCATCTGCTGGGCAATAGTCTGGTGGCGACGCAACACGCATATTCACACCGGTCATCGCGCAACCAAGCATAAGCGAATGCGCCATATTGTTTCCGTCCCCCATATAGGTGAGCGTCAACCCGTTTAAGTCACTAAACGACTCCTGCATGGTTTGCAAATCGGCAAGCACCTGGCAGGGATGTTCCAAGTCGGTGAGGGCATTGATGATGGGAATGGTGGCATAGCTGGCAAATGCTTCCAGATCGCGCTGGTCAAACGTGCGGATTGCCAGAATATCGAGGTAGCGATCGAGCACCCGTGCTGTATCCGGCAACGGTTCGCCGCGCCCCACTTGTGTGACATTCGGGTTCAAATCCAGCACTTGACCACCAAGCTGATACATGGCGGCTGAAAAACTGACGCGAGTACGGGTAGACGCTTTGTAGAACAGCAACCCCAGGATTTTTTCGCACTTCGGCTTGAGCGTTCCCGCTTTTAAGGCGGCGGCTAGCTGCAAAAGCTCCTGTAGCTCTTCTGTTGTCAAATCCGCCAAACTAAGCAGATCACGCCCTTTCAATGCCCCCATTGCGCTTCACTCTCCAAGATTTTCCTCAAAACCCTATCAGATCTGCATCCGTTCGCCTAGGGGCTACCATCAATTACTGCTACACATTACTTGCAGCAAGGGTTCCAGCCCCTAGCCTGATGTGTTGAGACGGGCGTGACACTGCTGATGCTGCAAGGTTTCGGAGCTGATTGATGACACGCCCTAGCGGTCTTACTGAAAAATATTGGCGGCATACGGTTGGGCGGAGCGATCGTTGCTGTCAAACCATCAACACCCGTCAACAAACATTTGTCAACAAAACATCAAAAAGGTAGCTTCTAATACAGAAAAAATCTTATATTTAGAGGTGATGGGCTGAAAGCTCCTTGGCAACTGTATTTTGTGGAGACATGATCTTATGACAAACGTACTTTATCTCAACGATCGACATGAGCTGGAACAGCATCAGAACAGCATCATGGCTTCTTTGGCTCACCGTTTGGACGTTGCCAGGGCTAACAACAATGCTCATTTGGTGGCACTGTTAGAGCGAGAAAGGCAACAGGTTGCGCCCAAGAGCGCTGCTAGCACGGTTCCAACCCGTCACCACTGGTGGACAGCCCTATCCACGTTTGTGGTGAATCGGCTCTTTGGTGGGTCAGAGTTGCAAGTGTGTGAAATTGTGGACGGCCGCGATCGCTGGTGGGTTGCATCCAATCCACAGACAGGGGAACTTGTTTACGCCGATTCTGAAGCAGAACTGCGTCTCTGGATTGAAGAAAACTATCAAGGTCGGTAGGTAAGATTGAGCTACTGCTTGATCGAAAGGATGGGAATTAAAACATCTGTTTCCAGCATTTGCTTTGTCAGCTAAAGGTTGTAAAGCAATACTTTTCAAACAACAATAAACCGTTCATCTCTCTCTTGACTGTTTAAATTTAGCTATCACTCAGGCTATCTGGCAAGATTAATTCATGTGTGATGATGCCCTTTGCTATCAATTAACAAGAGGGCGTTAGCACTATGCAACGTAGATTGCTTGATCCGTTCAGGGAGGGACGGAAGTAGGGAAAAGACCCGAAGGAACGCGCTTCATTCTCTTAGCAGGATCTATGGAGCGTTCAGATGAAAACGCAATGGCAACGATACAAAGAACTAGAGTTATTGCCTGAAAGGGCAGCAGAACCGCAGACAATTCACTCGCCGTTGATCGCTTATTTAGATCAGCGTTGGCGATCGCTGCTGAACCATCGTGCGGCTCAACTCGACTATGAATATCAGGTGGAGTATCTGGAGCGGCGGCTGCGAATAACATGCTCTCAAACTACTGAGCAACCGTCGTTATGGAAAAGGCTTTGGCGCTTGCTGAACCACCCGTTAGACTTTGGGTATTCGTTTTCACAATCAGAGCCTGAAATCCGACAAACGCTCGATCGAGAAGGTCAAACCTGGTGGCAAGTGTACGATCCCCTCACCGGGCAAACTGCCTATTTGGAATCAGAAGCAGACGTTCACATCTGGCTTGAAGAACGGCTCTACCATTAGCCAATTTTTACGTGTTTTCTAATGTCTTAGAAGACAACATTCAGTTGTTTAGGCTGGCTTCAATTTAGCTGAGTGTGCAACCTTCAATAAAGTCAATCATCTCGCGCATAGAGCCTGGTTTTGTGACAACCAGAACGGTTGAGCCTGCTTCTAAAACCGTATTGCCGTTAGGAATTGTCAGATCCATCTGTGGATGCGGCTGGTAGCCAATAATGAGCGAGCCAGACGGAAAGTGAGGATCTTGAGCGATTTCTGCGACGCTACGATCGACCACATTGCAACATTCTGGTACCGCAAGTTTTAGCACTTCTATTTGACCTTGCTCAAAGTGCATCATCGATTCTACCTGCGGATATTCGATCGCGTTTGCCATCGTTGAAACGGCTAGATCGATCGCGTTGACGACATGAGTTGCCCCAGCAATGCGGTACGGTTCTGCAAAGTCTCGATGCCGCATCCGTGCCAGAATGTGGTTTACACCGTTGTGCTTTGCCAGCGTAATCATCGCCAGATTCAGCGCATCGTTCCGTAAAACGGCTGCCAGCGCATCGGCTTTGCGAATCCCGGCTTCTAGCAGCACGCTAGTATTCACAGCACTGCCCTCAAACGCCATCACTCCCAACTGTTCCCTCGCATAGCGGCAAGCGGTCGAATCTATATCAATCATGGCAACCGTGTGCCCCAGATCAATCAACCGCTGCGCCAATCCCAACCCGACCAAGCCTGCGCCACCAATAAGGACATACATCGCTTAATTTGCCTTTGCCTGAAGGAGCGTTCCCTACCACGATAACCCGTCTCCTATCACACGCAGCCCCTTCTGCCCTCTGCTTTCTGCCCTCTGCCTTCTTACGCCTCTCCTCTCTCCCCTCCCAGGCGCTTCTCTACCACCTTTTGAAGCTGTGGCTGTAGTGGTTGATGCGGCTGTACTAAAATCCCTGGACTGGTTGAAACTGGCGATTCTACGGCTTCCCCTGCCCACAGTAACCAACGACTGCCGATCGGCAAAGTCGATAGCCCAACCGGATTTTGCGTGAGCCAAAGCAGCGGGGCATCTGGCAAGGTTTCGGCATAGACCGCTTCACCTGCCTGCACGGCTGCTAATGTTTCAAGTACGGCTTGACTACCCTGGATGAGTCCCGTACCTGCCGTCCAAAGCTTGACACTCAGGTTGCGGTGAGTGGCGTAAAAGTACAGAGAAGCTGCCGCAACTACCGCCTGCTCAAAGGGCTCAGCAGAATTTCCCTTGCCTGAAAAAGGTTGCCAGGGCATGGCGCTATCCAGACAAATGATCAGTGCCTGGTCACTGGTTAAGGTTTCCAACTCACGCACGCGCAGTTCCCCATAGCGGGCACTGGTGCGCCAATGAACCAGGCGAATGGGATCGCCCCAACGATACGGGCGAAGCGATCGGGTGAGTCCTTCACTGGTTGCCTGAGCACGGCGATCGTGGTTAAACTGCCAGCTAGCCCCACGCCCTATATCGTCGATCAACGGGCACTGGGTTAGAGGTAGCACAGTGGGATAGACTACTGCGATCGCAGGTACCTTTTGCGATCGACGACACCAAAACAGACCCAACGGTGCTGCCGTCCGCAAACTTACGGTGTGCCAGCGATAAATACCCCGTCGTTGCACAGTCTGTTGATAGCGCCAGGTGTAGGTACTTCGAGGTGCAATGGTTTCGATCGCGGTGACAATCGGTGGAGCCAACACAAAGGGAAGGAAATCGTGTACCTGAATGAGGGTTTTGGGGTGGTTGGTAAAATTTTCCAACGTTAATGCCACCGTCAGTTGATCTCCAACGCTTACAGGAGCGATCGGGAGTCGCTGAATCTGAATGCCGCGCAGCATCCGTTCAGGTAGAATGGCTGCGATCGCTAAAAGGGCGAAGCTAATCCCACTCATGACGTAAAGCCAACCTGCTAACGTATTAGTGGCGGATACAAAGAAGAAGAGCGATAAGCTACCCAATAACCAGCCACTGTAAGCAGGAGTAACCCAATGAGTTTCTAACCAATTGGCGATTCGTTTTGCAGTGTTCATCAAAATTGCTACGCTAGATGCACTCAAACATGAGGCAAAGTATCAGTCCGTGAGATGCAGGCAAATAGAGGATTATTGTGAATGCTTTAATGTCTGTTATCGTCATTTCGCTAAAGCCAATCGTTCAGCTTTGCAACAGAAGTGCTAATAAAGACGATCGCGGCAAGGTTACTCGATACAATAAGTGGATATTTGTCAGGCGTGCCAGTTAAGTTCTTAGCCAGTATCAACAAGGTTGCTAGCCAGCTCAGGCTAGTTTACCCAGGCTATCCTCCGTTGAACTACAGTGTGCCAATGTAATGGCTTTGCATAACGAAAGACCTACCAGAGAGATACCAATGTCCGGCTCACCCGCACCCCGCCCCCAAGATCAAACACCTAATGCACCGCCTCCACCGCCTCTGTCAATGGCTGTGCAAGGGCGATCAAAGGAAACCAGTTCTATTGAGCAAATGGTTCGTGATGCTCATGCCAGACAGGCTTCTGACATCCATATTCGGATTGGTGAGTTGCCAAGATTTCGCATTCGTGGGCAGATGGTACAGCCCCGCGATCAGCTCAAAGTCACGCCTGATCTCTTTGAGCAATACCTGGCAGAAATTCTTTCGCCCAAGCAGCGAGAAGAATTTGAGCAGCACAAAGAACTGGATACCGCCATTTTCTATCCTGGCTTTCTGCGTTGCCGGGTGAACTGCTTTGAGACCTTGACGGGCGGCGCGATCGTCCTCCGGCTCATCTCATTAGAAGTGCCGTCGATTAACGGCTTGGGGTTGCCCGAAGTCCTTAAACACTTGGTGAGCCAGCCGCAGGGATTGATTCTCATTACGGGTCCTACAGGATCGGGTAAATCAACGACGCTGGCGGCAATGTTGCGGCACCTGAATGAAAGCATGACGCGGCATGTGGTTACGATCGAAGACCCCATTGAATACGTCCATCCTTCGCAAAAATGCTTGATCAGCCAGCGGGAAGTGGGGCTACACACCCATGAGTTTAATCAGGCATTGCGAGCCGTATTGCGAGAAGACCCCGATGTGATTCTGATTGGGGAAATGCGCGATCGAACGACAGTTGAGACAGCTCTCAAAGCTGCTCAGACAGGTCACTTAGTCTTAGGCACACTGCATACCCGAAGTGCGATCAATACCCTCAATCGTTTGCTCAACATCTACAATCCAGATGAGCAGCCAGCCATGCGGATACAGATCACTGAGTCGCTAGTGTCGATCGTCGCGCAACAGTTGATCCCCACTACGGATGGACGGCGCACGGCGGTTCACGAAATTCTGATTAACACGCCCGCCATGCAGGATTACCTGTTGAAAGGGCAAGAAACCGATGCCTTCCAGTTGATGGAGACGGATACCAACCAGGGGATGCAGGTCATGAACCAGGCACTGTGCGACCTGGTGTTGCTGGGCAAAATCAGCCCCGATGATGCCGTGAGAGCCTCTCCTGATGCAGGCGATCTCCGTCGTCGAGTGCGAAACGAAGGCTTTGACCCGGCGCGATCGTCCAACCGTGAGTTTAATCACGCGTAAGGAAGAAAGTATAAAAGATGAAGTATAAAGGCTAAAAATTGCTTTTATACTTCATCCTTTAGCCTTTATACTTTCCTATTTTCTTCCCGCCATCTTCTTCGCCTTGTCAACCTTCCGCAAGCGGATTGATTGGGGCGTAATTTCGAGTAGCTCATCGGAACCGATGTACTCTAACGCGCGTTCCAGACTCATATCGACTGGGGCTTGCAGTTGCACCAGTTCTTCGCCACCAGAGGCGCGGTGGTTGGTCAACTGCTTGCTCTTACAGATATTGAGTTCTAGATCCTGCCCGCGATTGTGCTCACCGACGATCATGCCTTTGTAGACGCGGGTGCCAGGGGTGATGAAGAAAACGCCCCGGTCTTCGGCGTTCTGCATCGCGTAGTACGTTGCCGTCCCTTCCTCAAAGGAAATCAGCACCCCATTACGGCGCATTTCGATCTCACCGCTAATGGCACGGTATTCGAGGAAGCTGTGGTTCATGATGCCAGCGCCACGAGTCAGACGCATGAAGTCACCTCGGAAGCCAATGAGACCGCGTGCCGGAACCACAAACTCCAACTGGGTGCGACCAGCTACGCCCACCTGCATATCCTGCATTTCGCCTTTGCGCTGACCCAGCCGCTCGATACAGCTACCCACCGCTTCTTCGGGGACATCTAACACTAGCGTTTCAAACGGTTCGCAAGGTTGACCGTTGACTTCGCGGTAGATCACCTGTGGCTGCGACACCTGAAACTCGTAGCCTTCCCGCCGCATCGTTTCAATCAAGATGCCCAGATGGAGTTCACCCCGTCCAGACACCAGGAACTTATCGGGCGAGTCGGTTTCTTCGACCCGCAAGGCAACGTTGGTTTCCAGTTCGCGGAAGAGCCGATCGCGCACTTGCCGAGATGTCACCAACTTACCTTCCTGACCTGCAAAGGGTGAATCATTTACCTGAAAGGTCATTTGCAAGGTTGGCTCATCGACCTTAATCAAGGGCAATGCCTGTGGATCGTTGGGATCGGTAATCGTTTCCCCAATGTTGGCGTTCGCAAAGCCTGCTACAGCAACGAGATTGCCAGCAGACGCAGATTCGATGTCAATGCGCTTCAGTCCCTCAAAGCCCATGAGCTTGGTGACTTTGGTTTTGACGATCGCGCCACTCTCTGTAATCAATGCGGCTTGTTGCCCTGCCCGAATGGTGCCGTTGTGAATCTTGCCAATGACGATCCGACCCAGATAATCGGAATAGTCCAGCGTTGTTACCTGTAGCTGCAAGGGCTTTTCGGGATCGCCAACGGGGGGTGGTACGTGGCGCAAGAAGGCATCAAACAGCGGTTTCATGTCCACCGATTCGTCTTCGAGCTTTTCTTTGGCAAAGCCTGCCATCCCAGATGCAAACAGGTAGGGAAACTCGCACTGATCGTCGTCGGCACCCAGTTCCAGAAAGAGATCCAGCACTTTATCGACGGCTGTGTGGGGATTGGCACGTTCACGATCGATCTTGTTCACCAGCACGATCGGGCGCAAGCCTTTTTCCAGTGCCTTCTTCAACACAAACCGAGTCTGCGGCATGGGACCTTCGTTGGCATCCACGATGAGCAAGCAGCCATCGACCATACCCAGCACACGCTCCACTTCGCCGCCGAAATCTGCGTGTCCCGGCGTATCCACGATATTGATCAGCGTGTCTTTGTAGCGAACGGCTGTATTTTTCGACAGAATCGTAATGCCACGCTCCCGCTCCAAGTCATTGGAGTCCATCACGCAGTCTGGAACCTCTTCGCCTTCACGGAAGGTACCTGCCTGCTTTAACAGAGCATCTACAAGGGTGGTTTTGCCGTGGTCAACGTGAGCAATAATCGCAACGTTGCGAATAGGAAGAGTCATAACGGGTTCCGGTGAGATTGGGATGGAAAGGGATCAGGGGTTCGGGACGAGTCGTATTAGTGGGATGAAGCGGTGAAAACGGTCTGTAGCCAAGCACTACTCAATAATGCTTACAGTTGTAAATAACCGATTCTTTAGAAAGGTTTCCCAGAAAACAACTGTAACTTCTGGTAAAGAAGCCTTAACAATTCTATCTTAGCTGGTTGCAAGCCAAAGAAGTTTAAGAAAGAGGTTTCAGAGGGGTTTCCTTAAAGGGATTCTGGGTCGATGCCTTGCGATCGCAAATACTCCGCCAATTTATCTGCCCGCTGACGTTCCTGTTCCGCTCGTTGCTGTGCTTCTTCTGCCCGTTGACGTTCCTGTTCCGCCCGTTGACGTTCTGCTTCTACCCGTTGGCGTTCTTGCTCGATTTGCTCGACAGCCCACGGCAACAGGTTTCCGGCTTCGTCCCACCAGCGCAACCAGTAGCCTGTACGTTCTTCTTTAGTGCCCTGCCAGATGCCTAAAAATAGCCCCATGTCAGCAATCCAGACGCGGTTTTCAGGCGTGAGGGGCTGTAACTCATACCGCCCAGCCGTCAACTGATACACTTCCAGCAATCCCTCGACTGGCTCAAAGATCACGTAGAACGGAATGCTGAGGATTTGTTCGTAGAAAAACCATTTTCCGGGCGGGAAGGTGCGCTTGACGGAATATTCGCCGCCATCTGTGTGAAAGAGAAACTCCATCACCACGATCGGCGTAACTCCCTGAAGGTTGGGCGTGTAGCTCCGGCGATCGGCTTCCAGCGTGGACACAGAGGGCACATACACCCAATCGGGCGCTTTGATGACCAGATCGCCATTCACGGTAGCACACAGCCCAAAGTTCGACGCAATCAGCATCTCTGGTTGAATGAACCCTGCCAATTCGAGCGACTCGCGCAATGCGCCTGCCAGCAACGGCTGACCAGTGTTTTCCACGGGTTCATCCTCTAACGGCACATCATCGGGTAACGCTTCCCAGGTGACGATCGGCGCTACTGCCTGATGAATCGTCCTTTGTGCAACGGTTGGATCTGGAGTTGTAACCATAGCCGGACTGAACGCAATGGGAATACTTTGATTTTAACTGGGATAGATTTTAGCTGGGATAGATTGGCGGTGCGGAGTGAAAAAACATGATGCGCGATTCAGGCATGTATAAAGACAAATCTGTTGACGATCGTCAGATAGGAAAGCTCGACCCGTTTTGGCGCATCTGGAGAGTTCGGTTTCCCTTGGGACTTTTAGCCGCGAATCTGCTCTTTTGCCTGTGGTTAATTGACCACAATCCTGCCGCAGAGGGGGGAGCTTTCGTCGATTTGGTGTCCTCCTGGAAATTTTGGAAACTCTTTGGCATGATCGCTGCTGTAATCGGGCTGACGATTGGCACGATCGCCACCATCGCCAAGCGCTCAGTGAAAAAGGGAGCACTCGTTGGGTTAGAGTTTTTTCTAGACGCTTTGATCGGCACCTTCACTGGTGCTACGACAGGTTCCTTGATCGTCAATCTTCAGACAAGTGAGCATACAAACTCTGAATTCATGTTTGTTCTGTTCTGCTGCTTTGTTGGCTTGATCATTGGTGCAGTTTGGCAGGCGATCGGCTGGGTGTTGTATCAAGGCTTGCGGAAAAGCCAGGTTTAATTAAAAGGGCTTCTGCGATCGCGCCCCGCAATGATTCTCTAGAGCCAACGTGATAGAAATGTTGGCAGATACGCACGTCTAAATCTGACCAGCATTCCTGAATATGGCTATTTTGACGATGCTGATTTTCGAGCCACATCGATACCGCAAAGCCACAGGGCAATTGTTTTGTTAAAACTGCTAAATTTTCTGCTTCTGCCTGATTCCAGGCATTGTAGTAATCGGTATGACGACCAATGTAGGGTGGATCGAGATAAACAAAATCACCCAATCGCGCTTCAGTCAAAGTATCTTGCCAGGTGGCAACACGAAACTCCCAATCTTTGCCTGCCATTTGGTTGGCAACCCAATCAACTTGATTCGCAATTTTAGTGATGTAGCTTTGAGCAAAGCGTTGGGGTTTGCGGCAAAAGGGAACATTAAAGCCACCTTTACTGTTGAAGCGCATGAGTCCATTAAAACAGGCACGGTTGAGAAAGAGAAAGTCTAAGGGTGAGGCAAACTGGTTGAAGCGATCGCGCACTTCATAGTAGTAATCGGCTCCGTTTTTGAGGAGTTGATCGCCCTGATCATGCAGGAATTCACTCACCATACTGCGATTAATTCTGCCATCTTGGATGCTGCGGTAAAAGGCAATAATGTGCTGATTCGTATCCGTTAAAAGGGCACGCTTTGGTGCCAAATTAAACACCACGACTCCTGATCCTAAAAAGGGTTCAATCCACTGCGAACGGTCTTTTTCAGCCCATTGAATTTGGCTCAAAATAAACGGAGCAAGCTTCGTTTTGATGCCCTGACACTTAATCGGTGGAACTTTGATAGGCAGGGTCATTTCAGTCCAAAAAACCGAGTTTGGTTAGCAACGGATGAGTAGCGGATGAAGCGGATGGGTTATCTGCCTGTAGTCAAAAGTCATCAGTTTCATTCGTTGATTGATGGAGCTTTGATTGGCAGGGGGCATTTCATTCTAAAAAATCGGGTTCTGTTGGCAACGGATAGCAGATGAAGCGGATGAGTTGTTTGCTTATGGTCAAAATTCATCCGTTTCATCCGTTAACATCCGCTGCAAAAAATGCCTTTGACCGCATGAAATCGCCCTGCGTTGATCGACATGATGGGGAAAGCGTCCGCCAGTCGATAAGATAAAGACACCGACTATAGGGCGTTTGAGACAATGGCTTTACAGCAATCGATTCCGGTAGACACCATTTGCTATGACGATCGTGGGTTGGTTCCGGCAATTGTACAGGATTACCTGGATGGTACCGTGCTGATGATGGCATGGATGAACCGGGATTCGTTGCAAAAGACGCTGGATACGGGCGAAACGTGGTTCTGGAGTCGATCGCGCCAGGAACTCTGGCACAAGGGCGCAACCTCCGGACATCTTCAGAAAGTCCACTCCATCCGCTACGACTGCGATAGTGATGCACTGCTGATTGGAGTAGAGCAAATTGGCGAGATTGCCTGCCATACCGGAGAGCGCAGTTGCTTCCATCGCGTCAATGGTTCCGTAACATCCCCGCCTGCGGATATGCTGTCGCAGGTGTTTGAGGTGATTTGCGATCGCCGAGATCATCCCTCTGAAAGTTCCTACACCTCCAAACTATTAGCCGATGGCGACAACAAGATTCTCAAAAAAGTGGGGGAAGAAACGGCTGAAGTGGTGATGGCGTGTAAGGACGACGACCCGGACGCGATCGCGGGTGAAGTGGCTGACCTTTTCTATCACACCCTCGTCGCGCTGGCGCATCACAATGTTGACTTGAAAGCCGTCTATCGCAAACTGCAAGAACGCCGACGGTGACGGGGAAGTGAAAGGCAGAGGGCGGAAGGCAGAGGGCAAGGAAGTTGTTGGTTGTTAGTTTTTGGTTTTTAGAAAGAGGCAGAAGGCAGAAGCTGTCACACCTCACACCTCACGCTCATGAAAAGGCAGAAGACAGAAGGGGCAGAAGGAAAGAGTCAACCGTGTGAGTATCGTTCGGGGCTGATCGCCGAACCGTAAGGACCTTATTTCAACGTTGCTTTGACAGCATCTTGAGGTGGCTTCTGCTTCATCATGCGATCGAGCCGCTGCAACACCAGAATGACGATCGTCACGCTCAGCGCTAACCCGAGCCACAAGCCATGCGCCACAGATGCCGAGTGATCCAGCGCCCAGCCGCCTAAGGGAGGACCAATGAATGAGCCGATCGCCCAGCATTGCGAATTGACCGCTAAATAGACCCCTCGCAACGACTCTGGAGCCATTTCTACCGTAATTGAAGAAGCTGAAGGCATATAGGCAACGGTTGCCAGCGCCAGGACACCCAAGGCGACGATCGCCCAAAGCAAATGGTGCGACGGTACAACACCTGTCACCCATACCAGCAGAAAACCGATGCCCCAGAGGGACGCAGAGAGCATCAACCCATAGGCGCGGCTAAACCGATTGAGCAGGCGTGCGGCAGGTAGCTGGCAGAGGACAGAAACGGACATGTGCCAGGTAAACAGGGCGCTTAGCGTCGTTGGCGAGAAACCTTTGGGCAAATCCGTCAAGAAATTTGTAAAGTACAGCGGCATAGTGCTGTTGATCTGCACCAGATAGGTGGTGAACAGCACATTGGCAACCACATAGGTGAGCAAGCGTCGATCGCGCAATGCCTGCTGCCATCCGCTGACCGCTTTGTGGCTGACGGTGGATTGATTGGACTCCACGATCGCCCAGTACACCACCACAAACAGCACCAAAAACGACACTGCATCAACCACAAACAGCGCTCGATAGGCTCCCGTTGTGCCCACCAGCAAGCCACCGAGAACAACACCCAGCCCCAATCCCAGGCTGTCACACAGGCGCGTTAAGGCAAAAGCTTCATTTCGTTGGTCGGGGGTTGTGAGATCAGCCACCATCGCTTCATTGGCAGGCCAGTACAGCCCAATGCCCAGCCCCATCATCAGGTTCCCCACCACAAAAACCAGAAAATCGTGAGAAACGGCAAGGATCAGCGACGCGATCGCAGAGACGATCGCCGATAGCAGCAGCGTCCGTCGTCGTCCCCAAAACTGCGAGTCGGCAAATGATCCACCCAGCAGGCGACCGACCACACCCGAAATGGCAGCACTGCCCAAGCCTAGCCCGACTTGCGTTGCGGACAACCCGACCTGATTGACAAAAAAGATCGGGGCGTAAAAGAGCGTAAACCCTGACCCGGTTTGCGAAAGCAACCGTCCGGCTGCAAGCACCCACACTTGATAGTTGAGATCGGGCAGCCAGGAGAACCAGCGAGTCTTGCGGGAAGGCATGAAGCAAGAACCTGAGACAACACATGTTCAACCTCAAGTTTGCCTGAGTTCCTGGTCTTAAAACCAATCTTTTGCGAATGCTGCTCGGAGATCACGGTTTCAACGCAACGAGTAAGGTACCGTAGCAACGAATCTATTCCTCCAGCGACTGCTACGTTATGTTGAAGCTCCGCCCGAAAGAAACTGCCTCCATGCTGACTCGCGATCGCGTGCGGCTCGATGCAGATATCTACCGTCCTGAAGCAGACGAGCCGTTTCCCGTCCTGTTAATGCGACAGCCCTATGGACGAGCGATCGCCTCGACAGTTGTGTATGCCCATCCCGCCTGGTATGCCGCTCAGGGCTACATCGTCGTGATTCAAGATGTACGCGGACGGGGTACCTCTGAAGGCACCTTCAAGCTCTTTGCCCGCGAAATCGAGGATGGCGAAGATACCGTCAACTGGGCAGCAACTCTTCCTGGTAGCACCGGACAGGTCGGAATGTATGGCTTTTCGTACCAGGGCATGACGCAACTCTATGCTGCTGCTGCCAAACCATCCGCACTAAAAACCATCTGTCCCGCGATGATGGCGTATGACCTGTATGCCGACTGGGCGTATGAAGGGGAAGCTTTTTGTTTGCAGGCAAATCTGGGATGGGCACTGCAAATCGCGGCTGAAACGGCTCGGCTAAACGGCGATGTGGCAGCCCATCAATCCCTCACCGCTGCGGCTAAGAACCTGACCTTCTCTGAATCTGTGCCAACCCATTCTGAGCTTTTGAAAACGCTAGATCCCGATTCCTTCTACCACGAGTGGTTGGAGCATTTTGAACCGGGTGCGTATTGGGAACAGTTATCGCCCAGTTCTTACCTGCACGATGTAGATTTGCCCATGCTGCACATCGGCGGCTGGTTCGACACCTTTCTGCGAGGGACGATGCGCCTCTATAAGGAAACGGCTACCCGGAGTCGCTATCGTCAGCAGTTATTAGTGGGTCCCTGGGCACATTTACCCTGGGGGCGGAAGGTTGGCGCGATCGACTTTGGCACCCAAGCCTCCAGCCCCTGCGATCGCCTGCAAATCCGCTGGTTTGATCAGTTTCTCAAAGGCATCAACACCGGGCTATTAGAGGAACCCCCGATCGCCCTCTTTGAAATGGGCAGCAACCACTGGCGCACCTTTGACCAGTGGCACACCCCAAACCCCAAACCCTACTTCCTCGTCAGCACCGGACTTGCCTGTATGGGCGATCGTGAAGGCACCCTCACCCCCACACCCCACACCCCACACCCCACACCCGACTCTCTCGTCCACGACCCTTGGCGACCCGTCCCCGCTCACGGCGGTCACGCTGCCGTCCCCTCTGGTCCGCAAGAACGCTCCAGCCTGGACTGCCGTACCGACGTTCTTACCTATACCTCCGAACCAGTCGCAGAAGACTTGCACCTGGTTGGCGATGTAGCAGTGTCGATCGCCTGCACCGCTGACACCCCCAGCTTTGACCTGTGCGCCATTCTTTCAGAAGTACACCCCAACGGCAGCGTCTACAACTTCGCCCAGGGCTACCTTCGCGTGAACCCCGGAGAAGCAGCCGATCCCCTACACATCCACCTACAACCCACCTGTATCTGCATCGCTAAAGGCAACGCACTCCGCCTGAGCCTCAGCGCCGCCTGCTTTCCTGCCTACCCCGTCAACGCTGGCACAGGTGCATTGGCAGACAAAACACGCCTCATCGATCAGCAAATCATAACAGTGACGGTGATTAGTGGAGGCGATCACCCCTCTCACCTCCTGCTACCCGTCTTAAAATAATGTCCAAATCCACCCCTACTCCCTACTCCCTACTCCCTGCCTTCTGCCCTCTGCCTTCCCCTAATTTATGCTTTAGACAGACACAAAAGGGGCACAAGCTTTGCCATGCTGAGAGTACACAGGTAACATATTTGTTAAATTACCCACGGATTTAACCCCATTTGCGATGGCGAAACTGGCACTCTCCGGACGAACAGCAAAATCGAAGGTAGCCGCAGAAGAGCAACGGGAAGCCGAACGCATGCAAGATGTGCGCCTTTTGCTCGATCATCTGCTGAGGCAAGAAGCCATCACAGTAAAGTTCATTCTGGATCGCCTCTATGATGTCGGTTCGGTTAATCTTATTAACCAGAAGGTACGATCACAGCCGCTCAATCAGATGACGAAGGCGATCGCGGTCATGTCCAAGCCAGCCTTCAAGCTGTTTGCCCAGCGCTGGCTTAACAAAAACTGTTCGCGTCTGATTACAAACTGGCTGTACCGCAAGGTGCGTTTCAATGCGCCAGATACCCAGCCCGCCGTAACGGCAACCAAAGTGCTTGAAGCCCAGGAAACTCCAGCACTCACTCCATCCGTCGATCCCCGTCAACGCGCAGCCTCCGATCGGTTTATAGAATCTGCTCACTTGGTAGCACCAGAACAGCTTGTAGCACCAGAACAGCTTGTAGCGCGCGATCGACGGATTCAGCAGTTGCAGTATCAGGTACGCTGGCTCACAGGTCTTCTGGTCGCAGTCCTCTTGCTGTGGGGTGGCTCGATCGTATTGCCTCACTACACCTCCGCGTCAGATTCGCTCCAATCGTTAGAAAAGGGGCAGCAGCCTTAGAAACGCGAATTTAATCAGGTGTAGTTCTTTCTGTAGAGACATTACATGTAACGTCCCTACAGACGAGAAGTGGTTCAGGTTAATTAATCCACGATCCTTAGCGGTGATAGCTTAATCCTGAGCATCATCCAGGATCGATGCAAATTCATAGCGGTTCTTGCCCAATTCTTTCGCTGAGTACATGGCACCGTCCGCGGCTTTGGTGAGCGCATCAACTGTTGTGCCATTTTGGGGATAGAGACTGATACCAATGCTAGCCGAGACAAAGATAGTGTGCTGCTCAATCTGAAATGGGTTAGCAAGCGTGGTCAGAATCTTGTGTGCGACTCGCGCGGCATCTTCGCTGGTGGGAATAGCGGGTAAGATGACGGTAAACTCGTCGCCACCCAAGCGTGAAACAGTGTCACTGCTGCGTAAACAGCCCGTCAAGCGTTTGGCAGTGGCTTTGAGCAACAAATCACCCACATCATGCCCCTGCGTGTCGTTGATGAGCTTGAACCCATCTAAGTCGAGAAACAGCAAGCCGACAGCCTGCTGGTTGTCCTGCGCCCAGTCGATCGACTGACCTAGGCGTTCATAAAACAGTTTGCGATTGGGTAAGCCTGTGAGAACATCGTGGTTAGCGAGATGGCGCAATTGGCTGGCAGATTGCTCTAATTCTGCATTCGATCGCAGCAGTTCGGTCGCCGTACGTTTCAGTTCTTCTTCTGTGCGTTTCCGCTCGGTGATATCACGGATTACGCCGACGAGAAACACATTGCCTGCTGCATCTTTGTGGAGCGATCGCTTGGTTGCCAGGTGATGCGTCACGCCCTGATGGTTTGTAAATGTCTCTTCGTGTTCATGCTCTCGCTGGCTGCTGAACACGAGTTGCTCCTGCTGGCGAAAAACCACTGCCTCGTGGGGAGAGAACACATCACCGTCAGACTTCTCTAGAAGTTCATCCAGGGAATAGCCCAAAAACTTCGCATACGCCTGATTGAGCACGACCCAACGGTGCTGCTTGTCTTTTACAAAGACGGGATCGGGAATAGTATTGATGATGGAGCTAAGAAACTCCTTAGAGCGCTTCAGTTCTTCTTGCAGGTGTGCAATATGCGCCAGGATCATGATCGCCGACCCTCCCATCGCAGCCATCGACGGCACTAAGGGTAGCCACCAGCCCAGCCACAAGGCACACACACACACGCCAATCAGGCTACTGCCCGCCAATAAAAGCGTGAGGGCAGCTTGCGGCGGCGATCGCAGCGACCAACATAATTTGGCACCTACCCATGCCCAAACGAGAATCCACAGCCACTCCAGAGGCTCTGCCCAAACGTTAATCGCCGAGCGCCCTTGCAGCGCCTCGCTAATGAGCTGGCTGACAAAATTAGCCTGTAATTCGACCCCTGTGATTGGTTGAGGCGATGAAGCAAGCAAGCCGTTGCTATAAGACGTTTGAAAAAAATCTCGCAGGCTAATAGCAGTAGACCCAATCATCACAATGCGATCGCGCAACACATCAGGCTGCACTCGTCCAGCCAAAAAGTCGGTTAGCGAGACCGTTGTAAATGTCCCTGCGCCACCACGTAAGTTCGCCAATACTTGATAGCCACCATCATCCGCACGCACATACGCTCCATCGTTAGACTCAAACTGGTGAAAGGACGCTCTGCCAAGCTGCAAGTAGCGGGAGTCACGAGTGGATGCTTGAGGGGTAATACCTTCGCGCTTCAGGTAGGCAAGGGCGATCGTCAGCGCAAAGCTTTGATGGGTCTTGCCATCAACATGCCAGTAGAGCAGGCTGCGACGAACTTTGCCATCCACATCAAACACCAGATTGTTAAAGCCAACCTGATTCCGTTTTGCCAGTAGTGGTGGGGCTGAGATACCCACATTCGTCTGATCCTTAATTTGCTCAATCCCAATCAGGTTGGGGAAGGTGCGATAAAGGTTCAGCAATTCGGCATGACCTGGCTCAACAGGTAAATCTCGATAAATATCTAACCCAATCACACGCGGCTGGTAAGTCTGGAGCTTTGTCAGCAGTTGCCCCAGCACCCGATCGGGAATCGGCCATTTACCCACGCGGCGCAGGTCAGCTTCATCAATGCCTATGACCACAACCCGGCGATCGATCGGCTCTGCTGGACGCAGGTTAAACAACAGATCCAGGCTACCTAACTCTGAGGGCTGCCACACACCAGCAAAGCGCAGCAAAATGACACAGCCTGCAACCCCCGATGCCGTTAGAAGTACCCTACTTTTTTTTAGAACAGTCTGCTTAAGGTACGCCCAACCAGGCACGGTTTCACGTTGCTGCATAACATGCTTTTAGTTAAATTGCGCCATTTGGAAAGAACCAATAAGCCATAAAGTTGCTGCCCCACGATCGACCATCAGCCGTCCACCTGCGCTTATCGCTGACCATTCATAAACGATGGCACGATTTCTGACCAGCACTCAGACTCGATCGATGGCGCGTCATAGGCTAGATTGCCCTTCTGGTGACCCAAAGTAAACCGCTCAAGCCAGCAAGTAGCATCCTGCCAACCTTGAGAAACGTCAAGAAAAAGTCAGCCTTTAGATACAATTCAACGTCAGTCAAACTGTGAATCAACTGGTATCGCTTGGCTACATCGGCGATCGGCGTTTTGTTTCAATTTCCGTAATGCGGCTGTCAAAGCTTGTAGGGAAGAGCTAGGCTAACGGATAACTTCGGGGGCAGAAGGCAGAAGGCAGGAGGCAGAAGGCAGCTCCCTTGCCCCCCTGATCCCCCTTGCCTCCCCTGATCCCCTTCCCCTTGCTCCCCTCCCCCTTGCCCCCCTCTTTCCCCTTTGCCCCCCTGCTCCCTCTCCTCACCACCTTCCACCCTCCATGCCACAATCATTCGCTATTTCCACCCACGGGTTAACGAAGCAGTTTGAGCGCCAGATTGCTGTAAACGATATCGATTTGCAAATCCAAGCAGGGGAAGTGTATGGATTGATTGGTCCCAATGGCGCAGGTAAAACTACCTTAATTCGCATGTTGGCGATGGCTGAGGAGCCAACCGTTGGTGACATTTACATCAATGGCGAACAACTGGTGCGCGATCGCGATAACCCCACCCTCAAACGTCAGCTTGGCTACCTCCCCGACGATTTTCCACTGTATGACGACCTCACCGTTTGGGATTATCTGGACTATTTTGCGCGGCTCTATCACTTGCGAGAACCGCATCGCAGCCGACGGTTGAAAGATGTTCTGGAACTGGTGCAGCTTACCCACAAACGCCATAGTCTGATTGCGACCCTTTCGAGGGGCATGAAGCAACGCCTCAGCCTCGCTCGGACAATTATTCATGACCCATTGGTGCTGCTGCTGGATGAACCTGTATCGGGGCTAGACCCGATCGCCCGCGTGCAGTTCCGCGAAATCATCAAGGTGCTGCAAGGCGCTGGTATGACGATCCTGATTTCATCCCATGTGCTGAGCGATCTGGAGGAGCTTTGCACCACGGTTGGCATCATGGAGTTGGGCTATCTGGTCGAAAGTGCTTCCCTACAAAATCTGTACCAGCGCCTGAGCCGCCAACAAATTGTGGTAGCAACGATAGGCGATTTAAAAGTGCTGCAAGCAGAGCTGAGCCACTGTCCGCAGGTCGATGGGGTAGAAGTCTTGCCCGATACACAGAATCTTTGCGTTCACTTTTCCGGTGGCGTAGAAGAAGCGGCTGACTTGCTGCGATCGCTCATCAACGCTGGCATTCCGATCACCGAATTTCACCGCACACAAGAAAGCCTGGAAAGCATCTTTCTCAAAATGGGGCATCAGCAAACGTCGTAATAGTTGTTGGTTTTTGGTTGTTAGTTTTTAGAAGAAGGCAGGAGGCAGGAGGATGAAAGATAAAAGATGTAGCTTGCTTCCCGTTGGCGAAGCCTGCCGAAGGCATAGGGTAGGCTAAAGGATAAAAAGCTGACTCCTAACAACTAACAACTAACAACTAACAACTACCTTGACTCCTTACCCCTGATTTCTCCTCACCCCTCACTCCTCACTTCATGCTGTCAAACTGGTTGATGCAACTGAGCGATCGCAACCCTCAGCTTTTGCGAGAGGTCAAAGGTCATGTGAAACCCCGTACCGTGCTGGTAACGCTGGCTCTGTCGCTGGCAACGCAACTTTTTATCGTGGGATACCACTGGCGGCAGCTAGGAAACGACAGCGAAACGATCGTGGATAAACTGGTGTGGCGCATTTGGTGGCTCGACGTTTTCAAGACAACGACTTGGGTGGCACTCACACCATTGCTCTTTTTGGGCAGCTATCTCCTGGTGAAGGATATTGCCAGAGAAGAGCAACGAGGTACGCTGGACTTTGTGCGCTTAAGTCCGGGAGCGAGTCAAAGCGTGCTGTTGGGTAAGTTGCTGGGTGTGCCAATTTTGCTGTACGGGGCGATCGCTCTTGCCATACCGCTTCATGTATGGTCAGCGGTAAATGCAGGTCTACCGCTGGCAGCCGTTATGGGTGTGTATCTACTGGCTACTGTTGCCTGGGTGTTTGTGTATGGTTTTGCGCTGCTGCATAGTTTGAGTTGGGGTGCAAAGGCAAACGGGCTGTATGTGATGCCGTTGGTGGGCATTGTTTATGGCGTTCTACAGCTATTGTGGCTGTACTGGCACTATCAATGCCGCCAGTTTATTGAAGCCGGAGCAGAGCAGCAGTATTGGTTTAGCCTTCTAGAAAATTTAGATAACTGGTTCTTAGGGTTGGTTAGCATTCTGTTGTTTGCTCTAAGCGCTTGCTCTGTGCAGTTTTGGTGTATGTGTAGGCATCGGTTTCATCATCCGCCGCTGCGCCGTTAACGCCGATCGCATGGTTTTAGCTTTCAACTCAAGGCTTTTGATGCCACTGCCATTTTCTACTTCAGTTCACCGTCTCTGCTCAAAATCGCTTCCCTTTCCGCTGTCTTATCTGGAGTATTACGTATGACACTCGACTGGTTCAACAGACTCAGCGATTGGAATCCTCAAGTCTTCCGCGAACTGAAAGGTCGGCTGAAGCAACGTCATGCCGTGCTTGCTGTTGTAGGATCGTTGGCAGCTCAGCTTGTGGTGCTGATGTATTTTTGGAATGTGTTGCCTGTTGCACGATCGACTGATTCCAACCTCACGTACAAGGACTACACAGGCTATAACGCCTACTGCACAGGCGCAGGCAGCTATCGATCGTTTAAGTGCCTTTACGATAGGCTAGGCAATCCCCAGGTGAACTGGCAAAACTGGTGGACAGATATATTCCAGACACTGAGCTGGGCGCTGCCGTGTTTGCTTTTGGTAGCAGGCGTTTACCTGCTCATTGGCGATTTAGGTAAGGAAGAGCGACGGGGCACGCTGAACTTTATTCGGTTGAGTCCGCAGACGAGCCAGAAGATTCTCTTAGGTAAGCTGATGGGGGTGCCAGCAATTCCGTATCTTGCGGCGATTGTGGCAGTGCCGTTTCACGTTTTGGCAGCTAGCAGCGCGGATGTTTCGATCGCCAACCTTCTGAGCGTTTACCTTCTTACGGTTGCAGTGTGTGCTTTTGCTTATAGTGCAGCGTTGTTATATGCCCTAATGGGTGGGTTTCAGGGATGGGTCGGCGCGGCAGCGATCGCAATGGGCTGCATGTTTTTCTACCAGATGCTATCGTCTTCCTCAGGTTGGCAGTTGCAATGGTTTCACCTGAGTATCAATAACTATTTTGACTTTGGGTTAGCGTTTGTGCTGCTGACGCTGGGCACTGGCAGTTACTGGCTCTGGCAAGCGATGAATCGGCGGTTTCGCAATCCAGGTGTCACGCTCTTGAGTAAGAGCCAGAGCTATCGGATGACGCTTTGTTTTGAAGTGTGGCTGCTGGGGTTTGTCATTCGGGATGTGTCTGAGTACAGTCGCCCGTTTGAAGACCTGATTGGGCTGGGCTTTTTCAACCTGGTGTGGTTTGTGGTGTTAATTGCAGCGATGACTCCACCACGGCAAATGCTTCTAGACTGGGCGCGCTATCGACGGGAGCGAGTTGCTAGCGCGAAGAAATTCTGGAGCCGATCGATTGTCAAAGATTTGCTCTGGGGTGAAAAAAGTCCTGCGTTGGTTGCGATCGTCGTCAATCTGTTGCTGGCTTATGCGGTCGTCGTACCCTGGATGCTGACCTGGGACGGTGATATTAGTCCGTTGCAAGGGTTTGCAACTATTGTGTTGGGTGCCATGTTCACGCTCATCTGCGCGACGATCGCCCAACTCTTGATGTTTATGAAGTCTCAGAAGCGGGCAGTGTGGGCTGCCAGCACGATCGCGGCGCTCATCGTTCTGCCACCTGTTTTACTCGGGTTTTTACAGTTTTATCCTGCTGATGCACCCCTGGCATGGCTGTTTTCGATCGGTGCTTTTGCGGCGTTGCAAACAGGCGTTTCAGCCACAATGGTCTTCACAGCGTTTCTAGGACATCTTGCCGTTCTCAGTGCGTTGTCACTTCGTCTCACCCGTCAACTGAAACGAGCGGGTGAATCAGAAATGAAGGCACTATTGGCGGCAGGACGGAGCTAGGGATGAAGGCTAAAGGATGAAGGCTAAAGGCTAAAAGATGAGATTCAGGACTGGCGCATTCTAGCTGAAACCTTGAAAGCTTAAGCCACAATATGGGTCGCAATGCTTGACGATTGGTGAAAACCTCCGAGGTGCGCGTAAACCCTAGACCGGAATTTTAGCCTTCATACTTTATCCTTTAGCCTTTCTCTATCCTTTAGCCTTTCAAGTCCCTCTTCTTGTCGGCAGTTTCAGCACTTTCTTCACCAGGTCGGGAATCTGCCAGGTGCGATCGGCGACGAGAATTTTGGCGCGTCGAAACGCATTAATTTTGCTCTCTGCGGTGCCAACTTCGGTGCCCAGTTCAGCAATGTGAGCATTAATAATGGCTCCCGCATGACCCATGCGTCTACCGATGGGGGCAGTACGCCCAGCAACATAGGCAATCACGGGCTTATCGATCGCCTCTGCAATATAGTGAGCAGCGGCTTCTTCGCTATCGCCGCCAATTTCGCCCACCAGCACGATCGCTTCCGTACTTTCATCTTCGTCTAGAATTTGCAGCCATTGAGGAAAGGAAGACCCGACGATCGCGTCGCCACCAATGCACACGCCGATCGACTGTCCCAACCCTGCCTGCGTCAGTTCCAGCGCAATTTCGTAGGTTAGCGTACCGCTGCGGCTAATCAAGCCCACAGGTCCAGGGGTATAAAATTCTCCTGGATGCAGCCCCAGCAACAATTGCCCAGGCACAATAATGCCGGGACTATTTGGTCCCACCACTAGGGTTTCAGTCGCTTCTGCCTTGCGTAGCAAGCTCACCATATCCAGCGGGGGAATGCCTTCTGTAATCAGGACGATCTGACGAATGCCAGCCGCGATCGCCTCTAACGCCGCATCTAACGCCGCATAAGGTTGTACAAAAATTACGGTTGCATCAATCATGCCAACGGCTGACAGCGCTTGCTCAACCATGTCAAACACCCGGATACCCTGCTGAGTCGTGCCACCATAGCCAGGACTAACGCCTGCAATAACCTGAGTGCCGTAGGTCAGCATGAGTGGCGCGTATGTAGCGCCCAGTGGTTCCGTAATGCCCTGAATCAGGACCTTGCTATCAGGTGTGAAATTCATAGCCGCTGATAATGGAGACGATCGCACCGCAGAATCCTAATAGTATCTAGAATGCACAAGAAAAGCGAACGCTGCTGCTACTCCAGTAACAGAACAAGACCTTCTGGTACAGAGCAGGGCAGACAGAAATTCATCTAAGTATAGTTTGGCGATCGGGATTGTGATCAAAACTCCCAATACCACCTTCCTCTCACTCGTTCTTCATAGAATGCCCCAAGCCTTCGTCCAGCTAGGCGTGACCGATCATTATTTTTGGAGAACCAGACTTTTTTTGATACTGAATTAAATTGCGATCGCGGCAGATTGGGTAGGGGTGAACGGTCGTTCGCTCCTACAGAGATTTGATGTGCTCCCCCAATGCCCCATCTGCGGCACACCGAAAGCCAGCCAAAATTTCACGAACATGGGGATGATACCAGTTGCGAAAGGCACAGCGCATAGACGATGGCTGTGTTGCCCAACTACCGCCTTTCAGCACCCGATGGTGTCCATCAAAATAGGCTTCAGAATAGCCGCGATAGGGATACGCCTCAAAGCCAGCATAGCGATCGAACCAGGAAGCCGTCCATTCCCACACGTTGCCCACCATATCGTAGCAACCAAAGGGACTCATACCCGTAGGATAGGCATTTACAGGTGTTGTTTGTCCCCTAGCATGGTTGCAGTTGCAGTCGTCCCCATTGGGTGCCGTTTCGCCCCAGGGATAGGTTTGGCGTTGACGGGCGATCGGGTGCCAGCTTGCGGCTTTTTCCCATTCAGCTTCGGTCGGCAACCGCTTACCCACAAAGCGAGCATAAGCATCGGCTTCATACCAACTGACTCCACACACCGGATGATTGGCACGCTCAGGAGCATTCGACCAATAGAGCGGTTGCGTCACCTGCACCTTCTGGAGCCATGCCCATCCTTCTGCTAACCACCAGCGCGAGGTTTGATAGCCACCTGCTGCCATAAACGCTTGATACTGCTCACAGGTCACGGGTGTGCGATCGAGCCAAAACGTTTCCACATACACCCGATGCACCGGGCGTTCGTTATCCAATGCGTCGATCAAGTCATTGCCACACTCAAAGGAACCTGCGGGGATGCAGAGCATGGGGGTGGGGAGTAGGGAGTGGGGAGTAGGGAGTGGGGAGTAGGAAGCGGAGGGGGGAGGGGAAGCAGAAGAAATAGAGATAAAAAGTTGAGAGTTGCCTCCTGCCTCCTGCCTCCTGCCTCTTGCCTCCTGCCTTCTGCCTTCTGCCTCCTGCCTTTTCATCACCTCCAGCACCAGCGCGATCGTCTCGCCATGCTGACTTTCGTGTTGCAGTAACCAGCGCCAGAGCCGTTCTTGCTGTTCGATCGGTGCGGTTTCTAGATAGTCAAAAACAGCCGTGCGAACGGTGTGGAGATAGGTCTGCACTTCGGCAAGGTCGGGCAGGTAAACTCGCTCTGCTTTGGGCAAGGTGTCGGCGGCAAACAACCGTCGATACTCTGGGAACTGAGGTGGAAGTCCGGCAAGATGCTCCAAGAGCCAGAGGGCTTCGGTGTAGGCAATATGACCCAGGTGCCAACCGATCGGGCTGAAGTCTGGGTGCGCCTGAAGACAAAACGTATCATGATCGATGGACTGAAACAGCGCTAGCGTCGCCTGACGACATCGACCCATGCTTTCTCTGATCTCGCTACGACACACTTGCACTCGATCGAAGTGATGCGATCGCTCAAGGTCACGATCGATCTTAGACAGATCGATGTCAGACAAACGGTCAGATTGGGTGGCTTTGGATGTCGAGGTCATGAGTCACCGTGAGGAGGCTATGTTCAGGGCAGGCGATCCAGTTGCCTGGGAACAGCGGCTCAGACGCTAAAAGCACCGCTTGCGGAAAGAGTGGATCGTCGCGTAACCAGTAAAGCGATGGGGTGCTAGAACGATTGGCACACCGGGAGGCGACCAGTTGCCAACCATCACTAACAATGAGATTGGCAGAAAACCCGGCTTGATACTGCTGCCCCAGGTGGGATAACGTCATAAGCGTTTGATGCACGGCATCGACCAGAGCGATCGCAGGGTCGGTTTCTAGCGCATCAACGATCAGGGCAAAAATGTGTTCAGAGTCTGTACTCCCTCCAATCGACTGATAAGCAACATCGCTCAGTCGATCGCGGATGGGTCGATAGAGCGTTTGCCGAAAATTTTCAATGTAGCCATTATGAACGCCTAAGATGAGACCCTGCTGAAACGGCTGACAATTGCTAAGGTCGATCGCCTGACCAGGCGTGGCACTGCGGACATTTGCCAACATACACCCCGACTCTACATAGCGACTGAGGCTGGGCAAATTCACATCACTCCAGATCGGCAGCGTATTTTTATAAGTAAACGGTTCAACGTCCCGCTGTGAGTGATACCAACCCATGCCAAACCCGTCGGCATTAAGCAGCCCAGCCGTCATCTCGCGTGGCTGGTAACTTTGCACAATCAGTGAATGGTCGGGCTTAACCAGCAGGCGATCGAGCTGCACTGACGAGCCAAGATAGCCCATTAAACGACACATTTAAGACACACTTTTTGAATAGAACCTGTAAGGATTGTAGCGATGAGACGGCAACCGCGTCGTGGGAACGCCATGCCAACACAATAGGTTTTGCTTTATTCTGAGGCATGACATCATGCGCACAATTTAGGTAGTTAATGATCGCTCAACTTTTTTTTGCCTTGCTAATCCTGATATCGGTTGGACTCAACACCCTGGGTCAAACCCTGCTCAAACTTGGTGCAGGACAAAACCCGCTGAACCTCTACTTATTAGCAGGGATCGCGGCCTATGGCTTGAGCACAATTTTCTATGTTCTGGTACTGGGCAAAATCAACTTGTCGATCGCCTACCCGCTAGTCATTGGTCTTACCCTGGTTGCCACCACCCTCTGTGGTGCCATTTTGCTGAGAGAAAAGATTCTTACTTTGCATTGGGTTGGGCTGGGTCTCATGCTGAGTGGGCTTTCCGCGATCGCACTAGCCAAAGCATCTTCTTAATTAAAGTCCTGGAAGGCAGTCAAACCTAACGCCTATAGCCACGATGGAGCCTTAGAAGCCAAGGTCTTCTTGCCTCCTTTCAACGCTTCTATCTCCTCCTTCGCCTGTAAAGCTAGAAACGTTGCCTTCTGCCCTCTGCCTTCCGCCTCCTGCCCTTTTCTAACAACCAACAACTAAAAACTAAAAACTTCCCCTGACTCCTCACTCCTCTCTCCTCACCCTTCTCCTCACAGATAAAGCGATTTCAGCCACACCCATTCCTGTGTTAGCCCTTCAGTCAGCGTGACCTGTGGTTGATAACCCAGCAGCTTTTGTGCCTTTGAGACATCCGCTGCTGTATGGCGAGCATCACCGATCGCCGACTGGAGCATATCGCGGCGCAGGGGTTCACCCACAATCTGTTCGATCGTCGCCAGGATCTCTGTCAGCGCGACCCGACTTCCCCCACCAATATTAAAAACGTTCCCGATCGCCTCTGGAGCATCTGCAGCGGCTAAGTTAGCTGCAACGGCATCACTGACAAAGGTAAAATCGCGCGTTTGTTGTCCGTCTCCATAAATCGCGATCGAGCCACCCTCTATAACCGCCTTGAAAAATTTGTGAAAAGCCATATCCGGTCGTTGGCGAGGACCGTAGACCGTAAAGTAGCGTAGCACTGTGGTAGGCACACCAAAATTGCGGTGATACAGCAAGCAGAGCCGTTCCCCTGCCAGTTTTGTAATGCCGTAGGGCGAAACAGGCTGAGGGCAAATTAATTCGTGGGTCGGCAACGTTTCGGCATCGCCATACACAGAGGACGAAGACGCAAACACCAGTCGTTTGAGATGGGTGGACTCTTTGGCGGCTTCCAGAAGTATCTGAGTCGCATTGATATTGCGTTCGGTATACGTGCGAAACCCATGCCCCCAACTGGCACGGACTCCTGCTTGCGCAGCTTGATGATAGATCACGTCAACCCCTGCCAGCAAAGTAGACCAGTCCACCTGCTGGATGTCTGCTTCAACGAGATCAAACGAGGGGTGATTGCTCAGATGAGCCAGATTTTTACGCTTCAGCAAGGGGTCGTAGTAGTCGTTAAAGTGGTCGATCCCAATCACGCGATCGCCTCGACTGAGCAATGCCTCTGCCAGATGAGAACCGATAAACCCCGCTGCACCCGTCACCAAACTGATAGCCATGCCGTCTCGATTGATCCCACGCGATAAATCTTTGCTTGACCAAGATCCCTATAGGCGTTTAGAGCGTGTCGTTTAGTCGCCCACAGGGTCAACCGCTTTAGCAAGTGATGACATTCGCTCGATTCGGCTCTCAGCGTCTTGGTTAAGGTTCTGATTCTAGCGTGACTGCGGTGCGTTGCCGATCGGGTTCATCACTTACCTGGTTGCAGTGACGGCATTCGCTAGGAGCGTTGCAGTTGGGGCACCCTCGAAAAAACCGTTCAATATCTTCAACGTCCAGCGCTGCAACACCTTCAGAAGACTTGTAGCACTTGATTTCAAAGGCGTTCACCTTTAATGAGCCTTGGTGAGTTGCATAGCATGCTTCACAGGTAGGGCTGAAGTCTAATGCTAAAGACTGCCAGTTCACGGTTTCGAGCAATTTTTCTGAAAGCTTGGTCATCCGCAATTAACCTTAGGTACTTTGTTGTCAAGAGAATGCGAATAGCGTCGAAAGAACGCGAATGAAACAGAATTCTCGCGTCTATTTGTGTCTTGGTTGCGTCATCGATGTTCACTTTACCAGCGGCTGTCATCAATGACGACCACACATTACTTGCAGCAAGGGTTCAGCCCCTAGACTCATATGTTTGGATGGGCGCGATCGTACTGATGCGGTAAGGCTTCGGAGCTGGACTGATGACGCGCCCTGGAGCTTACCAATTGCCTCATGACAGCAATTTCGCCCAATGGCAATACCTGAAACTAGAAGATTAGCCTGTTGTCAACAGAGGGTACTCATTGCTTTGCAAACCCATCTTAACGGCAAAGCGAAAAGTACGATCTTTCTACGACAACAAAAATCACGCCCCACTGTTAAAGCTTACCCAGATGCCATACAGCACTATCAGTCATGCATCCGTAACTGATGCTCGATCGTCGTTCAAGCATCGAGACTAGCCAACTCAATGACCATCCCACAGCAATTTTCGTTTCTTGGCTCATTTACCTGGTCATGGCGAAACCGTTTCCTCAGATGCCTTCCTGAAGAGGGATGAATATAACTTTTGATGAAGATAAAATCTTTGTAACGAATATGCGTGTAAGCAGCATCTGAGCACAATAGAACGGGTTCGGTAATCTCTACCATGTCTAGCGGTAGAAACCCACTAGACAAAATGTAAAGTTTCTATTAAATTCTTTGCTAAGCATTGCTATTCGTTGCGTTTTAATTTGAACTCTTGTACTCAGCTTAACCCTTGCCTACCAGCGCATTTGTGTAGACAGATGGCTGATGAGGCACTTTTCAGGAGGTATTAACATATGCGGATCGCTCAAATTGCCCCTCTTTGGGAACGGGTTCCTCCCCCCAAGTACGGTGGAACTGAATTGGTTGCGTCTCTGTTAACAGATGAGTTAGTTCGGCGGGGGCATGAGGTAACGTTGTTTGCCTCTGGTGACTCGATTACGCTTGCAGAGCTTGAAGCGATTCATCCCCGCGCTTTGCGCCTTGATAACAGCGTCAAGGAATACGGCATCTATGAGATGCTGCAACTCAGCCAGGTCTACGATCGCGCCGACGAATTTGACGTGATTCACTCCCATATGGGATGTTCGGCTCTAGCGTATGCCAGATTAGTGAAAACGCCGACCGTTCATACCTTGCACGGTATCTTTACACCTGACAACGAACGGATGTTCAAGCACGCAAAAGAGCAACCATTCGTCAGCATTTCTCATGCTCAGCGGGAGCCAAGGCTAGGGCTAAATTGCGTCGCCACCGTCTATAACGGCATTGATACCGATAGCTACACCTTTTATCCGCAGCCCAGTGACCCACCCTATCTCGCGTTTCTGGGGCGGCTATCGCCCGAAAAAGGGACGCATCTAGCGATCGAAATCGCCCAGCGCACAGGTTGGAAGCTCAAGATCGCAGGCAAGATTGATCCCGTTGATGTGGAGTATTACGAAACATGCATCAAGCCCCATATTGACGGCACGCAGATTGAATACCTTGGCGAAGCAAATCATCAACAGAAGAATGTGCTAATGGGTAATGCTGTTGCAACGCTGTTTCCGATTACGTGGCGTGAACCGTTTGGTCTCGTCATGGTGGAGTCGATGGCATCTGGTACCCCCGTCATTGCAATGGAGCTAGGGTCTGCAACCGAAGTGATCAAGCACGGCAAAACAGGGTTCCTATGTGACAGTGTGGACGAATGTATTGCAGCGTTAGACCAGGTTTCGACGATCGATCGTCGGGTCTGCCGCGAACATGTGATCAGCCATTTCAGCGTACAGCGCATGGTTGATGGGTACGAAGCCGTTTATCAACAACTCATTGATGCCCGCTTTGCCAAAAATGGGAAGGCTCGCAGTTTTGCAACGATTGGCAAATAACGCAGTTAGTCGTACAGGTGGGGGCACTGGCTTCCACCTTTTTGTTGTGAGGTAAAAGTATGGTTAGTTTCAACAGCGCAAAATCGGTTTCATCCCAAGCGATCGTAACCAATCAGGCTTATGTGTCTTCTCGCAAGACGATGCCGTCTCGACAGGCGATCGCGTTGATCTCGGAGCATGGAGATCCAGCCGCAGAAATAGGCAAAGATGCCGCTGGTGGACAAAATGTTTACGTGCGGCAGGTTGGCGAAGCGCTGGCTAAGCTGGGCTGGCAGGTGGATATGTTTACCCGCAAAACCAAGCCAGATGATGCTGCGATCGTGCAGCATGCCCCCCACTGCCGCACCATTCGGCTCGTAGCAGGTCCCGAACAGTTTATCCCTCGCGACGAACTGTTTGCGTACATGCCAGAGTTTGTTGCCGCCTTTCAAGCCTTCCAGAGCAAAGAAGGCACCAATTATCCTTTAATCCATACCAACTACTGGATGTCTGCCTGGGTGGGGCTACAGCTTAAGCAACAAAGTAATCTTCAACTAATCCACACCTACCACTCGTTAGGGGCAATCAAATATCAGACCGTACCCACTCGTCCCGCGATCGCCGACACGCGACTGGCGATCGAGCATCAAGTGCTTGAGCAGGCAGACTGCATTGTTGCCACTAGCCCCCAAGAGCAAGAAGCCCTTCACACACTCGTCTCTCAGCAAGGACACATTGAAGTGATCCCCTGTGGAACAGACATCAGCACCTTCCACACGATGCCCAAAGCCGATGCAAGAACCATGCTTGGGTTTGGTGCTAACGAGTCGATCGTGCTTTATGTAGGGCGGTTCGATCCACGGAAAGGTATTGATACATTGGTCAAAGCCTGCGCGCAATTGAAGGCAAAAGCAGAGCGTGAGAAACAGTTCACTGGCAGAACGGCTTTGAACCCAGCAGCGTTACGGCTTGTCATTGTGGGTGGTCGTGATCCAGAGAGTGATGACATTGTGGAATACACCCGCATTGAGCAACTGGTGCGGGAAACAGGTCTGGCAGACCAGACCACCTTTGCGGGACAAATTGGACACGCTTTACTGCCGCTTTACTACACCGCTGCCGATGTTTGCGTCATTCCCAGTCACTACGAGCCGTTTGGGCTGGTGGCGATCGAAGCCATGGCTTGCGGGACACCCGTCGTTGCGTCTGATGTGGGTGGGCTGAAGTTTACTGTGGTACCAGATGAAACAGGTTTGCTCGTGCCACCGCAGGATGTTGATGCCTTTACTCAAGCCATCGATCGCGTGCTGACCGATGAACTGTGGGCACGGAAACTGAGACGACAGGCACCGATCCGCGTCCAGCAAAACTTTAGCTGGTCGGGTGTAGCCGTGCATCTCAGCGACTTGTACAGACGGCTACTCGCGCAGTCCATTTCCAACACGCTCTTCTTTAATGGTGGCGCAGAGGTTGGTGGCGCAAAGGTTGGTGACGCAAAAACAGGGAAACCAGAGCAGCAAGAAGTCTATGCCATTCGCCCCGAGATTGCTGCACCTTCAACGTTAACCAAAGTCTCATAAACACCAGGAATGTGGGGTGCTAATCCGCGCACCTCTGCGTCCTCAAATGTACAGGGTTCTACACTGGTTGCAGACTCAGGTTTACTGATGTGGACTCTGAGTTTAGGGCGTGTCATCAATTAGCTCCGAAACCTTGCAATATCAGCAGTGTCACGCCCGTCCCAACACACAGGCTAGGGGCTGGAACCCTTGCTGCAAGTCATGTGTAGTAGTAATTGATGAAAGCCCCTAGCGTTCATGGTTTGCTTCTGCGCTCTTCTCTAAGGCGCTTTAGGGGCAACAGCCCTGTCGAACACTGGTCAAGCGATCGCGAGGGCATTAAAATCGGGATGGAGTTATTGCTGAATTAGCCGATCGTAGTTTTCTCAATTATTGGGTGATTCTTGTGCCAGAAAGTACAGACAGTAACAAGGAAAAAGAACGGTTCTTTTACCCAACGGCAAGTTACCGGGGTGAATTTACGCCAGAGCATTTAGCCTTTAATGCCAACTTGCAGGAGTTTGCGCAGCGGGTCTCTATCATTTGTGGTCTGGAAACAGGCGGCAAAGTACCCCCAGGTGACGCTTACAAGGAGATCAAGAAGCTCTGGAAGCAACTGAAAGAGTCGAAAGATGCCTTGCTAGAACAAACAAAGCGAGACAGACCAGAGTTACCAGAGGAATAAGCTAGGGGCTGTCGTCAATGAAGACTATACATGACTTGCTGCAAAGGTTTCAGCCCCTAGCCTGAATTGATGCCGCGCCCTAGACCTGGAAGTAAGTCTTCACAATTTGCAAGATGCGAGTTGCCGCTTTGCCATCCCCAAAGGGATTGATTGCTGTTGCCATCGCTTCATACGCCGTACGATCGCTCAATAGCGTGCCAGCAACTTCTGCGATCTGCTTGGGGTTCGTTCCCACAAGTTTCGCAGTCCCAGCGGTGACCGCTTCTGGACGTTCTGTGGTTTCTCGCAGCACCAAAACGGGTTTGCCCAGGCTAGGAGCTTCTTCTTGTAACCCTCCCGAATCAGTTAGCAGCAAATAACAGCGCTGCATTGCGCCGACCAGCCCCGCATAGTCCAACGGCTCGGTGAGAAACACTCTCGGATGGTCGCCCAGTAGTGCCTGCAACGGTTCACGCACGATGGGATTGCGATGCAACGGCAACAGCAGAGCCGTATCGGGAAAGCGATCGAGAAGCTTCAGAAAGCCTTGGGCAATGTCTTGCAACGGTTCGCCCCAGTTCTCACGTCGATGCACGGTGGCTAGCAAGACGCGGTACTTTTCCCAGTCTAGCTGCGGAATGTTGCAGGGGGGGTGTTGAGCCGCCATCGTTAAAAGAGCATCAATCACTGTATTCCCAGTTTGATGAATGGCACCTAACACGCCCGATCGCTCCAGGTGCTCGACAGCCAAAGCCGTGGGCGCAAAATGCAATTGTGTAATTTGAGAGACGAGGCGGCGATTTGCCTCTTCAGGAAACGGATTGTAGATGTCATCTGTGCGCAATCCTGCTTCAACATGTCCGACAGGAATTTTTTGGTAAAACGCTGCCAGTGCCGCTGCAAAGGCTGTTGTCGTATCTCCTTGAACCAAAACCAGTTGGGGCTGAAGCGTTTGAAACAGCGTTTCTAACCCCCGCAAACTCAGGCAGGTGATATCGCTCAAGCTTTGGCTGGGCTGCATAATCGCCAGGTCATGATCTGCCGTCAAGTGAAACAATGCCATCACTTGATCGACCATTTCCCGGTGTTGTCCAGTCAAGATTACTTGCGTCTCAAACAAGGGGCATGCCCTAAATGCCTGAATCACGGGGGCGAGTTTAATGGCTTCTGGGCGTGTACCCAAAATAATGCTTACTGGGATGGGAGTCTTCTGCATCGAGCTTTGGTGTGTGACGTGAGCAAGAGCGCCTGGTGAAAGGTCATCTCATTTAGCAAGGTCATCCCATTCTACAGAGTACCGCACAGCATCAAAGGCTTAAATTTCTGCATATCGTGCGTCTGATCTGTTTAGTTGTCCATGTGAAAAAGTAGGAGGCAGAGGAGGTAGAAGGCAGAAGGCAGAGGGCAGGAGGCAGAGAAGGTAGAGGAGGTAGAAGGCAGAGGGCAGAGGGCAGAAGGCGCAAGAGGAAGAGGAAGAGGAGGCAGAGGGCGCAGGAGGCAGAGGGCAGGAGGCAAACTTCTTCTGATCTTTAAGTGGCTCAATAAAAAACCCGGCTTTTGCCGGGTTACGAAGCTGATAACACTCGTATGTTGAATGAAGGTTGTCTGTAGAGACGGAGGTAAATGCTTTTGGTGCGATCGCCTACCCTTTGAGATCGCAGGTGAGTGGGCAAGCGGCATAGATGGACGTGTGGGTGGGGTCTGCTTCTCCATGCAGCCAACGCAGCCAGTTTACTTCTTGAGGGTGAACCCCTTTCATCGTGAGCATGGCAGCGCCCAAGATAATGCCTAAAAGGTTAAACCCTAAGATGCTGCTTGCAACGACTAGAACCGCACTAACCGGTAAAACCGATTGCAACACAACTGCTGCCAGAGAGCCGATCGTCACCATTAAAATGATGAGTGGAAAGCCAATGATCAGCAGGCAAACCGTTAGTGCAAAGACCCAAATCAAGAAGCTTTTAATCGCCAAAATGTAGTAAACATTCTTAAAGCTCTGGCTCTGAGATAGCGTCATACCCGTGCTCCTAAACGATAAATTGATTGTTTTATTTGAAAGGCTCTGAAATGCTTTTAAGCGATCCCCACACTCAGGATCGAAATAGTTCTCATAGTATAGAGAGATCACTGAAGTTAGATGAGTTTCCGTAGAATAAATTTACAGTCTTTAGTTAGCGCTACTGTTTTTCCAGAAGCTGGAGAACCCTCTAGAAAGTCATTTCATTGTTTAATTCAGAACCGAAGCCCAACTAAAAGCAATGTTTGAGACTGGTAAAAGCACAGAGAACTTCATGAAGTTTTTCCTGCAAGAGCGCTTTGAGCTTTCGTTTGGCTGTGCTTAATTTTTCTTGCAAGTATCTGCGGTTATTCTTATCAAGCTATCTGCAAAGGATGCCTTCATTATGAAGTAATTTATACGTTTGAACCTATTGCGACAGGCTGCTATCGGTCATGAGCGGCTCAATCTTACGAAGGCTCGATGTTACGAAGATTTACAGCGTTTTCCAATTTGCTGAGGTACACCTTACTCCCTTGACCCCTTTACTCCCTGCATGGAGCTGTACTTCACTTAATTGAAAATTGCTGTAAGGTGACGAGAATCCACGATGACAAAGGCTCGCTCTGCTCAATGGGATGAACGCTAAATCCCCTTCCTGAGCTGCCCTTTCTCTGGGGGCATGGCACAGTGGGCACATCACAGGCGTTCTCTCCAAAGTGACAACCATGACCCTGTAATAATCTGCCATCTGGTTGATGCTTCGATTGTGGTGGATCTGGTCAACTATATCTGATGACGAAAAACGATCTTGCAATGGGAGCTAGAACAATGCGGAAGCTGAATATTGGCTTGACCGATGAGCAACGCGCTGGTGTCTGTGAATTACTGAATAGAGACTTAGCAGATGCAAACCTGCTGTTGATCAAAACCAAAAAGTATCACTGGGATGTCACAGGTCCTGAGTTTCGGTCACTTCACCAGATCTGGGAAGAGCAGTACGAAGTCTTGAACGAAACAATCGATGCGATCGCTGAGCGTGTGCGTGCGCTGGGCAACTACCCACTGGGCAGTGCTGAAGGGTTCTTGAAATATGGTTCGATCAGTGAGCACACGGGTGAAGTGCCCCCCTCTTATGACATGGTGGCAAATTTGGTTAATGACCATGAGCAGATTATCCGCAATCTGCGTGAGCACATTGACCAGTGTTCAGAAGAATTTCACGACGAAGGTACGGCTGACTTCCTCACAGGGTTGATGGAAGGGCATGAAGAGATGGCGTGGATGCTGCGTTCCTTTATCGAAGGCAAAGCGGTACAGCCCGATAATCAGTTGCCTCCTACCAATGTGAAATTCCCGGTTGGTGCAGCGAAGTAAAAGGTGTTGGGAGAAGATTCTAAAGACAGGTGTACCTGAAGGTCTTTCCCAAACAAACCGGATAGTTGAGCAAGCTGATTGTAGGTTTTGCGATCAGCTTACTTGGTCTTAGTAATCTTCAGATCGTGCTCTTCTAAAGGAACCTCCAAAATTGGATTTATTGTGCTTGGTTAGGATCGTGGACTTATGAAGGTGTCATTCTGTGCGTAGGGGCGTAGCAAGCGGTAGAAAGTCTTTGCCTTCGCCCAGAGTGATCTGCCACCTGCCGCACCCGTATAACTAAGAGGCTAAGGTTGTCGAAGTTATTTAATTCACAATCTTTAGTAGCCTAGCTGTTCGCGGGCTTGTTGTCTCAATGCGCGGGCACCTTCAGCTTTGGGTTGAATTTGTAATGCCTTATCTAGAGCCGCGATCGCCTGATCAAACCGTCCCAAGTTCCACAGTGCCGATCCTTTCGTACTCCAGGCTTCGGCAGAGTTGCGGTTCAGCGCGATCGCTTCGTCAAGCACATCGATCGCTTCTGATGACCGCCCAAATTCTTGCAACGTAATGCCGCGATCGACCCATGCTTCCGTTAGCTTTGGTTTGATCAATGTGGCCTGCTCAAACAATTTGAGTGCTTCCAGCGATCGATCTTGCAGCTTCAAGGCCTTCCCCTGGCTCCACATCGCTTCAGCATAGTCAGGGTTAAGCGCAAGAGCATCGTTGCATGCCACGATCGCCTGGTCAGGACGCTTCAGTCCAGTAAGGGCATCACATCGACCCCAGTGTGCTTTTGCCATTTTAGGCTTCAGCTTGATCACCTTATCGTAATTGGTTAATGCGTCTGCATACTGCCGCTGTTGTCGCTGACGGTTTGCCTGTTCTAAAAGCGCCCTCACCTGTTGCTCAGGCGTAAGAGGGCTGGGGCTGGCAAGAGGCGATCGCTTGGGCGTTGGGTAAGTAATCGCACTCAACGGTGTGGTTGGCTGGCTAAGGCGCAAGAGAGGACTCACTTTAAAACCCAAAAGCACTAGACCGACCGTGGCAGCAGATAACAGCGTCCATTGCTTGAGTGACGGCTTCTGAAATGCCGCGGTTAAGCGTTCGCTGAAAGAGTGTTCTGGTGGCGCTACTGCCAGTGCCGATGCTCGCAAAAAGGAGCCGGAAGCGGTGCTACCCGATAATGTCAGCGTTTCATCTTTGGGATCTGTCGGCACAAAGTCATAGCTCTCGCTTGGCTGCTTCAACGTCATGATGGGTGATTGAGACGGCTCAAGCAGCACGGTTGAAGCTAAATCATCCCCAGGCTCTGTTGATCGCCCCTGATCAGCCGAGTCTGGAGCAATGCTTCGGAGTGCTTCGAGGGCTTCTACCGCAGTGGGATAGCGATCGCGAAAATCATAGCAGACCATGCGATCGAGGATTGCGGCTAGTTCCGAGCTAACCTGCGGTGCATGAACGCGCCAGTCTAGCTCGCTGGTTTGGGCATCTTCGCCCAGGTCTCGTGGCAGCACGCCTGTCAAAGCCTGAATGCCCGCCAGCCCAACCGCGTAAATGTCGCTACTAAAGCGAGGCTTACCCGCAAGCTGCTCATTGGGAATGTAGCCATGCGTGCCGATCGACACCGTTGAGTCAGCGATGTCCGTATTAGGATCAGCCGCCTGAACGCTAACGCGCTTCACTGCACCAAAATCAATCAGCACCAGTTTGCCATCCCGTCGTCGCCGCATGAGGTTCGATGGTTTCACATCTCGATGAATGACATTCTGCTGATGGACAAAGACCAGCACCTCCAGAATGTCTTTCAGGAGGGCAATCACCCGCATTTCTTCCCACGGCTCACCTTTGACGATTTGCCGCGTCATGGGTTCGCCTTCAACAAACTCCTGAACTAGATAAAATTCCTGATTCTCCTCAAAGTGAGCAAACAGTGAGGGAATCTGATCGTGATTACCCAGTTGATAAAGCACTCTGGCTTCTGTATTGAACAGTCGCCTTGCCGTTTGCAGGTTTTTGGGCTCGTTTGTCTTCACTAACAGTCGCTTGACGACGCAGCGAGGGCAGTCTGGCAGATGGAGGTCTTGCGCCAGAAACGTTTGACCAAACCCGCCAATACCAAGTTGGCTGATGAGCTTGTAGCGTTTGCCCACCACTGCGGTGGGGCTGTCCTGTTGAAGTTGGTGAGTCATGTTTAGTTAAGCGACTCCAGGTTCATCAAACATTGAGGCAGCCGAACAGTCTCATTTTTCCGCCTGCAACTGCAATATCAGGATGCCCTGAAGAGGTTCCGATCGACTTCAATCATAGAGACTCGATGCTAAACCTGTGACTAAAGGAGTACCCCGATCGCGCCAGCGATCGCTCAGGTACCGATGTAGACGGCAATTGGCAGACGGTAAACAGTAAGCATGCACCTTCTGAAACAACCCAATGCACCGCCTTGCCAAGACATTAGCAAACGACATTCTCTCCACTCCTCACCTTTGCGGACGTTGCCCGCTGCGTACAACGATCAGCGTCCGACTTCAACGGTTGCTCGACTGACTAAAAGGCGGCACCCGATCGAGATCTTAGTGTATTGGCTAAGCGCACGGCTGGCAAACTTTAGACGAAAAACGGCAGTTTTGTGCAACGCCAGCAACACTTAATGGCAAAGCGCTTTCTGCAATTTACGCTTTATCTCCAGCGGTAGCAAAATAGCCAGACCAAGCAATCACGCAGTGACAGGTTAACATCACTATGCACAAAGATTGCCGCCTTGTGATCCAGATGATGCAACTGCACACAGCGCTGCACGAATCATCTACTCAGCAATGAAGATCAAATAACATTGACGTTTGGTAAATCGGGTTGAGTGTACGTAGCTTGCTTTCTGCAGAGCAACCCAACGTCTGTGGGCGTGTTGGGTTTCATACTGCAACTACCCAACCCAAAATGATTTAAGCCACGATCCTACCCATCGACAAGAACGCAAGCTGAGAGCGACGATCGTGCGGTTTTCACCTGCTTAAAAGTGCTGCGTATCATTCCTTTCCGCAAGCTTGTAACAATCCGTATCATAGAGGTAAAGCACTATACCTTTGATTCATGCTTGCCCAAATTAAAGCGCTTGCTGACAGCCTCGCTCCACGGTTGGTAAAAATTCGTCGCCATCTGCACAGCCATCCTGAACTCAGTGGACAAGAACATCAGACAGCCGCTTATGTAGCAGGCGTGCTGTCATCTTGTGGGCTTCAGGTAAAAGAAGGGGTTGGCAAAGTTGGAGTCGTTGGAGAATTACACGGTAAAGGGGCAGATCCTCGCCTGCTGGCAATCCGTACTGATATGGATGCCTTGCCCATTCGTGAGCAAACTAAACTGGCGTTTGCATCGCAGCACCCTGGTGTAATGCATGCCTGCGGTCACGATGTCCACACAACGGTGGGACTGGGAACCGCAATGGTGCTTTCTCAACTGGGGCAAGCTTTACCAGGTGATGTGCGGTTTTTGTTTCAGTCTGCCGAAGAGATTGCCCAGGGTGCCATGTGGATGGTGCAGGATGGCGTGATGGTGAATGTGACAGGCATTTTATCGGTACATGTGTTTCCCTCCATTCCCGCAGGTGTAGTAGGCATTCGCTATGGGGCGCTGACTGCCGCCGCCGATGATCTCGAAATCACAATTTTGGGTGAGTCAGGGCATGGGGCACGTCCGCATGAGGCGATCGACGCTATCTGGATTGCCTCCCAAATCATCACTACCTTGCAACAAGCCATCAGCCGCACTCAAAATCCTTTACGTCCCGTCGTGCTGACGATCGGGCAAATCAACGGTGGACGAGCACCCAACGTCATTGCCGATCAGGTGCAGTTGTTGGGCACCGTGCGATCGCTCCATCCTGAAACCAGTGCTGCCCTGCCCACCTGGATTGAGCAAATCGTGGCGAACCTTTGCCAGACCTATGGTGCACGCTATGAACTCAACTATCGACGCGGCACACCGTCTGTGCAGAACGACAAAGGCATGACCCAACTTCTAGAGTCCTCTGCAAGAGCCGCGTGGGGTGCTCAAGGCGTGCAGCTAATTCATGAACCATCTCTGGGTGCAGAAGATTTCTCAGTCTACCTACAGCACGCTCCAGGCAGCATGTTTCGGCTGGGGGTCGGGTTCAAAGATCAGCACAACTACCCCCTCCATCACCCTCAATTTGAAGTAGATGAAACGGCAATACTAACAGGGGTTGTAACGCTTGCTTATGCAGCCTGCCAGTACTGGCAACATTAGGGAGGGAGGAGGAGGGATGCAAGCTAAAAGCTAAAAAATTTGTTGGTTTTTAGTTTTTAGCTTTTAGAAGGAGCCAAGAGCGGGTCAGGCACTAGAGGCTGTCATCAATTAATACTACACATTGCTTGCAGTAAGGGTTCCAGCCCCTAGCCTGGTGTGGTGGGACGGGTGTGACACTGCTGATATTGCAAGGTTTCGGAGCTAGTTGATGACACGCCCTAACAACCAACAACTAATGACTAACAACGGGTTCTCCTCATAGCCGGAATCTGCCCGTCGATGGAGTGACCACCAGCAGTCATTCGCTAATGATAAATAGACAACCGTTACCGAGAGGAGATTATGGCAGCAACCACACCGCTTAAAGGGCTAGAGCTAGTCGATTGTGCGCGAGCAAACGCAAAGCAGGGGGCTGAAACGGCTGCTAACCTATGCGGCTATGGTGCAGATCTCAACACGTTTAAGCAGGAACTACAGCAAGCCTGCCAATCGATGGGCGTTGAGTTTCATGAACTCAGCGATTTAATTACCGATCAGCAAAGAATGCTAACGCTGGGTGAAGGAGAAGTCGTTGCGCCAGATTCGCCATCGGAGCTTTAGAGGATGCCTGAGAAGTTCGATCGGCAGCAGATGAGGAGCGGATGAAACGGATGGTGCATTTAACTGGATTTGCTACTGCCCACTAAAAAGCTGACGGCTGATAGCTAACGGCTAACCGGCGGATTGCGTTGAGGATGGTTTAGGATTGCTATGCAAGCAGGGTGAATGTTGATGTGCCCTAGACGTACCTGAATCTATGCGTGATTCTAATCCCATCCTTTTTGTGAGCAAGAAACTTGGTAAGTTGGTCAAGGTCTGGCGAGAGCGCAACACGCTGGGGCTACTGAAGTTTCTGTATCGGCGGAGTTTAGAGAAGATTCGGGGTCGCATTTCTTACCAAAAGTGGATTGCCCGCGATCGCCTCACCAAAACTGATCTAGCCGCTGCTCAACGGGCGATCGAACAGTGGTCGCTCCGTCCTACGTTTTCGATCGTCATGCCTGTGTACAACGTCGAGGCGCGGTGGCTCGAAAAAGCGATCCAGTCGGTGCAGAACCAGCTTTACCCTGATTGGGAACTCTGCCTTGCCGACGACGCTTCACCTAAACCCCACATCAAGCGGATTCTGACCCACTACAGCAAGCTAGATTCCCGCATTAAAGTGGTCTTTCGTCCCAAAAATGGTCAGATTGTTGCTGCCAGCAATACTGCCCTTGAGTTGGCGACAGGTGACTATATCGCGCTACTGGATCATGACGACGAGCTAGCCATCAATGCCCTGTTTGAGAACGCCAAACTCATCAACGAGCATCCTGATGCCGATTTCATCTACAGCGATGAAGACAAAATGGATACCAGGGGACGGCGAATCGATCCGTTTTTTAAGCCTGATTGGTCGCCGGACTACTTCCATGCCTGCATGTACACCTGCCATTTAGCGGTGTATCGGACAAACCTGGTGCGGGCGATCGGAGGCTTTCGTGCAGGATTCGATGGCGCTCAGGACTACGATCTGGTGCTGCGGGTCGCCGAAAAAACCCAAAATATTTATCACATTCCCAAAATTCTCTATCACTGGCGGGTGATTCCCGCATCTGTCACCGCAAACGGCGAGGAGGCAAAGCCCTGGGCATACGATGCTGCCCGGAGAGCGCTGGAAGAAATGCTGGCACGCAGCCCCTATCCTGGTGTGGTGGAAACCGTGGTCGATCGACCGGGGTTTTGGCGCGTCCGTCGTCACATCATCGGCGCACCGTTGATCAGCATCATCATTCCCAGTGCAGGCAAAGGTACGACAACGCCAGAAGGTGACTTCATTGCGGTAGAAAACTGTATTCGCAGGCTTCAGGAGCGCAGCACGTATCGCAAGTTTGAGGTAGTGTTAGTCGATGGCTACGATATCCCAGACGAAACGCTGGCAAAGATAATGCCTCCGTCTGAAGGGCCTGCTGAGCCAATGATTCGCCTGGTGCGCTGTCAAGAGCCATTCAACTTTGCTCATCGCATCAATCAGGGTGCGGCTCATGCCAATGGCGAGTTTTTGCTGCTGCTGAACGACGATACCGAAGTCATTACCCCCGACTGGCTGGAATCGATGCTGGAGTTCGCCCAGCAAAAAGAGGTTGGTGCCGTCGGTGCCAAACTGCTCTATCCCGACGGCAAAATCCAGCATGGGGGAGTCATGGTGCTGGATGGCAACCCAGGTCACGCCTACCACAGGTTCGATCAGGATCATCCTGGCTACTACTGCTCCAACCTGGTGAATCGCAATTATCTGGCAGTGACAGCGGCTTGCCTGATGCTCCGTCGAGACATATTTCAGCAAGTTGGCGGCATGGACGAAATCTTTCCCCTGAACTACAACGATGTAGACCTGTGCTTAAAGGTACATCAGGCGGGCTACCGCAATGTGGTGGTGCCCTACGCTCAGTTAATTCACTACGAGTCGCTGAGCCGTCAACCGGGACTACAGCCCAAAGAATGGGAAACCTTAAACAAAAAGTGGCAGGACTATTTCAAGCAACTCAACGGCGACCCCTACTACAACCCCAACCTGTCGCAGCGGGCAGTCACATTTGAACTTTGGTAAGGCGATGGAAATAATCCAATTCCGTCAGAAAATCATTTACTGAGCCGCACTTTAATCATCATGGTTGTTACTGGCGATCGTTCCTGCAAGCAAGTTAAGTGAGGTGAAATCTTGTCACTAACTGCATCGAATGGATAGCAATTAGGAAACAAGCACTTTTCCGTTGCCGTTGCCGTTTGCTGGTTGAGGTTCGCTTGTTGCTTTGAAGGAATCTGTAGTGATTGGTTTGGCTGTTGTAGCCGACGATGATTCGGTTGCAGGCTCGGTCTTTTTCCGCGTGGGGCGACGGCGCTCACTTTTGGGGATACCACCCGCTTTGCCGTACTCACCGCTATTTTTGCCATATTTGGCGGCAACTCCCAGCAACATCTGCTCTGACAGGTCCCGCAATTCTTGCTCTGCACTTTTGATGTCGCGGGAGAGGTCATCCAGCGTTGAGAGGGTGCTGTTGTAGGTAGAAATTTTTAATCGCAGTGCTTGAATGCGCTGACTGTAGGTCTGTAAGGTCAACTCATTGCCCAGATCAAGACTGTCACTGATGGATTGCAAGCCTGCCTCGCGTTTTTCCGCTTTTTGCAGCACCACTGATGATCGTTTGGGTCGCGCCATCGTAAAGCCCTCAGGTAGAAATAGACGTACTTTTACACTCTATCGATTGCGCCAATCGCCTAGCCTGAGTGAAATTGAGTAAAATCTAAAGAAAAAATAAAGAACTTTTTCGTTATTTTTCTCTAGGCGATCGCCCTCCGTTTAAGCTAAGCCAATCTCGCATTGTCGGTGGTTTGTTTGCCAGCGTGAGTGCGAAGTTCAAACCAGAATTTTTGTAGGTTGGGTTGAGTCCGCGAAACCCAACATTTGCAAGGACGTTGGGTTTCATGCTTCAACCCAACCTACATGGAGTTACTGGTTCAGAAATGGGTGGCACTTCGTTTATATCATCACGATCGCATTGATTCATACGCTGATCGCACTCAGTCAGATTATGACCAAATTGAGTTACACGACGATCAAATCGAGTCACACGCTGATCAAATCGACTAATATCACGCTCGTACTTAATAAGACGACGATCGAATCAAGGGACACGGCGATCAAATCAAGTGTGATGACGATCAAATCGAGTAACGCGACGATCGAATCGAGTTTAACCACAATCGAATCGAGTAACGCGACGATCGTACTCACGACCCTTCCGCCTCAGATATTGCGATCGTCTGACGAACCGTTGCCTACAAGAGAAAAAATAAGGCTATAACAGGCGTGAACAAACCCTTTGAACGAAACCTCGGAGGTTTGTGTCAGACCTTGAACCTCACAATCCATTGACGGTAAACCTCCGAGGTTTGAGGAACGGCTATAACGGTTGTGAACGAAACCTCGGAGGTTTGCACCAGATCGATAGCAACCGAAGAGACCGTTGGGACAGCTATCGTGCCTCAGCCCTGCTGCTAGTAAAGAGTCTACTTTTTTATCCTCATCCTTCATCCCTTATCCCTTCCTTCACGTCATGCCTGAAACCGCACGCAGTTTTCTTGCCAGCCCGGAAGGTGTAGAGCGCTTAAATGCTGCCAAACAACGGTTGAACCTCAGCATCGCCGCCATTGCAGAACGGGCAACGGTGAGTGCGGATACGGTGCGGCGCTTGTGGCACCCTGAGCGGGGCAAGCGGGTGAGTAGAGCCAATGTGGTTGCTATTGCTCACGCACTAAATCTGCTGCCGGAAGACATTGTGCCTAAAGGCGAGTGGCAGTATGACGACCCGCAAGCCGAAGCAGAGCGACGGATTCAGGAGGCGCTGCAAACCAACGCCACCGCTCTGGATTTATCCAGGTTGGGATTAATTCGCGTTCCAGAGGCGATCGACCAACTCGTCCATCTGACGGAACTTTCCCTTTTCCAAAATCAACTGACGAGTGTGCCCGCGACGTTAAGCAACCTGTCCCAGTTGACGAAACTTTACCTTTACCAAAATCAACTGACAAGTGTGCCCGCAACGTTGGGCAATTTGTCTAATCTCACAGTGCTTCGCCTCGACCAAAATCAACTGACAAGTGTTCCCGCGACGTTGAGCAACCTGTCCAATTTGACGGTGCTTTCCCTCTCCCAAAATCAACTGACAAGTGTTCCCGCGACGTTGAGCAACCTGTCCAATTTGACGGTGCTTTCCCTCTCCCAAAATCAACTGACAAGTGTTCCCGCGACGTTGGGCAGCCTGTCCAATTTGATGGGGCTTTCCCTCTCCCAAAATCAACTGACGCGCGTGCCTGAGACATTGGGCAACCTGTCTAATCTGACGCAGCTTTACCTCACCCAAAATCAACTGACGCGCGTGCCTGAGACATTGGGCAACCTATCCAATCTGACGCAGCTTTACCTCAACCAAAATCAACTGACGCGCGTGCCTGAGACGTTGAGCAGCTTGTTGAATCTGACGCAGCTTTCCCTCTCCCACAATCAACTGACAAGTTTGCCTGAAGCGTTGGGCAACTTGTTCAATCTGACCGCGCTTTACCTCGACCAAAATCAACTGACGAGTGTGCCAAAGGCATTGGGCAACTTGTCTAATCTGACCAAGCTTTACCTCGACCGAAATCAACTGATGAGGGTGCCTGAGACGTTGGGTAACTTGTCCCATCTGACCATGCTTTCTCTCGACCGAAACCAACTGACGACAGTGCCAGGTTGGATTGCTCGGCTCACCCAGCTAGAACGAATCGACTTGAACGATAACGCCCTGACCGCCCTGCCAGCGTTCCTCAGAGAACTGCCACACTTAACGGCGCTGTTGCTGCACGGCAATAAAGCACTGGGTCTGTCTGATGAGATTCTTGGACCTACAGACCAGGAGGTAAATGAGGGCGCTATGCCAGCCAGTCCTCAAGCCATTCTGGACTATTACTTCCGCATTCAGGCAGAGCGCCAACCCCTCAACGAAGCCAAGCTCATTCTAGTGGGGTACGGCAACGTGGGCAAAACCTCCCTCGTCAACCGCCTGCTTCACCACACCTTCGACCCCGACTCCAAAGAAACCGAAGGCATCCAAATTACCCCCTGGCATCTGCGGCTACACGACACCGAAGACATTACCCTGCACGTCTGGGACTTTGGTGGGCAGGAAATTATGCACTCCACCCATCAGTTTTTTCTCACCGAACGCAGCCTCTATCTGCTGGTGCTCAACGGTCGTCAGGGGCACGAAGACACCGATGCCGAATATTGGTTGGAGCTAATCCAGAGCTTTGGCGGCAATTCACCCGTCCTGGTTGTCCTCAACAAAGTGCAGGAACACCCCTTTGACGTGAACCGCAGCGCTCTCCGGCAAAAGTTTCCCAACATTCGCGCGTTCATCGCTACCGACTGCGAAGCCAATTTGGGACTGGATCAACTCCGGGCTAACCTTGAGCACGAAACCGACCAACTGGAGCATCTGCGCGATCCCTTTCCCGCCAGTTGGGTGGCCATCAAACAGCGCCTGACCGACATGCAAGAGAACTACATCTCCTTTGAGCAGTTCCGCCACGTCTGCCAGCAAGACGGTGAAACCAACCACAGCGCTCAAGACTCGCTGGCAATTCATCTCCACAGCCTCGGCATCGCCCTCAACTACAAAGACGACCCCCGCCTGCGCGATACCCATGTGCTGAATCCCCACTGGGTCACGCGTGGCATTTACCAACTGCTCAACGCCCACACCCTTGCTGACACCAAGGGCGACCTGGCGATCGCCTGTCTAGCGCAGATCCTCGACCAAACGGCGTACCCTCCCGAACGTCACGGCTTTTTGCTGGAACTGATGCGAAAGTTTGAGCTATGCGTTCGCTTCCCCGAAGAGGAAGGGCGGTACCTCATCCCCGACCTGCTCGACAAGCAACAGCCCCCGATCGCCGAAGACTTTGATGCCGCCGAATGCCTCAACTTTCGCTATGAGTATCCCATCCTGCCAGAAGGGCTGCTGCCCCGCTTTATCGTCCGTACCCATGTGTTGAGTATGCCGCAAGACCGCTGGCGCACGGGTGCCATTCTAACCCTGGAGGGCAATCGGGCACTGGTCAAAGCCGATCGCGCCGATCGTTGCATTACCATCAGCATCAAGGGGACTCTCAACAGCCGCCGTCGCCTTCTGGCCGTGATTCGCTACGACTTCGATCGCATCCACAGCAGCTTCAAGTTCAAACCACAGGAAAAGGTGCCCGTACCGGGACAGCCAGCGGTTTCCGTTGATTACAACGAGCTGTTGATGCGCGAGGAGCGCGGACAAACCACCTTCGATCTCTTCACAGGCAACGGCTTGCTAACGGTCAACGTCCGTGAGTTGCTCAATGGCGTTGATCTGGACGGCATCCGCAAGCCCACCCGCCTACCGGACAAAGAAAAGCGTGCTCTGCGGCTGTTCTACAGCTACTCTCACAAAGACGAACTGCTGCGCGACGAACTCGAAGTGCATCTCAAGCTGCTTCAGCGCTATGGGCTGATTCAAAACTGGCACGATCGGCGCATTATGCCCGGTGCGGATTGGCAGCAAGAACTCGACACCAACCTGGAGCAAGCCGACATCATTCTGCTGCTCATCAGCCCTGACTTCATCAACTCTGACTACTGCTTTCAGAAAGAAATGACCCGCGCTTTAGAACGACACAAAGCTGAAGCCGCGATCGTTGTTCCCATCCTGATTCGCCCCGTCAATTGGGATTCGTTTCACGCGGGACTCGGTATTAGCATCCAGGCACTCCCCCTCGACCTGAATCCTGTCACCCGCTGGTCAGATAAAGACGAGGCGTGGCTCAACGTAGAGCAGGGCATCCAGCGCCTCATTGAGGAGAAAATGGGATTATCGATGCGAGAGCTAGGGCGCGATCGACCCTCTCTTGCAGATTTTTCCTATAGCAGTCGAGAGGTTGGTTAGGACATATCGTGACCATCAAAAGCGCTGCCAGGTAAGATTTTGCCCTCTGCCTTCTGCCCTCTGCCTTCTGCCCTCTGCCTCCTGCCCTCTGCCTTCTGCCCTCTGCCTCCTGCCTTTTGCTATTGCAACAATTAAAAACCCAACACCACGACCGATGCTGGGCTTCGTTGAGGCAAGGCGATCAACGAGAACGACGATCGCGCCTGCACGTTTCAAGAAGCGCAAGAAGGATTAGAAAGATCGATCGCTGCAACTTTGCCTTACTTGCTTCCTTTGAGTGACAATTGACAAAGCATGAGGGACAGTGACGATGCTATCAATCAAAGGGACATTCCAAGATGGAGTTGTCAGGCTGGATGAACCTGTAGAGGCGCGAGAAGGTCAGCCCGTGATTATTACCTTCCTGGACGATAGCGGTGAAACAATCTCTGATACCGCTTGGGCTGATCTGGCGCAATTAGTGAAGACCAATCAGGTGAAGACGGGAATTGGTGATTTAGCACATCAGCATGACCACTACCTCTATGGGACACCGAAGCGAGAGGATTAGCGTTGCCTAAAGTGTTTGTCGATACGGCAGCTTGGATTGCCCTACTTGATGCCGATGATGGGCTTCACGCTGCAACTGAACAAGTCTGGCATCAATTGTTGAAACAAAGAACCTTATTGGTGACCAGTGATTTTGTCTTGCTGGAGCTTGCAGATGCTTTCGCAAATCCTGGCAGTCGGAAACAGGTGATCGCTTTCATCAATGATTTGTGGCAATCGCCTGCTGTACGATTTTTGCCTCTAAGCCGTACACTATTAGACGAAGGATGGGCACTGTATAGTCAACGCTTCGACAAAGGCTGGGGTTTAACCGATTGCACAAGTTTTGTCGTGATGACTCAGGAAAAGATTACGCAGGCATTCACATCCGATCGACACTTTGAACAAGCAGGCTTTACAAAGCTGTTGTGAGGAGTATGAGCGATCACCGCTACTAAGGATAACTGAGTAAAGCGCGATCGCCCACTTCATCAATTGTCAAGACAAGCAAAAACCCAACACCGATCGTGGTGTTGGGTTTTTGGCATTCAAGGCGATCGACGAGAACTGCGATCGCTCAACCAATACCAATACCAATTACGGATTGGCGTAGAAATCGTTGCTGACCGTCAAGCGAAGGTCGGCGGAAGGGTCAATCAAAATCACATTTGGTGTTTGGGTTTGGGTAGCAGGTTGTCCGCCCGTCGCACCTGCCAGAATGTTACCCAGGTCAATTTTTTGTCCCAAAATGGTTGCCAGTACCGCGCTTGTTGCCGCAGATGTAGCCGCATCCTTAAGCGTACCGGGGTTGGTGTTTTGGGTGACGGGTTGCCCACTCACCACCTGCGATCGGGCGCTGAAGGGGTAGGCTTGACTGCCGATCGTCACCCGTTGCGCGATGAACTGAGTGCCCAGAACCTGACCATTGCTGGTTACTGGAATCAGTTGACCCACAATGTCGCTGTCTCTGGGGATGACCACCTGCCCTTGCGGATTCTTGAGGTCATCCACCACCCGTAGCGTCAGATTGTTGATGGTTTCACCCGGAGTCACCACAATTTTTTGCGAACCGAGGTAGCGGATGTTAAACGAGGTTCCTTGAGGCACCAGGTAACGAGGGTTCAGCGCCGTTTGGGGAGTGGTTGGGGTGGGATTGCTGCCTGTATTACTACCCGTCGTTGGTGTGCTGCCGTTGAGTCGGGCAATGTAGTTGTTGGCACCTTCGCTGGTAGCGATCGGTGGGAGTTTGCCTTGATTCACCAACGTTTGATAGATATAAGCTGCGACATCCGCACGCGTTGCCGTTTCATTGGGGTTGAGGAAGCTCACGTTCGGGTAATTAACCACCACATTCCGCTCTGCCGCTGCTGCTACGCCGCTTTTCGCATAGGCAGGAATTTCGCCACCATCTCTAAAGGTCGTCAGCGTCGTATCGGCAGGACGGGCAGGCGTGAAGTTCAACCCGCTGGAAAGGGCGACCAAAACCTGTACTTTGGGAATTTGCTGCTCTGGTTTGAACGCACCATCGGGATAGCCGCTCATAAAGCCTGTTTCATACGCTTTGCCGATCGCCGCTGCGCCCCAGTAGGTGTTGGGAACATCCCCAAAGCCACGCGAGACGCGCACGGCACTGTTACTAAAGGCATTTTTGACGATCGCCGCGAACTGAGCGCGGGTTACAGGCGCATCGGGCTTGAAGGTGCCATCGGGGAAGCCTGCAATAATTTGCCGATCAGCCAATGTATCAATGAAGGGGCGCGCCCAGTGAGAGCGGGTATCAGAAAAGTTGGCAGCACTTGCAGGAGCCGAAACCACAAAGGGCGCAACGGCACTGGAAGCCACACCCAATGCCAGCAGTACTGCACTTGCTGAAGACCAATGACGAACGTTAGACATAAAAAAACTCCGTAAACGCTGAAGCGATACTGATGAATGACACGTATGAGCGATAGCAAAAAATCGGTTCCCCTTGAGCACTGTCTACAGGCTCAACAAAAATTGGTGATGCAACCGTGGCTTGCGTGTAGCCAATGATGACTCGATTTAGATAGCAAAGCTGTTAAAGGCTTATTAGTCCTTGACCACAACAATGTGACTTTGTTCCCAGGACGTTTGATTCACCGCGATCGTCCCGCTCTGGGTAGCTGACAAATCTTTTTTGGAGGTTACGTTGTCGCTTGTTTCTGCGGTGTCTCGTCATAACGTCAACTGCTTCCACTGGCGCTCCTTACCAGCCCATCGATAGTCCTACCACCTGCGATCGCGGCTCTTCGTTGCTCGATCGAGTTTCTTCATCCAGGGCGCGGATCAAGCGTTGATAGATTTCTTCTGCCTGCTGGGGCGAGTTGCCAATGCTCGTCACGCCTACTTTGCCGAATTCGGACAGGCAACCCATGAGATGAAACACGGTGCCCGTTTCGGTGCTGGTGTCAAAGTGAAGCTGATGCAGTGCAATGATATCCATCAAGTCGTTGGGCAGCAGTCCCTGGTAGCGATCTTTTTGCAGATTGTCGGTGGCGATGTAGTATTTGGGTCGCCCCTGCTGGCTGTAAAACAAACCGCTGGAGAGGTCATAGCGTCCGTTGGTGAGAAACTTCAGCGTCATGAAAGGATGAGTGGTGCCACCTTTCCGCAGGTTGATTTCGATCGCTTGAAGATCCCATTCGGGTTTTCCAGGCTGATCCGGTTGGTGGACGGCAACGAAATCGACACCAAAGCGTTCCATTGCACCTTTTTCGGCTAAATTCTTGCCGATCCGCAGTCCCAACTCCTGCAACCGCAAACGGTACATTTCGTCGGCGGGAAAGCTACAACCCAGATAAATTTGTCCGCTGGGTCCACCGAGAATTTGATCGTGGGTAGACAGAATTTCGACTTCGCCCGTTGGCGTGATTCTGCCTTGCACGCTAGGCGATCGCTTCGTGTCACCTTCAAGAAACGCTTCGACGATCGCGCCTAGTTGGGGGATGCGATTGCTAAAGTTTGCCCAGGTTTCCGTAGCGGCTTCAAACGCGAGGTGCTGAAACTGATCTTTCAAGACATCGACCCGTTTCTCATGCGAAGTCGTATCCGGCGCGGCAAACTGAATCGGACGCAGATCTAAAATGGCATTGCCTTCTCCCGAAAAGCCCTCATTGAGCTTGACAACCATGCGTTTGAGGCTAGGCTGACGTTCCCAAAGTTCTGCTGCCGCGATCGCCAGTGCATCAGCACTCCACAGACTGTTGCTGCCATCAGGGTGTGGCACACCTGTCTCGGCAAAAATCTGACGACTGCCGCTTTTGGTGCCCCATTCCAGCAAAGCAGGGTCAAGGGCATAGAGGGGAATGTCGAGCTTTACCGAAAGATCCCGCTCGGCGGTCGTAGAGTTATAGCAAATCATGTAGGCACGATCGCGCTGCACCGCCATCCGTATCCGCTCCAGCAAGCGTGGGCGATCGAGAATTTTTTGGCTCAGGGGACTCAGCGACGAATCGTAGGTGGACAGCAGCAGCAGGCGATCGCGGGCATGGGAAAACGGAATACCCGGCAGCAGTTGCAGGTAGTAGTCAATCACGCTGGGATGCAGGGGCTGAGACGTAATGTATACCAGCCGCGTGCGAGGATTACGGAGCCGAATCAGCGAGAATAGCAAACGCTCTTCGTAATGATGCACCCCCTGAATTTTGACCAACTCATGCTGGTCAAGGCTAAGCGAGGGTACCACCACGATATCGGCATCGCTGCCATCAAAGCGCTCCACAGTCTGCCAGCGATCGCGCAACTGCATTTGCAGTGCATGAAATTGAGCCGCCGTCTCAGAGGCAGAAAGATTTTTTGTTTGCATCACTACCTGCCCAAACGCGTCTGATCGTCCTCACACCGTCATCTTAGACGACCGAGAGAAAAAATCTGTCTCCTTTGGGAGAGAGGATAGGAGTTACATTCTGTAGGGACGTTCCATGGAACGTCCCTACCCACGAGCAATCTAAAACGGGTAACTAAACACTTGGATGGCTGATCCGTCTTTGGGTAAATCTGCCGATCGCAAACTCAGGGCATTACCACCTCGACGAATTGGCGTACCACTCATGAGCGCCAGGAAACGATCGACCCCCACGCTTTCGCAATCCTTGCTTGCCGCTTTGGTGCGGTAATGCGTGGGCACAATCAACTTGGGATTGAGCACCTGCACGGCTTGTTTGGCTTCCTCTGGCGTATAAACATTCGCACCACCGCCGACTGGGATGAACAGGACATCTGGGCGACCCATGAGAATCTTTTGTTCCAACGAAATGGGCGCGGCGATGCCACCTAAATGCAGCAGCTTCAGCCCTCCCTGCTGCCACTGCCACGCCACGTTCATCCCAAAACGTTTGCCACCAAAGCGATCGTGCTCCGTCTGAATGCCCTGGAACCGCTTCTTGTTAAACTGATACACGCCCGGTTCATACAGCAAGCGTGGGTTGCCAGGAATGATTTCCACGGCTCCTTCATCCAATAGCTGACTGCTAATCAAGACCAATTCTACCGACACTTTCGGTGCCTTGTAACCAGCCGTACAGCCCAGCGATCGAAACGGGTTGACCAAAATCCGTCGCCCATCGCCTGTAAACAAAAAGCAGGAATGCCCTAACCACTGCACGCCCAGACCGCCGCTACTCTGAGCGCGATAGCCCTGCAACCCAGAAGCTGCTCCCAACCCGATCGTAGACAGTAAGCCTGCCCCTGCGTAGCGTAGCAATCGCCGCCGTCTCATAATCTCCCCTCACCAAAACCAATACAAAGGCTGTAGGAACGTTACATGTAACGTCTCTGCATATGCCATTAGCGCTGACTGGCGATCGACGCTAAAAAGTTCCTTAATAGCTGCTTACCGGAGGCTGTGAGAACACTTTCAGGATGAAACTGCACGCCTTGAACATGGGGATACTGCCGATGACGCACACCCATAATCGTACCGTCGTCCACCCAGGCTGTAATCTCCAGTACTTCTGGGCAAGCCTGCCGATCGATCACCAGACTATGATACCGGGTTGCGGTCAGTGGATTTTCTAATCCTTGAAAAACGCCCACTCCAGTGTGATGAACAGGCGACGTTTTGCCGTGCATCAGCACTGGTGCAGACACAATCTTGCCACCAAAAACCTGCCCAATGCCCTGATGTCCCAGGCAAACGCCCAAAATCGGCAATGCTGCCCCAAAGGTTTCGATAATGGCTTGCGAAACGCCCGCATCCTCAGGACGACCGGGACCCGGCGAGATCACGATCGCATCCGGCTGAAGCTGACGAATCTCCGCCAACGAGATCTGGTCATTGCGATAAACCTGAACATCCGCTGCGACCGAAAACTCACTCCCCAGCTCACCCAGATATTGCACCAGGTTATAGGTAAAACTGTCGTAGTTGTCAATAACAAGAATCATAGATAGTGAGCCTAAATGAGTCGTGAGAAGCCAACGATATGAGTTTTTAGCGATCAGTTTTGAGTTTCGAGTTGATTGAGGAGTCAGAAGTCAGCTTTTTAGCCGCTCAGCACTCAGCTAGCAGCGTTTTAGCCTGCTGCTCGGCAGAAGTAAGCTATAGCCTTCATCCCTCATCCCTCATCCCTCATTCCTCTACCTAGCCCTCAGCCATCAGCTTTTTATCCTTTAGCTTTTATCCTTTAGCCTTTAGCCTTCATCCCTCATCCTTCTGCCCTCTGCCTCCTGCCTTCTGCCCTAGAAATAAGCGGCAACCAATAGCCATAGTTTCGGTAGCAATAGCGAACTCGCCACGCAAACGGCAGCGAGGGCTGAAACCAGAACGGCTGCGGCTGCACAGTCTTTCGCGATTTTGGCAAGCTCGTGGTAGGACTGCTTGACGGTTAAATCAACGACCGATTCTAAGGCGGTGTTCAACAGCTCCATTGCCAGGACAGCCCCGATCGTCAGACCAATGATTGCCATTTCCACCGCACTGAGCTGTAAAAAAAGACCCAGTGCCAGCGCAAACGAACCAACAAACACATGTACCCGGAAGTTACGCTGCGTTTGAAACGCATAGCTAACACCAGCCCACGCATATTTGAAGCTAACTAGCAGGCTTGGTGCTACTTGCCAGGAAAGGTCGCGGTTTAGCGTCGCGATCGGTACCACTTTGCCATTGGCACGATCAGGAGTTTGAGCTTGAAGGTCAGGAGGCATACACCACAGGGAGAGAGAACTGTGAAGCGATTATAAGCACCGAGTTTACTACGACCGACAAAAGAGTCTAAAATTTACCAAACGAACAATCTGTCTCAGAAAAGCATAGATGACATATGCACTCGGCTTGTGCAGATCATAGCCTGAGCTACAAACTACGGAGCATTCTACCCGGTCTTGCTGACAAGTCCAATGCTTTCAAGCAGATCTCGCTGTTGCTTTAACATTCGGTCGAGGCTGTTTGCGTCCGGATGATCCCACCCCAGCAGATGCAGCAGTCCATGTGCGGCTAGCCACGCGAGTTCAACCTTTAGCGGGTGGTTTTGCGCCTCTGCCTGCTGTTGTGCCGTACCCATCGAGATCACGATATCGCCTAAGTAGAGCGGCAGAGTAGCCTGAAGTTCTTGTGGCTGAGGGCACATGAATTCAAGTGCAGCAAATGCCAGTACATCTGTTGGCTGGTCTTGCTGGCGATACTGATGGTTCAATTGCTGAATCGCTTGATCGCTTGTGAAGCGAAGGCTTAGCTCGTAAGCATGAATTGGTGACTGGTCGGGCTGTAACACCTCCAACCAGGCTTGAAACCAGCGTTCCCATGTTTCAGGCGCGATCGGGCGGTTGGCAGTATTCTTTGCGTCAACTTCACGATCGCCCTCTAGAAGTTCCTCCTCGTCGTCTTGTATGCAAACTTCAACGTTCACGGTTTCGATCTACCTCTGCAACTGCGTAAGCCAAGTCTGGAGCAATTGAAATTTTAGCGAGTCAAATAGGCAAGCCCTACGAAAAACGCCAGAAGCCCGATCGTGGTTAGCGTAAAGTGTTGCAGCGAAAGACCACGTTTACGCACCATGTTTCGCATGGCAAGCTTCACATAACTCGGTTTTGGCTCCGTTGCGGCTGGTGGCGGTGCTGCGATCGCTAGTTCTGCCTGTGTGATGTCAGGCGCAAGCACAGGTTCTGCTGACTCAGGCAGGTTCGCTTCAGCACTGGCATTCTGGGGTTCCATAAAATTCACCGCGATGACCTTACCCACTTATAGTAACAAGCGTTGCTTTGCGGATAAACGTCCAGTAAATCGTTGCTCAGCAGCGACCAGATTGACCAAAACCAGATGACCAAAACCTCGGAGGTTTAAGTCAGTATGTTGGCTAGAGGCTTGATGCTTGATTAAACCTCCGAGGTTTGCGTAAGTCCTCGTACATTAGACCAGATGCGCTTTTAACAACTCACTGCGCTCACGAAAAACGACCTCAGAGTTAAAGCGCTTCCCGTTCTCGCCTGCCTGCTGCACTAACGTCGCTAAGCGAGGACGATCGTTCGACAGGGTGGCAATCAAATCGCCCAACTTTTCCCATTGATGGATTGGCACAAAGGCACCACCACCCAACTCTTTGACGAGATCGTCGGCATAGTCACTTTGGTAACCCACGATCGCAGTACCGCTAATGAGTGCTTCGATCAAGCAGCGCGGCGATTCTGATGTAATGTGCGTAAAGAGCATCACATGGGCAGCCCGAATTTTTTGCAGCAGGCGATCGCGATCGCTCTCAAACCCTGCCAATTCAACGACAGATTCTAAGCCGCGATCGGCGATTAAGCGCTGCATTTCACCGAGCAGACTGCCCGCACCAAGCCAAGTAGCTTTCAGGTTGATACCCAAACGATGTGCCCGTTCAACCGCTTTAAGCCAGTCCAAAGGAGCCTTCATGGGTTCCATCCGTCCGGCGTAGCAAATGTGAATGGGTTCATTGTGTAAAACAGCATTCACCTTTTCGCTCAGCGCGGCTGGTGCAATGGTATCTGAAGCCTTTGTATGAATGTCGTGAATCAAAAAGCTGTTGTTACAAAGTGGGCTGTAGGCGGAGTAGCAGTCGGCTCCATGCCATAGACCCAGCGCGGCTCGCCGAATAATCCATGCATTGTATTTTTCCATTGCCACTGAAAGCACGTTGGCTTTCAAGCGCTTCGGCAGGCCTGTACCTTTAGACACTTGCCGAATATGCTCGTGCTCGACCCAATCGGTGTGGATCGCGTAGGGGCGCTTTTGCCGATGAGCCGCGATCGCCCCCACCGCTGCCCAATCACCCACCAACCCGCCCAGGCAGAACTGCAAGTAGCGGCTACGCTTGACTAGCTGCGCCAATAAGGCTTGGGTGGCGCGATAGTGAGTGAGGAACAAGGGTATTGAATACGCCCAGGGTAAGGGTACAAACTCGAAGCGCTGCGGGTCTGCCAGGGTTGCAGTGTCACGCCACACAATGTTAGTTTGCTCGGCTGCCAAAGATTCTGGCATGAGCAGTGAGGCTACAGTAACGAACCCAAAATTGTCTGCCCACTGTTCCAACCCGTTGCAGGCTTGTGCTTCAAAGAGCAAACGATCGCCTACGAGCCGAAGCGGCACTGGTAGCACCAGCAGCATCCCTTTTCGTGAAGCATCTGTCGCGGCTGTTGAGTGAATCGAATCATCCACCTGATGGGTAGCAAGATCAGCCATAGCACGTCAGCCTCAAAAATTTCAAAAAGGAAAAATGTGTCGCACAAACCTTTCCTGTGTACGCTATCAAATTGATGAGATAGGCGTAAACGACTTGTACTTAGACTTCATCGCTTTACCATGAGTCTTTGTAAAGCCTTTATTCGTAGAACTAACTATCGACCAGTTGGGCTTCTTGACGTAGATACGCTTGAATAAAGGGGTCTAGCTCACCGTTCATGACATCGTTGATGGCTGTCGTTTCAACACCTGTGCGAAGATCCTTCACCATTTGATAGGGGTGAAACACATAGTTGCGGATCTGGTTGCCCCATGCCGCCTCGACCATATCGCCACGAATGTCCGCAATTTCCTTAGCTTTTTGCTCCTGTGCAACAATGAGCAGCTTGGCTTTGAGAATTGCCAGTGCCTTTTCCTTATTTTGCAACTGCGATCGCTCCTGGGTACACCGCACAGCGATCCCCGTCGGAATATGCAAAATCCGCACGGCGGTTTCCACCTTGTTTACGTTCTGCCCACCTTTGCCACCTGCGCGGGAGGTGGTGATCTCCAGATCTTTGTCGGGAATGTCAAGCTGCACGGAGTTGTCAATGAGGGGCATGATTTCGACTCCAGCAAAGCTCGTCTGGCGCTTGTCGTTGGCATTAAAGGGTGAGATACGTACCAGGCGATGAGTACCCTTTTCGGACTTCAGGTAGCCATAGGCATAGCGTCCATCAATTTCGAGCGTGACGGATTTGATCCCAGCTTCATCGCCGTCCGATCGCTCCACTTCATGAACTTTGTACCGATGGTCTTCTGCCCAACGAAAGTACATGCGGAGCAGCATCTCTGCCCAGTCTTGAGCATCTGTACCACCAGCACCCGCATTAATGGTTAAAACCGCACCTTTCTGGTCGTAGGTGCCAGACAGCAGTTGTTGCAGTTCCCATTGATCGAGGTCATGGCTGAGCTGCGTCACATTTGAGTGAGCTTCCTCCAGCAAGGACGCATCTTCTTCCAATTCCAGCAGCTCTAATACCGCCCTGGCATCTTCTAGGTTTGCCTGCCACTGGTCAAACTGCTGCAAATGCGCTTTGAGGTCGTTTAGCTCTTGCAGCGTGTGTTGGGCGCTGTTCTGATCATCCCAAAAGGCTGGCTGGGCGGCGACTTGTTCTAAATCCTGAATTTTAGCCGTGAGTGCGGGTACGTCAAAGATAGTCCTGAGTTTTACCCAGGCGCTCAGACAACAATTCAACTTCTCGCTTAATGTCGAGGGTTTCCATCACGATCGCAAACAATAAACAGTTCCATCCTAGTCTAGGCGATTGCCGAATACAGAAACGCGATCGTCAGTCCGTGAACACATCTGTCTTTCATGAAGCTGCGATCGCGTCTCCGTAACAAAGTATGAAGCAGAGTTGTTAGTTGTTAGTTGTTAGTTGTTGGTTGTTGGTCAGACGTGCCAATCGAGCGATGAGTCTAACAACTTTGCTTGAATGCCCTTTCCTAGATGACTGAAAGGCTTTACAGCCCGTACAACCCCAGCGAAGCCATGCCGTTCGCAGAGCGCTCCGCAGGAAAGGCTTTACAACTAATTACCTTACAAGCCCTTAGCGTCGTCCATTTAAGGCAATCAGCAACCGCAAAATAAAGACGAACAGGTTGATGTAGGTCAAATACATCGACAGCGCGGCAGGTAAATACTGATCGTCTCGGTATGTACGGGGCAGAATGTAAAAATCAACAACCGCTGCACCCGCAAACAGAAGGACTCCGATCCCTGAGATCGCAACTTCTAAAAAGGTTGGTGTGTAGATGCCAAAGAAACTCAGCCCAAATTGCAGCAGCACCACCACAAACAGGGCAATAATACCGAGCCGCACCGTTTTCGCCAGGGCTGAACCATCAGCATCGCTCAGGTTTGAGCCAATCTGCCGACCTGCAATGAAGGCGATCCCGCAGCCAAGCGCCGCAATGCCGACTCCATTGATGCCAACGCCTTGAGTGCGGAGGGCGATCGCCACCAGACCACTGAGCGTATATCCCGATAGCAGGCTGTAGGTTGCCAGCAGGGGCAGGGCGATCGCGTTGTTTCCTTTCTCTGCGACGCTAGATGCCACAAAAAAGAGAATAAGTTCTACCACCACAGCACCGATTACGGTGGGGAAGAAGATTTCGGGATTATTTTGTAGAACCTTGAGACCGCCAAAGGTACCCACAGCGGTGAGTACGAGTCCACCACCCAACCAGGGCAGCGCATTGGCAATGACATTAGGACCCACAAGTGCGTGACCTTGAGCCTCACGCATGGCTTGCCGAAAGTTACTGGTATTACTCACAGGACGCTCTCTCGTTTAAGAAACAGTAATGGATCGTCATAGTATCTATTTTCGCTCGGTTTTTGAGAAACCGATCCGGGTGCGGCTGATTATTTACCCTCCTGGTTGTGCCGCATTGATGAAGCATCAGACTGCTAGCGAACGAGCCAACTTACGTGTTTATGCCGAAGTGTTCCTCAGCCCCCCTGTATGAGTACCGTAGATCGACGATGGTGAGACCCCCTCCCCGTGAAGAACAATAGGCTCAACTCTGAAGTGAAAGGTGACCTGCAGATGATGGCTACTCAATCCTCGATTCGTTCACGCGGTATGGAATTGCTGATGTCCTACTATCAGCAGCCTTCGGTTAGGGTTCGCAACCAACTGGTGCAGTTAAACGCAGGCTTAGTGAGAAAGATTGCTCATCGCGTCAGCCACCAATGCGCGGAGCCTTACGAAGATCTGGAACAAATTGGCTACCTGGGTTTGATCCGTGCCATCGAGCGCTTTAATCCTCATCAAGGGTGCGCGTTCAGTTCCTTTGCCGTCCCTTATATTCGCGGTGAAATGCTGCACTTCCTGCGCGATCGCAGCGGTACTGTTAAGATTCCCCGTCGCTGGCAGCAACTCAACAAAGAAGGTCAACGAGTCCGTGAAGCGTTGATGGAAGCTACGGGTCGCCAACCCAGCGATGACGAGATTGCAGATGCTTTAGGGGTTACGGTCAACGAGTGGCGTGAAAGCAAGTTAGCCACCAAAAATCGGTTGCCGCTCAGCCTGGATGCCACTATCTGTCAGCAAATTGACTCTCCTATGACGCTTGGCGACACCTTGACCGATGCTCACTATCAAAACCTGCAAAATCTAGAGGAAGACCGCCAACAGCTTCAGCGAGCCTTGAACCAACTGGAAGACAAAACACGGCAGGCGATCGAGTTTGTGTTCATCAAAGACTTGTCCCGCAAAGAAGTTGCAGAGCAGATTGGTGTTAGCCCCATGACCGTCACCCGCCGCATCCATCGCGGGATTCAGCAAATGGTAACGCTCCTCCAACCTCAAGTGTTGCAGACCGATCCCTAAGCGTTGCACTCCATCATTGTTCGGTTACGCTTTCACTAAGTACCTAGTATCCTGTGCTGGATTGGCGATCGCTGATCCAGCTTTTTAGTGGCAAGAAGGAAGGCAGAGGGTGTGGGGTATGGGGTGTGGGGTGAAGGGTAAAGGGTTGGGCAAGAGCCTCTGCTTCCCCTGTCCCCTGCCTCCTGCCTTCTGCCCTCTACCTCCTCCCCTGCTCCCGATTTTTGACTCCCTACCCCCGACTCTTACTACCCACTAACTCCCGCTCTGCCGAAGCCTCCGACATTTCAGTGGGTACGCCATCTCTAACGAGAGATGGGGATTTACCACTCCTGTGGATGAAATTGCTCACCATTGCGAGAATGGCGTTGACTTTGCGAGTCCGCCAGGAGTCGATCACAGTGTCTACTTGCTGAACGCTTAAACGTCGCTCTAGCGCTTCACGCAGGTAAGCCGCGTGCCCTATTTCGTCACTGGCGACGCTGAGAATCCCTTTTTTAAGCTTGGCGCTGACGGGTTCGTCTTCTGGCAAAACATTTGCCATGCGTACAAAGTCTTTGCTGGCATCCAGTTCCAGAATGTACGTGCTGCCTAAAAACGCAATCCAATCGATCGCCTCTGGTTTCAAGTCTGCCTGGGTATAGCCTTCAAAGTACGCATCAAAGAAGGGATTGCGTTTGCGTTTTTCGGGCTTTTCTTCCGTGTTGGTTGGTCTGGGAGAGGTTTTGAGGTCAATGACTTCTTTGTTAAGCTGCTTCAAAGCGTGCGCGAAAATCTGCCCATGACGACGCTCATCATTGGCATGGCGGGTGAGTTTTTCTGCCAGCCAGGTATCGCCTTCGGCAGCGGCACGATCGCGCAACGCTTCTAAATAAGGCACCGAACCAGATTCCGCCAATTGTAAGCTTGCTAGCGTGTTGGGTCGCGTCAGTGGGTCGCGCATATTACGAGCAGTGATGAATGCAGCCGCTCCCGAACCAAGCAGATGTAGCACTTGCGTGAAAAAGTTCATAGTCTGAAGAAGAGCTTACAGACGACATCCTAACGCTCTTCGTTAAAATGGGCAGCGGTAGGGCAGATCCGTTTCAAGTGGCAGCAGTCGCCGTCTTGCTGATAGGCTTAACAGGGAAATTCAGGTTTTAGGGTGTGAGGCACCGACTGAAGTTGTGGCGTTAATTCGCTGTCTCAGGAGACCATTCATCATGGGGGGTTACGGTGCGTTTGTTTAAAACCGTTGCCGGATTGCGTTGTTATCTCAATCAATACCGCTCCGGTCAAGTTCTCTGCGATCGCCCAACTACAGGTGAATCGGATACGACAGCAGTGAGGGCGATCGGGCTAGTACCCACCATGGGATCACTCCATGTCGGACATCTCAGCCTGATTCAAAAAGCACGTCGCGAAAATCAACTCGTCGTAGTCAGCATTTTTGTCAATCCACTTCAGTTTGCCCCAACTGAAGATTTCCACCGATATCCCCGCACCCTGGAGCACGATCGTGCCTTGTGCGAGCAAGTTGGGGTCGATGTAATTTTTGCACCGAGTGCAGAGGAGATGGGAGTTGGGGGGGAGGCAGAGGGCGGAAGGCAGAAGGCAGAGGGAGCAGGGAAAGTGGAGGCTCTTAGACCCTTCACCCTTCACCCTTTACCCTTCACCCCTTACCCCTCCCCCCTCACTCCTCACTCCTCACCCACCCAAGTGGTTCCGCCACCCGCGATGACCTCTGTTCTCTGTGGTCGATCGCGCATCGGGCATTTTCAAGGTGTGGCGACGATCGTGACCAAATTGTTTAACATTGTGCAGCCACAGCAAGCCTACTTTGGACAGAAGGACGCGCAGCAGTTAGCGATTCTTCAACGACTGGTGGCAGACTTGAATTTGCCTGTTACCATCGTTCCTTGTGCCACTGTCCGGGAAGCAACTGGGCTGGCATTTAGCTCGCGCAATCAATATTTGACCGCAGACCAAAAGGAACAGGCGACAGCGCTTTATCGCGGCTTACGGACGGCTGAGGAAGTGTTCCGGACAGGTGAGCATGTCAGCGAAGTGCTGATCAAAACGGTTAAAACAGAGCTGGAGCGCATCCCGGCGATCGCTCCCGAATACATCGAACTCGTTCATCCTTCAACGTTGGAACCTCTAGACATGGTGAAAGAAACAGGCTTATTGGCAGTCGCGGCTCGTCTTGGCTCAACGCGCCTCATTGACAATGTGGTGTTGTCGGCGCGGAAGCCCATTGTGGCGATCGATGGTCCCGCTGGCGCTGGCAAATCAACCGTTTCTCGTCAAGTCGCCCACGAACTCAACTTGCTCTATCTGGATACAGGCGCGATGTATCGGGCAGTGACCTGGCTTGTGTTGCAGTCTGGCATTGCGATCGACGACGAACCCAGCATTGCGGAACTGGTCAGCCAGTGCGAAATTGCCGTGAGCGGTCATCCATCTTCTGTGAGCGTTTCGATTAATGGTCAGGATGTGACTCAGGACATTCGGAGCCTTGAGGTGACCTCGAAGGTGTCGGCGATCGCGGCACAAGCAACCGTTCGCCACGAATTGGTGCAGCAGCAACGACGCTATGGCAAAAATGGCGGCATTGTCATTGATGGTCGCGACATTGGCACCTATGTGTTTCCGGATGCAGAACTTAAACTGTTTTTGACGGCATCCGTACAGGAACGGGCACGCCGACGGCAGCAAGACCTCAAAAACCAGGGTAGGAGCGACATCAGCCTGGATGAGTTAGAGCAGGCAATTTACGATCGCGATCGCAAGGACAGCACCCGCACCCTGGCTCCTCTACGGCAGGCAGAGGATGCGATCGAAATCCAAACCGATGCTCTCACAATTGCTGAAGTCGTCGATCGCATTGTGCAACTCTACGCAACGCGAGCAGAACGATAGGAAAAGGCAGAGGGCAGAGGGCAGAAGGCAGAAGGGATGAGGGATGAAGGCTAAAGGCTAAAGGCTAAAAAGCAGATTGCTGACTCCTGAATCCTGAGGGGCTTAAACTTAGCATGGACGATCGATGTACGTTATCTGTATACTAAAAAAGACCGATCGGTCTTGAGTTGTAGATTCTATGCAAAAAGCGGCAGAAACCAGGGCAAAGATTATTCAGCAAGCGGCTGGGCTTTTTAACCAACAGGGTTATGCTGGCTCATCGATATCGGATATTATGCGTGTTACTGGGTTGCAAAAGGGAGGCATTTATAACCATTTCCATAGCAAAGAAGAACTGGCTTTAGCTGCTTTTGACTTTGCGATTCAATTGAGTAGCCAACAGTTTCTACAAGCGATACGGGGTAAACGCTATGCGATTGAAAAATTGCAGGCAATGCTTCAGGTTTATCAACAGTTTGTGGATAATCCTCCCATTCCGGGTGGTTGTCCTTTATTGAATACTGCTGTAGAAAGCGATGATGCTCATCCAGCACTCCGAGATCGGGCGCAGCAGGCGATGACTTCCTGGCAACGATTGATTATTCGCATTATTGCTAAAGGCATTACTAGAGGCGAAATTCGCGTTACGGCGGAGCCAGAGACGGTAGCAACGATTCTCATTGCCACGATCGAAGGCGCGTTAATGATGAGCAAACTTTACAGCAATACGGTATATCTAGAGCGGGCGATCGAGCATTTACATCGCTACCTCGTGCAGGAATTGAGTGTCTAAGTCGGCATTCAATCTTTTTTTACACTCAAAAAGACCGATCGGTCTCAGTCGTTTAAACCGAGAGTAACCATGCCAGTACTTGAATCAACCTCCAGACCCTTGTTGATTGCGATCGACATTCCAGTCAAGACCTATGACATTGACTTTGCTGGCATTGTTAGCAATATTGTGTATCTGCGATGGCTCGAAGATTTACGCATCAAGCTGTTAGAAGAACACTTCCCGACGCTGTATCAGCAAGAGCAAACTATCTTTCCCATTCTGTCTGAAACCCAAATTTCCTATAAGCGACCCATTCGCCTGTTTGATCAGGTAACGGGGCAGATTTGGATGGGACATTTGACGCGCTTAAAGTGGACAGTGCAGGCAGAAATTATGTGTAATGGTAAAGTCGCCACGATCGCAACGCAAACAGGAGCATTTGTGGATGGTAAACGGATTCGCCCTGTGCCCATTCCCAGCTTTATGTCGCAGAAATTTTTTGAGCAGCAGCAATGAGTCTGTTTGTTCTACAAGCAGTCAGCAATCAGCGGTCAGTGGTCAGCGTGGGGAGTTAACCCAGTTATTAGTTGTTAGTTGTTAGTTGTTGGTTCTCGGTTGTTAGTGCATGAGGTGTTCCTGACTCCTTCTAAAAACTTTTCTTGAATGCCCGAAGGGCTATAAAACCAAAAACTCCTTTGCCTTCATCCCTCATCCCTCATCCCTGCTGCCCTCTGCCTCCTGCCCTCCGCCTTATCGATCAGCCGTCAGCAGCTAGAGAAACGCTGATGATTCCTTGCTGAGAGTGACATTGGCAACCCCAGGAACAGGCTTGTCAATTGGTCAGTCTAAACTAATCAGGTTGACGATCGTCTTGGGTATACTGAGAACTCCGAGCGTTCCATCCGCTGATGTCAATCTGTTTATTGATCGTTACAACATTATGATGCGCCCCAGACTGAAGCCATCTCGCAAAGCCCAGCGACGACTGTTGAGCAAAGAATTAGATTTGCTACTGCTGACAGGCTGTTCTTGTTTGCTGACCCTTCTCCATCACCCCATCAGCCAAGCGATTCAGGCACAGTCGCCGGCTCGCAATGCCCCGATCGAGACCTCAACCCAGACTGGGCAAAAGGATGTCAAACTAGCGGGTCAATTCTCGCTCACCCTGCCACCAGAACGCAAGAAACTGAAAGTGGTGAAGGAAGGCTGAGTTTTTAAGTTTAGGACTGACGCAAACCTCAGAGGTTTTAGTCAATCGGCGTAAGCGTTGCGGCGGTTGGTTTTCGGGGTAGTGCTAACCGAGTAAGGATCGCTCATTGGTTTAGCCAATCGGGCGTGGATTCGGCAAGCGTACCAAGCCACTGAATTGCTTGCCGGGATACCAGGATGTCTGCGTCAGCTTATCAAACCCTGGGATGCTTTCCATATGTTTCACCATGCGGGTTCGCATCGCTTGATCAGGCAGAGTGCCTCTGAGTGCTCCCATATTTTGAGCCACATGGTCAGGATTAGAGGTCGCCGGAATGGCACAAGTGACGGCAGGATGTGAGATTGTGTATTTGAGAAAAAACTGCGCCCAGTTCTCACAACCAATTTCACGCGCAAAATCGGGCAGCGATCGTCCTTTCACCAGTTCAAACAATCGCGCTTTTTCAAACGGCATGTTGACTAAAACGGCAACCCCTCGTTCGGCGGCGGCTGGCAAAATTCGGTCTTCGGCTTGGCGTTGGGCGATCGAATAGCGCACTTGCACAAAATCTAAATTGCCGCGCCCAATCCACTGTTCGATCGCGCCGTAATACACAGATTCATGATGGGTGATACCCACATAGCGAACTTTTCCTTCCTGCTTCCATGCCCGTAACAGTGGCAGCATCACATCCACATTCACCAAACTGTGAACCTGCATCACATCCAGGCGATCGCGCGACAATCGTTTCAATGATTGATCAAATTGTTTTTGTGCCTGAGAGCGATCGCCCAGAAATTCACCCGTTGCCCAGACTTTGTTGGTAATGAAGAGATCGTTTGTCATGCCCAGCGAGGCAGCAAATTCACCCACATTTACCTCAGACAACCCGTAGAGCGGCGATACATCGATCATCCGTCCGCCTCCCGCCCGAAAGCGGCGCAGCACTTCTCGCAAATGCTCGCGGGATTGATCTGGCTTGACATCAAAGGTCATAAAAGTTCCCAAACCGATCGCGGGCACTCGCTCTTTGGTTTGCGGAATTTCTTTGGTAATGAGTTCCGATGGTTGATTTAGTCCAGGTGATGTTTGCCCCTGTGCCTGTCTGGTGCCGCAATTATGGAGTGCAGAGGAAATCATCGTACTGACTGCACCCAATCCCATCAGTCGCAGGGTGGCTCGGCGGGAAAGCGATGTAGAGGAAGGATTAGGCACAGCATCATGTTGAGTTGGAATCATGATTTAGGCTCCTTATACCAAGTTGATTTGAGAGCAGATCGGTTAGGGGCGAACAGCCGTTCACCCCTACAGAGGGTCGATGTGTAGCGAAGTCTACTTAAATTGGTGTTACTGACCGTAAAGGCATCGCTGAATGTCTTGCTTAAACTGCCAACTGCCCGGTTCTACATTGAATAAATAGAATTCGCAGTAAGCCGGATAAGATTTAGTTAATTCATATGTATCAGGCGTTGGCTTCCCATCAGACGATCGAGACTGAGATGGCTGAATGCGCTGACCAGGCAAGTTTGTACCGAGATTGGGAAAATTCTCACGGGTTGCAGAATCGGGTTGTTGCAACTCAGGAGCGCGATCGGTTTCGGTTGTAGACAAATTGGTGTTGGCAATCGCTCTGGGGAAAGGGCTGACAGTAGCCATGAGCAGCGTCAATGCCGTTGTAATAACTGAATGTTTCATTACCCTTGAAGAATGTGCCTAACCAGATGGTAGCGCTGGGTTAGAAGGTTGTTATTTCTAATTCGCTATGGCGTAATAACTGTAGGTTATTAACAGATGATGTATATGGAACTCCGCCAACTCAAATATTTCATTACCGTGGCTGAAGCCCTCCACTTTGGTCGGGCGGCTGAGATATTGCACCTGAGCCAGCCTGCACTTAGCAAGCAAATTCAAGCTCTGGAAGACAACCTGGAGGTTCAACTGTTTGAACGCACAAAACAATGGGTTCGATTAACCAATGCAGGTCAAAAATTCCTCGAAACCGCCCATCGCATTCTGCACGAAGTCGAAGCAGGTATCCAGGTGACGAAACAGGTTGCCAATGGAACGATGGGCAGACTTAGGATTGGCTTTACAGAATCGACTTTATTGAGCCTTGCACCAGACATTGTGAGAGTTTACCGATCGCAGTATCCCCAGGTTGAATTGCTGCTGACTAGCGGCGGCACCGAAGCGCAGGTAGAAGCCCTCCGAACCCATGACATCGATCTGGGCTTTGTCTATCTACCGATTCGTGAACCGTCTCTTGCGACTCATTTAATTTCTGAAGAAGTCTACATTGCAGCACTGCCCGACTCTCATCGACTCGCACGACAGCCAGAGATAGCGCTTACGGCTCTGGCAAACGAACCGCTGATTTTTTACCCACGATCGCTTGCCCCTGTCCTGTATGCAGATTTCATCAAATACTGTGAACAGGCTGGGTTTACGCCTAACATCGTGCAGGAGGCTGAACTCGCTCAAACTCGGTTGGGACTGGCGGCGGCTGGGGTTGGCATTACGTTTGTCCTCTCTGCCATCCAAAACTTGAGTGCCAAAGGGGTTATTTACCGCTCTTTAGTTGGGGATTTTCCATCGCTAAAACTGGCTTTCGCGTGGCGACAGAACGAGACTTCGCCCGTTGTCCACGAATGTATCAGACTGCTCAAAACAATCAAATCTGCTGGTGGTTCACCCTGACTATTGAGCCACTAGCACTTGATGCACACCGTAACCAATATCCACGATATAACCCTGGCATCAAACGCTGCTCCCTTTGGCAAGATCAACTTTCGGGTGAAAGATCGGCGATCGCTGTTGAAACCACACGAGGTTACACTTGGATAGAGGTATAACCTCAGGTCTTTAAATCGACTTAAACATTTCGTTCCTTAAAGACTTCTTCCGCCAGAGCCATTGCCTGCTGCACTTTCACAAAGCCAACATATGGGATCATGTGCATGATGGCTTCAATAATTTCTGGGCGATCGGCTCCCACATTTAAAGCACCATTGACATGAACTTTGAGCGGCAATTCTGAGGCAGTGGTATTTAAGCCTGTTAACGCTGAAACAGTCGCCAGTTCGCGGGTTTTCAGATCCAGATTGGGGCGCGAAAACACATCCCCGTAAGAGAATTCCACAATATAACGTCCCAGGTCAGGCGCAATATCTTCAAAGCTTTTCACAACTGCTTCACCCGATGCCTTGCTGATTTGGTTGAGCGCTTCTAACCCTCGTCGATACCGTGCTTCGTTGCTTTCTGCTTGCCGCCGACTTTCTAGCTCTGGTTGTGGGCTGGCAGGTGGAATTCCTCGTTGCTTGAGATTGGTAAAGACTGACTGCGCAGCAGCTACAGCCGTTAATGTTTTGGGATACCCGGCATACACAGTCATTTGCAAGATCAATTCTTTGATTTCAGTTTCCGTTGCGCCCGATCGCAAGGCACCTTCAACATGAGCCTGAATCGAATGGGGCTGATTTCCCAGAACTGTCACCATTGCAAGTGTGGCAAACTCGCGGGATTTAAGGCTGAGTCCACGCCGATTCCAAATTTCACCTCGCGCAAATTCAATGATCAACCGGGATAAATCTGGAGCGATCGCGGCAAACCGAGTGGCAATGGTTTTGACGCGATCGCCTTCCGTTTGCTGCAAATTTTGAATACCAAGCTGATAGCGATCGCCCTCTGGTCGAGATGAAACCGGCTTGTACTCTACATTACGCTCTTTGAAGACTTCACGGGCGATCGTCATCCCATCTTGCGCGGCTGGAAAACCCGCATACACAACAGCATGGAGAACAGTTTCAACCACTTCTTGAGGTGTACAGCCCACATTCAACATCCCATGAATATGAAACTTCAAAGCAGGACGCACTGAGCCGATCGCAGTTAATGCTGCAACAATGACAATTTCTCGCTGTTTCAAATCGAGTCCGGGACGGGACACAACATCACCAAACCCATGTTCTACGAGCATTTTGGCTAAAGCGGGCGAAAATGCTTCTAGGGGACGAATGGCGCGATCGTAATCCTTACCTCCAACTCGTTTGAGCGTTTCAATGCCGCGATCGTAGCGATTGTTCGCTTGAGCGGGCGCTTTTTGGGTGAAGAGTCCCAGCATAACGGTTGATAGCGTTGCCATTGCAGATGTGAGGAGCGATCGGCGCACTCGTTGAGATGAAGGTTGCATGGTTTCTCTTCTATGAATTGAGTTACTGGGATATTTGTTGCAAAAGTGTCATTTCATACGGTTCCACTAACGTTTCTTCAAACGCTTTCGCAATCTGTTTTGAGTAGGGCATTGTAAAGTGAGCATTGAGAGACGCTTGATCTTGCCAAATTTCGTAGAGAACAAACATGGATGGATCAGCCAAATTGATATGTAAGTCATAGGTAAGGCATCCAGTTTCAGAACGGCTGGGAGCCAGCATAGCCAGTAAATCTTGCTTGACTCGTGCTTCCATACCGGGTTTTGCTTTGAAACGAGCCACGATCGTCAGCGGTTGATGTGCCATTTATTTTTGTCGCTGTAAAGTTCAAACTAATTCTGAGTGTCCAGACATTTTTACAACCCAGACATCATGCCGCCATCGGCTAGAAGAGACGTGCCTGTAATGTAAGGACAATCGTTGGATGCGAGAAATAATGCCGCTTCAGCAATCTCTTCTGCCGTTGCAATTCGCTTCAGCGCATCCACTAACTGTCGAGACGCTTCTACCTTCTCCGGATTGCCTCCGGTTGTTCGCTGAAACAGCGGCGTATCGGTGATTCCGGGCGAAAGCACATTCACGCGAATGCCCTGCCGACCATAATCCAGTGCTGCCACCTGCGCTAAACCCAGTAGTGCCCGTTTCGCCGCAGTATAGGCAGCAAACCCCGGTCGCGTGGCTACCGTGTGTTGAGAGGCAGTAATCACAATGGTTCCACCGCGCTTTAACAGGTGTGGAATCTGGTATTTCATCGCCAGAAAAACACCCCGTAGGTTTGTATGTTGAGTCCGATCCCACTCCTCTACAGTAATTTCGTGCAGTGGCTTTGTGAGTACGTCGCCTGCATTATTGAATGCCACGTCCAATTGACCGTATTTTTCAACAATGCGATCGACAAACGACGCAACTTCTTTAGGCTGCGTCACATCCGCCTTGATGTAAGTGGCATCGCCTCCACTTTGCCGAATTTGCTGCTCGACCTCAGCCCCCAAGTTTGCTCGCCGTCCGCAGAAACCAACTTTGGCTCCTTCACGGGCAAAGGCGATCGCGGCTGCACGTCCAATGCCAGAGGTTGCGCCAGTAATCATTACCACTTTGTCAGCAAAGCGATCGCGCCGAGTCACCGAGTTGGTTGCGGGCTGAGATGGTTGAGCGGTTGTTTCTTGAGCGATCGTCTGTTGAGCTAATCCAACCATAGAAACGCCAGCCATTCCAGCGAGTCCCGTTTGAATCAATTGACGACGATTCGGCTGCCGATGCGTGTTGTGTTTCGTCATTGTTTTTATAGATTCAGAGAGTAATTTAAAGATCCCTTGCGCTGCGAAATGAGGCTTGATAGTCTCAGTGTAGATTCATGCCTAAAATATTGACAATGCCTTCTTTTGTCACGACAGTCATGCTAAAAATGCATTAATTATGAGCCGTCTCCAAGATCTGGAAGTCTTTGTGCAAGTCGTCAACAGTGGCAACTTTGCGAAAGCAGCCGTGGCGTTAGACATCAACCCATCAGCCATCAGTCGCCGCATCAGCCAGCTTGAAGACCAGTTGGGGGTACGGTTATTCAATCGCACGACTCGTAGCCTCAGTTTGACTGAAGTGGGAGAGCGTTATTTCAATCGCTGCCTCAGAATTTTGGCAGATTTAGAGGAAGCCGATCGCGAGGCAAAACAGCACAGCGAAGCACCTCAGGGCGTGCTGCATGTGAGTTGTTCAACCCTGTTTGCCCATCGCCATTTGCTTCCCTGGCTGCCTGAGTTTTTGACCCATTACCCACGCTTAAATCTTCAACTGGTGCTGACGGATGATGTGATTGATGTTGTAGGCGAAGGCATTGATGTGGCGATTCGGGTGAGTGAACTGGCAGATTCTTCTCTGATTACTCGCCGCTTAGTGTCCGATCGCCGCATTCTTTGCGCGGCTCCTGTCTATCTCGATCGCTACGGCACTCCAAACACTCCCGATGAGCTAGCGGCGCACAACTGTCTCGCCCTGAATGCGCACAAAACCACCTTAAATCAATGGCGCTTTCGTGACTCTAGTGGGCTGAGAGAAATGAATGTGGGTGGAAATTTTACGGTGAATAGCGGAGCTGCCTTGTATGAAGCGGTGCTAGCAGGGATGGGCATTGCGCGTGTAACCACGTTTCTAGCAGGACAGGCGTTGCGATCAGGGCAACTCATCCGCATCCTTTCTGAGTATGAAGATGAAAGTGATGTGGGAATCTACGCCATTTTTCCCAGCAATCGCTACCCGCTGCCAAAAGTGCAGTGCTTCGTTGACTTCCTCGTTAAGAACTGTTTGGATGCAGTTTCGGTAGTGCCTTGATGTCAAGGATGAAGCAGCACGAGCCACTCGATCGCCACTCAACTCATCGTTGGTTATCTTTATTACCCCTCACTCCTTACTCCTCACTCCTCTCCCCTCACCCGATCGCCGTGCGACGGGCAAGGTGGCGCAGAAATGGAACGATCGAGCCACGCCACGGCTTGCTGAAGTCTGGGAAGTGCTTCTTCCGGCTGGTCTTTGAGGAGGAAGACGATCGCAGCGGCAGCTTGTTCGTTGGCACGCGCTTTACGGTTAGACTTGAGGCGATGCCAGTCTCGTTCGGTAATGGCGAGTTTTGCCAGCAGCGCTTGTGCTAGTTCGGCAGCGCTAAGTTGGCTCAGGTCAAGACTATCAGCGAGAACGGTTGGGGATGGCGTGGTGGAGATGGACGGATCAGGCATAGGGTTGCTGCGATCGTGGGCATAATCTAAAGATAGCTCTACTCTACTACTGCCGTTATGCCGCTGCCTCAATCCTCTTCTGATCCGCCCCCCGATCGCAATGGCGAAGCACTGTCAGAAGCACAGACCTTTGAGCAAGAGTTGGCAGACGTTGAGCGATCGCTTCAGGCACTTAAGGAACGCTATGTGCAGGTGCAGCAAGATGAGCAAGCACGGGCAACGCTAGAGGGGCGCAAGGACGACGTTAAACGCCAACTTCAGCGATCGCCTTCGCCAGCACTCAAAGCCGAACTCACCAGCTTACAGTCACAACTTGACGCACTGGAGGTGAATTTAGAAAGCAGACTGTTTTCCTGGGGCAGCTTGCGAGAACCCTTCTGGCAAATTGTGCGCTTTGGTGGGTTAGGCGTGGTCATTGGGTGGTCGATCGCCATTGCCGTGCTGCAAAACCCAGCCCCTACACCACAGCCTTCCATCTCCGCGACCCAAACACCTCAGCAGTAATTGCTTGAGCCTTTCAGCGTTTGGATGCGCTGGTTAACCACGCGCCGCCGCATTAGGTGCGACAGACGGGCAACGTAAAGTGAAAACAACTCCCTGTGTTGGGTGTTGAATCGACCCAGATCTGCCCGTAGTGAGCACGAATGATGCGCTGGCAAAGCGATAGCCCAATGCCATAGCCTTCTTTTGCCTCATCTCGTTCCAGGCGAAAGTGGTCTTCAAAGATGCGATTGCGGTTTTCTTCGGGAATGCCAGGACCGTTGTCGCAGACGCTGACCTGCACCTTTTGCGTCGTGCGATGCAGAATTGAGATGACGATGGAGCCTCCGGTCGGCGTGTACTTGAACGCGTTATCGAGCAGGTTGACCAATACTTGCCGCACACGTTCGCTATCGGCATAAACACCAGGCAAATCGGAGGGAATGTCGTGCTTCACGCGCTGCGCTTTTGCCTGAAAACGGTCTTGTAAATAGTCCAGCACCTCAAGGCACAGTCCGCCCAGATCCAGCTTTTGAGGGACAATACGCAACTCGCCGCTAGTACCCCGTGCTGCCTGCAAAATGTCCGTGATCATGTGGTCGATCGCGCGGGTTTGGGTACGAGCGTGCTTCAGAAGTTGGGCGGTGAGAGTAGGCGTGAGTCGAGAAGACCAACCTTCGGTAACACTATGTCCCATTTCGAGGGTTTCGATGGCGATCGATGCAGCGGTGAGAGGGTTACGCAAATCATGAGCCAGCATGGAGATAATTTCATCTTTAAAGCGCAACTGGTGCTCCAATTCAGCTTTTTCTTGCTTGAGACGAAAGACTTCATCCGTCAAATGAATCAGTTCAGTAGAGCGGGCGATCGTGCCCAGAGCGCTAGATGTTCCGCTCCCGGAAGGTTTGCTTGTAAGGTTAGCGTCAGCCGCTTTGCTTGAAGGGTCAGCGCTTGTTCCATCCGCCATAGTGCCTGCTTTTAACGCTGCGAGATTTTCGCTTAAGGGCTGCTGATGGCTATCATTAACCAGATAGGCTTCGACCGAGCGTTGCCAGTAAGGCCACCAGTGTTGCAGTTGGGCAACGAGATCACTACCTGCAAGCGTTTGTCGCGGCTGAGGATGCAGCTTGATTAACGCCGGTGTTGCTACTAAGCGAAAGTGTTCTGCTAAGTAGGGTTGCTCGCTGACATCAATCACCTCTAGCTCAAAAGGATACGCGGTTCTGAGATCTTTCAGCGCATCTCGAACGTGCCGAATCCGCTCTCTCGAACTCGGTCGCTTGTCAATAAACAGCAACAGTTGCAGCAGCATTTCGTCGCTGGTTTGCTTTTCAGAAAATGCCTGCATGCCATCTCTTTCCAGCACTTCACATACACGGGACAAGATCGCGTTCATTCAAAACGCTGAGCGAACATTAAAACATTCAATTAAATTAATGTATCTCTCTACTTTATAGAGTACCCTTTCTAACCTAATTCTGGTGATCGGTAACTGAACCGTAATGCTAGCTCAGATCTGTCCTGAAGTAGAACGACAAAGCAGTACTGGACAGGGTGCATGATGCAATGTGTAATCTTCAGCAGCACTAAGACGGGCATTACGTAAGGCGGGTGGTTGCTTGATGGTCTCAACCCCCGACGGTTGTTTCGATCGCCGAAAGGATTGCAAGGGAAATAACCCTTCACCAGACGGGAAGCGTAACCAGCGCTGCATGGCGTTACCACCCAGCACAATCAGGTCTACCTGCTGTTGTTGAGCGATTTGGCAAATCAACGGTCCTGGATCACCCGTTTGACGTAGGGTGTGAATCTCAAGGTTTGAGGCACTTAAAGCAGTTTTGGTCTGTTCAAGCACTGCCTCGCTTTGTTCTTTTTGGGCCTCTTGCAAGGATTGATTGAGCTGCCAGCTAGGAGTTGGCGTGGCAAACGGACCAAACAGATAATCGGCGTTTAAGGGATGTTCGGCATAGAGAATCGTAAGCTGCCGTACACCCGCTGGGATCAGTTGACGAGTGGCTTCGATCGCCTGTCGAGTGGCTGGAGAGTCATTCACCACCAGCAAAAGATGATGCAAATTTGGTTCTGCTTCGGGGGGCATCACTGCGCCGCGAAACACCAACACGCTACAGGGAGCATAGCGTGCAATCACAACCGACACGTTACCCATCAGCCGCCCACGGATATTGGTGGTACCCCGCGATCCAACCGCAATTAATCCAGCTTTCATCGCCCGCGCACAGTTCAAAATCTCGATCGCAGGTCGTCCCTGGCGCACTTGTACCGTAAAGGATATGGGTGGCAGTGCCTCCATCATTTTAGTTAAGTCGTCTGCACTTGGCGTTGGCGCAATCGCAGCCGTCGATTCTAGAGCGGGTTCTAAAGGAGCATTGGCGGCGGTAGATAGAGGTTCCTGACCAGTTGTCTCGGTCAAGGCAGTTGACAAGGAAGCCTGAGTGGATGGCTGTGTAGGAACTGCTCGCTTTGAGCGGCTAGAGCGCCGAGGCTGTACTGACAGTACTGTCACGATCGAGCGCCCGTTGACATTCTGCTGTGATTGGGTGGATTGAGCGATCATCACCAATAACTTCTGTGCGAGATAGGCACTCGGTGAACCATCGGTTGCCACAAGAAACGGAGGAAAAAGGACTGGAGCGCTTGTTTGAGTCATGGCGTTAGTCTCTTACCCTTATCATTACTTGGTTCAAACCATCCCATCTAGTTTATCTGTTGTAGTGCATACTACTAGATTACGGTAGCGATGACGCTATGCGTTCGTCATTGCCCATAAGGCTGATGCTTTGTCGCGCTTTCGATCGATCATGGGCGTGAGCGATTGGGAGCACGATCGGGTCAGCCCTCCTATAAAGCGGCTGGATCTCTTGAGTTACTTTAGGGAGAGAACGGCGCAACGTTAAAATAAGTCAACTGTCGAGACGATTGCTGATGAAGATTCTGGTACTGGCTTGGGAATTTCCACCCCGTATTGTCGGTGGAATCGCTCGACACGTAGCAGAGCTGTACCCTGAAGTTGCGAAGCAGGGGCACGAAATCCATTTGGTCACGGTCGAGTTTGGGCAAGCGCCTTGTTATGAAGTTGTGGATAGCATTCACGTCCACCGGGTCAGCGTTGGTCTCAGCAGTGATTTTTTTCACTGGGTCGTCAACATGAACGAAAGCCTTGGTCAGCACGGTGGCAAGCTGCTGCTAGAAGAAGGACCGTTTGACCTGATTCATGCTCACGATTGGCTGGTAGGAGATGCGGCGATCGCGCTCAAGCACACGTTCAAAGTGCCTCTGGTCGCCACCATCCACGCCACCGAATTTGGTCGCCAAAACGGTATTCACACCGATGTTCAGTACTACATCCACCACAAAGAGCGGATGCTAGCGCACAATGCATGGCGCATTATTGTGTGTACCAATTACATGCGGTTAGAAGTTGAGCGCACACTCGCTGCCCCCTGGAACAAGATTGACGTAGTGTATAACGGCATTCGACCTGAGAAAAAACATCGTGATCCAGAGTTTGACTATTGGACGTTTCGACGACGCTTTGCGGCAGACGAGGAAAAAATTGCCTACTATGTCGGACGGATGACTTACGAAAAAGGCGTTTCGGTTTTGCTGAGTGCGGCACCAAAGGTCATTCAGGCAAGTGATCATGGCGTTAAGTTTGTGCTGATCGGCGGCGGCAACACAGACTATCTGAAACGGCAAGCGTGGGAATTGGGCATTTGGGATCAGTGTTACTTTACGGGCTTCATGTCAGATGCTGACCTCGATCGCTTTCAAACGGTGGCAGACTGTGCCGTTTTTCCTAGCCTTTACGAGCCGTTTGGCATTGTGGCGCTAGAAAGCTTTGCGGCACGCGTCCCCGTCGTGGTTTCCGATACGGGCGGCTTGCCAGAAGTTGTGCGCCACACCAAAACGGGCATTGTCACCTGGACGAATAACGCTGATTCCCTTGCCTGGGGCATCTTAGAAGTTTTGCGGCATCCAGGCTACGCCCAATGGTTGGTGGACAATGCCTATGCTGATTTAAAGCATCGGTTTGACTGGTACAAGCTAGCGCTGCAAACAGAGGCGGTTTATGGGCGGGTGCTGCATGAGCGATCGCAGGTGGTGTGGGGGTGAGGGAGAGGCAGAAGGCAGAAGGCAAAGGAGTTTTTGGTTTTTAGTTGTATAGCCCTTTGGGCATTCAAGAAAAGTTTTTAGAAGGAGTCAGGAAAGGCTCATGCACTAACAACCTTTCTGGTATGCCTGTTTCTGATATGCCGAAAGGCTTTAGGGCTTTACAACTAACAACTAACAACTAACAACTCCCTCTCCTTAACAGAGCCTTTACCTTGCCAGTGTTTCATAGCGGCAGATCTGAGGTAGCATCTGTGAACTGCTGAGGCTTCGCGATCGATTGCGCGTTCTTATGTCAGACAGCCGTGTTAGAGGTGATGTTAATCGTGTATGAGCGAGTTGGTAACGCTTGCAGTCTCATCCAGGGCGTTTACGCGCTTTATTTGGTACACGCGCTTTGTTTGGCACAGAGGAGGAATGCTTGGAACGGCACCATGTTGTGATCGGTGGCTTATTGTCTGGTGCAGCCGCGATCGCGCTGGTTACTCAACCTGCCAGGGCGCTCACTCAGGTCACTGGCATTACCTTGACCCCCACGGCTAGCGGCATTGATATTGTGCTACAGCTTCAGGCAACGGGGAAGAACGGGGGTGGCGATCGTCCTCAAATTTTCACCAGCGGGCAAGGGAATACCTGGGTTGCCAACATCACCAATGCTCAACTGAGCGCAGCCGCAGCCAAGCCCTACCGCCAGGAGAACCCGGCACCCAGCATTGAGACAATAAGCATTACAGCTACCAGCACCAGCAGCGTTCAGGTAACTGTGACTGGCAAACCGGGTTCCCTGATGGGGCAGGCACAGCAGGATGGTACGAAGCTAACCCTCAGTCTGCTTTATGCCGCGCTGCCAGGTACCAACTCGACAACAGGACAGACCACCAATCCATCGTCTCAACCGCGCTCAAATCTGCCCACGCTTCCCAGACCAACCCTCAGAACTCCGACCACTGCTCCAGCACCGACGGCAACCAGCCCACTGATGTCTGCCCCTGATAGTTCTCAGATTCCTACCATCACGACTCCGACCACTGCTCCCTCGCCCACCCCTGGACCAATCCAACCCCTTCCCAGACCGATCCCTGCAACCACGCCCTCAAGCACTCCAGCGCCAACCTCAAGCACTCCAGTTCCAAATCCCTCAACACCGCCGCCTGGTAGCCGCATTACCTACACCGATCTCAACGTTCAGCCCACCACAATCGACCTGGGGACTGCTGCCCGCATTGAGCGCGTCGTGTTGCGCGAGACCCCTGTTCGGGAGGCATTGGCACTTTTGGCACGCGCTGCTGACTTGGGTATCGTGTATGCCGAAGATTTAGGCGGAGCACCTGCTGCTGGAGCGTCTGGTCAAGCCGCCTCGATCATTGATTCTAATATTTCGCTGGATATTGAGAACGAGCCGATTCAGGACGTGTTTAACTACATCCTGCGGGCGAAAGGGCTGAAGGCGAATCGGGTCGGCAAAACCATTTTTGTGGGTCTGAACCTACCCGCTACAACAGGCAGCTACGTGACCCGCACCCTGCGGCTCAATCAAATGCGGGCAACCTTACCGCAAACAAACCTGACAACCACAGCGGTGAGTGCTTCTAGCCTCACCAGTGGCGGCGGACAGGGCGGCAGTACGACGACAAGCCAGGTTGGTAGAACCAGCACCAACACTGAGAACATTCCCTATAAAGGGGCGCTGCAAGTGCTGGAAGAATTAGGGGCAAACAACAGTGCTACAGCCAGAAGTCCTATTTTTAGAGGCTTGCAGGTGACTGCCGATGCGCGGACGAATACGCTGTCGATCGTCGGTTCACTTGAACAGGTGCAGCTTGCAACAGACTATCTCAACAAGCTGGATGTGCGGCGGAAGCAGGTTGCGGTGAACGTCAAGATTGTGGAAGTCGATCTGTCAAAAACGAGCAATATTGGCTCCAGTTTTTCCTTTGGCGTGGCGGGTAACTTCTTTAATGTGAATCAGGGGCGAGGCGGCGTTAACGTTGGTCCGGTAAATCCATCGCTAATTGATTCAAATAGCCTTACCAGTCCCTCAACGATCGCCAACCCCTTCGCCAACATACAGCCACCGCTGAATACGGGCGCTCAAGTGACCGATCGCCAGGGTAATACGCTGGGCTTTCAGCCTGCCAGCCCCACGAACGCGAATCCACTGGCTCCAGTCGTGACAGGGCTAACCAGTGGTTCAACCGTCAGCACGAGCGGCAATGTGACGACCGTGTTGGGTCAGGCACTCACCTATGGACTCTCACCGTTATTCCAATTTCCCACACAGTTTTTGTTGAATCTCCAGGCTCAGGTCGTTTCTGGCAATGCCAAGATTCTGACGGATCCTACTTTGATTGTGCAGGAAGGCAATCAATCGCAGGTGAATTTGACCTCACAAGTGTTTTCGGGCTTCACAGAACAGCGCGTGACGGAGGGCAACGTGACCTCTACGCGGATTCTGCCGCAGCCGCCTGTGGATGTGGGTGTGATTTTGAATGTGCAGGTCGATCAGATTGATGACAACAACTTTGTCACGATCGCCGTCTCACCTGAAGTCAGTTCCCTTGGTCAGCAAATTACCGATCCGTCGCGCAACAACCTGCTCATTCAACAGTTGGTCAATCGCCGCCGCCTAGAAACAGGCAAAATTCGCTTGCGGGATGGTCAAACGTTGATTCTAACGGGCATCATTCAGGAGCAAGATCGAGAAATCATTACCAAAGTGCCGATTTTGGGTGACATTCCGCTGCTTAACCTGCTGTTTCGCAATCGCCGACAGGAGCGATCGCGCAATGAAGTCGTCGTGCTGGTGACACCGCAGATTTTGGATGATTCGGATCGATCGCCCTACGGCTACAACTATCTGCCCGGACCCGATGTGCAGAAGTTTTTGCAGCGATTGCCTCAGCCGTCGCAGAACAATACACTGCCGCAAGGTAATGTGCCATCCCAGGGAAGTGTGCCAGTCCCTCAAACGCCCTCAGCAACTCCGCAGAACGCACCGATCGCGCCGACTCAGGCAACTCCTGCTCCACAACCCGTCGCACCGCAGACTCTTCCAGCACCCACTCAAACGAATCCTACCCCACAGCCAAGCACACCAGCAGCCCCGACTGGGAACGCACCACCGACACAGCCTCCAGCCAGACCCTCAAGTGATCCACCTGGCACTGAGTCAACGCGTTAGTAGGGAAAAGCTTGCTGCTCAACGAGATGCTCATTTTTTAGCGTTATCCTTTCCCCTACCGTCCGCCAACGGTGATAGAATCGACTTTGATGTGAGGTTGCCCCACGGTGACGTAAACGCTACCGCTGACTGAGCCACAGAAGCCTGCTGCAAGGTCAAGATCGTTGGAACACATAGAAATTTTGTTCATGATTTCCTTGGCCTCACCAATCAGCGTTGCACCTTTCAAAGGTTTAGTGATTTTACCGTTTTCGATCAGGTAGGCTTCATCCACCGAGAAGTTAAACTGTCCAGTCGCCCCCACACTGCCGCCACCCATTTTCTTGCAGTAAATCCCTTTTTCAATGGAAGCGAACAGGTCTTCGTTGGTGAAGTCACCAGGAGCAATGTAAGTGTTCCGCATGCGGGATGCTGCCGCAAAGGTGTAGCCCTGACGACGACCGCTGCCCGTGCGGGGATGTCCGGTACGAATAGAGCCAGCCCGATCGGCAATGAAATTCTTCAGCACGCCTTTTTCAATCAAAAGTGTGCGCTGGGCGGGCATCCCTTCATCATCCATGTCGATCGTGCCAAAGGCATCGGTTGAAAGCCCTTCGTCCCAGGCAGTGAGATTTTCGTGGGCAATCTTTTCGCCCTTCTTATCGATAAATGGAGTGGTGCGTCTCTCAATCTGGGTGGTTTCCAACAGGTGCCCGCAGGCTTCGTGAAAGATCACCCCCCCAAATTTATTTGCCATGACGATCGGATAGGTGCCTGATTCCACATAGTCGGCATAGAGCATTCTGCCAGCAGACTCAGCCACACTTTCAGCAGTAGAAGCGTAGTCCCAGGTGCGGAGGAAGTTTGGATCGCTGGTATTGCCTGCGCGTTCGCCAATGGAAGCACGGTTCGCACCATCGGCACACAGCAAGTTGTAACCTACCGATTGCGTCAGGCGAATGTCTCTGGCAAACGTGCCGTCACTCGATGCAACCAGCACTTCTTGCCAATCGCGGAAGTACACGGCGCGACGGGATTGTACGTGGGTCGCTTTTTGCTGCAACCGGGCGTTGGCATCCAACAGCACCTCGCCCATTTCACGCATGGAGCTAGATTCTGAGAGCCAGGATTCTTTACCGCGTAGGACGGCATAATCCCGCAGCGGTTCCAGGTTGATCTCCGGGATGTAGGAGCCAGGTGATGGTAACTGCAAGCCCAAAATGGATAATCCTTTTTCCAGAGCAGCCTTCAAACCAGCAAAGGTCAGATCATTGGTGCTGACATAGCAGTCTGTTTGACCACGAAAGACGCGGATACCTGCACCTGTGGAGAGACGTGGCGAAATGCTGGTGATTGCGTCATCTTCAGCGAGGCAGCTAATATAGTTGACTCGCTCTAAGAAGAACTCAACGAAGTCTGCACCGGCTGCACGTCCTAACCCCAATAAGGTCGATAAGGGAGATTCCCAGGTCGCATCAAAGCGATCGCGCGTCGATGTGTAGTCTAATGTTGGCAATTCTCTAGAGCGAAGAAGCGGAGTTGCAATCATGGGTAGCCTCGGCTGCGATCGTGGAACGAGTTGATTCGTCAGGACTTCCATTTTGGAAGGGCAGATTTCTATTCTAAAGGGGCGACGATTTTTTGGTCAGCGAACTGCACATCACGGGAACACTGAGTGTTATCGCTTACACATGAGAATTAACTAAGTGAAACCTCTAAACAAAATTCACTACTGGCTTAAATTTACCGCGATCGCGCTTCTATCGCTCGCGATCGCCTGTCAGAGCTATTCACCAGGTGCTGCTGACTCAAGCGCTACATCCAGCCCCACCGTAACATCGCCTCGACCAACGGCAACTTTTACCGCATCGCCCCGGAAACGAGCCAATCAGTCACAGCTTGTGGATCTGCACGGGATCAATACCCGGATTCACCTCGATATGCGCTATGCGACCACCAATAATTTCATGCGTCGGACACTCTACAAACAGTCGCGCTGCTTGCTGAGGGCGATCGCCGCAGAACAGCTTTCGCAAGTGCAGTCAGATCTTGAAGCTGAAGGGCTGGGGCTAAAGGTCTATGATTGCTACCGTCCGCTGTCTGTACAGAAACAAATGTGGAAGCTGGTTCCAGACAATCGCTTCGTGGCTAATCCCGCCACTGGTTCACGGCATAATCGTGGGTCTGCGGTCGATGTCACGCTGGTCGATCAGCTGGGCAAGGAACTCACCATGCCCACAGCGTTCGATGACTTTACCGAGCAAGCTGATATAGACTATGACGGCGCTAGCCCGATCGCCAAACGAAATCGTCAGCGCTTGAAAGAGGCAATGGTAAAGCGTGGGTTCGCACCCTTGCAGACAGAATGGTGGCACTTTGATGCTGCCAATTGGGCACAGTTTCCCGTGCTGGATGTGCCGCTAGAAGCCGTTCTCTGAGGCAGCTTCAACCCTTCTGCCTTCTTAAAAATATGGTTTGTAGCGTGGTTCAAACTAAACTCAGAGTAAGCTAGACATAGTGCTGTGAAGAACGATGACCACCAAAGAACAGATCATTCAAGCCCTCGACCAGCTACCCGAACCAAAGCTCTCGGATGTGCTGACGTTTATCCATTCCCTAGAAGCACCAGCAGACAATCCACCCGCCGTTCGTCCTGAAGTGTGGCAAGCCTATTTAGATTCGGAGCGAGAACGAGAAGAGGTGTACCGTCGTCTTGCTAACTCCTAAATTTCTTTCGGTGGTTGAAACGCTAAGCATCCACACCAGACAGCTTAAGAAATATGGCGGCACTGCTGGTATCAGAGATGAAGGTCTACTGGAATCAGCGTTAGCGCAACCGCAAGCAACCTTTGGCGGTGAGTTTCTTCATGCAACAATTTATGAACAAGCCGCCGCTTACCTTTACCATCTAGCGAAAAATCACCCCTTTCTAGACGGCAACAAGCGCACCGCCTTTGCTGTGATGGATACCTTCCTGCGCGTCAATGGTTATCGACTGCTGCTGACCGATGAGCAAGCGTATACCTTGGTGCAAGAGGTTGTGACCGGGCGCATCAGTAAAACCGACTTGGCTGCATTGCTGGAGCGATCCTTTAGTAGTTGTTAGTTTTTAGTTGTTAGTTTTTCGTGAGCCGTACCGATCGAGCGACGAGTCTAACAACCAACAACCAACAACTAATTACTTCTCAAGCTCTTAGGCACCGATCGCCTTGGTTAATGTGCGGCTCACTTTGGCAGGGCAGAGAATAGTATCCCCATCCCGATAGCCCACAAAGCGAACGTAGACCAATTCACCGGGTGCAATATCGGGAGCATCGGGTTGATGCAGGGTTGGATCGTAAGCCACTTGTTCCCACGCTGTACCAATTTGGTGGTAGCCCCAGCTCTGAATCAAATTCTCCAGGGGAACAAACATGGGCGTTAAACTTTTGGCAGGCAAGTCTGGTTTCGCCTCAATGATTTTACTAATGCTGGGGTGGTGCGTGAATAGCGTTTGAAGCTGCTTAAAGAGTGAGCGGCGGAACGTTGCCGTAAGCGTTGTCTCTTGCTGCTGTAATGCCTGCTCAAGCTGGGCGCATTTCTGTGTGAGGCGATCGTTTTCTTGCTGTAAAGCTTGCTGACGTTGCTGATGCTCACTCGTTAAGAATTCCAGTGGCTGTGCATCAGGTTGAAGATCAGGGCGTGCTTGAGTCAATTGCTCGGTACGCTGCTGCAAGGCTTGCAGACGCAGGTTTTCTTGCGCTAGTTCTGCCTTTTGCTCTAGCGCCTGCTTCATCCGTTCGTACTCTCGCCTCAAGCGATGACGTTCGGCACCAAGCTTGTCATTGCTATTGGAGCCTAAGTCTACCAGCTTGACGATCGCCAAGATAAAAACAAACTCAATCAAAAAACCAAACCAAAAGAGGTTGGTGTTCTCTGCCATGCTCCTGATCTCCTCGGCGCGATGGTCGCAATGCGCCAGCTAAGCTTTACCATCCCCTATTCTGGCTCATTGCTTACAGTCCAGTGACTTTACAAAAGTCGATTTTTGTTACGTAAAAAGCTTTTAGACTGGATACTGTGAGGCAAAAGCGATGCAGTCTCTCCTTTCAATCCGATTCTTACGTTCAAGCCGATCGCCCGTGAATGTATCTCCAGAGTTTGCTGAGCCAGCCATGCAGCAGATTCTCATCTGCCAAAATCGCACCTGTCTCAAACAGGGAGCGATCGCGGTGCTGGCGGCGTTTCAAGCAAGACCCGTGCCAGGATGGTCGGTCATCAAAGCGGGCTGTATGGGACAGTGCGGCAACGGACCCATGGTTCGCATCTTGCCAGACAACATCTGGTACTGCGGGGTGCGACCAGAAGAAGTGCCAGAAGTGGTAAAGCGCCATCTGATTAATGGTCGTCCTGTGCGAGCGATGCTTTCACCTCATTTCCACGCAGTTCCGAAATCTAAACTTTAGGAATGAGAATTAAATAAGATCGGCTTTTGTAGGATGTGTTAGGCACTAGCCGTAACGCATCACAAGACCCAGAGGCGATGCGTTACGCGGCGCTTTTCTGGTATGCCGGAACGGCTTTACACATCCTACGCAAGAATCCGGTTTTATTAAATCCACGATCCTTAGAAAGAAGCTACTCACTTACGCGATCGCGCGTAGTAAAGGGCACGTCTACCACATCCCCTTCGGTTTCGCCGACTGTTACGTGCAAACCATCCCCTCCTGCTTTCGTGCGAATGTATGCCAGCCCAAAAGCTCCCTGATCTGTTTCAGTCAAACTGGTCAGCGTACCAATCTTCTCTCCGTTTAAAGTAATTGGGGTTCCTGGTGCAGCACTGTGCTTAAGACGAATACCCCAAAGCTGCTGTTTTACGCCTTTGTATGTATCGAGACGGGCGATCGTCTCCTGCCCGATGTAGCAACCCTTATCAAACGAAAGCATTTGCCACAGTCCTGCTTCCAGTGGGTTGTAGTCTTCAGTCAGTTCGCGATCGGGTGCGGGTCGTCCTTGCTCAATGCGTAAGCGCTCCCAGATTCGATCGCCCAGTGGCACTGCACCTGCCTCTACTAGCGTCTGCCAGACAGAAGCCGCCGCAGACCGATCAACCATCAACGTGTAGCCTTCTAGTGCCAACCCACTTCCAACAGCAACGCGCACAGACTGCCCAGCCAACGCAACCAGTTGATGATTTGCGTACTGAGTCTTAGCAGGAAGCTCGATGCCCAGTTGCTTGAGTAACGCACTACTTTCAGGGCCAAGCAAGCTAAACGTTGCCGTTTGCTCAGTCACATCAGTCAACGTGACCTGATCGCCAAAAAAGATGTAGCGATCGAGCCACTTGAGCAGGTAGTCGCGGCGGTTGGGTGAAACTAGCACCAAAACAGACTCTTCGAGCACATAAGCCGTTGCCAGGTCGATCGTCCGCGCGGTAGACGTGACAAAAACGGTATCGCAGCCTTCGCCCGGTTTCAGGCGTTTAAAGTCGTTAGTGCTCTGGTTGTGCAAAAAGGTGAGGCGATCGGCTCCAGTCAGTTCAAGCCGTCCCCAGTGGCTACGATCGCAGATTGCCACACCCGATCGTGCAGCCTGTAATGCTGCATCATCGTTGCCAAAGCTCAAAGGCACTGTTTCAGTTGCCTCAAAGACAGTACCAGCCTGTGTCTGGAGGTCACGCAAACTCTCAGTCATAAAGCTCCAACGTGTGTATGCAGTGTCTCGCTTTCAGATTACCGCGACTCAAGCCGCTTCAGCTAAAAAGTCCGCACGATCCCAATCGATCGTACGGACTCTCTGGCTTTGGCGCCGCTGTGTAGACAGACGTTGCTAAGACAACCCTATTTGACAATACCCAGAAGTTCTGGCGTTGCAGAACGACTCAGCGCAGGTGCCTCCGAGAGTTGAGAGAACACTTCGAGTGGTTGATGCGCTACGGTGGACGTTGCCGATCGCACATGGCTGGCAATCTCTACCGTCTTCACATCATATGCCTGCGTCACCAGTTTGGGATATAGCCCGATGCCAATCACGGGAAGCAAGAGACAAGCGGTGATGAAGACTTCACGGGGCTTAGCATCCAGCAGAAACGTCCCCTTGAATTCAGCGCTTTCTTCACCGTAGAACATTTCTCGCAGCATCGAGAGCAGGTAAATTGGCGTGAGAATTAAGCCCACGGCTGACAGCAAGACCACAACGACCTTAAAGGTAGAGGTATAAGAATCGCTGGTGGCAAAGCCAAGGAAAACCCCTAACTCACTCACAAAGCCACTCATACCGGGCAGTGCCAGCGATGCCATCGAACCAACCGTGAAGAGTGCAAAAACGGTGGGCATGGATTTTGCCAAACCACCCATCTTGTCCAGCGCTAAGGTGTGGGTGCGATCGTAGGCAATGCCAGACAGGTAGAACAGGGCAGCCGCAATTAACCCGTGAGAAACCATCTGAAGCACGGCACCGCTGAGACCAATTTCCGTGTAGGAAGCGATACCCAGCAGCACAAATCCCATATGGGAGATTGAAGAGTAAGCCATCCGACGTTTCAAGTTGCGCTGGGCAAATGAGACGATCGCGCCGTAGACAATGTTCACCACACCCAGCACTGCCAGCACCGGAGCGAAGTAGAAATGGGCATCCGGCAGCATTTCCATGTTCATCCGAATGAGGGCATAGCCACCCATCTTGAGCAACACGCCTGCCAGAATCATCGAAACAGGTGCTGACGCTTCACTGTGGGCATCGGGCAACCAGGTGTGTAGCGGGAAGATGGGCAGCTTAACCCCGTAGGCAATCAACAAAGCGGCGTAGACAAACAGTTCAAAGGTGAGCGAGTAATCTTTCAAGCCAAGCTCATGCATGTCGAACGTTACGTTACCGCCGTAGAACGCCATCGCCAGAGCTGCAACCAGAATGAAGATCGAGCCGATCGCCGTATAGATGATGAACTTCGTCGCAGCATAGAGGCGCTTTTGTCCGCCCCAGATGGAAATCAGAATGTAGACTGGAACCAGCTCTAGCTCCCACATCAGGAAGAACAGGAGGATGTCTTGAGCGCAGAACACTCCAATCTGAGCGCTGAACATTGCCAGCATCAGAAAGTAGAACAAGCGGGGTTTCTCAGTTACCTTCCAGGAAGCCAGGATCGCCAGGGTTGTCACAAAAGCAGACAGCACTACCAGCGGCATCGAAATGCCATCAACCGCTAACGACCAGTTCAAACCCAGTTGAGGCACCCAGGCGATCGTCTCCACCAACTGCAAATCAGAGTTCTGGAAGTCGTAATGTTGCCAAAACGCGTAGACAATCAGCGCGAAGTCGAGCAGAGCCACCGAAAGGGTATACCAGCGAATCGTCTTGCCCTGCTTATCCGGCAACACCGGAATGAGTAGAGAGGCTGCAAGGGGCAGCAGGGTAACGGTTGTGAGCCAAGGAAATTGGGTATCCATCTTGAAAACTTACTTGAGGTGGCGAGGATAAAAAGCCTTGGGGTTGCTGGATGATGAGCAAGAAGCAACCCAAACCTAATCCGCAGAGAAGCCCACTTATCCAAGTGGAGGACTGGATAGCTCCAGACGCGCTTGCAATTGATAACTGAGCAGCAACTACCGTGTATGAATCGTAAGGTTCAAGGTCAAAAACTTTGACCCGGCACGGCACTTACTAGATGTCTCCTTCACAGACTAAGTAGACGTGTTAAACAATCAGCTAATTAAGAATTTGTACCTACTGGCTTATAGTACCCCAAGTTTATTAAGTTAAATAAACTTTGTCCTCGGTATTGTGACGGTTTTTGAATAGATATGTCTGCCAAAGACACGCGATTGCGCTCTATAGGTGTTGAAAATCACTACTAGAAAGGGCTTCCGAAGTTTTTACGCCTTCCATACCTTGACTAAGATATGTGCCGATTGTTGCAATCTTGTTGCGAAATCGTGAGCAATCGCTCCATCTCGGTAAGATACTATGTTGCAAACAACACGCTTTCTCTATGGCGATGCCAAAGTTCCAGGACTTGGTGACCTGGCAACAAGCAGAACAATTAATGCAACCTGCCTTCATTCGACTGGTTGATCAACTTCGCAAGCAGCTTGACCAGTCTGCGTGGAAAGGGACGTATGAAGACGTGCCCGTTTGGTCTGACGCAGTGAGTGCAGATGACAGGGCAAGAGTGACGCAGCTACAAACAGAGCTTAAGACCGCTTCACCTGAAGATATAGACGCGATCGAAGCAGCTTTAGCGCAACTCCCTTCACCGCATCCAGGCTATCTATTGCATCTTCAGCAGAACGAACAAACGATCACTGTGGATCTTTGGAACCTCTGCTATGAAATCTGTTTTCAGAACTATGATACTGCCAGTGGAACGTCTCACGCTCTCACGCAAGGCAACAGTCAGGGAGTCAAAATCGATACGACTCTCTTTGATGAAGCGGGAGAAGTCGATTGGAATCGGCTCGATCGCAAAGCTCAGCAGGTTGTAGAGCAAGTCTTTGCTGGTTTGCCTACAGGCAATCGATAAACCTGAAAGACAAGATTTAAAGAGATCCAAAAAAGAGCAAACGATGCGGCAAAAGACGTGCTCTTGCCACACAGCCTTATTCTTCGCCGCCCTGCAACTTGAGCAGCAAGAAGCCAACGCTCAGCCCAATGAGAACCAATACGGGCGGTAAGATAGCTGCGTTGAGAATTTCGCTCATGGGTAATCGTTTCCTTTGTCGTTACGAGTTTGAATTGGCAGTCACAAGACGAGGACGTAGAACGTGAAAACCACTGTTTCTGCTGCAAACATGCCAACACAGAGTATTCTAAACCGGATTGACCACGCCACAAAGCGAACTTTAGCCCGTCATACGTGTAGCAAAAGGCAGGAGGCAGAGGGCAGGAGGCAGAAGAAAAATATGATGTGCCCTGAGCAACCTCTCGATCGCTATAGCCCGCCACGCTCAGAATGATGCGCCTCGGTCGCCCTGCACGCGATCGAGACATCTAGATTAACTGCTGCTTAAGACCCTGGAGTGGCCTCTTCTTTTGGCTCGGTTAAATCAGAGGAGGAACCGGAGCTAGCGGCTGTTTTTGCCCGCTCACGGTCTTCTCGTTTTTTGCGCTCTGCTTTCAGCACATCTTCCATAACAATTTGTGCCTGAGCCATTTTTTCAAGATTGCTGCGGTAGAGTTCCAGGTCTTTTTGCACCTTGTCTAACGATAAATTCAACGCGCCACACACTCGCTTGAGTGCATCAAGGAGCTTCGTCTCATCTTTGACCAGTGCTGCATCCGTCGTTTCCAGTAGGGTAAAGAGACCGATCGCAAACAGGCGACTGTACTTAAAGTTCGCATTGTGCGCGATCGCGGCTGCCGCTTGCTGCAAATCATTGAAGTCTGCGATCGAAGACGTTTGTTCCAGCCAGCTTATCACCTCTTCTGTAGAAGAACGGCTTGCTAGAGCTTGCAATCGTCCAGCATCATGCCTGTACCGCTGGGGATCATCCTGCAACGCTTTGCAAAGACCATCAAAAATCGAAGCGATGTCCTGTTCGGGGCGATACGCCTGCATGAAGCGATGGAAGGACGTAAACACTCCCAGCGCATAGAAAGGGTCGTAGTGGAAATCGACGTTGACCGTCAACAAATGCATCTCGACCATTAGCTCTTCGACGACCCGACGGTAGATCGAATTAATGGGACGAGTATGGATCGTGTAAAAGGCTCTTTTGGTATCTGAGACGGTACGAACGTTATTCACAGCAAATTGACATCGAGCAGAACTCTTTCTATTCTCGCGCTTGACGGCACGTTTGCCAAGCGTTGAACAAAGTGGGCTGACTGCGATCCCCCTTTTTCCAAAACAGTCCCCGTTGTAACAGTATTGCTTGGCTAGCTCAATGCTTGTGGTGAGCGACTCGGAGCAAGACGTTGGCATGCCCTTACTTTTTCGCTTGTGCAGGGCGCAGGAGATCTCTTAAGACGTAAGGTTCGGGATTATCGGCAACCCAACCGAGTCCAGAGCGCGATCGCACTTCAAAATGCAGGTGCGGTTCTTTAGAACTACGAGTTCCAGTGGTGCCAACGGTAGCGATCGTTTGTCCACGTTTGACGCTTTGCCCTGCTTTGACCTTCACAGTCGCCAGTTGAGCATACCGAGTTTGCAGCCCTTCAGCATGGTTAATCACCACCAGATTGCCGTAAGCCCCCTGTTTCCCCGCAAAGGCAACAGTGCCATCCGCCACGGCTAACACGGGCGACCCGACGGTAGCTGCCAGGTCAATACCGCTGTGGAAGCCAACTTTACCCGTGAGTGGCTGAATGCCCCAGCCATAGCCCAGCAAGAGAGCCGATCGCGCGGGTTTGGAGGTAAGTGGATAACCGCTCAAAAGACGCTCTGGTTGAGTGGCACCCGGTTTAGCGGTTGGGGTTGCTGTTGCCACCGGAGACCAGTTCACACCAGGGACAAAAACCACTTTAGGAGCGGTCTGACAGCCGTTGACTTCAAACAAAACATCAGGGCGAATCTTGTACGCTTTAGCAACATCTCGCCACGTCTGGTTGGGCTTGACCTCAACCCGAATGCCGTTGTAAGGAGGAATCAAAATTTCAGCGCCAACGGGTGCTTTGCCACTCCGCAGCATCGGGTTGAAGCCCATCAAGGTGGAGGGAATTAGATCGTACCGCTGTGCGATACTTTCCAGCGTTTCACCAGAAGCAACTTTATGCCGTACTAACCGCGACAGGGCAGCAGATGAGCAGGTTGATTGACTCAGTACTGTTGCGGGAACTGCTTGCGCCACGATCGGCGATCGCCCAGCGCCCAAAGCTACCAGCATTAAGCCGAGACAACCCAATGGGATCGATAACCAGTGCTGCTTCCAGTCAAGTTGTCTCATAGCGCTAGTCCACCGTAAATGTGCAGTATCTTCATGCGGTCTCTCCACTCTATCGCGTTCCCCTTTATGCCCTTCTTTCCACAGTGACGCTCGTCCGGATCGTGGAACAGGACAAGCGGGAACGGTTGGAAGAGAGGCAAGCAGTTACAATAAGCCCATGTTGTTCGGGCTAGCACGGCTGTTGTTGGCTAATCACGCTATGAATCTCTCTTTAAAGCAGTTAGCGACCTACGTTTCGTTGCTGGCGATCGGCAGTGGTACAGGGATTGTAGGAAGCTACTATTTTTTACCTCACGAGCGAGTTAAATCCAACTCTGCTGACATGCCGTCTGTGTTGAAACCAGTGCCAAGCAAACCGACGAGCCAGACGGCTGTTCTCGCGCCAAATAGCCTGATACGAGAGCCGAATGGCGCTAACTTTATCGCTACAGCAGTAGAACGGATTGGTCCAGCGGTTGTGCGCATTGATGCCGCTCGTAAAGTGGTAAATAGCCTTCCAGAGGCGCTGCAAAATCCGCTTTTTCGGCGGTTCTTTGGTAACGAAATGCCTGTCCCAAAAGAGCGGGTTGAGCGTGGCACTGGCTCTGGCTTCATTTTGAGTGGCGATGGTCGCTTGATGACCAATGCTCATGTGGTAGCTGGCGCAGACATGGTAGAAGTGACGCTGAAAGATGGTCGTACCTTTGAAGGTCGTGTCATTGGGTCTGATTCTGTCACCGATGTGGCAGCCGTTAAGATTAGCGCAACAGGTCTACCCACGGTGCGGATTGGGCGTTCGGATAATTTAACTCCAGGCGAATGGGCGATCGCGATCGGCAATCCACTGGGGCTGGATAACACCGTCACGGCAGGCATCATCAGCGCCACGGGACGATCCAGCTCTCAGGTCGGTGTGCCCGATAAGCGAGTGAGCTTTATTCAAACCGATGCGGCGATTAATCCTGGCAATTCGGGCGGTCCACTTCTGAACGATCGGGGCGAAGTGATTGGCGTAAATACCGCCATTCGTGCTGACGCTCAGGGGCTTGGCTTTGCGATTCCGATCGAAACAGCGCAACGGGTCGCCAACCAGCTCTTTGCTAAAGGCAAAGTGGAGCATCCATATTTGGGTATTCAGATGGTAGATCTGACCCCCGCCCTGCGTAAAGAAATTAATCAGGATGAGGATGCCAAGCTGAAGGTGAGCCAGGATCAGGGCGTGTTGATTGTGCGGGTTTTTGACAATTCTCCAGCCGCCCAGTCTGGCATTCAACAGGGAGACATTATCCAGAAAGTGGATGGAAAGCCCGTCAAAACGGCTTCGGATGTGCAAGAACGAGTGGAAGCAAGCGCGATTAACAAAGTGTTGGTTGTCGAGATTTTGCGCGATAATCAGCGCCGTAACCTGCAACTCAAGCCAGCCCCTTTCCCGAGCAAGACCGATCGACCGTAAGGCGCGATCGCTTTACAAAGATGGCTCAAGCTTGTGTTTCGCTCCTGATTGACTGACAAAAGTCTTGAAAGGTTGGTCGCTTCGTTGCTCACCCGCCCGTGATTCAAATCCGGGCTAATGGTGCGAAACCCGTTTTAACGGGTTGTCAGACGCTCGTAGTCCTCTTAAGAGGACTTTCTGCCATCAGCCCGCACTTTAGTGCAGGGCGGGTTCAAGTACTTGCTCAAAGATTTGTCAGTCAACCAGGTTTCGCTCTGTAGTAGGAACGTGACATGTAACGTCCCTACAGAACAATGTCTCTACCAAAAGTCAACCTGTTCACGTAAGCACAGGCGCTCTACTCCAATGGGTACCATTTTGAGCCGTGGGATCGTTCTGGCAAAGGGTATGCACTTCCCATAGGGTCTGCGTTTCAGGGTAATCGACTCGATAATGCCCGCCCCGACTCTCTGTGCGAAACTGGGCGCTCTTCAGGATCAGCCATGCCACATCCAGCAGGTTTCGAGTTTCCGCCCATACTCTAAGCCGCCCGTCTGCTTCGACCACGGTAACGTTCACAGGTTGCTCCGGTTGAAGCCGTTGCAGCGATCGACTGATCGCCAGTTGATTAAATTCCGCTTGCCAACGTTGAATTTGCGCGATCGCCGCCGCCATTACAGAACCATCCCGACAAATGCCTGCGCTTTGCCACACCAGACGCGGAAGTTCCTGCCGTAGTGTATAAATTTTGTCAAAATCGGCTTGAGACAAAACAGCGTTTAGAGTAGAAAAATCGTCCGCAGGAGACCCTTGCCTCTCTACCTCCTGCCTTCTGCCCTCTGCCTCCTGCCCTCTGCCTCCTATCTCCTGCCCTCTGCCTCCTATCTCCTGCCCTCTGCCTTGTAGCTCCTCTACATCCAACCGCGCAAACTGCGCTCCAAACACCAGACATTCCAGCAGTGAATTGCTCGCCAGTCGGTTTGCCCCATGCACACCCGTACTGGCGGCTTCCCCCACCGCATACAGACCGGGAATGGATGTCTGATTCGTCAAATCTGTTGCCACACCGCCCATCCAGTAATGAGCCGCAGGCGCAACCGGAATCGGCTCTCGCAGCACATCAATGCCCCACTGCTGGCACACCTGAATGATGTTGGGAAAGCGATGGTGAATGGTATCGGGTGGAATCGATCGTAAATCTAACCAGACATGGGCTGTCGCTGGATCTGCGTGTGTAGATTGCAGATAGCTAAAAATTGCCCGACTCACCACATCTCTAGGAGCCAGTTCTCCCGCAGGATGGTAATCAAACGCAAAGCGTCGCCCGTGGTCATCCACCAGGTGGGCACCTTCACCTCGCACGGCTTCACTGATTAAAAAACGAGGTGCCCCAGGCTGGGTGAGTGCGGTCGGATGAAACTGCACAAACTCCAGGTCGCGCAAAACGGCTCCAGCCCGGTGAGCGATCGCGACACCATCTCCTGTACTCAGAGCTGGGTTCGTCGTTTGAGCAAAGACCTGCCCTCCGCCACCCGTTGCTAAAATGACGGCTGCTGCCCGGAGCCAGAGGACTTGTCCTTGATAGAGTAAGCAAATGCCCTGACAGCGTTGAGTCGTGTCATTGAGCCAGACATCCAGCGTTAACGCTTGGGCAAACACATGGATGTTCTTACGGCGCAAAACCTGAGCTGTGAGAGTACTGACCACTTCACGCCCTGTGGTATCAGCAGCATGAAGCACGCGTCGTCGGGAATGAGCCGCTTCCAGCGTTAACGCTAGCTCACCACTGTGGCGATCGAAGGCAACCCCCATTTCTACCAGCGTTTGAATGCATTGAGGAGCCTGTTCTACAAGAAACTTGACCGCATCATAGTCACACAAACCTGCCCCTGCCTGTAAGGTGTCGGCTAGATGCAAGGATGACGAATCGGCTGGGTCGATCACGGCTGCAATACCGCCCTGTGCCCAATCACTTGCAGAGAGCGAGAGCGTATCTTTTGTCAGCAGCCCGATGCGATAGTGGCTCGGTAGACAAAGCGCAGTATAAAGCCCAGCCGCACCTGCTCCCACTACGAGAACATCGAACTGAGACGGTATTTCTGATGCAGAGGGCGATCGCAAAACAGACGGTTGCAAAGATGCCACCAATTTTTGGCTCTTGAGGTTGGCTAGAGTCAGTTTGGATAAAGGCGAAGCGCTTGATAACGCTGCTTTAAGCAGAACTGCTTTCAATCGTGGATGGACATCCAAAGGACTGGCGTTCAGTGGTGAACTGCTTAGTCCTTTGAGTGTAACGGCGAACGTCAAAACAGAGGCTAAAGACAAAAATTGCTCGCCGACTGTGTACCAGTCATTGAGCAATTTCCACTACCAGTATGGGATGAGCGTTGTCAGAGCAGACGCATTAGCGGTAAATCCCGTTGTTAATCCGATCGGCTCCTTCCACCAATGCTTCTTCAACATCTGTGGCTGTGAAATGATCGAGGTTTGCCTTCAGCACGTCTTTCTGAGCGGCTGTCAGTCCTGCAATATTCAAAACATCTTCAACGCTTTCGTAGGGCGCATTTTTGACAATCAGCCCTGCCAGAGTGGGATACAGCCCTGAATATTGCCTGAATGCCCGTACATTGGTGTTGTTCAGATCTAGCTTCTTACCATATTCCGAGCTGAGCTTTTCGCCAACTGCGTCACGAATCGCTTCAGCCGCCAGCAGCGTGGGGGCGATCGATCGAGACAGCGAATATCCAGTTAAATCGCCTAAATTGGCTGCTACAGCCGTCTGTGGCAATCCTAGCCAGCCAAAACAGCCAACCATCATGCAAAGAACTATCAACACACGCACCAACCGTTTCATGAATCTATTCCTCCCTTCCTGTTGCATGGAAACCATACACAGCATTTATCCAGAGCCTATCATTTTCTGGACACCATCTCTCACTATGACTTGTCTACGTGGAGATTCCAGATACAAATCTTTACGCTTAGGAATGAAAATGAAATAACTTCAGTAACCTCCAGCCTTTTCATTGTACGGGCGCGGCGTGCGACAGATCATTCTGGGCGAAGGCACAAGCTTTCTACCGCGTGCCACGCCCCTATGCACAGAATGACACCTTCATAAAGCCACGCTCCTTGAGGGCATTGCTTCAGATGTTTGCCCAGTGGTTCTCACAGCAAAGAAGCAGCAACCGTAATGCTGTTTCTAATCAATGCTGTTTCTAACCGGGCTGCAACCTGGCTGCTTTACTCTCCCTTCTTCTGCCTTCTGCCCCCTGCCTTCTGCTTGCTCGTAAAGGCGTTACTCTCTACTCTTCATCTGCAAGAACGTTTCCAGGTCTGGGAAAGAGCAGGCATGTGCGACGGTTGGCATGTCATAGCCCTTCAGGTGAACCGTGTAGTTTCTGAATAAGTCGATCGACGTGATCTCCATATTCACGAGATGCTGATAGGTCGTTTCACCAACCGCAATGTCTAGCCCAATTTGCTTTGTAGACGTTTCCAGGCGGAAGGCGGCATTCACGGTGTCCCCTAAAGCGGTGTAATCTGGTCGATCGCCACTGCCCGTATTTCCAACCATCGCGTAGCCTGTGTTAATGCCAGCACCAATCCGCAGCGGGAACGGGAGCGGATACAGGTTATACAAATCGCTGGTCATCGTATGCAAGGCATTGAGGGCGCGGAAAATGCGAAGCATTTCATCGTTGTTCACCCCTTGCGGACCGTGAATCCAGATCGCCATTACGGCATCGCCGATATACTTATCGACCCAGCTTCCGTACTCGCGAATAATGTCACCCGCGTGGCGGAACCAGGTGCCAATGACTTCCGACAGCACCTTTTCATCCAGTTGACGAGTCAGCACAGTAAAATCGCGGATATCGACCACCAGTACCGAAATCAAACGCCGGACATGTAGGGTTGCGGTTGCCGTAAACTCTTTGGAATCTGAACCAGCCGAGGAATCAGCCGGAGGATTGAGCGTAGGACAGTAAAAGTCAAGATCAGTCTGACCAAAGGTGAGCCGATCGCCATTGTGTAGCGTGACTGGAATGCTCACCCGGCGACCATTCACAAACGAACCGTTGCGGCTTCCCAAGTCAATCAAGTAGAACTCTCCGGTCTCCATGCATTGCAGCATGGCATGGTTACGAGAAATCCAGCGATCGGGCAGCACAAAATTGTTGTCTTCACTACGACCGATAGTCCAACAGTTGCTACCGGCAAGCGGCAACCGCCGACTACCAGAGTCGGTGCGAAGAACGAGATGGGGAGTGGGTTGCAAAGTCACCACAGGCTGAGACAAATGATCCTTTCCTATGATGCATCCTGACATATCTCACTATGCCAGTGTAGTCTTCCCATGAAAATTCGTTCAAAAAAATTTTGAGCCAAGCTTTTCTAAGAAGTCTGGTTGAGAGAATGCGACGCAGCAAACAATTTATAGTGCTTTATTCAGGCAGCGATCGCCGCCAACCAAAACAAACTATCTACCAAGATTGTACTCAACACCGCGCCACTAAATGCCCACCAGTGAAGTTGTTTTGAAAAGAGGGGTGCAAAACTGACTGCTAGCAAGAGCGATGCCAGCGCGATCGCCCAGCCTATGCCCCACGGTGTTTGAATTTGAGCGAGCGCACTTTGAAAGATTGGCTGTACCGCCTCCGCTTCTACCCGCATCAACTGCCGCCAATGCGGGATCAAGTCAACCAGGTAGAAGTAAACATCCGTTACAACGGTGCCAAATAGCGACCCGAAGTAAAAGAAGTTACCGGTCTTACCTGTATTGCGAGAAACACCCCAAAGCGCAAACGGCAGACCGATCGCCTCAACCGGAAGATGCAGCAATGGCTCCCACCGTAACCAACCCCAATACACCGAGCCTGCAAGCCACGTCCAGGTGAAGCCTATGAGCAAATCCCCCCAATAGTGACCAGCAGGACGCGCCATCAGGCTTAGCCCCAGCACCAACCAAGCCGCCGTCAGAATCAAGCTGCCAACCGGAAAAAGCCGCACCAGTGGAGCCTGCACAAACACAGGCACCGAGACTAGAACGATCGCGGCTAAAAACATGAGCCAGCGCTTCTGCCTTTCGGATGGGGCAGTTTCAGTGGCTAGAGCCGCTTCAGCCAGCTCAGAATAAGCATTGCTTGCATGAATGACTGAAGGGGGCAAACAGCCAGCGTCGGTACGAGGGGTGTAGGAAACCAAAGTATTGTTTATATTGCTTATTTAGTTTACTTTACTTAACATAGCACACGTTCGCCTACATCCCCAGGGGGGGTATACAGGGATCCTACCTTAAATTTTCGCTAAAGTTCTGCTGGAACTGTTTGCAACTCCGCACGCTTTGGCTAAGCTCTCGGTGGGTACCCCAGTCGGGCGATCGCTCACACCGTCTTTATGTAAGATTGACTTCTGAAAGATCGAACGGTCTTTTGTCGGATTAAGCTTCTGCAATAGCGGATACTGTTCCAAGCTGTTGCTCGCATCTCAAGGGCAGGGCTTTACTGATGCAGGTAGCACCCAGCAAGCGTAGCATCCAGCAAAGGGGTGCTAACGGAGTTCATTCACCTGTCATTTTGTCCTTGTGGCAACGTGTAACTTGGAGTACGTGTGATTTGGAGTAACAAGCGTGCCACAGTCGAGGTTTTGGATGCTGTGACGCGATCGTTGTAGGGAAGAGTAGATGGTTTGGTCAGTTTTAAATCTCGATCTTTCGTCGCTCAGCGTGAGTTGGTACGGCTTAGGAGGTATGCAGCATAGCGTTGTAGCCGCTGCAACTCAAACAGGCACCGCTGCGTCTGAGGTGAACGTGATTGAAGCCGTGTTTGAATCGTTCGCACTCGGTATTGTGCAGGGTATTACAGAGTTTCTGCCGATTAGCAGCACGGCTCATTTACTCATCTTTACAAGACTGTTTGGCTGGGAAGCAACGGGGCAAAAAGCGTTTGTGGATGCCATCCAGTTTGGGAGTGTGATTGCCGTTGTCTGGTACTTCTGGGCTGATATCCGTCAGATCCTGACAGGTGCCTGGGCGGCGTTTCGACAGCACGACTGGCAGCGGGAAGAGTGGAAGATTCTGGTAGGAATTGCGATTGGTACCATTCCTGCGCTTGCTGTTGGCTTTATCCTGAAAAAACTAAATTTGCTGCCAGATGGGGTACTGGTGATCGCCGTGATGTCGATCGTCATGTCTCTGCTGCTGGGATTAGCTGAAAAAATTGGCAGTCGTAAGCGTGACTTCAATGATCTTCAGACCAAAGACGGCATCTTGGTGGGGATCGGTCAAACGATCGCGCTTTTGCCTGGAGCCTCTCGGTCTGGCTCTACCTTAACGACAGCGCTATTCTTGGGTCTAGAGCGACAAACAGCCGCCAGGTTCTCCTTTTTGCTGGGTATTCCAACACTGACGATCGCAACGCTAGTGCAGGCGAAAGATTCGCTGAGCGACAGCCAAATGCTGATGCCGTTGCTCGTTGGCATCCTCTCATCCTTTATTTTTTCGTATCTTTCGATCGCCTGGTTACTGCGCTTTCTGCAACGTCAAAGCACCTGGGTCTTTGTTTGGTACCGTCTTGCGTTTGGTGTGGCATTGTTAGCAGCGCTTGCTGGTGGCGCATTTCACAACAGTTAGTGCGAGCATCTTGCTCGCGTCCGTGAGCGAGACGCTCACACTCTTGGGCGTGGTTTATGCAAACGAAAATTGCTGTAAAACAGTGAGCGCACACCAGCCGAAGCGAAAGGTGTAGATTGGAAGAACAGGGCACGAGCATTCCGTTCAAGCCTTGACTTTACTCCACTGTCCTTTCTTGCATGAGTGACGCTGCTACTCGTCCAGCTTTGATCACGGCTGTTATACCCGATTCGATCGCGGCAGAAGTTGGCTTTGAAGCGGGCGATCGACTGGTATCTATTAATGGTCAGCGTCCGCGTGATTTGATTGACTATCAGTTTCTTTGCGCGGATGAAGTGTTGGCGCTGGAAGTGCTAGATGCTGCTGGTAAGGCACACCACGTCGAAATCGAGAAAGACTACGACGATGATTTAGGGCTGGAATTTGAGAGCGCTTTGTTCGATGGGCTGATTCAGTGCAACAACCGCTGTCCCTTCTGCTTTATCGACCAGCAGCCACCAGGAATGCGGCAAACCCTTTATTTGAAAGACGACGATTATCGTCTCAGCTTTCTCTACGGCAGTTATTTGACTCTCACAAACCTCACGCAGCGCGAGTGGGATCGCATTGAGCAAATGCGGCTTTCGCCTCTGTTTGTGTCGGTGCATGCCACAGAGCCAGACGTTCGCAGTCGATTGCTTAAGAATGCACGGGCTGGGCAACTGCTGGATCAATTGCGCTGGTTCCAAGAGCGACGGCTACAGATTCATGCTCAGGTTGTCTTGTGCCCTGGAATCAACGATGGCGACCATCTCACCCGTACTCTGCTCGATCTGTTTCAATTTCACCGGGATGAAGTGCCTGCGGTGGCTTCCGTTGCTGTAGTGCCTGTGGGCTTGACGCGCTTTCGTCCTGGCGAGGATGAGCTGATTCCCGTGAGCCGTGAAAAGGCGCAAGAAGTGATTGGGCAGGTACAGGCGCTACAAGCCAAATTCCGCCAGCAGTCTGGTTCTACCTTTGCGTGGCTGGCGGATGAATGGTTTCTCCTGGCGCATCAAGACCTGCCGCCTGAATCTCACTACGAAGACTATCCCCAGCTTGGTAACGGGGTTGGCTCCATTCGCCAGTTTCTCAAACAGTTTCAAATGGCGGCGCGATCGCTGCCTCAGCAGTTAGCGATCCCTCGACACTTTACATGGGTTGTTGGTAATGCGGTTGAGCAGGCGTTTCAGCCCATTCTCAAGCGTTTGAATGCTGTGGAGGGGTTGGAGGTGAGCATGGTTGCCCTTGCCAGTCAATACTGGGGACAGTCCATGACGGTGACGGGTCTGCTCACAGGACAGGATATTCTTCATGCCTTAAAGGAGCGAGAACTGGGTGATGCCATTCTGCTACCGTCTCTGATGCTGAAGCATAATGACACTCGGTTTCTCGACGATATGACCGTAGCGGCACTGAGCGACCAGTTGCAAACGCCAATTCTTGTGGTGGGGGATGTGGAGCATTTGGTGGCAACGATCGGGCAGAAGGGATGAGGGATGAAAGGCTAAAGGCTAAAAGTTTTGAGTAACGTCAGCTTTCAGCAATCAGCAGTCAGACTTTACCTTCTGCCCTCTGCCTTCTGCCCTCTGCCTTCTACTTCCACCAATCCCTCAAATTGTGTTGCCGATTCAACGTCACCTGATAAGCTGTGGGAGGTTTGCGATCGCCTCTCTGTGATCGTATTTTTCGGTCATCCGTCAACGTGCAGCATGATATTTCAGCAAATTTCTAAGGTCTTTGAAGCAGGCGGCATTGTTATGTTTCCGCTGCTGGGCTTTTCCATTCTGGCAGTGGCTTTGATTCTTGAACGGCTGCGCTTTTGGTTACGCATCACCCAGCGGCAAGATAAATTTGTGCGCGCGATTTTAGACCTGTATCAACGCAGCCCCAGAGAGGTTCTGCTACAGCTAGAGCAGAATCTGGATTTGCCGATCGCGCGCGTTTTTTGGGCAGCACTGGGACTCGATCGCCCTAACCCCGAAGAGTTTCGTCTTGCTCTAGAAACAGCGGCTCAGGCGGAGTTGCCGTTGATTAAACGGTTTAATACTGTCTTTGAGACCATCATCAGCCTGTCGCCTTTGCTAGGGCTACTGGGCACCATTTTGGGACTGATCCGCTCCTTTGCGTCTCTTAGAATTGGGGAGGTGAGCGCCAGCAATGCGGTGCCTGTAAGTGCTGGTATCAGTGAAGCATTGATTTCAACCGCGTCGGGGCTGGCAGTGGCGATCGCCACGCTGACCTTCGCCAACACCTTTCGAGGGCTGTATCTACGGCAGATTGCCTTGATTCAAGAATATGGTGGTCGGATGGAGCTACTCTATCGCCGCCGCTATGAACGAGGAGAAATTCCCTATGCGGCTCCCTGAAGAACCGGATAACCCGTCCCAGATTAACATTGTGCCGATGATCGATGTCATCTTTGCACTGCTAACATTCTTTATCTTGTCTACGCTCTATCTCACGCGATCGACTGGCTTGCCTGTAAACCTGCCAAAAGCTGTAACTGCCCAAACGCAATCTCAGAGCCAGATTGTGGTGACACTCAATCAGCGCGGACAGCTTTCACTCAACCGCCAGCCTGCTCAGCTAGGCGATTTGCAAACCAGAATTCGCACCCTCATGGGTAATAGATCTGGCGCTCTGGTGGTGATTAACGCCGATGAACGGGTGAGTCACGGTCAGGTGATTGCCGTCATGGATCGGTTGCGCCTGATTCCGGGGGTAAAACTGGCGATCGCCGCCCAGCGACCAACTCCGTAGGGACGTTACATGTAACGTCCCTACAGAGAGAAAAAGGACTTAAAGCGTTTATTACCCTCTCCCTACACCCACGTAGCGGAACCCAGCCTGCTCTAGCTGCTTACGATCGAGGAAGTTGCGACCGTCAATCATGACAGGGCTGTGCATGAGCGTTGCCATTTTGGCGTAGTCAAGCTGGCGAAACTGCTTCCAATCTGTCACCAGCACCAGCGCATCACAGCCATCGGCTAGTCGTTCTGGATCGGTCTCTACGATGACATCTGAAAGACCATGCCGCATCCCGGTTTGGGAAACGATGGGGTCGTATGCCTTGACCTTAGTGCCCAGACGCGCTAGTTGCTCAATGATGTTGAGGGCGGGTGCATCGCGCAGATCATCAGTATCCGGCTTGAAGGTTAGCCCCAGCAGACCAACCGTTTTGCCTTTGAGGATTTTGAGCACTTGCTGGAGTTTTTCGATCGCAATGATGCGTTGATGCTGGTTGACGGTGACAGCGGCTTTGAGCAGTTGTGCCTCGTAACCGTAGTCATCGGCTGTATGGATCAGGGCAGAGACATCTTTGGGAAAACACGAGCCGCCCCAGCCGATGCCTGCCTGGAGAAACTTGTTGCCCACGCGAGAGTCTAAGCCAATGCCTTTCGCCACTTCAACGACATCAGCACCTACACGATCGCAGATATTAGCCACTTCGTTAATAAAGCTAATCTTGGTTGCCAGAAAGGCATTCGCTGCATACTTGATCATCTCGGCTGAGCTGAGGTCTGTCACCACAACAGGTACAGCCGGAAGCGACTTGTCCGCTGCGTACTGACGGTTGACGATCGGTTCATAGAGCTCTTGCATCAGCGCGATCGCTTTCTCACTGTTGCTGCCTAAGACAATGCGATCGGGGTTAAAGGTATCTTCAACCGCGCACCCTTCTCGCAAAAACTCAGGGTTGCTAACAACATCAAACTCAGGTTCTGGTAGCGAAGATTTTCGCGTCATTAAATCTTCCGTCGCTCCAGTGCCCGCCAGTACAGCCGCATTCAGAGTTGCTCGCTGTTCCGCAAACCCCTCCATGATGAGCATCCTTACCCAGTCGCCTGACCCGATCGGTACGGTCGATTTATTGACAATGACCTTGTGATCACTACTGAGGTGAGCGCCAATACCCCGCGCTACTGCCTCAACGTACCGCGTGTCGCTTTCTCCATTGGGCAGTGCAGGCGTGCCCACGGCGATAAACAAAATTTGCCCATGTGCGACTCCGGCTGCCAAATCGGTTGTGAATTCAATTTTCTCTGTTTGAATCGCCGCTTTGATAATGTCTGACAGACCGGGTTCAAAAATGGGTGACTGCCCAGTCTGCATCAGCTTGACTTTCTCTTCGTTGTTATCTACGCAAATGACGTGATGACCAACATGGGCGAGGCAGGCTCCAGTGACTAAGCCAACGTATCCGGTACCAATGACACAAACGCGCATGGAAAAATCCTCAAGAAGTACTAGCGGTAGTCAAAAAATCAATAGGAACAACGATGGTTAACTGTGACGGCACCAACGTCTTGATCGTTTCTGGTTCCGACGATGTACAGTGCAGTCAGGCGCACTCTAAAGTGGGGTGACGTGATCGCGTGAAGCAGTATCGCTGGTATCACCATTAGAAACCGCCTCCGGATCGCTCATGCGTGCACGAAAGTCGGCGATCGTATAGTCAAGACCTTGCTGTAGCGGCACGGTAGGTTGCCAGCCAAGCCACTCTTTGGCTCTGGTAATATCAGGTTTGCGGCGACGCGGGTCGTCTTGGGGCAACGGCTCAAAACGAATAGCAGAGTCTGGATTAATCTTTTGCTGAATCGCCTGGGCAAGCTGTAGGATGGTGTATTCATCGGGATTACCGATGTTGACAGGTCCCTGATGATCACCGTTCATCAGGCGCATCAACCCTTCAACCAGGTCAGACACATAGCAAAAGCTGCGAGTTTGTGAACCGTCGCCGTAGATGGTGAGAGGAACCCCTTTTAGCGCTTGCACAACAAAATTGCTGACAACGCGACCGTCATTCTCCAGCATTCTGGGACCGTAGGTATTGAAGATTCTTGCTACGCGGATATCTACATCGTTTTGGCGGTAGTAATCAAAGGCAAGGGTTTCAGCAACCCGTTTGCCTTCGTCATAGCAACTACGAATGCCGATCGTATTGACATTCCCCCGGTAGTCTTCTGTTTGGGGATGAATCTCTGGATCGCCGTAGACTTCAGATGTAGACGCAAGCAAAAAGCGAGCTTTCACCCGCTTCGCCAGTCCCAACATATTCAATGTGCCGATGACGTTGGTTTTAATCGTTTTAACGGGGTTGTACTGGTAATGGACGGGTGAGGCTGGGCAGGCAAGATGATAAATCTGATCGACTTCTAGCCGGATGGGTTCTGTCACATCATGACGAATCAGCTCAAAATAGGGATGGTCAAACCACTTCAGCAGATTCCGCTTATGCCCGGTGTAGAAGTTGTCTAGGCAGATCACTTCGTGACCCGCCAACATGAGACGATCGATTAAGTGAGAGCCGATGAAGCCTGAGCCGCCCGTTACCAGAATTCTCATAAGTGCTTAATAGAGGGGTAGGATGTCTGCAAGTTAATTCTTTCTCCCAAGATTAACGGGCAAACCCGCATAAATACAGTCATCACTGGTAAGAATTCATGAAATCTTCAAAGCAAGACCACCCCATGTTTGCGTTACTGCTCCAGGCGAAGAACTGCCATAAAGGCTTCCTGGGGTACATCAACCGTTCCAATCGACTTCATTCGCTTCTTACCTTTCGCCTGTTTTTGGAGCAATTTCTTCTTACGGGAAATATCGCCGCCGTAGCACTTGGCAAGCACATCTTTGCGAAGCGCTGGAATATGTTCGCTGGCAACAATCTTACTGCCGATCGCGGCTTGAATCGGGATTTTGAACTGGTGCCGAGGAATGAGTTCTTTCAGCTTTTCGGTGAGCGCACGACCGACCCCGTATGCTTTGTCACGATGAACGATCGTGGCTAGCGGATCGACCGGATCGCCGTTGATCATGATATCTAGCTTGACCAGGGGATTCTCCCGATAGTCGATGATCTGGTATTCCATGCTGGCGTACCCGCGCGATCGAGACTTCATCTGATCAAAAAAGTCGGTAGCTACTTCTGCCAGCGGTAGCTCGTAAATCAGCGTGGTGCGTCCCGGTGTGAGGTACTTCATGTCTTTGAAGATGCCGCGTCGCCCCTGGCTTAGCTCCATCAAGGTGCCCACGTAAGCTTCGGGGGTGATCATATCTACCTGCACATACGGCTCTTCGATTTTTTCGCGGTGCTGCGGATCGGGCAGGCGGCTGGGGTTGTCAATTTCTAACACCTCCCCCTTGATGGTGGTCACGCGATACACCACCGAAGGCGATGTCGTGATCAAATCCAGGTTGTACTCGCGCTCTAGCCGTTCCTGGACGATTTCCATGTGGAGTAAGCCCAGGAAGCCACAGCGAAAGCCAAATCCCATCGCGCTTGAGGTTTCTGGTTCGTAATGCAGAGCGGCATCGCTGAGCTTGAGTTTTTCTAGAGCCTCGCGCAAATTCTCAAACTGGTCGGCATCGATCGGAAACATGCCGCAGAACACCATTGGCTTGGCTTCGACATAACCGGGAAGGGGTTCTTTAGCAGGTGCAGTGGCGAGGGTGATCGTATCGCCCACACGAGCATCTTCTACAGCTTTGATGGCGGCTGCCAGGTAGCCCACTTCGCCAGCATGGAGTTGCTCCACGGGCACCTGAGTGGGTGAGAGCACACCAATCTCGTCTACCTGATATTCCTTACCAGAAATCATGAGGCGCACGCGATCGCTCTTCTTTAGCGCTCCATCCATCACTCGGAAATAGACAATGACACCACGATAGGGGTCGTAGTAACTATCGAAGATCAGCGCTCGTAGTGGTTCCTGTACTGTATCTTGAGGCGGCGGCACTTGCTGAACGATCGCTTCTAGAATGTCCTCAATGCCAATCCCTTCTTTCGCCGATGCCTGGATCGCATTGGAGCAATCCAGCCCGATAATCTCTTCAATTTCTTGTTTGACTCGATCGGGTTCAGCGCCAGGGAGATCGATCTTGTTGAGCACTGGAATAATTTCCAGGTTATGCTCCAGCGCAAGGTAAACGTTGGCTAAGGTTTGCGCTTCTACGCCCTGAGACGCATCCACGACAAGAAGAGCTCCTTCGCAAGCAGCCAGCGATCGCGAGACTTCATACGAGAAATCTACGTGCCCTGGTGTGTCAATTAAGTTTAAGACGTACTGCTGTCCATCCCGCGCAGTGTAGTTCATGCGGGCAGCCTGTAGCTTGATGGTGATGCCGCGCTCCCGCTCCAGTTCCATATTGTCTAGAAACTGTTCTTTCATCTCCCGCGCCTGGACGGTGCCTGTGTCTTGCAGCAGGCGATCGGCCAGGGTTGATTTGCCGTGGTCGATGTGGGCAATGATGGAAAAGTTACGGATATGAGAGACAGGTGCGTCGGTCATGCACTTTTAAGGAGTAAAAGGAGTAATGAAGTACGGGAGTCAGAAATCAGGATTTGCAGAGACAGGCGATCGAGCATGGTTCAGACCTAACGTACCCAACTCCAAAAGGTGGTGGGACATGTCAGTGATCGCACAGGTCAGGGCATCTCTACTTCACGTATTGTAATGCTTTCTGAGCCGCAGCATGGCACTCGATCGCGCCGTCCTGTTGAATGTTCTGATGTACTCTCAGAAAGAGATATGTAAAATTTATGAAGAAGCCGATGAGATTCCGTGCCATACATTGATACATACTGACTTCTAAGCATTGCCTAGCGCTTGGCTCAGGTAGTAGGCTAGGCAAGATGGATTTATTCCACGCCTTGGTTTGTGCTTTCTTTCTCAAAATCCTTCGGTTTCTCCCTATGAACGAGCCTGCTGTCCATTCTCATCCCCCGACTGAAAAAGTAGCGGTTTCTATCCAGCTTGATCCTGATCTACTAGACCAGCTCAAGCATTTGACCAATGATCCAAGCAAAGTGATTGAAGTAGCGATTCGGCAATGGCTGAGAAATCAGGGCGGGCGGGAAGATGAACTCGCTCGCACGTTGAAGCGCAACCCACCCGTACCGCCTCGGGGCGAATGGAATGATTAGGGTTAGCGTCGATCGTCATCTTGCCATACTGTCTGAGGTTCGTTCTGCACTGAGTCTTGGTTGCCACTCTGCTTAGTCATTCCTTTCGTTGAGACATCGCTACCGCCTAGAATTTTACTGCATCTATCCTGCGTGATTGCCTCTAGCGCCCTTTAAAACCCCATTCTGGCTGATGACCTCTCCTATAGATTTTCAACGTTCCCCGTCAGAAGGTTTGGCATTCACAGCGGCAAAAGAGCAGTTGCCGGAGCTTACGGATGAGTTGATCTTTCTTCAGGATGTCGCTGGACGCTATTTATCGTTTCATTGGCAACAGGTGTCTCACTGTTATGTTGTGCCAGAGCGAGTAGTTGGTAGTCATCTCAGCGAGGTTTTTAGTCCAGTTGATCTGACGGCTTATCTAAAGCGCCTTCAACGGGTGCTGAGTTGCCGTGTGGCAGAGCATTTTTGCTGCTATTTTCGCATTGCAGAGCAAATGCTGCTGTTTGATTTGGTGATGAGTCCAGTTCTGGTGCCGCAACGATCGCCCACAACAGTAGTGGTGGCAGGTCAATTGATGCTTGCCTCAACCGATGCCGCGGCACCAGGGCTAGAAGAGAAAATGCCGCTGGGGGATGTGCTGTCCAGTGATTTTCCAGCCATCTCTCTGAGTTCCGATCGCTACCAAAAGCTGCTGACCCAAATTGCCTCGAATATTCGCCGCACGCTGGACTTGCCCACAATCTGGCAGCAAACGGTGCAGGGCTTGGGCAAAGCACTGGGAGCCAGTCGTTGTCTGGTGTGCCCTTACGAACGCCCGCATGAGCAACGCACACCGAAGGTGAAAGTGGTGGCAGAATACTGCCAGGAAGCCTTTCCCTCTATGCTGGACTTAGAGTTTTGGGTGGCAGATCATCCGGTATTAGCGGCTGCGATCGCCTCTTTGAAACCCATCGTGGTGCAGGGCGGCTCCGATCTACAGGGGCTTGACACAAACTTTCAGCAGCAGTCAACGCTGGTGGTCGCTACATGCTACCTGGATCAGCCAAATGGGCTGATTGTGTTGCACCAGTGCGATCGTGCTCGCGTGTGGACGGAGGCTGAGCTGGAGTTGATGCAGGAGATGGCAGATCAGGTGGGCACGGCGATCGCCCATGCGTCTTTATTTACTGAAAGCAATACCCTGACAGCAGACCTGCAACGGGCAAACGGCAGCCTCCGCCAAAAGCACCGTGAATTGGAAGACGCAAGGCGGCAAGCCGAGGAAGCCTCTCGACTCAAAAGCGAGTTTTTGGCGAATACGTCTCACGAGCTACGCACCCCGCTCAACGGCATGATTGGCTTTTTGAAGCTCATCCTGGATGGCATGGCGGACGACCCGGCAGAGCAGTATGAATTTATCAAAGAAGCCTATGGGTCGGCTCTGCATCTCCTGGAAATCATCACAGACGTGCTGGACATTGCCAAGATTGAAGCGGGGACGCTGCAAATTGAGCTAAATCCTGTGAATCTGAGCGAACTTCTGGACGATGTGAAGCGTTTTGCCCACAGCCAAATGCATCATAAGAAGCTGAGTTTTGAAATTCAAAAGCCACCCACCGACGATGAGATCATCCTTTTTGGCGACTATCTACGACTGAAGCAGGTGATGTTCAATCTGGTCGGCAACGCCATTAAGTTTACCCATGAAGGCGGCGTAACGATCAGCATCGAAGTCATCAAAAAGAAAGTAAGCTTTCAGAACCAAGAACTGCCCGGTATGGTGAAGGTGCGCGTGGCGGATACGGGCATTGGCGTTTCTCTAGATAAGCAAGACCGACTGTTTCAATCGTTTAGCCAGATTGATGGCTCACGCACGCGTCAGTATGGCGGCACCGGACTGGGGCTGGCAATCTCCCAAAAGCTGGTAGAAGCGATGGGTGGCGATGTCCGCTTTTACAGCATGGGCGAAGGGCTAGGATCAACCGTGACGTTTACGGCTCTGCTGTATCAGGAGCCTGTGATGATTACGTCTTGAGAGAGGGGTAAGGAGTAGGGGTGATTCTCTAGATGAAGGAAAGAAGTGCGGAGCGATTATGTTTGAACAATCGGCGTGCTCTGGTGCAAGAGGGATACCCGGCATGGCGCAACAGAGCAATCGCCCCAGAGCGTCAGTATGCCAGCAACGTAGCGGGTTTTGCCGCTTGCAGCAACGAGGCAGCTTCCCCTTGCACGACCTCTTGGACCCAATGCCATTGGTTTGCGATGGTGCCGCGATGGGCTTGCATCAGATGGACAACCTTGTCGGGTGCCACGATGTGACTGAGAAGCAACCAGGACTGTCGGCAAAACGCTTTGCCCGCTCGAACGCCTGAGCGTTCAACCGCCACGCAGGCGGCTAAGCCTGCCCACTCAGAGGCTCATTCGGGGGGAGCCGCCAAGCTTTGAAGGCGCCGGTTGACGACCCGTCCATGCGAGGTGTCTAGCGTTTGCAAGTGACTCAGTGGTCCTTGGGTTTGCGCCGAGTCGCTGGCGTGCTGCAATCACTGCGGTTGCTTGGCTTTCAGTCCAATGCAGTCGTGATTGCCGCCTGCCACCATGTCAGAGACTGGTTTTTTGAGCGTGTAAAGCCTCCAAGGTGACCCACACGCCCTGCACATCCAACGCTTCCAGCAAGGCGCGTACACTTTGGATGGCGCTCCCCTCCCTGGCGTTGAAAGCGCACCTGTCCCACCACACACGCATGCCCCTGCACACACGCACGCACCACACTGACAAAAGCTTGGTGCTCACCCTGCGCGTCGCTCACCGTGCTTGCGAGCGCTTTGCCATCCATGGCAAGCGCCTCCTCAGGCTGGACCGCTAAGCTTAGGTTTGCCCACGGCTGCAATATCCTTGCGACTGCCTCCCCCTCAACAGGCTGAGCCCTATCGCGCAAGGTTGAGTAACGCGGCAATTGCGCTTTGCTGCATCCAAACCGCGCCGCAACTTCTGCCGCGTGCCGTTGCATGAAGTCTTCTAACCCCCGGAAGCTACTGTAGCCACTCATCATGCCCAGAAGACGCATGAGTAACATCAGCCACAACGGATATGGCACTTTCCGACCCCGTCGCCCAGCCGGTATCGTCTTTAACGCTTCGATTAACCCTTCGACGCCCATCTTTTGCCGCCCCCGTATTTTGCTTCGCCTAAATCCCTCTGCCTAGAGAATCAACTGCGGAAGCGCGTCGCCTGAGTGTGCCCCAGGTCCCTAAATCCCTCCGCCTAGAGAATCAACCCTACCCCACTCCCCACTCCCTACTCCCCACTTCTACATTGTCATGAACAGCACACAATCGATTCGCAGATAGGGCGATCGCGTTGCCTTACTTAACGTCGTCTAGCCTTCATCTTTTAGCCTTTAGCCTTCATCTTTTAGCCTTCATCCCTCATCCCTCATCCCTCTGCTTACTCCCCACTCCCTACTCCCCACTTCTACATGGGCAACTGGACTTGGTGTTGCCAACCCTGCTCGCAGTGCTGCTAAAAATCGTCCAGTGCACAGAAGCTTGGGGCGATGTCGAGGCGCGAGACGATGGTGTCCATAGCTGAAACCGATACTTCAAGACCAGTCTCAGCTTTTCTTCGGTCAATTTCTGTTCATCGAACTCACGTTGGATTTAGAGTGCAAAGGCTTGCCTGCACTGCCTTCAGCTGTCTTCTAACCCCGTCGAACTCACGTTGATTTACTGAGAAATGACTCCAAGGTTAATGAGGAAGAGGAAGATCCAGACAAGCTTGAGTTGCGGCTGGAGAAGAAAAGGACTGAAATTCAGAGACTTGAAAAAGCAATGGCAAGTCGATTACCCATCGGTCGCGATCCAACCGGAGATCGAGCACAGCAATCTATCGACGAGGCGATCGCGTTTGCTGAGCATACTACCTTTATTCCGGTTACCTTCTGATTGCAATGGCATCGTGCGTTGCTGAGCCGCCAGTCTGCCAATGATATGAGTTTAGGGCTCTGGGCACTGAGCTATCTCTATTGACTGCCTGAATGCCGAGGCTGAGTTTGAGGCTTGGGAAAGGGATCTATCGCGACGGACGGCAAAGCTCTCTACTCAGTTTGAATCCCTTCCTTACCCCTTGCTCTTCGGCAGTACTGACGACTTGTATTGGTCACAGGAAGCAGACGACCCCTCGGACGCAGTCAAAGCTCCAGCTTCACGCCAAACAGTGCCGAGCACAGTTGATGTGCAGAAGCAACGCAAGCGTAAGCGCTGTAGAACCCGCAAACGACGGAAAAAATTAGTAGAGCGGATTTACGTCCGTTTCAAGGGTAAAGAACTGCGCCGTTTCAGGTTTGGAGTGTACTGTGCTTGCCGTCAACAGCCAATCATTCAACAGTTTGTGACTGACGAGGAAGAATTTAAGGCACGCGATCAGGACAACAAATTTTCGCTGGGCTTATGCGCTTTGCGATCCGCTTGCTTGCTGTGGGAGGAAGACCGTCAACAGTTACACAAGCAGCAGCATTGGAAACTTCAAAACCTTTGGCTGAGATGGTTTTGTACGCGGCCAAACGGTACTGCGATGCAGCAGAGCGAACCTGACTTATGGTCCACCAGCCTTTTCTACCTGACTCTAAGCAAGCAAGTCCCCTGGCAGACCCATCGTTTATACCTTCACTGTACGATTGATCCTCGTTTGTTAACGGCTGAGGGCACGGAAGAAGTGCGGCAAGAGAAACTTGCTAAAACACTTGAAAGACTTGCACAGGTAGAGGAGAAGGTGAAATTGGCAGAGCAGCAAGTTGATCAACAAGTGCATGAGGGTGGAGAGATGCTTGTTGTCTCAAGAGCACTGGAACAAATTGATGCAGAGCTAGACGAAGAGAGTGTGGAGCAGCAAGGCAAACAGCGTCAGACAGCCGCCAAGCGACTGCATTCGACTCTCACTCGTCTCGGTAATGCTTCACCCCGCCGCCCGCCGCGACAGCCTTTTGCCCCACAACGGGATATTGCCATTGGCGTGTGCTTCAGTCGAAAAAACGTCTTAGAAGTTGCCGTGGTCGATACGCGATCGCAGGCGGTCTTGGACTTTTGCAATCTACGGAGTTTATTAACGGATGATCGACTCGCCCTACTCACGAAACGCACTGCGAAGTTCCCAGCCAGCCACAAGAGTAAGCGCAGTGTGAAGCAACTTCAGTTTAAGGACTACCGCTTGTTCAATCACTGGCGTCGGTTACGCCATCAGAACTTGACGCAGAGGGGCGACCAACAGAGGCATGGTTTGTATGCCGAAAGCAGTCAGGAGTCCGACCTGGCACAACATCTCAATCGGGTCATGGCGAAAAAAATTTTGCAACTGGCTCAGCAGTGGCAGGCAAGTCGCCTTACTTTGCCGGATTTTGGGATTTACGGGAGAGTGTGGAATGCGAGATGCAGGCGAGAGCAAGGCGAAAATTTCCAGACGATAATGTCAAACTGCAAAAACAGTACGCTAAGGAGTTATGAATGTTCCATCACCGTTGGAATCACAAACAGCTTGCCCACTGTATTCGTGCTTGTGCTGCCAAAACTGGGGTGCCAGTCATGACTGGCACCCAGCCCAAAGAGGGAGAATTGCGCGACAAAGCCGTAGCACTCGCGATCGCTGGGTAGCCAATCTTGGTTCGCGAAGACAGCTTGAACCTTGACAAAGCAATCAGGTATCGGCGCGCTGCTTTGCATCTAAAAATACGGGGTCAGTTTTTCTGCTTTCCGTCCCCGGTAGTTGTTCGCTTCTGAAACAATGTGGTTGTTCTTTGCCTGTCAAGCACAGGGTGCAAACGCCACATCATGGGTACGCGGGTGCGCCACCCACCCTAGGAAGCCGTTCTGGCTATTAGTGATTCAACCCTCTAATAGTTAAAGGATACAGAAATACATGTGCTATCTGCCAGCAGAGCGATCTTTTAAGACTGCTGAAGGATGGGGGACACCTACTATACGCCCCAAGCATGGGTCGAGCCTACCCTTTTTTTGGCAAACCGAAGCGAGGTCAAATATCCTGAGCGGTTTGCCAAAACGCTAGAGGCTTGTCGGCACTGGCTTTGTGCACTACTTGCTGGCGCTTCTTTGACGGGAAGAAGCTTTTCTGTCTAAGAATGCTGTAACCTCTGCCAAAAGTGTGCTGGCAAGCCAAGCTCGACCAGCCTTTCAGCGCCAAGAGTCGCGATCGACTTCTTGGCAACAGGTGGGTTGAAAGGTTAAAGACCAAACCGACCAGAGGATCAGGTAAGGTCGCCATTGACTTCCTGGCAACAGGTGGGTTGAAAGTTTCCATCGCTGACCTGGCAGCCGCTCTGGGCTGGGTCGCCATTGACTTCCTGGCAACAGGTGGGTTGAAAGACGGCTCACAAAGTCACAGCAGCTTAGCACTAAGCCTTTAACTCTCCTCTATAAGGAAGCAGAAAGGTCGTAGTTGGTTCTCAAGGGTAGGTTGAAAGAGGCAAGGGTCTGCAAATTATTTTTGTAGAACCGTTTTAAAGAGCAACAAGGCGATGGCTACCAAAACCTTGTTGGCTTAATTTCCAATGCTTTTGTAGGCAATTGGTCACTATGGCAGCGACAGGAGAAACGTTCTAGAAATCCAAGGAGGAATTTACGGTGCAAAACTTAAGTCAGCCAGTCATCGCATCATACAGCAATCAGACATGGTGCTTATCCTTTTCATCTCTTGACATGGTTGTTGTGACTGAGCACGTAAAATGGCGCAATTTGCAAATAGATGGCGCAATTTTTAGGGACTAAAATCGCTGTCCAGATTAACTTTCAAGGTTTCCACCCTTTTGAAGCCCTGGCAACTATCTTTAGCAAATGAGTGACGCAAAATTATTCTCTGACAATAATGAAAATGTTCTGGATGGAAATCAGCCCTAAAAAGTGCTAGCAAATGGGTGGCGCAGAATTTTGGCTACTGAAACTATGAATCTATAAGGACTTCAGACTTTAGTTTGCCCGAGAGCTGAAACAAGTGACGCAAAATTAGCTTTCCCGTAAAAACGGTCATTTAAAGGTGCTAGCAAATGAGCAGCGCAGAATTTTGAGAGGCTGAGACCGTTAGGGAATAGGGCTTTTACTTCCTTAAGCGAAGCCGTCGTAGGAATATTGGCAAATGTTAACTATTAAGAAACGCTTACCAGGGAATGCTCACGATCGTAAAGGCTGACCAATAGTAGGGGTTTGAGAGGTCTGCTGTATTTCCACAGCTTGGCTCTTTGCGGTTTTTGGTGATCTCACATCAAGATTAAGTTCATCCATTTCAACGCTTAAGAGGTAGTGGACTTCTTTTACTATCTGTTGCCAAATCGGACATCTTTGATTGAACCGAACCAGCGATGAGCGTGAGGTTGCTGAAACAACCGCTTGTGCCAGGACTCAATGACAGCTAGAGCAATTGCAATAGCCAACAATGTGATTAGGTCAAGTGCAATATATTCTTTATTAAAGAATAGATATCGTGGATAGATGCATGAGGAGATACAGAACTCCTTGTAATTGGATTTGTCTGATTTTCCTGCTACAGGACTCATCAAACAGCGTGGCAAATACAGACTTATAGGTTGGCGATTCCTCGCTTTAGGGCGATAATCGTTGCCTGAGTACGATCTTTAGCTCCCAATTTGCTTAAGATGCAGTTAACGTTGGATTTAACGGTATTTTCAGTAATGTGCAAAGCAGCACCAATCTCTAGATTGCTCATGCCTTGAGCAATCAACTGAAGGATATCTAATTCACGATCGGTCAACTCTGGGTGGCTCATTCGCTGTGCCAGCTTTGCACCAACGTTGGGTGGAATATACTGCTGACCCTGGTGAACTGTACGAATCGCGGTTCGCAACTCATTCGGTTTACAGTCCTTGAGCAGATAGCCCTTTGCGCCTGCCCGCAAACCACGATAAATATCTTCATCGCTATCGTAAGTTGTCAAGACAATGATGCGAGCGGTATTGAATGCAGCACAAATGGTTGTGATGGCTTCGACTCCGTCCATTTCAGGCATTCGCAAGTCCATCAGAGTTACATCGGGTTGAGTTTGGCGGAAGAGGTCGATCGCTTCAAGACCATCTTTAGCTTTACCAACCACAGTCATGTCTGCCTGTTTATTGATGATGACAGCGAGTCCTTGCTGGACGATTGTATGATCATAGAACTTACGCATTGACAGAAGCGCTGCGATAGGGGTTAAACGACAGCCAACTGAGCCAGATGGTCTTGAATGAACGCGGCAATGAGGGGATTGAATAAGTTGCGTTTCACCTCATACCAGTTGCG